>Ga0247783_1000537_pt1 | contig 11864 bp, 7 predicted proteins | sample UWRJL064202C5_FD_179911 | JGI IMG/M metagenome (GOLD analysis project Ga0247783, IMG submission 179911) | Plant litter microbial communities from Arlington Agricultural Research Station in Wisconsin, United States - UWRJ-L064-202C-5 | ecosystem: Environmental > Terrestrial > Plant litter >...
GCGCCACCCGCACATTGTATGGGCTCACGCCCGCCGCGACCAACGCAGAGGCGAGCAGGGTGGCGCGATCCTCGCAATCCCCGTGACCGCGCGCCAGAGTCTCCTCCGGCAGCTGCCAAGCTGCGCCAGCGCGTAGGCGATAGTCGATCTTCTCGAACACCGCATCGGCCAGCAAGTTTGCCACGGTGTCGAAGGACGCAGGATGGCGCATGCCGTGCACCAGCGGACCGAGCCACTCATGCTGCGCTACCGCCCGCTCGAGCTGCGTCGCCACCCACTTGGAGACGACCGTAGACGCGCGCGACGGCACGAAACCGCGGATGTCCGTCCGCACCGGTTGTGCTCTTTTCCCACCGCCCGGCAAGAGACGCATGACCGTCTCGTCGGGCGGCACGATGTAAACCCCGCCCCAGTCGATCTTGGTCGCGAACTCCGAACGAGGCCTGGTGATGGATGGCGCATTCGCCCGGGGGCGTTTGCTGGCTTTGACGGACTTGCTAGCGCGTGGCTTTGCCATGGGCGGATCGTGCGCGGTCCGCGTTCGCGCGAATATGGGCATTTCCTCGGCGCGCGGACTGTTCGCTTCAGGCGGGATTTGGCCGATAGTGCTTCCCTACATGAAGACCTTGATCGTTGGCATCGGAGCGCTCGGAGGTATCATCGCAGGCCGGCTGCGCGGGGCGGGATGTGCCGTTTGGCTCGCCACTCGGGACGCCGAATCGGCAGTGAAGTTGCAGGCGTGCGGACTGCAAGTGACCGGCGTGGGAGGAGCGGTTTCCGCTCCTGTGTCGGCCGTCGCGCCACTCGATAAATATTCCGAAACCGACGCCTTCGAGTTGATCGTCTTGGCCACCAAGGCTCAGGCAGCCATCGACAGCGCGCCGTGCCTGTCACGGCTACTCGCTGCTGGCGGCACGCTGCTGCCGATCCAAAACGGCGGCGTGTCGCAAATCTTGGCACGAGAGCTCGGGAACGAGTGCGTGCTCGGTGGCTTGTCCAATCTGGGCGGCACGATGACGTCGCTCGGAAGCTACGAACAGCGCAACGCCGGCCATCTGCTGATTGGTGAGATCGCTGGCGGCCACAGCGAGCGCGCCGAGCGCGTTCGCGCGTCGCTTGGCCGTGCTCTCGACGTGCGGGTGACGCCGAACCTGAGCGGCGCCGTCTGGTCGAAGCTGATCTTGAACTGCTCGACCACGACAATCGGTGCCGTAGTCGGAGCGACGATGCAGGAATACATCACTTCTCGTGAGGGGCGTGAGCTCTTCACCCGAACCTACGACGAGGCGTTGTCGGTGGCGCTTGCCAGCGGCGTGCACCCAGAGCGGATGCTCGTAGAACCCGTACCACCTGGTTGGGCTGGCAGAAGCGTTCCGAGTGCCGCTTACGACGCCTGGCTGGGCGAGGTGCTCGCGGCCTACGGCCAGCTGAAGGCGTCGATGCTGCAGGACATCGAGCGTCAGCGCCCAACCGAAATCGACTTCATCAACGGTTACGTCGTCGACCTCGCTCAAAAGCTCGGTGTCTCGACACCGGCGAACGCCGCGATCGTCGAGACGATTCAGACCATCACGCGCGGAGCAGCCGTGCCCAGCCCGAGCCACTTGGCGCGAATACTCGACGCCTGCTGACTTGCGGATCGTCGCTCTCAGCGCTTGAAGCGGAAGACCAGCTGGCCGCGGCTGCCGTCCTCGCGCGGCAGGTCGGCGATGGTGATGTTGAGCGCCGTGGGCGGTTTGCTGGCCTGCGCGAACAAGAGGCCGACCTGGACGCCCAGCAGCCACGCGCCACTCGACAAACAGGTTTGAGCTTCCGGGCTCAGGTTGGACTCGGTTTTTTGCGAACCAGTCAGCGAATCGGAGAGCATTACCGTGAACTGTGCCTCGTCGGGCAGAGGCTTGGCGCATTTGAGCGCCATGTTACCGAGCAGTGCTCCGGCTTCGCGCAGGTTCATGCGCGTAGTCGGATCCAGATCAGCCCCTTCGGTCTCCAGTGACGCCATACGCGGCCCCTGCTCGAAGTGCGCGAGCTGCTTTTCGGAGCGCGGTGCCTCCAGCAGTTTTTTCAGTTCGACGACCGCGACCGCCAAATTGAGGCTATTGCCGCCGCTGGCAGTGTTCACGCCGATCACTGCGCCGTGTTGGTCGAAGAGCGGACCCCCGCTGGAGCCGGGTGCGATGCCGGTCTGCATTTGCAGGAAGCGCGTGCCTTCGATGTTGCGGTGCGCGCTGACGATGCCCTCCGTGAGCGTGTACTCGAAGCCAAGCGGGCAGCCGATGGCGATCGCGCGCGAGCCGATGGCCACCTCTTTTGCGGCCGAAAGCGGCGCGCCCGGCAGGTCTTTGGCGGGCACCGACAACAACGCGAGGTCGTTGCGGGCGTCATCACGGAGCACACTGACGTCAGCGAAGCGGACGCCGTCTTTGGTCACGACCTCCAGCGCCGTGGCGCCTTCGATCACGTGATGATTGGTCACGATGAGGCCTGCGGAGTCGACCGCGAAGCCGCTGCCCAAGCCCTCGCTGAAGGATATGCCCGTGCGCTCGTAAATGATGGCCAGCGGCCCCGATGTCGGGATGGCGGTGCGGGTGTGGATCACGACCACGCTCGCGGCGCGTTCGCGGTAAACCTTGGCGGCCGGCGTGTCTTCGCCGGCTTCGGGGGCTTCGCGAATGAGTGCCGCTGCGGGCGCCGCCGATGCGACGGGTGGAGCCGATGCGGATGGCGGCACGAGCGTTGCCGGAGTGAGCTTGGGCGATGCGCTCGACTTGGTAACGGGCGCCGCGCGGGCGCTGCGCGGGATGCGCGCGGCCGCTCTCTCGATCAAGCGGGCGACTGCCGCGGAGTGGCCCGGAATCAGGCTGGCCCCACGCTGTTCGAGAGCGGTGCGCACGAAACGTGGCGCCAGCAAGAGCGGCGCAGCGAGCCACACGCCGTTCACGATCGCGAGCGTTTGAAAGAACGTGCCTTTGGCGTCGGGCTGTAGCCGTCGAAACGCTCGTGTCAGCTTGCGGTCGACCAGAAAAGGCACCAGCACGCACAGTAAGAGTCCGGCGACGAGCCCAACCAGCAGCGCGGTCGAGCCGCCGCTCGTCAGCATCGCGGCTGCCGACCCCACCACCAGAAAGCCGAGGAGTGCGAAGACCACCCCGACCGCGATCCCGACGAAAGCCATCTTCTCGCTAGCTTAGCGTCATGCCTTTCGTGTTGCCAAAGGCGCTGTTCCACCGAGGACCCAAATCGTGCATATTCCTCCGGCATGGGCTGTGCGATGGGGGTGCTTTGGGGAGCCGGGGTCGTTGCGCTCGCGTGTGCGAGCTGCGGCGGGACGGTGAATTCGGACGCGAGCGGCGGGCAGGGCGGTCGCAGCAGCGGGTCGGGGGGCGCGCTGCAGGCCGCGGGCGGCAGATCAGCGACGGGCGGGCAAGGCGGTAGTGCAGGTCGAGGTGTCGGCGGCGAGCCGGTGTTGATCGAGCCGGACGCTGACGAAGCCTGCACCATGGACCCGCTGGGCGACCACTGGCAAACCGGCGAGCTGCTGCTCGAGCCCTATGCCAGCGCGACGATCGCGGCAGGTGGCGAGCTCGCGCTGCTCGTCTACGGCCTGCGAGCAGGTGGCCTTTTTTGGCGAATTGCCGGTGCGGACGGCGTTTGGTCCGAGCCGACCGAGCTCGATGCAACGGTGCAAGTCCCTGGCATGCAACACGGCGCGACCCCGCGGCTCGCGGTGAGCAAAAATGGCCACACGGCGCTCGCGTTGTGGGTCTCGTCGGACCAGGTGCACGCGAGCGTGTACAGCGAGGCCGATGGCTTCAGCCCAGCGGTCACCCTCGAGGGTATGCCACTGGATCTAGAAGGCGTAGACGCGCTGGCGTTCAATGACGGGCGTGCGCTCGTGGGCTGGGAGAGCAAGGCCGGCATCACCGCGCTCGAGTACCAGCCGGAGAGCGGTTTTCACGCGGGCGCGACGCTGCTCACGAACTTCGCCGGTCTGTCGCTCGGCGAAGACGAAACTCCGGTGTTCTATGGGACCAGCGGCTCGATCACCGAGGGCAGCAGTAGATACCGGTACACGTTCGGCAGCGGCTTCAGCGTGCCGGAGAAGCTGCCGCCGCAGGGAGCGGCCGGCGTGTGGCAAACTTTTCTGTTCGAGTTTCCGAGCGGGCGCGCAGCGCGCGTGATGCGCACGTGGACCGACGAAGCCACGCAAGGGCTCCATGTCAGCACACGTCAAGACGGCCTTTGGGGTGCAGAAGAGCGCGTCACCTCCTTCGACGCAGATAACAGCGAGGTGCCGAGCGTGACCTACGCAGGCCAAGACGTAATCGTGTTTTGGAAGAACGAGGAACGCTTGGCATTCCGTGCTCACGACGGCAAGGCCTGGAACGAAGAAGCTTCCCTGCCACGGAGTCGTAGCGCCGTGATCGCCGATCTTGCGGGTGACTCGCTAGGCAGCGCGCTGCTGGTCGCCCAGCAAACGTTCGACGCCGAGGGTGCCCCGCTCACCAAGTTGTATCGGCGCGGAGAGGACGGCACCTGGTACTGCCCAGTACTTCGCCCACCCGTCGCCACCAGCCAAGTTGCTGGCAACGACGCGGGCCAGTATTGGGTGCTACTGGATGACTTCCAGCGGCTGCGCACGGCGCACTTCGTGCCTTGATAGGCACTGGTGAGAGCAGAAGAAAGTCAAGGAGCCTGCCGCAGTCAGCGGCCGAGCGCTCGCAAGTTGTCGAGCAATCGCTGCTGCTCGTCGCCGTTCAACCATGGTGACAGCACCTGCAAATCAGCGAGTGAGCCGTTCCTGAGCTGGCCTTCGCGGCGCGCCTCGGACGCCGCGATCAGGATGCGATCCCCGAGCTCGTTGAGTGCGGGGCGGATTTGGCGCGCCAAGTCTAGCGTCGTAGGTTCACTCACGCGTCGCTGCACGGCTTTGCTCAGCTCGATCTGCAGCGCGAAAAATTCGCGCGTCGCGGCTTCAGGTAGGCCCACCTTTCGTGCGCTGGCGGAGGCCGAATCGAGCACGATCTTTTCGCGCGCTGGGTCTTCGATCGCGATGCCTAACTTGGCCTTGGCCCCCGCGACGAGTGGCATGAATGCCATGCGCCGCGCGAGCAAATCGCTCAGGTCGTCGAGCGCGGTCAGCCGCTGACGCTCACCGAACCAACGCAGCTGGGCGCTCTCGACACGGGTCGTGTTCGCGCGCAGCCAATCATCGATGCGAGTGGCCAGCGGTGCGTGGTTGGGTGCAAGCCAATACACCTTTCTGGTCAACGCGGGCTCGCAACGAACGCTCCACCCTGGTCGCGCGAATGCTTTGCGCTCGAAGCTGTCGGTGACGATGGCGCCCGCGCGCCCATCGGCGAGTAGATCAGGCAAGGTTCGATTGGCGTCCACGGTCAAAAGCTCACGGCCTTTGAAATGGCCGCGCGCCCAGGCTTCGAGCACGCCGCCGCGATTGACCGCCACCCGCGCGGCCTGTTCGTCGCCCAGCACGCACGGCCCGCCTCGCGCCACCGCGCGCGTCAGGTAACCCAGCACCGCACGCGTGGGCTGCCAGGTCACACCGCCCATGGCCAGATCGAACTCACCGTTCTCTATCTGAGTCTGCAGCGTCGGCCAACGAAAGGTTACCCACTCGAGCTCGAGCTCCAAATCGGTCGCTAGCGCAGCGGCGATCTCGGCGTCGAAGCCGTGCACGGTTCCGGAAGCGTCGCGTATGGAGAACGGCGCATAGTCGCCGCTGGTGCCCACGCGCAGCCGTGCGCGCCTGGGTTTGGGCGCAGAGGTTTTCGCTGGCAGAACGACCGGCTCCGCGGCGCGACTCGTCGTTGGTGCAGGCGGCAGGCTTCCACAACCGAGCGAAAGTGCCAGTAAGGCGAACCCTGCGAACCGCCGTGCCGGGCTGATTGTCATCGCCGCGGAGCTTGGAGAGAATGCGCGAATTCGTCAATCTCCTACGCTCTCACTCCGCTTCGCGTCCAGAACGGCGTACACGCGAGCCGCCAGTGTCTCGGCGCTGAAAGGCTTCGGCAGAAAGTCGTCGAACACCTCGGGGGTGAGCCCAGTCTCGGCGGGGGCGTAGCCCGAGCAGACGAGCACGCGACCGTGGTGGAGCTCGCGGAAGCTGGCGATCAGCTGACGGAGGGGTGGCCCGGGCATCACGCAATCGGTGCAGAGCAGGTGGATCGGTGCCTGGTGTCGGCGCGCGAGCGTTAGCGCAGACGCGCCGTCCGCAGCGTCGAGCACGGTCATGCCGGCGCGGGTCAAGCTGCGGCGCAGGGCCAGGCGCACCGCGTCGTCATCGTCGACGAGCAGTACCACGACCGGCTCACTCGGGCGCCTTGGGCTCGCCTTTCGCGCGCGCTCGACCACACGCTCGACCGTCGGCCACAAGAGCGAGATAGTCGTGCCCACGCCGGGTTCGCTCGCCACCTCGACGCGGCCGCCGTGCGCCACGACTATGTCGCGCACCGATGCCAGGCCGAGACCGGTGCCGGAAGCTTGCTTGGTGGTGAAGAACGGCTCGAAAATGCGACCCCGTACGGCTTCCGACATGCCGCTCCCGCTGTCTTCGACCTCGACCACGGCTACGTCGACCGGAGCCGGGAGATCCCGACTGGCTGCGGCTGCGTCGGGCAGCGGAAGCAAGCGCTCTTCCGGCGTGGGCGGGCGCACACGCAGCACGATCTTGCCGCCGTCGCGCATCGCGTCGCGCGCGTTGAGCGCAAGGTTCATGAGCACGCGCATCACCTCGCCCTCGTCCGCGACCACGATCGCGTCGAGTCGCAGCTCGGTCTCGAGCCGGATATTCTGCGGCAGTACACGCATGAACATCGCCTTCGCCTTCTCGATCAGCGGTGTGAGCTCGAGCTGGCTCGGGCGCCGCGGTGCCATCGGTCCGAAGGCGCCCAGTTGCTTGGTCGTCGCAGACGCCTGATCGGCCGCGGCGCGTAAATCGGCGAGCGACTCGCTGATACCGTCCGGCAGCGCGGGGAGCGCCGCGATCTCGTCGAGCGCCGCCCAGATCACCAATAATGCGTTGTTGAAGTCGTGGGCCATGCTGCCCGCGAGCCGGCCCAGCAACTCGAGCTCGCGTCCTTTCTGAAAGGCCGCCTCCCTGAGCTCTAAATCACGGCTGATGCGCTCGCGCTCGGCCTGCTCGCGGTGCAGCGTTTCGAGCGATTGCGCTTTCTCCACAGCGAGCTCCTCCGAGCGAGTGAGCACGTACGAGATCGCCGTGACGAGCACGGCCGTGACCAAGCCGAACGCGAGCACGACGCGCAGGATGTTGGCTGAGAGCGTGTCATCGAGCAGCTGCGTCCAATTTTCTGTTCGCTCGATCCAGTGCCCGGCGTGAAGGTAGCCGATGGCTATCACCGTGATGGTGCATCCGGCGACTAGGGCGAGGCCCGTACGCCGACCGAACAGCAGCGTTCCGAGGAAGCAAATCAGGCCAAGCACCAGGAACGGATTCGGGCTGAATCCGACCCGCAAGAGCACGGCGACGGCTGCCACGTAGAGCACGCCGAGCGTCGCTCCGCCGCGTAGAACGAAAGGCACTTTCCGGAGCATGGCGACCGCTCCGAGCCCGAGCGCCGTGCCCATCAGCACGACGAAGAGCTCCGGGACGGAGTTGTCGACGAGGACGAACCACAGGGCGACTGCGGCGAAACAAGGCACCATGGTCAGCACCACTCCGCGCAAGGTGCGTTCTCGCCAGAGCTGCTGCTCGCGCCGGACACTGAGCAAAGGGGACTTTGCCGATGCGGGGACGTCGTTCACCTTACACCACCGTTTGCTGAGCTCGCGTTGCGAGGCTCCCAAGTTGCAAGCGGACGAGTGTATCTGAAAATGCCTGTCTTCGGAAAACGGCGTAATTAGCGATGTTCTTCTGCCTCAGTGCCCGAGTTTAGCCCTCGAGACCGCGCTCAAGTCCCCCGGTCGATCGCGTGTTCGGTGAAGCGGTCAGCACAGGCGGCGATGGTGAGAGCCGGGTTTGGCCCGACCGGACCGGGGAGCACGGAGCCGTCGACGATGTAGAAGCCGGGGTAGCCGAAGACTTGGCCGTAGGAGTCGACCACACCTTCTTCGCGACTTTCGCCCATGGGGCAGCCGCCGAGCGGATGCACGGTGAGCTCCTGACTGAGCAGCCAGAGTGGGTCATCCGCATACTTTGCCTGCAATGCGTCGGCGATCTCGTGCATCGCATCGCGCACGCGGTTGAAATAGTCTTTCGACGGCGCGATGTCCCAGTCGAGGGCGAGTAGGCCGGCCGCGTTGAGCGACGCGATACCCGTTGGAACGTCGCGCCCCATGCCCAAGAGCGGCAGCGCGCTGCGCGTGAAGCTGCCGCTACCCAAAAGCCCGGAAAGCGCCTGACCGAGGTCGCTCGTAGGGTTCGCTACGACGTGCATCTTGATCCAGGTCCAGAGAAAACCCGCGAAGCGGGCAGCGGTACCGCTGATGTCCGCCGATTGTACGAGCCAATTGACGAACTGGGGATAGCCCGCATCCTCGACGTAAAAGCCTCGGCCGTGCGCGCCAACGCCGTCGAGCTGGTCGGCAAAGCGGAGGGCGCTCGTGATCACTGGGCCCTGGCTGGGCTCAGTCACTCGACCCTCGCCCGTCGCCTGATCGTGCGAATGAAGCACGAGCCCGAGGATGTCCCCGTTGCCGTTGATGGCGTGTCCCAGACGCGGGCTCAGATTCGGGAAATTGGCTCGATTTTTCAAGAGCATGAAGGTCGAACCGATCGCTCCGGCTGCGAGCACGAGCTTGTCGCAGCTGATCGTGTGTAGCGGTAGCGCTTTGGTGTCGGTCATCCCCGTCGAGTGTTCGACGTAGCTCACTTCGTAACCATCGCCCCCGAGTGGTTTGAAGGAGCGAACTTCGCAGCGAGTTCGGATGTCCGCGTGCGCTCGCTGGGCTCGGGTCAGGTAGTTGTAGTCGAGTGTGTTCTTGCTGCCGTAGTTGCAGCCGATGTCGCACTCTCCACACAGCCGGCAGGTGTCGCGCGTGCGTCCGTGCAGGTTCGGAAATTCTTCGATGATCGGCTCTCCCGGCACGGGCGGAGCGCCGGGGTTGCCAAAAGTAACGGCCAAGTTCGGCAATAGGAACTCGACCTGCCCCGGTTGCGCTCGCGCGGAGAGCGCCTCTGCAGCGACCCTCATTGCCGCAAGTTTCGGCGTCTGCGCATAGGGGGCGTGCGCGACCGGATACCGCTGTGGGGCCAGGACGCGCTCGACGTTGTCGTAGTGTGGCTCCAAGTCTGCTCGCGTGATGGGCCAAGCCTCGTAGCCAGGGCGATCGGGCTTCTCGTTGACGAACCAGCGTTCGTCTTTCCGGATCAGGACGTTCGCATAGATCAGCGACCCGCCACCGAGCCCACTCGACACGACCGCACCGAGATTGCGGAACGACCAGACATTGTACATCCCGTGTAACCCCTGGCTAGGGTCCCAGAAGTTGTGCTTCATCTCGTACGGGCTCCGCGGAAACGAGCCAGGCGGATACGCCTTCCCGCGCTCGAGCAGGCACACGCGGCGCCCAGCTTCCGCGAAGCGATAGGCTGAAACGGACCCGCCGAATCCCGAGCCAATCACGATCACATCGAAATGCTTGTCCGACATCGCACTCCCTCGCTTGATTGGGCGCCCCAAAAACGTGCGATGCTACCATTCGAGCGCCCGACCAATCGGTCAACGCCAAACTGCAACGAGGCCGTCGAATCATATAAATGACCATCTTGAGCAGGAGCCAGGATCGCGCGGCAAATGCGGGCGGCAGATGGGGAGTGCGCTCGTTCTTGTTCTTTGTGTTGGGTGTTGGCTCGGTGTTGCCGGTCACGTTGCTCGGCTTCAATCAGTCGGGGCGTTGGACACACAGCGAGCTAGAAGCTGCAGACCGTCAGACGTTAGCGGCAGCACGATCGGCCGCCGACCAGGTACTCTTGGCGATGATCAGCTACGTCCACAGCAGCGAGTCCTTCGCCGCGCAGGTCGCGCTGCTTCCGCAAGCGACGCCCATGGCGTTGAGGCCGATCCTCGGGATTCACATCAGCCACCAGCCGGAATTCCTTGGTGCGTACGTAGGCGACGGCCAAGGAAAATCGCTGCTCCACGGGTTCGCCAATGGCGAGTTTGCCGACGGCGGGCACGACTACAGCGATCGCGACTACTTCTTGGAGATCATGCGCACGGACAAGACGGCAATCTCGGAGGTACAGGTCGGCCGACTGACGAAGGTGCTGTCGGTGAACGTGGCATCGCCGATACACCGCGCGTCGGGGGCGCTCGAGGGCTTCAGCTGCAGCTCCGTCGACCTTCGCGGGATCACCGAGCGCGCTACCAAGACCGTCCGCGGCATGCTCGGCGGGCGCTTGCTGATCGTCGACGGCGAGGGGCACAAAATCGCCGATTCGGACGCTCGCGCTGCTGCCGATCCGCTCGATGTCTCGAAGCTGCCACTGTTCGCCGAGCTCGAGCCGAGTCTGGGAAAGCTGCGGCAAGGCTTGGACGAGTCCGGAGTAGCGGTCAGGGCGGCCGCGGTGGGATTGGGCGCTCCGCTTTCACATTGGCGAGTCGTGGCACTGACGCCGCAGGCTGTCGTGGACGCCCACGCCCGCCAGGTCAGAAACCAGACGATCGCTCTTTCGCTTTCGTTGGTGCTTGCTGCGCTCGTACTGTCGGCCTGGCTCGCGAGCTGGCTTGCGCGGCCATTGCGCGCGTTGGCAGCCAGCGCCGAAACGGTACAGCGCGACGAGCACGCGCCACTGCCCAGCGTGGTTCCGGGAGCGCCACGGGAGATGGCGCAATTGACTCGGTCGATCGCCGCCATGATCGCGCGCCTACGCGGCCACGCGGAAAACTTGGAAGGCTTGGTGCTCGCGCGTACGGAGCAACTATCGCAGTCGAACAGCGAGCTCCAAGGTGCGCTTTCGACGATTCGTGACAACGAACGGCGGATCTACGAGGACATCGAAAAAGCACGCTTATTTCAGGAGCGAATGCTGCCGGTCGTGCCCAGCCTGCGCGGGCTCGATGTCGCCGTGCACTACGCGGCCCTGGAGCGTGTCAGCGGGGACATCTATGACGTCACGCAGATCGCGGAAAATCGCCTGCGGGTGTTCCTCGCCGATGCAACCGGACATGGAGTGCAAGCGTCGATGCGCACGATCTTGCTCAAGACGGCCTACGATCGCCTGCGACCGCTACACACGGACCCAGCACGATTGCTCGAGGCGCTCAACGCATACCTGGTCGGCGAGTTTCCCGACGGTGAGCTGCATTGTACCGCGTCCTGCCTGGACCTCGTGATCCACGAGCACGAGGTCGAGGTGCTGTACTCGAACGGCGGCAATCCGCCGCTGCTCGTGCAGACTCCTGGACTGCCGACGCGTGAGGTGTACACGGGCGGTCCATTGCTCGGCGTCGAGCTGGTGCCCTGGCCCGAGCCCGACCGCTTTCGACTCCAACGCGGAGAGCTACTCTTGGTGTGCTCCGACGGGCTGACCGAGCAACCGAACTCCGAACGAGCGCGCTTCGACGGCCAGCTAGCCGCACTTCGAATGGACGCTGCTCTGCCTGCTGCGGACCTCATTTCGTCGCTGGTCGAGCAATTCGACGCCTTCCGTGCCAGCGTCAACGTCATGGACGACGTAACTCTGATCGCGATCGTCGCTTCGCAAACGCTCGGCCGAAGCGCAAGTTGAATGCGAACGCGCGCTTCTCGGCTCGGCTTTTCGGTGTGGCTCGCCGCTTTCAGTCTGCTCGGCTGCACGCAAAAGACGCACTCTGTCGTCTGTACTTCTACCTACGCCGGCGTGGCGAAACGCCTAGTATTTCCGGCGGTGCGCGAGCCCTACG
>Ga0247783_1000538_pt1 | contig 11851 bp, 11 predicted proteins | sample UWRJL064202C5_FD_179911 | JGI IMG/M metagenome (GOLD analysis project Ga0247783, IMG submission 179911) | Plant litter microbial communities from Arlington Agricultural Research Station in Wisconsin, United States - UWRJ-L064-202C-5 | ecosystem: Environmental > Terrestrial > Plant litter >...
ATCGTCGCGCGCCCGTTCCCTCGCGGTCCCAGCAAGCCATCGTCGCGCGCCCGTTCCCTCGTGGCCCTAGCAAGCCATCGTCGCGCGCCCGTTCCCTCGCGGTCCCAGCAAGCCATCGTCGCGCGCCCGTTTCCTGGCGCATGATCAGCGACTATCGCTTGCGGATCCAAGGCATTTGCCGAGCGCGTATTGGGCTAGGCTGGGCTTCGGCAAGCATGATTTTCTCTCGGCGCACCCGCCATGACTCGGAGCTCAATGCGCTCACTTTGGCGCTGCGCGCGCGGCGGGCCGCGGGGCTTGGGGTATGCGACCTCACACAATCCAACCCGACGCTGACGGATTTGCCGTACCAGCGCGCGCGGCTATTGGCGGCGCTGAGCGATTCGCGTAGCTTGGTCTATGAGCCCGTGTCGTTCGGGCTGCTGACGGCGCGCGCCGCGGTGCAGGGCTTGCAGCGCGACGCAGGGTTCGAGATCCCGAGCGAGCAGATAGTGCTGACGTCGAGCACGAGCGAAGCGTACGGCTTCTTGTTCAAATTGCTGTGTGACGCGGGCGACGAAGTGTTGATCCCGCAGCCGAGCTATCCGCTCTTCGAGCATCTGGCGGCGCTGGAGCAGGTAAAGGTAGCGAACTACCAGCTGGGCTATGACGGCGCGTGGCACATCGATTTCGACTCGCTCGAGCGCGCACGGAATCCGCGCACGCGCGCGGTAGTGGTCGTGAACCCGAACAATCCTAGCGGATCGTTCCTCAAGCGTGACGAGCTCGCGCGTCTCGTCGCGTTGGGTTTGCCGATCATTTCCGACGAGGTCTTTGCGACTTTCGCGCTCGATTCGGACCCCCGGCGCGTGAGCTCGGTGCTGGAAACGGACGCGGCCTTGGTGTTCGCGCTGGGCGGCTTGTCCAAGCTCGCCGCGCTGCCGCAGCTGAAATTAGCTTGGCTGTGCGCAGCCGGGCCAAAAGCCGAGCTCGCAGAGGCGCTTTCCCGGCTGGAGCTGATCGCCGATACGTTCTTGTCTCCCAACACACCGGTGCAGCACGCCTTGCCGGAAATTCTGGCTTCACGCTTGCCGGTCGAACGCGCGCTGAAGGCGCGCATCGCGCGGAATTTTGCAGTCCTCGCGAGTACGCTCGAGGGCACGGCCGCGACGCCGCTCTTTCTCGAAGGCGGCTGGTACGCCGTGGTGCGCCTGCCGGCGCTGCAGAGCGAGGCCGAGTGGGTACTCGGGCTGCTCGAGCAAGACGGCGTGCTCACTCAGCCTGGCTGGTTCTACGACTTCCTCGGTGGCGCCCAGTTGGTGCTGAGCCTAATCACGGAGGAGGCGCCGTTTGCGCTCGGCGTGTCTCGCATCGCCGAGCGCGTCAGGCATTTGACTCGCTAGGCTGCGCGCTTGCGGCGGCGCAACAGCACGCTGGAAACGGCTAGCGCTGCAAAGGCCAGGCCGGCCCCGCTGTCGTGACCGTTGCCCTGGAGGCGACGAACGCTGCAGCCACCGGGCTTTTCTTTGATCGTTTGGGGCTGATCGCTCGACGCTTCGTCCTTCGGCTGGTCCGAATCGGCGGCTGTCGCTTGGCTGTCCGCGGCAGACTTATCGCCTTCTTTGGCAGCGTCTTCCTTCGGCTTATCGCCTTCTTTGGCAGCGTCTTCTTTCGGCTTCTTTTTCTTCTCGCCTTTGAACTCCATGGGTTCACGGTGGATGACCGTGTTCTTACCCTCGAAGATCAGTGTCACCGGCGTGCCGATTTTTTGGTCGTTGCGGCCGTCGTGGAGCGTCACTTTGTACTCACCGGCTTTGTAGCCCTGCCCGCGTGTCACCTTGAACGAGAAGCGCGTGCGCGATTCGATCTTGCCGGTGCCGGAATCGAGGAACTCGACGTCGGTGCTTTCGATCGACGCTTGTTGGTTGACGAGCGGCACCTTGCGGTCGACGACCTTGCCGCTCGAATCGAGGATCGTGCGCTCGTATTCGACTTCCGGTTGGAACTCGAATTTCATCGGCACGTGCGGCACGTCCGGAGCACGCGGCAAGTAGATGGCGACTTCTACTTTCCAGTAGCCGTTCTTGTCTTCGAACTCGTCCCCGTTCGGCTGATCTTCGCGCCGTTCTTTGAGGACTTTGCTCTTCCACTCGGTGCGGCCCGCCGCGCTGGCGACGTGGCCTGCGGTGAGGCTGACCAAGGTCAGGGCGATGACGAACAGCGAGCGAATGGACACGGGAATTCGAATCGACAACGGGGGTACCTCCAAGTCGGAGCGCACGCTAACATTGCTCTATCGCTCGTACAGCCGCGGATCGGCAGGCGTGATCAGCGCGCGGGCAATGGGGGCACTTCGAGCGCCTCGCCCGGCTCGTCGAGCCACGGTGGTGCTGGAATTGTGTCGTGAAAGTCGAAGCGATCGGTTTCGAACTCGAATTCGCTTTCGAGCTCGCTCAAAGCATCGAGCAGCGCCGGCGGTGCATGCCAGGGCTGCGTGGGCCGCGATGGCTCATCGCTTGCCTCGGGTGCTGGTTGTAGGGCGTTGTCTGATAATGGGTTCGCAGCTGGCATCCGGAACTCCCTCTGGCCCGGCGAACTCCGTGTGGCTCGCTCTCCGCTCGCGTTGCTCGCTCTCCGTTAGTCGCAACCCACGACCACGAACAAGGGTTATTTGCGCGAAATATTCGCGAAATCAGCTGCTCGGCCGACGAAAACCTTCTGCTACTCGACAGTTAGCCAGCAGGCTCTCAGGTCGCGGATGAGCGAAAAAAAAGCCCCGTTGCTTTGCCGCGGCACCCCTGGCGTGCGCCGGCAAAGCAAGCAATCCTTCACAGCACAGATGAATCGATTGTTGGTTGGCGCAGGCTTACTGGTGCTGTTTGGTTGCGGCGCGCGAACCGACTATTTCGCCGACGAAGACCGTCCCTTCGAGCCGGGTGCGGGCGGCGCGCTTGCAATCGCTGGTGCACCCAACGCCAAAGGCGGCTCGCCGAGTAGGGCGGGCGCAGCCAATGATGCTGGCGCACCCGGCATCGGCGGTGCACCCAATGTCACTGCCGGCGCGCCGAGCGTCGGCGGTCGAGCCAACATCACCGCGGGCGCCCCCGGCGTGGGCGGTGCCCCCATCGTCACTGCCGGCGCCCCTGGTTTCGGCGGCGCGCCGACCAGCAAGGGTGGCACGTCCGGTTTCAGCGGCGCCGCCAATGGCAAAGGGGGCGCGCCGGGTGCGGGCGCATCGCCCGGTGTCATCCAGGCCTGCCAGGTCATCGCGGGCAATTCCTGCCAGCAGTGCTTGTGCACGAGCTGCTCGTCGCAGATCGTCGACTGCCTTTCCAACTTCGGCTGCGCGCTGATCCTGGCTTGCGCACAGCAGTCCGGTTGCCAAGGCCTCGAGTGTTACAGCGCGCAGACGTGCCGACCGGTGATCGATCAATTCGGCGGCCTGACCGGAAAATCGATGGGCTCCGTGCTGTCGCTAGTGAGCTGCTCGGTGGGCTCGCAAAATAGCTGCAGCTGCAACTAACTAGTGCACCGCTTGCGATGTTCCATCAACAATCGCAAGCGATTGTCCGCTTCGCGGCAAGCGGTGCACTAGAAGCTGTCTCACCGGGGCTTTCGCCCCGGAACCCCACGCCTGCTTCGCAGGCTCGCTAGTGCAGCGGGAGGCCGAATTCCTTGCCCTCAGCTCATTTGCGCTGCACTAGTGCGTGATTGCCGGGCGTGCTTCGGCTAGCGCGACGACCAGGGGCCACGCCAACGGGTCGCGCGACCAGTGCTCGCTGCCGAGCGCGCGCGTGTCGACGCGCAGCTGGTAGCTATCGGCAATAGGTGGGATGGGCGTGCCCATGGTCCGCGTTCGGTAGCGCTGCGTGGCCGATTTGTGCGAGAAGGCGTCGCTGGACGTCTCGAGCCCGCTGCTCGCGACCAGCACGAAGCGCATCTCGAAGCGTTGATTCAACTCCGTTGGCTCGAGCAAAAAATAGGCGTGGATCTCGATGGGCAGAAGCGCGCCGGGCGGTGGTTCGACGCCGCGCGGAAGATTCAACTGTTCGACGATGTTGAACAGGGACACATTGTTCGACTGCTGATCGAGGCTCGAGGAGCTAGCCAAAGTCAGCAAATAGCAGCGCGGCATGGCCGGCCCAATAGCATGTACGGCGACGCGAGCGAACTCGCTCCGGGTTGGTGCTGCGGGTCGTGCTCGAAAAGATCTGGCCGAAGCAGTATTGGGGTTGGCTCAAGGCAAAATCGAACCAGAGCCGCAGCGAATCACCGCGTAGCTTCCGAGCAGGTAGCCGAGCACTGCCGCGCCCACCACCAGCCGCGAAACACCAGTCCGCGCCGCGGGAAGCGCCGCGAGCGCCAGCCGCGCCGCACAGAACGAAGCGGCGCCCACTGCGCACAGGTAGACGATGCCGTGCATCGGAAAACCGTGCCAAGTGCTGGACAGGCCCGCTACGAGCTCCACTCTGAGGTCCGCTTCGTCCAACGAACCGCTGAGCCTTGGCCAAGCCATGAGCGTGCCGTGCACCGTCCCGAACAAAAGTACGACCGCCAAAGCCAGCGGTTCGACCGTGGCTAGCGCACGCTGTTGCGCAGACATCGCGGGCAGCCCGCTACGGCTGAGCGAGCGGCTCAATTGCCACACGCCCAAGACGCTGAAGGGCAGCCAGAGCAGCAAGAGCAATGCGCCCACGACCTCTGGCGCTCGCTCGAGGCCGGGCTCCGGCAAGGCATCGCCCGTGTAAGCGCGATAGGCCTGCAGCGCGAAGTGGAACAGCACGAAGCCGACAAAGCTCAGGCGCACAGCCCGTGCCGAGCTTGCGAGCCGGCCACGCACGAGTGCCTGCGCGCGGAGCCAACTTGACTGGCGCTCGAGACGCGCATCACGCTTGACCGACACGAGCTCCAGCATATGCCAAAGGCCCCGAGGACTTTTCGAGATTCGACCTTCGCATCGCCGCTCGGCGAGCGTTCGGTGCCCGCGTTGGGCCGGCGTCTCTCGTTGGCCTCGTTGGCCTCGTTGGCCTCGTTGGCCTCGTTGACCAGGTTGACCGCGTTGGCCTGGTTGACCGCGTTGGCCTGCTTGCCCGCTTGTCGGAACGCGCAGAGCGAGGTCGGGCTGCCCGAAGCGAGCCTTTCGGCCAGTGCCGACGCTCAAGCGAACTTTCGTACCCTGCGTGCGGCATGGTTTTCCGGCAGCACGAGCGAACGACGCAAGCTCGAACCCAACCTGCGCAACTTTCTCGCACGCTATCCGAGCGAAGAGCCGAGTGACATGGTGCGCGTGCTGCTCGCGTTCGACTGCGTGAGCCGCGGATCGCTCCAGGAAGCGCGCGTGTTGATTGCTCAAGTGCGCGTGTCGGTCGGCGCGGTGCATGATTTCTCGCGGGTCGCGGAGGCCTACGCGCTGCTCCGCGAAAGTAAAGCCGAAGAGGCTTTCCGTGTGCTCGAACCGTTGGCGGGAAAGATCGTCGACGGCGACGAGCGCTTGTTGTTCAGCGAGCTCCGGCTGCGCGCGGCAGCGTCAGCACGCCGCTACGTGCTTGCCGTGCAGGCGGCCGTCGAGCTCTTGACCGAAGCGCCGAACGACGGCCGCGCAGCGCTCGAAGAGCTGGTGCGTGAGCAATTTCAGGCCGCACAGAAGAGGGACCTCGTGGACAGTCTGGCCAGCCTGGAGCAAGCGTCACCGGACGAGAGCCAAGGCGCGAAAGCGCGCGAATGGTTGCGCAAGCTGCTGCGCGAGCGCTTGGTCATGATCGCCGTGCGCGAGAAGGATGCCGCACTCGCGCGCAGCCTGCTCGACACCGCGCCGGCCGCACTGCGTGCGAGCGCGACCGGCTCGGCCTTGGTTGGCATCGCCGGAGGCGTGCAGACCCGGCCCTTGATCTCTGGCCGAGCGATCGGCGTCGCGCTGTCTTTGGGGAATGCCGAATTGCGCCGCCGCTCGGCGAGTCTCGCAGCAGGGCTCGCACGCGGCCTGCGTTCGTCCAACGAAGCTTCTGCTGCTCGAGCGGTGCAACTGATCAGCCAAGACGACGGAGGGAACAGCGCCGGCTTGGCTGACGCGCTGCGCAGTTTGGCCGCCGAGGGTGCAACGATCCTGGTCGCAGGCTTCGATGGCCAGTCCGCGGACATCGCGGCGCGTTTTTCCGAGGAGAACGCCATCCCAGTGCTGCTCGTCGAGCCGCCGCAGACCTGGGTCGGGCCATTGCAGAGCGCCTTCGTGCTGGGCGAGAGCGGCAGCAACGAGCAGGCGGCGATCGACGCCGAGCTGTCCCGTCGAGGTCTGCTTCGCATCGCGCGCGTCGGGCGTGTCGGTGATGCTTGTGACTCGGTTGCCGAAACGGCGGGCGGAGCGCGCTTCTCCGTTCAACAATGGCGTAGGAATCGGGTTTCGGCGGTGCTCGTCTTGGGTTCGGCGGCCTGCGCCAGTGAGGTCGCGCACGATTTGCGCGGCGTTCCCGCTTTCTCGCCCGAGCTGGCGCTGGGCCTTTCGGCCGCCGAGTTCGTGTATGCGAGCGACGCACCGCGCGCCCGTTTTGCGCTCGGTGCGGGCATCTTTCCGAGCCCCGTTCGCCCCGATGCGGAAAGGAACCCGGCCTTGCCCGCGCTCGACTGGTACGAAGCCTTGGGTCACGACGCGGCATTGCTCGTCCAAGCTGCTCTCGAGGGCTTTCCTGACGGCCGGATCGACGAGGAACACGCCGTCCACGAGCTGCACGCCCGAGCCGGCCGCGCCCTCGGGGAGGTTCGAGCCGCGCTCTGGACGAGCGAGGCGCGCGGCTTTTCCAAGGGACAAACTCTGAGTCGCACGCTTACGATAGTGTCCCCCTCGCCGCCCAAGAAATAGCCGTGACCCCCTCGGAATTGACATTCGACCTGCCCACGCGCCGCTCGACGCAAAAGCTGGCCCAGCTGATCGCGCCTACCTTGGCCGAGAGCGATCTCGTGATTCTCACGGGGCCGCTCGGCTCGGGAAAGACTTTCTTCGTGCGCGCGTTGTGTCGCGCGCTCGGCTTGCCCGCGACTCAGCGCGTGACCAGCCCGACATTCACGCTCGTACAAGAGCACGACACGGTGCCGCCGCTCGCGCACGCGGATCTCTACCGCTTGAATGGGCCCGAACAACTGCGGGAGCTCGGCCTCGACGCACAGCGGGACGACGGGCGACTGTTGCTCGTGGAGTGGGGGGAGCCTTACATCGCAGAGCTGGGCGGTGACGCGCTGCTCTTGACCCTTGCGCTCGATCCCCGGCGAGCCGTCGTTTCCGCGACGGGGCGTCGTTCACGCGCCATCCTCGCCGAGCTCGGTGCTAAAGGTTGAGTCGTGGCAGAACCCGCCCAAATCAGCGAAGACGAGCCCAAGAGCGCCTGGACGGCAGCCATCAGCAAGTCGCTGATCGGGGCCTTGGAGACGGTTGGCTCGGTGATCGCGCTGACGGGCGAGAGCCTGGTTTGGCTGATTCGTCCGCCCTATCGCGTGGGCCAGCTGCTTTTGGCGATGGAATTCATCGGCGTGGGCTCGGTCTTCATCGTGGCGCTGACGGGCGTGTTCAGCGGTATGGTGCTGGCTCTACAAACCACGCATAGCTTGCGTGATTTCGGCGCCGAGGGCGTCGTGGGTCAAGTGGTGGCGGTCTCGCTCACGCGCGAAATCGCGCCGGTGTTCGCTGCGTTGATGGTCGCCGCCCGCGCCGGCAGTGCCACGGCCGCTGAGCTCGGCAACATGCGCATCACCGAGCAGATCGACGCGCTGGTCACCATGGCCGTGAGCCCCGTGCAGTACTTGTTGTCGCCGCGTTTGCTGGCCGCGGTGCTGACCGTACCGCTGCTCTGCATTCTGTACACCTGCGTAGGCATGGCCGGCGCCTGGCTGGTTGCGGTGCGCTGGTTGGGTGTCGACGCCGGCACCTTCATTTCCAACATCGAACGGCACCTCTTGCCGAGCGATTTCTTCATGGGGATGATCAAAGCAGCCGTGTTCGGTTTCTTGATTTCGGCTATCTCCTGCACGCGCGGCTATTACGCTTCAGGCGGCGCGCGCGGCGTCGGCGAAGCAACGACCCAAGCAGTCGTTCATAGCGCCGTGTCCATCCTGATCGCGAACTACTTGTTGACGTCGCTGCTCATGGGCGACGCGGGCTGAGCGAGCGGCGGTCCGGGCGACGTGTCAGTCGCCGTGCGTCTCGGCCCCGACCGACTCGATGGACGCCGAGGCGGACTCACCGCTGACGAGGCCTTTCCCGTGCTTTGGCGAGTGTTGAGCTGCTTCGGGCGGCGAGCCCTGCTCGTGGCGGCGCTTTTGGGCGCTCTCGGCCGGCCGTTGCCCGTCGTTGACCGCGGCCATGAAGGCTTCCAAGCGCGCGCTTTCGCGGTTGCCGTTCACGTCTACGATCATGAATTTTCCGGGGCCTTGGCCGAGGTCATCGCGAAAGTCGAACACGGCGCCGATCACGGTCAACGAGCCGCTGTGCACTCGTTTGCCATACTTCTTCAGCGCCAACTGGACCTGGTTGTGGACGTTCGCGATGACGCTCTGCGCCCAGGCTTCGTTCTCGTGCTTCGTTGCGTTGGCGCGCGGGACCCGTAGACCCTTGAGCTGCGCTCGCATGGCGCGGCTGAGCTTGGAGGTGTCGCCGCTGGCCGCCTTGACCGCAGCGCAGCCCGTGTGACCCACGATCAGCAAGAGCGGCGTGTTCAGGTGCTCGACACCGTACTCGATCGACGCTTCGTCAGCGACCACGGTATTGCCGAAGTTGCGCACCGTGTAGTCGTCGTTTTCGCTGGTTTCGTCCCAGGCCTGAGGCTGCACGCGCGAGTCGGAGCAGGTGACGACGGTGGCGCGCGGCAGTTCCGCGTCGGCGAAGGCCGAAAAGAACCTAGGCCCGTGCTCCATGTACGTCTTGTTGTCCTCGAAGGACTCCTTCAAAAAGGCGCGGGTCAGAGCCAGCGGTTCGCCCTTGGACGTCTCCCAGGCGAACGGCACGATGTACTTCTGGGGCGCGTCGTCGGCCTTTTGCTCGCGGTTGCCATCCTCGCTGTGGCCCCTCGCTTCATGGCCTTTGCCCGCTTTGGTCTGGTAGGGGAGGAGCTCTTTCTCGGCCGTGAGCGCCGCCGTCGGCTGCTTGCAGGCCGAAGCGACGAGCAGCAGAGTGGCGGTCGCTTTCAACGCACGCAGCGGTCCCATGACGGGACAGAACGGACGTTTGGCCCGGGACTTGAGTGTGCGCGCGGCGATGACCTTGGAATCAAAGAAGTGCGCGTTGGCTGACGGTTGGACTAGACTGCGCCGCTCGCCGTGCCGGGAGCCCCTAAAACCGAGCTCGAGCCAGCGGCACTGCCGGTGCCACTGCTCGCTTCCAATCGTTTCGCGCAGTTGCGCCGCTTGGCGTCGCAACGCCGCTTGTTTGCACCGCTACTGCTACTGGTGCCCACCGCGGTCGTGGTCGGCATGGACCTCTCGCGGCGCAGCCCGCGCTTGGTCGGCTTCGACCTTTGGCACAAGGGCTACTATCTCGCTTCACTGATCGAAGGCCTGCTGGTGTGGAGCGTGCTGCTTCACGCGGCGTCGCGGCGTCGCGGCGTACTCGGCTGGCTGTCGGCAGTGCTGTTCGTGATCGCGTTCACCTTCGCCGTCGGCGGTCAGACCTATTTTTACAGCCAATACAACGCGTACCTGAACCTCGACGTTTCGCTATTCGCATCGAATTTCAAAGACAGCGTCGTCAATCAGCTGCTCGCCGACTACGGCAACTACCTGCGAGCGAAGCTGCCGCCTCTCGGTATCGCGCTGGTTCTGATCTGGCTGGCTCGGCGCTGGCTGCGAGCGCCCAAGGCGCGCGTGCGCATCGCTGGTTTTCTGGCACCGGCTTTGGTCGTGGCAAGCTTCGCCATTCCCGCGCAGCACCGGCACCTGCAGGCCGCACCGCCCGACGTGCTGTACCTGAACGCGGTCGGCGGCCTGCTCGCGACCCAGCTCGGGTTGAGCGAGCAGGCCAATCAGATGCGCCCCCGTGCGCGCGAATCGCTGCCGGTCCCGGTATTGCACCCGGTTGCGACGCCCAAGCGCAACGTCTTGTTCGTGATCTTGGAGAGCGTGCGCGCGGACGCCACCTGCATCGCTTACGAGCCCGATTGCCGGCGCACGGAAGCCACCAATCGGCTCTTCCCCGAGCGCGTTGGTTTCCCGCAAATGCGCTCGATGGACTCCACCACGGCGGTCTCGCTCGCCGTACTCTGGTCAGGACTCAGTCCCGCCGATTCACGCGACAACCTGCACACTTGGCCGCTGATCTTCGACTATGCGCACGCCGCCGGCTTCGACAGCGCGTTCTGGACCAGCCAAAATATGCTGTTCGGCAACGCCAGGCTGTGGGTGAAAAACCTGGGCGTGAACAAGTTTTTCAGCGCCACCGATCTCGACCCTACTGCCGACTTGGACATGGGCGCGCCCGAAGGTTTGCTGGCCGACCGCGTGATCGCCGAGTTTGGCACGCTGCGCGAGCCGTTCATGGCTGTCGTGCAGCTGTCGAACGTGCACTACCCGTACTATCTCGACGCGAGCGGCCCCCAGCCGTTTCAACCTTCGACCACCAGCAAGGCGCCGGAGGACAACCCTTACTTCAAGAACTTCTACCAGAACGCGGTCTACCAACAAGATCAGCACCTAGCCAAAATGCTCGGCTACGTGCGCTCGACCGAAGTCGGCAAGCGCACCGTGATCGTGTACACGAGCGACCACGCCGAGGCCTTTCGCGAACACAACCAGATGGGCCACACCTTCAGCCTCTTCGACGAAGAGATCCACGTTCCCGGTTGGATCGACGCACCGCCCGGCACGCTCACTGCCGAAGAGGCTCAAGCTCTCGCCAAAAAATCGCACGAGTACGTGTACCATGTGGACCTCGCGCCCACGATTTTGGATCTGATGGGCGTGGACCAAGACCCCAGCATCGGTCGCTATCAAGCGCGCATGCCCGGCCACAGCCTGCTCCGCCCCGCGCTCAGCGATCAACCCCTGTTGATGAGCAACTGCACGGGGGTTTGGAGCTGCGCGTTCGAGAATTGGGGCATCATGCAAAAAAACCTCAAAGTCGAATCCCGCGCCTGGGACACCGGTTGGAAGTGCCACGACGTTGCCAAGGATCCGCTCGAGCTAGTGAACCTCGAGCTCAGCGAATGCGGCAACCTGGTGCAGCTCGCCGACGAGGCCTATGGGCGCTTGCCAGGGCAGGGGATCCCCAGGAAGTGACGGCGCTCTGTATTCGCCGCGTGGTGAGTACGGTGAGCCGCCGCGGAGTGCGCTCAGCCAAATTTGTCCACCTGCTCCAGGCGAATGGCGCAGTGCTCGTCAGTCGGTCAAACCGGGCAGCGACGTCCTGCGCCCGGTGAGTGCACTGCTATCCTTCGTTGTTCGAGCTCGATCACCGAAAACCGCTCCGAGCGCGGCGGCAGCCTGAAGGGCCCACCAGCGAACAAGTTTTCTGTGCATCACTTCGGTGAAAACCGGTGGCAATGCAGAACTCCGGCGATCGCTGTCTGCAACACAGCGCGTATGTCCGGAAACCGTCGCGGAAGGAAACGAAACGTACGCGACATGCCGGCAGCTGCACGCGCGGTCCGCCTCTGACGAGCCAAGCGCAGCATGGGGAGTGGGCGCTCGCTATCCAGCAACGCAGCTCGCTGCTCAGGTCGTTCCTCGCGGGTCGCGGCTTGCTGCTCGCAAAAGGTTCGGCCGTGGTTGCCCATGGCATGCCTTCAGCCACTCCATTGCGCGAGAGGCGGAGCGTGCTCCGCTCCGTGAGCCGCGACTCAGCTCAACGCGAGCATGCGGTCGATTGGCACCTGTGCTCGTGCGCGCAGCTCTTCCG
>Ga0247783_1000539_pt1 | contig 11851 bp, 10 predicted proteins | sample UWRJL064202C5_FD_179911 | JGI IMG/M metagenome (GOLD analysis project Ga0247783, IMG submission 179911) | Plant litter microbial communities from Arlington Agricultural Research Station in Wisconsin, United States - UWRJ-L064-202C-5 | ecosystem: Environmental > Terrestrial > Plant litter >...
GGGTTCCAACGTGGTGGTTGGCCTAGCAGCTCAGATGGCAGCGGGGCGAGCCTTCGTTTGGGGCGACGAATGGATCGAGTTCGATTCCGAGTGGTCGAGCAACCCAGAGATTTCTAGGCTTTGGGTGCAAATTTTCGCTTTCATCGGGCCCACGACCAAGTGCTCGCTGGTCCCGCCGAAATAGCCGCCTTTTTCAGCTCGGCGTCCTACTCGCCTGCGTCGCTGCTGCCATCGTGCGCGACAGCAGCACGCTGGCTGACGAACCGTGTGTGCCACCGACGGACACGAGGCCATCGAGGGCAGATGGTGTGAGCACGCTAGCGTAAAGGTTACTGTCGCGGCGCTACCGGTATTGTCATGAAAAATCACGCTCAGGGTGCGCGTGATTTTCGCTACTCGAACGCAAGCCATGCGGCAGTATCAGTGTGACTAGGAACCCACTCTCTGGAGGAACCTTTGCGATTCGACGCGACGATCACTCGAACCCTTCGCTTACGTTCTTCGAGGGCTGCATCACGTCCGGCGTGCCGTCCGATGCCAGCGACGACGCCGTGCAAGCAAACATCGTCGCCGCCGGTTACGGTCGCTGACGCGCGACGCTTCGCAAGCATCAGGTAGCCTTCGTCAACGAACGAGCTCGTCCCGTCAGTCGCCCGTCAGGCTCAGCGCTTCGTGAAGACCTGATGAAGCGTGTAAGGGGTGCCTGCTTCCTGAGTCAAAAATTCGAGCTGCGTCGACGTGGCGATGAACCCGTGGGTCTTGGCGCTGGACCCGGCGCAGGTGTCGATCAAGGAGAGCATCGTGTTCGCGACCGTGTACTTGAAGGTGTTGCGCTCGAGCGTGCCTTCCATTTGACTCACTTGCTCGATGACGTCCCCGCGAACCTCGAGCGAGGCGCCAAGGCGCCGCGCAAAGTCTACGCCGAGAGGGACGTTGAACAGTCGGGCGGCGCTGAGAACGTAGGTCCCCTCACTGATGGTGCCACCGGTTGGCACTGGCGGCATATTGCTCGCGAGCGCGACGCTATGCGTTGATCCGTCGTGACCGAGATCATTGCACGGGCCCGCTGGGCTGGGCGCACTCTCCGCTGAACAAGCTGCGAGTGCGAGCACGGTGACAATAGCTGGGAAGGGGCAGACAAGGGGCTTCATGGGCGCGGAAAGGTAGCATCGACCGCCGACGCGAAAAACGCGCTGAGCGCGTGCGAGCTCGAGGGCGCGTGCAAGCTCGCTTCGGCTTTGGCTCGAATGCCGAGCAAATCACGGCCCAGGCCGCCTTCATTACATTATCGACATCTGGCCCCACGGCTTCAACTTCATCCGGAGCGGCACTTTCGTGAATCCTGGCCCCGCCGGTGGCTACGCCGCGAGCATGCCGCAGACGTTCCGCGACTTTTCCCCGCGGCGCTACCCCAGGCACAACGACGCCAAGCGTGTCGTATGGCTGAATGCCGCAGCGCTCACGCTATGGGCCTTGGGTTTCTTGGGTTCCTCCTGCTTCATTGACGGCGCCGAGCGCGGAGCGACGACGACGCTCGTATTACGCGTTCAGTGCCATGACCGACCCCTCGCGAAAGACCCCTTGGATCGCTGCTTTCGTCGTCCTATCGGCTAGGCTGCGATTTGGTCGAAGCACTTCCGGTGCGATGGTCTAGGATCCGTTGGGAAAGGAAAGAGAAGCCCATGCACGACTGGTCGAAATTCAAGTCCACCCTGGTGGCGGGTGGCGTCCTGACCTTCGTTTCCGCCTGTGGTGACGCCAGCGCACCGAAGGGCCCGCCAGGCACTGCCGGCTCCAGCATGACCAGCGCGGGGTCGTTCGGGGTCCCGGCCGGCGGCGCTGCGGGCGCCGCGCCGACCCAAGGGCAGGGCGGAGCAGGGAGCGCAAGCGCGGGCGCACCAACTGGCGGCGCTACGGCGTATGCGGGTGCAGGCCCGGAAGGAGGAGCGACCTCGGGCGCAGCAGGAAGCGCGAGCGGCGGTGCGGGTGCGGCCGGTGGCGGTGTGGCCGCTGCGGGCGCCGGCGCCGGCGGTGCGGGCGCCGGTGGTGCGGGCGCGGCCGGTGCGGGTGCGGCCGGTGCGGGCGCGGTGTCGTGTCCCACAAAAATTTTGGGGACGGGTAACGAAAACCGCACGCTGCAGGTGGGCGGCAGGAGCCGCAGCTATGTGCTGCACGTGCCCTCTGCATACAAGGGCACGGCGCCCGTGCCATTGATCGTCGATTTCCACGGACACGGTGGAACCGGTATGGGGCAGGCGAACGATTCTCCGTATCCAAAGGTCGTCGATGCCGACGGTGTGCTGATGGCTTTTCCGACGGCGATCGGGGACTGGAACATGGGGCCGTGCTGCGCCGACGACGTCGACGACATCGGCTTCGCCAAAGCACTCGTTTCCGAAGTCGAACGCCTCGGCTGCGTTGATCCCAAGCGCGTCTATGCCACTGGCTTTTCCATGGGCGGTGCGATGTCGCACCAGCTGGCGTGCCGGGCCACGGACATCTTCGCGGCGGTTGCTCCCGCTGCCTTCGATTTACTCGAAGAGCACCTGCCCACCTGCAAACCGACGCGTCCGATTACGGTCATCACGTTCCGGGGCACCAAGGACGACGCAGCCATCTATGACGGCGGGCTCTCGGATCTCGTGCGGCCGATCCATTTCCTTGGGGCCATCAACAGCATGAAAAAATGGGCCGAGCTAGACGGTTGCACCGGGCAAGCCAAGGATCTCGGAAACAACTGCCAGGGCTTCGCGGCGGCGCAATGCCCAAGCGGCGTCGAGTCAATCGTCTGTACGAAGACGGGCGGCGGACACGAGCAAGGCAATGCGACTTTGGGCTGGCCCGTGCTCAAGCGCCATCAACTGCCTTGAGGGGCGACGCTCGAGCGGCCATCCGCATTCCAGTATTGAAGGGGGTAGCGATGTCCTGCAATCTTCAGAGGCAAAGTGGAAACCCCACATGAGATTTGCCCTGTCCGCGCTCGCGCTCACGAGCTTGCTGCTGGGCTGCCAATCGCCGCCGACGACGCCCAAAGGAGAAGGCGCGGGTCGCGTGGAGCGGCGCGCTGAGGAGAGTCGTGACTCCGGGGCCGGGGGCGTTTCTCGAGCGCCAGATAGCGCCGCTGCGAGCCCGTCAGCCGTCCCGGTGGGCGTGCAGGGCACCATCGAGCACCCTGCTGGACAGCTGCCGGCGCATCGACTGGAACACTGCGGGCCGCCGACGGGGGCCATCTCGATGACCACCTACGTCCCCTCCGAAGTGAACATCTACACGTTCGTCGAAGTCGAACCCTGTCGTGACATCAAAGCCTTGCTTCGTGACCGCTGCGGCGGCTGAGCGGCCTTCAAGATCCGCTGGCCTGGGGGCGATATGCCCAGATGCTCCCAGAGACCGTAATGGTGACGGTCGTGACCACGACCGCGGGCAGCGACTTGCCCGACGCTGTTTGACGGTCTTGCGCTGCGTCGTCGAGGCTGCCGACACGCTGCTCGTGAAAAGCAGGTGGCGCTGTACGCGCTTTCCGAGTGGCGCCACATTTTGCTCGAGGATTTGTAGCTTTCCCGGACCCACGATGGCATCGACCATGGCGGTGTGGTGCGGGCGTTCGTCAGCTGCTCGCTGTCCGTCTGGCTACTACCGTCGGAAAATTGCTTCTCGATCACGGTTTCGGTCGTCACCGTGAAGTCCCGAAATTGTAGGATGTCGCCCGGGATCACGTCCTTCAACGCCACCTTGTCGCCCCAGACGTAGTCGTCGTCTTCACCCACGGGGCCGAAATCGCCTGAGCTTTTGCCACAGGCGCTGCGCAGCGCGCGATTGGCCAGATCCCAGCATTCCCCGCGGTCCACCTGCTTGCCCTTGTGCCCACGAGCCCAGATGATGGCCTTTTGGTTGACGGATTCTGCCATGTGCTCTCCCTTCGCGTGCGCTCGGCCCCCTTCGGCCGCGTGTCGACGAAGTCACGCTACAATGCAACGTGCGCAAGGGGCGTGAAACTTTGGGGCCGCGGCGCTCGCTCCGCCGCGGTGAAAAATGACCATTGGCGCGGGGAACAGACTGGATTCATCTGCAGTCCCTGGGGGCATCGCATACTGCTGGTCATGCATTGGTCGCCCACTCCCTCGGAGCACAAGGAGCACCATGAAAGAGCAAAAGGGACAGTCGCAGTTCACTCGACCGCAGGTTGCGTTGCTGTTCGCCTTCTTGGCAACAGGCTGTAGCGGGTCGGCCGACCCAGAGGGCGGCATTGCGAAACTCGAGTCCGCGATTGCAGCATCCGCCAACGAAGCCGTGCTCGGGTTCGAGGATCCGTCGGCGTGGCACGTAACGCCAGGAAGCATCGCCTCCGCTGCGACGGATCCGACGGCGACCGAGGGTGCCGCTTCGCTGGCCGTGCACCCTTCCGGTTTCGCTGTGCTCACGAGCCAGCCATTCCCGGTTCTCTCGGCCATCACCGGGCCCGTTTCTTACGACTTGTTCGTGCCCTCGGAGCAGGCGAACCCCTATTGGTTCGGGGCCACGCAGCTCTACGCAAATTGCCCTTCGCGCGGAGTCTACAACGCTTTCATCGGTCAGTCGGAGCTCACGCAACTCGAAACCGATCGCTTTCATACGATCCAGTTTTCAATGCCCGACTCCGCGCTTGCCGCGCTCGATCGAGGCTGCACGGACCTCTCCTTCTCGATCGTTCTCAATGTCCCTTGGAACGAGCGAGGAAAGTATCTCCTCGACAACTTGCAGTTCGGGACCGCGGCCGATTCCGTGTCACCGGTTCTGAGCTGCGTGTTCCAGCGCGGGCCCGAGCAGTATTACGCGCAGTTTTCGTATGAAAACTCCTCGCCTTCAGCCGTTTCGGTCCCCGTCGGCTCAGAGAATTTCTTCAGTGGGGGTAGCGAGAGCGTGGGCCAGCCGGAGGAGTTTTCGGCGGGTAGCCCGGCTGCGCCATTCACCGTTCCGTTCGACGGGGCGCCGCTGGTCTGGCACTTGGGCCGCGGAACTGCCACTGCCTCGTCCGAGTCGCCCGCGTGCCCCTCCGTTTGGGTTCCAGCTTGGACAGGACGCGGTCCGCTGTCGACGACGATCACCACGAACCGCACGTTCAAGGATCCTGTCCCCAATTTGACTGGACGCACGCTGCGCGTGATGGCGCATTTGACCACCGGCGGAGCTCAGGTTCGGATCCGCCTGAGTCAGCGCTTCTCAGCGAGTTCGCTCGATGTCGAAGCGGCCCACGTGGCAGTCCGCAGCGCCGGAAGCGCCATCGTGCCGGAAAGCGACCGCGCGCTCACCTTCGCTGGCAGCGAGAAAGTCAGCGTACCCGCGGGCGAAGACCTGTGGAGTGACCCCGTGCCTCTCGACGTGCGCGCAGGTCAGGATTTGGCCATCTCGCTGTACGTGCCTGGACCCTTCGTGCCGACGACACAGGGGGGCCGCGGGCAGATCAAGAGTTCGTATCACAAGGCGGGCAATCAAGTCGCGGCGGCGTCACTGTCGGGGGGCTCGACGACGCGACAGGTGTTCGGCGCATTCGAGGTGCAAGTGCTCTCTGCCGGTCCGGCCGCGGCGATCGTCGCCTTGGGCGATTCCATCACCGAGGGTGCGTGTTCGAGTCTCGACGCGGACGGCGATTGGCCTGATCTGCTCGCAGGCAGACTGCCATTGTTGGCCGATGGGACTGCGGTCTCGGTGCTGAACGCCGGCATCGGTTCCGGGCGCTTCGCCTCGTCGGACGGCGCCGGCGCGCCCGGCTTGACCCGTCTCGACGAATTGCTGACGTTGCCCGCGGTTCGTTGGGTCACGCTGCTCATGGGCGTCAATGACATCTCTTACGAGTTCGTGGACGCCGCGTTCCTCGAAGATGCGTACGCCCAGGCGATCACCAAGGCCCATGCCGCCGGCAAGCAGATCATCGGCATCCCCATCCTCCCTTTTGGCAATTCGACGAAGGATGTTGGAGACAACGCGACGGTGGCACGAGAGGTGAACGCGTGGATCCGCGCTCACGACAAGCGACTCGGCGCGCCGGAACCCAGTTATGATGCCGTGCTCGATTTCGAACCGCTGCTGACCGACCCCGAAGCGACGACTTGGGCGCTGGCCTCCAACTTGACATGCGACGGCGTGCACCCGAACGCAGCCGGCTATCGAGCCATCGCCAATGCCATTCCGCTCGATATTTTCAACTGAACGAAACGCTAGCGCAGGCCGTCCGAACCCGAGAAAACGCTGCAGGACATAGGGTAAGGCCCAACCCTAACTTCGCAGAACGGCGTCTCGCCAGGAACGGCGGGTGGCGATCCGCTGGCACCGTATCGATCGCGGGCGCCAAATCGAAACGCGACCAAGCTGAAGGCGCTGCGGTTTGACGGTGTGCAGGCACCTCGGAATTGCGCCAGGAACGGCCAAGGTTCTTGAGGGGGGTGCCTCCGCCTGGAGCGCAGGCTCGTCGTTCTTATTGTCGCGAAGGCCCCATTCTTTTCAAACTTTCTCGCGACGGCCTTCATCTGCGCGAAGCTCTCCGCGAAAACAGTTGCGGCGCCCTCGGTGGCTCGCGGTGCGGGGTAAAATTGCCAAGTCGCGTTTGCTCATGCATCGCATCGGTCTCCGCTAGTGGCGGCGCATGGATCAAGAAGTGGGGCCAGCGTGTTGTACTTGCCAACCTGCTGCGGCAGAGGTAACGCCGGACTGGACTGACGGGTAGGTGCCAGCGGGTGTCTACGACTGGGAGTTGGCCCGAGCAAGGGTGCGGTGGCTCGGGTCGATGGAGGGAGTGCGCCTCCTTCCTGACGCTCGGCAGTCACGGTCCAAATCGAAAAAGATCAGCAAACGCCATGAATAAGACGACCTTTGCCTCCCTGCTCTCATCTCTGTGTTTGGTTGTGCTGTTGGTGGCGTCTTGCGGCAGCCCCACGCGTCGTTACAAGGTGGGTGGCAGCGGCGGTGGTGCGGGTGCGGCCGGCTCGGGAGGCACATCTACCGCGGGTCGCGGAGGAACCGGAGGGAAGAGCGGTACGAAGCCTTCCGCCGGCACTGGCGCCGTCAGCGGAGGCGGTGATGACGCGGGCAGCTCGGGCAACGGCGGCTTGGGCGCTTCATCGGGCGGTCTAGGGATGCCCGCATGCGCAGCGGACGAGAAGCTATGCGGCGGCGTGTGTGTGGACATCGACGATCCGACCTATGGCTGCGATCCGACACTTTGCACCACTACGGGGTGTCCGAGCGCTCCGGGAGCAGCGCTCCTGTGCGACGCCGGTCAGTGCATCATCGGGAGCTGCGGGGCCGAAACCAAGAAGTGCGATGGCCGGTGTGTCTCGCGCACGGACCCAGCCTATGGTTGCGGTGCGGCGACTTGTGATGCGACGACCTGCCCGAGCCAGGGCACGGGTGCGAGCCTCGTGTGTGAAGGGTCGGCCTGTGTCATCGGCACTTGCCCCACCGGCTACAAGAAGTGCGCCAGCAAATGCGTCGCGATATCGGATCCGACCTACGGCTGTGGCGCGACTACCTGTGATGCCAGCAGTTGTCCTGCCGCCGGCAGCGCGACGCTCGTCTGTCAAAATTCGGCGTGTGTCACCGGCACCTGCGGAGCCGGCACCAAGAAGTGCGGCTCGAACTGCGTGACCACGGATGCCAACAACGGCTGCGCGGACACGACCCGCTGCACGGCGTGCGCCAACAATGAAGCGTGCTCGGGCACGCCAACCACCTGTCAGTGCGTTCCCATACCGATGGCTACTGCTTGCGCCGGAAAATGCGGACCGGTCTCGAACGGCTGCGGCGGGACGTACACGTGCGCAACGTGCACATCTCCGCAGACCTGCGGCGGTGGCGGAACCGCGAACGTCTGCGGTTGCGGCAAGACGGACATGGGCACTGCCTGCTCGGGAAAGTGCGGCACGGTCTCGGACGGCTGCACAGGCACTTACACGTGCGGCACTTGCAGCGGCTCGACCCCCAATTGCGTCAGCAACAAGTGTGTCTGCACGCCGACGTCCATGTCGACAGCGTGTTCCGGAAAGTGCGGCACGGTCTCGGACGGCTGCACAGGCACTTACCCGTGCAGCACTTGCAGCGGCTCGACCCCCAATTGCGTCAGCAACAAGTGTGTCTGCACGCCGATGTCCATGTTGGCAGCGTGTTCCGGAAGGAGCTGCGGCACGGTCTCGGACGGCTGCACCGGGAGCTACACGTGCGGCACGTGCAACGGCACGATTCCAGCCTGCAAGAACGGCACCAGCTGCGTGGAATGCACAACTGACTCCAACTGCACTCCACTTGGCTACAAGAAGTGCGACCAATCGCGCGATTCTTGCGTTTGCGCGCAGAAGAGCAGCGCCAATCGAATCACGAATGGCGGCTTTGACGATTCATCCATTTCCGGTTGGGGATACGACGCGATGGTGGTCAAGTGGGACGGCTCCGACGTTGACAACTGTCCGCGCTCCGGCTCTGTGAAGATCGGCTCGGGATCGCCGAATTCTGGAACGCTCACTCAGTGCGTCAGTGTTGGAAGTGGTGGCAGCAAGTCTTTCACCCTGGGCTTCAGGTACAAGCAGGACACGGCAAGCACCGTTTTGTGCCTGGTTTCGTACGCTACCGACGTGAACTGCACCAGCGGCGCGGGCCCAGGTTTCTTCGGCGTGCAGTCCGGCGTCGGCGTTTCAACCACCAACTGGCAGTCTGTATCGGGCTCGGGCACGTCCGAGCCCGGCACCACCTACATCTCCATTCAATGCCAAACGACCAATGGCGGTACCCTGTGGCTCGATCAGATGTACCTGACCCAAGGGAGCGGCTCGTTCTGAGGCTGCGCGTTCAGAGGGGAAACGCGGCGGCCCCTTCGCGCTGGCCGCCTCGGGAGCGACCAGCGTGCCGCCGACACGGCTCAATCAGAACTGCGAAATGAACTTCCAGGCCAGCGGTGGAATGAATGCCTTCAGGCCGTCATCGCCGGTCGAGGTCCCGTCGTCGATGCTCGACGGCGTGTGCGCGCCATCGAACGTGCACACTTTGACGGGATAGCCCGCCTTGCAGCCTTCGAAGTCGTAGCAGAGGTATTTTTTGCTGCCCACGGTCGTCGTCTGGATGGTTCCCGTGCAGCCGTTGTCCTCAGCGTGCTGAAGGACGCAGTACTTCCCGCCCTCCTTCTTCGCGTCATTGCTGACCCACGGACAACGGGTATCGCTCATGCCGGTGATCCCGAGGTACGCGATGGGCGCATGGGTATTGGTCGGCTGAGTAAAGCTGAAATTGGCCGCTGCCATCGTGACAGCGCCGCGCAGCTTCGACGGGCGCCCGAGCGACAGGGCATAGCTCATCATCGCTCCGAAGCTGAAACCCGTGGTAAAGACCCGGCTGTCGTCGATGCACAGGTTCGCGTCGACAAGGGCGAGCAGGTTGTCGAACAGAGCAACGTCTCGGTTGTAATCCCAGGGAAGGTCGCCGATACCCCCGGGCGCTATGAAGATGGCGGGCTCGTTTGCCGCGGTCGCTTCGCGGCGCAGCCCGAAATAGGCATAGTTTTTTGCGTCGAAGTTAGGGCCCTGATTGGCGGGATACTGGCCAATCGCATTACCGGTGTCCGAACCATACGCCTGGTGCCAGGAAAAGATCAGGCGATACGGGTGCGTCGGATTGTAATCCGCGGGGACGTCGATGATGTATTCTCGACTGGAGCCGCCGCTCGTGATCTTGAGTCTGGTCGACGTGGCAGGACCGCTCGCGACCGACATGCCCCCGGTAGTCAGCGTCTTCAAGCCATCCGTGACAGTGCAGCCTTTGCTCGGGACCGGCGCGCCCTTGCCTCCGGTACTTCCTCCACCCCCGCTGCCGGAGGTCCCGCCGGTCGAAGCGCCACCGCCGCCGCCGCTTCCGCCCGCTGCCCTACCGCCACTTGCGGTCCCGCCACTTGTGGTTCCGCCACTTGTGGTTCCGCCGCTTGCGGTCCCGCCGCTTGCGGTCCCGCCGCTTGCGGTCCCGCCGCTTGCGGTCCCGCCGCTTGCGGTCCCGCCGCTCGCGCTGCCGCCCGTGGGTGAGCCAGCGGTGGCCGAGCCGGCGGTTGCGCTTCCGCTGCCCCCGCCTCCCGTGGCGACCTTAGATCCGCCGGTACCGCCGGAATTCGAGCTTTCGGCGGTTGAACTTCCGCAGCCGATGATTCCTGTCGACAATCCCAAAACGAGCGTCGGAAGCCACTTCGCAGGCATGCAATTCTCCATGATGACGGGCAAACCCCAGAATTAGTCGACGCTGCGACTGGGCACTTCTCGGTCGGGTGTGCACGCTTCAGATTTGCGCCCCGACTTTCCGAGCGTCTTTGGGTGGTGTCGCGGGCGCGGGCGCAGGTTCAGAATTTTCGTGCGCATGGCTCGGACTTCATTCTCTTACTGTCTCGACGAACCCATTCTTTTCATTCTTTTTTCGTGCAGGCTTTTCCGCTGATCCGTGCGGGAAGCAGGGGGATGCGAAATCGCGACCGTGCGCCCAGGAGTAGCAGAACCAAGCTTTGACGATGCGCGACTCTTCGGTCCCGTCGGCCGACACCGGGGCGGGCGAAGCCGCGCCCCCGTCCTGTGCGGCAGGTGGCGTTGGCGCGGGTGAGACCGCCTGGGCCCGCGGAGCCGAAGCCGACGCTCGGGAGCAGCCCGTCGTAAACAGCAGCCCCAGGCCGACCGCGCGGGCGTTCCGCCGCAAGGGACCCAAGGCGTCGCGGACCGGTCAACCGGCGCTGTCTGTTCGAAGAACACGCAGCATGCGCAGCAAGCTGAATGTCTTCTCGAACGCGATCTCGTTTGCAGCGCTGGCGGGCAGCTTCAACTGCAGGTCGAATGGATCGTTCACGTCGAGTACGTTGTCGCCCGCAGCGCCGGCTGATCGGTTGATCGTCCAACTGCAAGACGCCGCGTCGAAGGCCGTCTTCCACGCGACCTCCGCCTTCGTCGGGCTCGTGCCCGTGCGACCCTTCTGCCCGCACAGAAACTGGCCAGCCATCTGCACGCTGATCGTCTGGCCGTACGCGAGGCCACCGTTGCCCGTGGACCTTCGCACGATGTTGGCGACAGCCATGCCGGCGCTCGTGCCGCTCGCGCCATTCCAGTACATCTTGTCGCTGTTGCGAATGGCGGCCCTGCTATTCGGCTGGATCGGGTTCGAGTCGCCGCCGTATACGGCACGCAGTCCCTCGATGTCCGTGGGCGTGAGCAACTCGGTCCATGATCCTTCTTCGCAGTAGCTCATGATCGACGCGGTATCGATGCCCGTGACGTCCCAGTCCTCCGTGATGGAGAAGCGCCCGTCATCTTTGGGTTGCAGCTTGCCGTTCTCGCACACGATGCCGCGCCCGTTGGTGCGATTCTGTTCGTGAGGGAAGGCGAGGAAGTGGCCGAATTCGTGCACCGCAATGCTGTTGATGCAGCTCAATCGCTGGTCCTCGCTGCTGCAGGAGGGGGACCAGTTCGCGAACGTGAAATTGAGCATGATGCCCCTGGGCCCGGCGGCGGGAGCTCTCGATGTGTCCTCCACTGCGACTTTCACCATGTTCGATGAGCACGTGTCTGACCAGGTCACGTTCAACCACGAGTATTTGACCCAGGTCGTGCGGATCGCCTCGACCACCTCGGCGCGCGCTTCCGCGAATTTTCCAGCGTTCGCGCCGCTAGCGAAGGCCGAAGAATCCCAACACAGCGCGATGTTCGTCTTGCTTTCGACGCCGGTCGGCATCCACAATTGCGTGGAATCTGCGACCAGTTCTTCGTCTCCGCCGTCTCCTGCCGTCCCGGGGACGGCTTCGACTGCGCATGCGCCGAGCAGGCTTCCCAGCAGGCCCAACGCACTCAGCCGCGCGCAGACGGAAAGG
>Ga0247783_1000541_pt1 | contig 11838 bp, 12 predicted proteins | sample UWRJL064202C5_FD_179911 | JGI IMG/M metagenome (GOLD analysis project Ga0247783, IMG submission 179911) | Plant litter microbial communities from Arlington Agricultural Research Station in Wisconsin, United States - UWRJ-L064-202C-5 | ecosystem: Environmental > Terrestrial > Plant litter >...
GGTTGCCGAGATCGATGCGGTTCATGCGGACCTCCGGTCGGTGGGCAAGCCTTGCAGCGCGGTCGCGCCCGCAGGCGACGCGACGCAGTCCGCGATGTACTGGCGGATCACGTCGGTGAAGTCGGCGTCGCTCGTCAGCCCGAGGCGGGCGGCGCGCTCGGCGGTCGCACCGGCCGGCCAGTTCGCGACGATTCCCGCGATCACCGGGTCCTCGACGAAGCGCACGCGGTCGCGGACCGCGCGACCCGCGACCGTCTCGAGCGCGTCGAGCATGTCGGCGACGCGGATGCTCAACGCGGGAAGATTGATCGCGAGGCGCCCGCCGAAGGCGTCGCGCTCCGCCTCGTAGACCGCGATGAGCCCGTCGATCGTGCGCGCGGGCGACGTCAGCGGATGCGACGTCTCGGGACTCACGGGGCAGATCGCCTCGAGGCCCGCGAGCGGCTCGCGGATGATCCCCGAGAAGAAGGACGACGCCGCACCGTTCGGCCTGCCCGGTCGGACGGTGACGGTCATCAGGCGCGCCGCGCGGCCGTCGACGTAGCCCTTGCGCGTGTAATCCGCGATCAGGTACTCGCACATCAGCTTGTGGGTGCCGTACGAGGTCTGGGGTGCGGGCAAGGTGCGATCGGTCACGCGCGCGGGCAACGGGGCGGACGGATCGGGACCGAAGACCGCGACCGAGCTCGAGAACACGAAGCGCGCCGGCGTCGCGCCGGCCGCGACCGTCGCGCGCAACGCGTCGAGCAGCGCGCGCGTCGAGTCGAGGTTCGAGCGCAGGCCGAGTTCGAAGTCCGCCTCGCACTCGCCCGACACGGCAGACGCGAGATGGAAGACGCCGTCGTAGCGCTCGGTCGCGACCGTCGCGCACTGCGCGAGCAGCGCGCCGACGCGGGTCTCGACGCGCGGGTCGGCGGCCAGGTCCGCGGGAATCGCGAACTGGTCGGCGAGGACGAGGCGCTCGATGCGCCGTCCCCCGAGCGTGTCGCGCGCGAGCAAGCTGCGCGCGAGCCGCGCGCCGATGAAGCCCGCACCGCCGGTGATCAGCAATCGCATCGTCGTCTCCTTCGTCTCGGTTCCCCGTCGGCCGCGGATGATGCACCGTCCCCGCCCCTAGTGGTTTGCCCTCTAGCGTAGTCGACCCGTCTGCCCCGATACTTCGGCGCATTCGCTTGGAGGAGACGGTGCGCGGACCGCAAGGACGACGCACGACGACGACAAATGTCCAGCGTCACGATACGGTCGGTACGCAAGAATTTCGGCGAGACGGCGGTCCTTCACGGTGTCGACATCGACATCGCCGACGGGTCGTTCACCGTGCTCGTCGGTCCGTCGGGCTGCGGCAAGTCGACGCTGCTGCGCATGGTCGCGGGCCTCGAGGAGATCTCGGACGGCGAGATCCGCATCGGCGACCGCCGGGTCAACGACCTCCCGCCGAAGGAGCGCGACATCGCGATGGTCTTCCAGAACTACGCGTTGTATCCGCACATGACCGTCGGCAAGAACATGGCGTTCTCGCTGATGCTCGCGAAGGAGGACCGCGCGACGATCGATCGCAAGGTGGGCCGCGCCGCCGAGATCCTCGCGCTCACGCCGCTGCTCGAACGCTATCCGCGCCAGTTGTCCGGCGGCCAGCGCCAGCGCGTCGCGATGGGACGCGCGATCGTGCGCGACCCGCAGGTCTTCCTCTTCGACGAACCGTTGTCCAACCTCGACGCGAAGCTGCGCGTCGCGATGCGCAGCGAGATCAAGGAACTCCATCAGCGCCTGAAGACCACGTCGGTCTATGTCACGCACGACCAGATCGAAGCGATGACGATGGGCGACAAGATCGTCGTGATGCGCGACGGGAAGATCGAGCAGGCCGGCGACCCGTTGTCGCTCTACGACTATCCGGCGAACCTGTTCGTCGCCGGCTTCATCGGCTCGCCGGCGATGAACTTCCTGCCCGCGACGCTGCGCCGGAACGGCGCGCCCGCCCGCGTCGAGCTGCGCGACGGCACGCAGCTCGCGGCGCCGCCGGGGGCCGACGGCGAGGACGGGCAGGCGGTCATCCTCGGCCTGCGCCCCGAACACCTCGTGCTCGCGGAACGGGGTATCGCCGCACGCGTCGTCGTGGTCGAGCCGACCGGCGCCGACACGCTCGTCGCGTGCCGCCACGGCGACACGGACTTGTCGGTCGTCTTCCGCGAACGCCATGCGTTCGAGCCCGACTCCACGATCCACCTGCAGCCCGACCTCGCCCGGGCCCACCTCTTCGATGCCGCATCCGGCCGACGCCTCGTGGCGTGACCGTCCCGCAGACGTTTTCGTCAACCACGTGACCACAAGAAAGAAGGAGACCCGATGAGTACGTTCAATCGCCGCAAATTCCTCGAAGGCTCGGCCGGCGTCGCCGCCGCCGCAGCGGCCAGCGCGACGCTCGGCACGGCCGGTTCGCTGTGGACCACCGTGGCCCGCGCGCAGACGCCGACGCTGACCTACAAGCCCGAGAAGGACGCGAAGCTGCGCGTGCTGCGCTGGAGCCGTTTCGTGCAGGGCGACATCGACGCCTACATGGCGAACGTGAAGAAGTTCACCGAAAAGACCGGCATCGAGGTCCGCGTCGACAACGAGGGTTGGGAAGACGTACGGCCGAAGGCCGCGGTCGCGGCGAACACCGGCGCGGGACCCGACATCATCCTGTCGACGAACGACGACGCGAACCTCTATCCCGACAAGCTGCTCGACGTCACCGACCTCGCCGAGTACCTCGGCAAGAAGTACGGGGGCTGGTTCCCCGGCGGCGAACAGATGTGCCGGCCCGACGGCAAGCACTGGATCGCGTTACCGCTCGGCGCGTCGGGGACGCTGATGGTCTATCGCGACAGCCTCGTCAAGGCCGCGGGCTTCGACGCGTTTCCGAAGAACACCGACGACTTCCTCAAGCTGATGAGGGCGCTCAAGGAGAAGGGCACGCCGGGCGGCATGGCGCTTGGCAACGCCACGGGCGACGGGCTCTGGTGCAACTGGCTGATCTGGGCCTTCGGCGGCAAGCTGGTCGACACGAACAACAAGGTCGTGATCGACAGCCCGGAGACCGCGAAGGCCCTGGACTACGGCAAGGAACTCTACGCCACGTTCATCCCGGGCACGCTGAGCTGGCTCGACCCGAACAACAACAAGGCCTTCCTCGACGGCCAGATCTCCGTGACCAACAACGGGATCTCGATCTACTACGCGGCCAGGAACGCGACCGATCCGAAGGTCAAGGAGATGGCCGCGGACATCAACCATGCGGTCTTCCCGATCGGGCCGGTCGGCGTGCCGACCGAGTCGCACCTCTTCTTCAACCAGATGATCATGAAGTACACGAAGTATCCGCAGGCGGCCAAGGAGTTCCTGCGCTTCATGATGGAGCAGGAGCAATACGACCCGTGGCAGACCGGCGCGAGCGGCTACGTCGCACCGCCGCTCGTGGCGTACACGAAGGGCGCCGTGTGGACAGCCGATCCGAAGAACACGCCATATCGCGACTCGGTGAAGAACTACCGACCCGCGGGCTACGCCGGCAAGCTCGGCTACGCCTCGGCGGGCGCCGCGGCCGACTTCATCGTCGTCAACATGGTGGCCGAGGCGGTGAGCGGCGCGAAGACGCCGAAGGAGGCGATGGAGCGGGCGCAGAAGCGGGCCGAGCGGTATTACAAGGTCTGATCGCCCGGATGCCGGAAGTACATCTCGCCGCGTTCGAGCGTCACGCATGACGCTCGGCGCGGCGTAAGAGCCCTGCCATGCTCGCCAGAATTCAGAACAGTCGCAACGTGCTCGGGCTGATCTTCATGCTCCCGGCCGCGGTGCTGCTGATCCTTTTCCTCACGTATCCGCTCGGGCTCGGCGTGTGGCTCGGCTTCACCGACACGAAGGTCGGTCGGCCCGGCGAGTGGATCGGGCTCGAGAACTACGCGTTCCTGTGGAACGACAGCGTCGTGCGCCTTGCGCTGTTCAACACGCTCTTCTACACGACGATCGCGTCGGTGCTGAAGTTCTTCCTCGGCCTCTGGCTCGCGCTGCTGCTCAATCGCAACGTCCGCTTCAAGACCTTCTTCCGCGCAGTGATCCTGCTGCCCTACATCGTCCCGACCGCGCTGTCGGCGATCGCATTCTGGTGGATCTACGACTCGCAGTTCTCGATCATCAGCTGGGCGCTGGTGAAGATGGGCCTCATCGACCAGTACATCGACTTCCTCGGCAGCCCTTGGAATGCGCGCTTCGCGGTGATCGCGGCGAACGTGTGGCGCGGCGTGCCGTTCGTCGCGATCACGCTCCTCGCCGGCCTGCAGACGATCTCGCCGTCGTATTACGAGGCCTCCGCGATCGACGGCGCGTCGCGCTGGCAGCAGTTCATGCACGTGACCCTGCCACTGCTGACGCCGATCATCGCGGTCGTGATGACCTTCTCGGTCCTCTTCACGTTCACCGACTTCCAGCTGATCTACGTCATCACGCGGGGCGGGCCGCTGAACGCAACCCACTTGATGGCGACCCTCGCGTTCCAGCGCGCGATCAACGGCGGCGCACTCGGCGAAGGCGCGGCCATCTCGATTGCGATGGTGCCCTTCCTGCTCGCGGCGATCCTGTTCAGCTTCTTCGGTCTGCAGCGGCGCGCGTGGCAACAGGGAGGCAAGGACGCATGACGAAAGCCGTCGACACGACCGACACCGTCGGCATGGGTTTTCTCGACAGCCGGATGCGGATGTTCGTCACGGCGTACCTGCCGCTGCTCGTGTTCGTCATCGTGCTGCTGTTCCCGTTCTACTGGATGGCGATCACGGCGGTGAAGCCGGACGCCGAACTGCTGAGCCGCGAGGGCAATCCGTTCTGGGTCATCAATCCGACGCTCGCGCACGTGCACACGCTGTTGTTCAAGACCGAATTCCCGGCCTGGCTGTGGAACACGGTGCTCGTGTCGGTCGTCGCCACCGCCTTCTCGCTGTTCGCATCGGTGCTCGCCGCCTACGCGATCGAGCGGCTGCGCTTTCGCGGCGCCAAGCACGTGGGGCTCGGCATCTTCCTCGCATATCTCGTGCCGCCGACGATCCTCTTCATCCCGCTCGCGAACGTCGTCTTCAAGCTCGGCCTGTTCGACACGCGGATGGCGTTGATCCTCACCTACCCGACGTTCCTGATCCCGTTCTGCACCTGGCTGCTGATGGGCTACTTCCGCTCGATCCCGTTCGAGCTCGAGGAATGTGCATTGATCGACGGCGCCACGCGCTGGCAGATTCTCGTGAAGATCGTCCTTCCGCTTGCCGTTCCGGGCCTCATCTCCGCGGGCATCTTCGCGTTCACGCTGAGCTGGAACGAGTTCGTCTACGCACTGACCTTCGTGTCCTCGTCCGAGTACAAGACGATGCCGGTCGGCGTCGTCACGGAACTCGTGCAAGGCGACGTCTACCAGTGGGGTCCGCTGATGGCCGGCGCGCTGTTCGGCTCGCTGCCGGTCGCGTTCGTGTATTCGTTCTTCGTCGAGTATTACGTGTCGGGACTGACGGGGTCGGTCAAAGAATGAGCCTTTACCGTCGTTCCCGCGGAGGCGGGAACCCAGCGACGTTCGTCGCGCACGCCGAAGACAAGCAACGACACTGGGTTCCCGCCTTCGCGGGAACGACGGAGTGGTGAGATGACGGATTCACACGGAAAGCCCAAGAAAGACCGCGCCACGCTCCGCAGCCGCCAATGGTTCGGCCGCCAAGACCGCGACGGTTTCGTCTATCGCAGCTGGGTCAAAGGCAAGGGCGTGCCGGACGACCAGTTCGACGGGCGGCCGGTGATCGGCATCTGCAACACGTTCTCCGAACTCACGCCCTGCAACTCCCACTTCCGCACGCTCGCCGAGCAGGTGAAGATCGGCGTCTACGAGGCCGGCGGCTTCCCGCTCGAGTTCCCGGTGATGTCGCTCGGCGAGACGATGCTGCGGCCGACCGCGATGCTCTATCGCAACCTCGCGAGCATGGACGTCGAGGAGAGCATCCGCGGCAATCCGATCGACGGCGTCGTGTTGCTGATGGGTTGCGACAAGACCACGCCGTCGCTCGTGATGGGCGCGGCGAGCTGCGACCTGCCGACGATCGGCGTGTCGGGCGGGCCGATGCTCAACGGCAAGTGGCGCGGCCAGGAGCTCGGCTCGGGCACCGGCGTCTGGAGCATGAGCGAACAAGTGCGCGCGGGCACGCTGCGCCTCGCCGACTTCCAGGAAGCCGAGAGCTGCATGCATCGCAGCCACGGCCACTGCATGACGATGGGGACCGCGAGCACGATGGCGAGCATGGTCGAGGCGCTCGGCCTCGGGCTGCCGGGCAACGCCGCCTATCCCGCCGTCGACGGACGCCGCAACGTGCTCGCGCGGATGGCGGGTCGGCGCATCGTGGAGATGGTCGACGAGGATCAGACGTTGTCCACGATCCTCACGCGCCAGGCCTTCGAGAACGCGATCGCGACGCTCGCGGCGATCGGCGGCTCGACGAATGCGGTGATCCACCTGATCGCGATCGCTGGTCGCATCGGCGTGCCGCTCGCGATCGAGGACTTCGATCGCCTCGCGAGCGAGCTGCCCTGCCTGCTGAACCTGCAGCCGTCGGGCCAGCATCTGATGGAGGACTTCTGCTACGCGGGCGGCCTGCCCGCGTTGATGAAGGAGATCTCGCAGTACCTGCACCTCGATGCGATCACCGCGAACGGGCGCACGATCGGCGACAACATCAGCGGCGCGCAGAACTTCGACCCCGACGTGATCAAGACCGTCGCCACACCGTTCAAGGACCATGCGGGCATCGCGCTGCTGCGCGGCAACCTCGCGCCGAACGGGGCGGTCATCAAGCCGAGCGCGGCGACGCCCGCCCTGCTCGTGCACACCGGTCGCGCCGTCGTGTTCGAAGACATCGAAGACTTCTACGCACGCATCGACGACGACGCGCTCGATATCGACGAGACCTGCGTGATGGTGCTCAAGAACTGCGGCCCGCGCGGCTATCCGGGCATGGCCGAGGTCGGCAACCTTCCGCTACCGCCGAAGCTCCTCAAGCGCGGCATCACCGACATGGTCCGCCTCAGCGACGGCCGCATGAGCGGGACGGCCTACGGCACCGTCGTGCTGCACACCGCGCCCGAAGCGGCCGCGGGCGGACCGCTCGCGATCGTGCGCGACGGCGACCTGATCGAGCTCGACGTGCCGGCCCGCCGCCTGCACCTGCACGTGAGCGACGACGAGATCGCGCGACGCCTCGCCGCATGGACCGCGCCGACGCCGCCGTTGACGAGCGGCTACTGGAAGCTCTACATCGACCACGTGCTGCAGGCCGACCAGGGCGCGGACCTCGACTTCCTGGTCGGACGACGCGGCGCCTTCGTGCCGCGCGACAACCATTGAAATCCGGATGACCGATCGACTGAAGGACAGGACCGCGCTGATCACGGCGGCCGGCCAGGGCATGGGACGGGCGGCGGTGCTCGCGTTCGTGCGCGAAGGCGCGCACGTGATCGCGACCGACGTGAAGCCCGCACTGCTGAAAGGCTTCGACGGCGTCGCCGGCGTCACGACGCGCGTGCTCGACGTGCTCGACGACGCGGCCGTCGCTGCGGCAGTCCAGGCGGTCGGACCCGTCGACATCCTCTTCAACTGCGCGGGCTGGGTGCATCAAGGCTCGTTGCTCGACTGCACGATCGCCGATTGGGATCGCAGTTTCGATCTCAACGTCCGCGCGACGTTCGTGATGACGAAGGCGATGCTGCCGAGGATGATCGCGAACGGCGGCGGCGTCGTGCTGAACATGGCGTCGGTGCTCGGCGTGCAGAAGGCCGCGCCGAACCGGCTCGCGTACGCCGCGAGCAAGGCGGCCGTCGCCGGCTTCACGCGCGCGATTGCCATCGACCACGTGAAGCAGAACATCCGTTGCAACTGCATCTGCCCCGGCACGGTGGACACGCCCTCGCTCGGCGATCGCATCAACGCGTTCGCCGACCCCGCGCAGGCGCGCAAGGACTTCATCAATCGCCAGCCGATGGGCCGGCTCGCGACGGCCGAGGAGATCGCCGAGACCTTCGTCTATCTCGCGTCCGACGAGTCGTCGTTCATGACCGGACAATCGATCTACGTCGACGGCGGCATGTCGCTCTGACCAATCCCCTCTCTTCGAGAACCCCATGAAACTGCTTCGCTACGGACCCGACGGCTTCGAGAAGCCCGGACTGCTGGACCAGGCCGGTCGCATCCGCGACCTGTCATCGGTGATCGATCGCCTGGAGTTCGACGCGTTGTCGCCCGCGGGCCTCGCGCGGCTGCGCCGCGTCGACGTCGACAAGCTCCCGATCGTCAAGGGCAAGCCGCGCCTCGGCGTGCCGTATACCGGCATCGGCAAGTTTGTCGCAGTCGGGCTCAACTATTCCGACCACGCGGCCGAGTCGAACATGCCGGTGCCGAAGGAACCGATCCTCTTCACGAAGGCGACGACGTCGCTGTGCGGTCCGAACGACGACACCGTGCAGCCGCGCGACTCGACGAAGCTCGACTGGGAGGTGGAACTCGGCATCGTGATCGGCACGAAGGCGCAATACGTCGACGAGGCGACGGCGCTCGAGCACGTGGCCGGCTACGTCCTCGTCAACGACGTCTCCGAACGCGACTTCCAGCTGGAACGGGGCAGCCAGTGGGACAAGGGCAAGGGCTGCGACACGTTCGGCCCGGTCGGTCCCTGGCTCGTGACCGCGGACGAGGTCGGAGATCCGCAAGCGCTCGACCTGTGGCTCGACGTCAACGGCGAGAAGCGGCAGCGCGGCAACACGAAGACGATGGTCTTCGGCTGCGCGACGCTCGTCAGCTACATCAGCCGTTTCATGACGCTGATGCCCGGCGACCTCATCACGACCGGCACGCCGCCGGGCGTCGCGATGGGGATGAAGCCGCCGCAGTGGTTGAAGCCGGGGGATGTCGTGACCTGCGGCATCGACGGGCTCGGCGAACAACGGCAGCGCATCGTCGCGTGGTCGGCGCCCAAGCGTTGACGGTAGGGAAGCGTCGCGATCGGACGCATCGAAGCGCGAGGGGCCGCGTGACCCGACCGACGAGGATCCTCGCGACGACGATCGTGGCGCTCGCGCTCGCCGGATGCGGCGGCGTCGCCTATCAGCGTCCGGCGCCGAGCGATACGCCGAGCGGCAAGTGCACCGGCCCCGACTACAACGCGCCGAACTGCATCTATCTGTTCTGAGTCGCTGCAGGCAGCAAGGCGCACGGCGTCAGGAAATGTTCCAGACGGCGTCGCCCTTGTATTGCGTGCGCGAGGGACCGGACGGCGCCGTCGCGCACCCGCCGAGCGCGAGGGCCATCAGCAACGCCGCGCACGCGAGGACCGCGCGCGCAAGACTCCTTCGATCGTTCATACGGACCTCCAAATCAAACGTCGTCGTCGACCTCGACCACCGAGACCGGTGTCGCCAACACCTTGTCGATGCGCTGGCCGTCCATGTCGACGATCTCGAAGCGCCACTTCTCCCATTCGACGTGATCGGTCTCGACCGGCACGCGACCGAGCAGGTGCATCAGCATCCCCGCGAGCGTGTGATAGCGACCACGTTCCTCTTCGATCACGCTCTTGAGTTGCAAGGTGTCCTTGAGTTCCGGGATCGCGAGCATGCCGTCGAGCAGCCAGGACCCGTCCTCGCGCTGGACGGCCCAGGAATCTTCGCGATTGGCCGTGTGGAATTCGCCGGTGATCGCCTCGAGCACGTCGTGCAGCGTGACGAAGCCCTGGACGTCGCCGTACTCGTCGACGACGAGCGCGCTGTGGACGTTCGACGTGCGGAAACTCTCCAGCAGCTCGTTGCCGTTGATCGTCTCCGGCACGAAGACCGCGGGCTGGAGGTTCGCGCGGAGGTCGAGGCGCTCGCCGCGCAAGGCCTGGGCGAGCAGCGTCTTCGAACTCGCGATGCCGAGCACGTCCTCCCAGCCGCCCCGGCAGACCGGGAAGCGCGAGTGCTCCGTGTCCTGCAGCCTGCGGATGTTGTCCTCGAGCGGCTCTTCGACGTCGAGGTAGAAGACGTCGAGGCGCGGGATCATCAGCGACACGACCGCGCGGTCGTCGAGCAGGAAGACGTTGCGCGCCATCGTGCGTTCCTGCCGATCGATGACGCCGGCGTCGGACCCCTCCTCGAGCAGCGAATGGATCTCCTCCTCGGTCACGACCTGACGCTTGCCCTTGAGGTTCAACAGGCGCAGCAGGACCTCGGTCGAGAACGTCAGCAACTGGACGAACGGCGCCGTCGCGATGCTGAGCATGTTCATCGGCGCGGCCGTGATGCGCGCGATCGCCTCCGGCCGGATCTGTCCGACACGCTTCGGGACGAGTTCGCCGACGACGATCGTGAAATACGTAATGACGACGACCACGACGAGCGTCGAGACGTAGCCGCTCGTGTCCTCGGCCATCCCCCATTGCTGCAGGCGGAGCGCGAACGGGCGCGCGAGCGCGGCCTCGCCCACCACGCCGTTCAGGATGCCGATCAGCGTGAGGAAGATCTGGATCGTCGACAGCAGGCGCGTCGGCTCGTCCTGGATCTTGATCGCCGCGGCCGCCAGCCGATCGCCGTCGTCGGCCAGGCTCTGCAGCCGCGCCCGCCGCGCGGTGACCAGCGCGATCTCCGACATCGCGAAGACCCCGTTGACGAGGATCAACACGACCAGTAACCCGATTTCCATGCAGGGAGGCACCCGAGGCCGAGGACGGCAACCCGGGGGATTCTACAGACGCGCCCCTAGCCGGCTTGCAGATCGACCTTCGACATCGGGATCGCGCACTCCATGACGAGGGCCAGCGCGTTCTCGACCGGAGCCGCATCCTTCGCGCGTTCGAACAAGTCCTGGATCGCGAATCCGAACAGCATCGGCCATTCGGCCGGGCCCGTGCAGAACCAGGCGGCCTCCGGCTGGATCGCCGGCCACAACCTGGCGAGAATCGTCACCGGCTCGTCGAAGAGATGCATGCCTGCCGGCACGCGCGGCTTTCCGAACGCATTCGTCCCGACCGTCGACGCGACATGCTTCGCGATCTCGGCGACGTCGGGGAAGCGGGTGCAGCCGAGCTTCCGCGCGCGACCGGCCGCCATGCTCCACAGCGAGGCCTGCGACTCGAGCAACGGCTTGTTGAGTTCGTCGCCGTAGAAGTAGCGCTTGCCATCGGCACCGAACATCACGACGAACACGCGCTCCTCCGGCACGCCTTGTGCCGCGGCCACCGCGCGCACGGCCGCCTGGCAGGCATAACCGCCGAGCGCGCCGAGCGTCATCAACATCGAGTCGAGGTGGACGCCCCGCGGGTCGTTCCGGCGCATCGAGTCGATCAGGCGATCGAGGATGTCCGTGCCGCCGAGGCGCGGGCCGATGTAGGGATCGCCGTTGCGTCGGTCGTCGCCGCGTCCTTCGTCGATGATTCGACGCAACGCTGCGCGCTTCGCCGCGGCATCGTCCGGCCCCGGAGCGACGCTCGGTGCCGGAGCAGGCGGCGGAGCGGGCGGCGGGTCGTTGCGCTTGCCGAAGAGCTTGTCGAGGAACGAGGTCATGGGCGCTCACGAAGACGCGCGGATTCTACCGAGGTGCCTACCGTCGTCGGAGGTAGGTCGCGAGGAAGGGAAGGATGTGTGCCTCGTACGCGGCCGGGTCGAAGTCGTACAGGTCGACGTGCGCGGCGCCTTCGACGAGCCAGAGTCGCTTCGGTTGGCGGGCCGCAGCGAACAGGCGCTCGGTCTCCGCGGCCGTCGTATGCCGATCGACGGTTCCCGACGCGATCAACACCGGCACGCACAGTTCCG
>Ga0247783_1000542_pt1 | contig 11837 bp, 13 predicted proteins | sample UWRJL064202C5_FD_179911 | JGI IMG/M metagenome (GOLD analysis project Ga0247783, IMG submission 179911) | Plant litter microbial communities from Arlington Agricultural Research Station in Wisconsin, United States - UWRJ-L064-202C-5 | ecosystem: Environmental > Terrestrial > Plant litter >...
GACCGAGGAAACGAGCAGCGTGGCAAACACAGCGACCATTGCGCGCATTGGAAAATCTCCTTTGATTTCGAAGATCGAGAACCTTTGGCAGGTAGCCGAGAAGCGGAAGCTCCCCGCCGCGCACTGCCGCCGTTGCGTGAACGCTAGCGCCGACCGGCCGGACATTGATTGGCCGCGCTACTGAACAACCGTCTAGATTTCGGCGGCCCGCCGAGGTACTGCTGCTGAAGTGGAGACCGAGGCCAACGTCGAACTCGCGCAGCTGGATGCCGTCCAGTGGTTGCGCGGCCTAGCCAGTGACTCGCTCGATCTGCTGATCACGGACCCGCCGTACGAGTCGCTGGAGAAGCACCGCGCGGTGGGCACCACTACCCGCCTGAAGGTGAGCGCTGGCTCGAGCAATCCGTGGTTTACCGTCTTCCCCAATGCGCGCTTCGCCGAGCTGTTCGGCGAGGTTTATCGCGTGCTCAAGCGCAACAGCCACTTCTACCTGATGTGCGACCAAGAAACGGCGTTCATTGCCAAGCCCTTGGCCGAAAGCGCTGGTTTCAAATTTTGGAAGCCTCTGATCTGGGACAAATGCACGATCGGCATGGGTTACCACTACCGCGCTCGCTACGAGTTCGTGTTGTTCTTCGAAAAGGGCAAGCGCAAGCTCAATGACCTGGGCATCGCGGACGTGATCACGGTGCCTCGCGTACGTGGCGGTTATCCCGCCGAAAAACCGTCCGCTTTGAGCGAAACATTGATTTTGCAGAGCAGCACCGCCGGAGATTTGGTAGCCGATCCGTTCATGGGCTCGGGGTCGGTGGGTGCGGCCGCCTTGAAACTGTCACGCCGCTTCCTCGGGAACGATGTTTCGGACTCGGCGCTAGCGCACGCGCGCGCGCGCTTCGCCCAACTCGGAGGGCACGAAGGCTCCGTCCTTTCGAGTGAGGCCCTGGCACCGGCGCAGCGACGACTATCCTTGGTCTTGCCATGACCGGCAACGAGTACGCGGATCTGATCGCGTCCTATTTGGTCAAGAACTTCTCCGCCCGAGGCGTCACCGTTTATCGCGAGGTTTCGCTAGGGAAAACCATCATCGGCAAGAACCGGCACGTGGACATCTTCGTGCTGCACGCGCAGTCGGACCACGCGCTGGCCATCGAGTGCAAGTACCAAGACAGCGCCGGCACGGTGGATGAAAAAATCCCCTACGCCATCCAGGACATGCAGGCCATGGGCATGTCCGTATGCTTGGCCTACGCTGGCGCGGGCTTTTCAGACGGCATCCTGCACATGCTCGCCGGCTGCCCGATCGCAGCTGCCTGCCTGCCACCGCCGACCCTGGAGCCCACACGCGAAACACGCGAGCTCGACGTGGCCGTCGCCATGGCTTTCAAGTGGTGGGATCTGGCGGTGCAGAACAAGAAGCCGTTCGTGCTTTCCTCGCTGGCGCCGGTGACCGTGCATCCGAGCCCCACCGGGCCGGCCTCATCAGTGAAATGAGCCTCAACGGGTCAGTACCCGTGCGTACAACAAAGCAAAGCGCACCTCGCCCAGACTGAGGCCGGAGTGCTGGGCGATTTCGGGTACCGTCGGTCGTCGACCACTGACGGCCGAGAACGAGCGCACGGTGGAGAGCACTTGGCCGAGGACAGCCGGTGGATCTTTGGGCTCCGCTTCAACGGCATGCCCCGCCGCTTCCAGGGCATCGAAGATGGCCTCGATCTCCGGCATGGTTACCGCGGCTGCACCTATTGCCTCGGCCAGCTCGTCGAGTGAAACCGGCTCCGCCCGAGCGCGCCCCGTAAGCAGCCTGCCGACAATCTCGGACACGAGAGACAAGGTGGTTTTCATGCTGGGGGACACGCACATCGTAGCCGCGACCGAGACACACCGAAAGAGCGCGCGTAAGCGAGCGTGCTCGGACGGACGACGCGAAACCGAGCCGAAGCGAACGGCTCCGAAGCCCCTCATTGGCACCGCGTCCCGAAGCCGCCGAATTCTTTGAGCCAACCGGCCGGCAATTTTTCGATCTAATATTTGTCGTTAGGCGTTAGCGATGATCGGCATCGCGCCGTCTTGGAGGAGAACATGTCTGAGTCGAGCGGTGCAGTGTCGGGTCCCTTCGTGTCGGGTTTGGGTAAAGGTCGCGAGGCGTTCCACGCCGAAGTGACCGAGTTCGCGTTGCGCGTCGGAGAGCGCACGCCAGAAGACTTCCTACGCCACTTCTCCTGTCGAGCCATCATGCGCTCGCTCGAAGCTCGGCCGATGGAACGCGCGCGCATCGTCAGCCAGTCGACGGGCGTGCACGAAAAGGTGGCGCACAAGATGTCGCCGGATGCCTCCGGTGAGTCTTTGCAGATCGCACTCGACGAAAGCGTCACGACCGCCGCCGCGATCGTGAAGCTGTTTCAGCCGGACGACAAGCAACGGTACTTGGAGCGCCACGCACTCTGGGCGTTCGATATCGAAGGACAGCCGTGGAAGACCACGCCCGCTACCAAGAGCACCCACGACCGAGCCAAATCGTACGTCGCATACATCTTGGATCGCGCTCTGAATAACCTGCTCGTGTCGCACGAGGAAGTCGTGCACGCGATTACGGTGACCAAGCTCGCTCAATGCCTGCCCAAGGAGAAGCTCGGCTCGATCATCGAGGCTAGCTTGAAGACCAAAGACAAGTTCACCGAAGAGGACCTGCTTGGTGCAGTCCCGCCGCGCGACCTCGTCGAGTATGTCGCCCTCGATTACTTATGGGACAAGGTCGTTACGCCTCTGATCGCCGAAGCCCATGACTACGCGCCGAAGCCGGTCGTCTTGCTCGCCGGTAGCAAGGCGAGCATCGAGGTGAAAGCGCCCGCGGGTGATGAGACCGACTGGGGCTCACGGAACACGAACCCGCCCGCCAGCCCCGCGCCGACCAGCAGCGGCGACGAGGTCGTGAGTGAGGACGAGATACTCGACAGTGAGCTGACCGATGAGGACTTGAGCTCTGGCACGCCCGTGGGACTCAAGGTCGTGGCAGCCGACGGCAGCAAGAAATCGGACAGCCGCTGAGCTTATTTGTAAGTGGCCAGGCCTGTGTAGTGCAGAATGCGCACGCACAGGCCCGAGCCCTGCGAGCCCTGACAGGCGTCGTTGCCTTGAAACTTGGTCTCACCACTGCGTAGAGAGCGCATCACGTCCCGCGTGATGTCGTGGCCGCCGTCCTTACAGCGCGAGTCGCCGCAGGGGACCATGAACAGAGCAGGTGCGCTGGTCACGACGATGTGACGGATGTGATTCTGCTCGGGACGACGCGAAGTTCCTTCGTGCTCTTCCAGCTCGAGCTTGAGCGTCAGCAGCGTTGGTACTTCCGTGGCTAGGCGCGGAGCCGAATTCTCGAGCTCGCGCCGGGCTTGTGCGCGTTCGGCGGCTTCCGTTTTCTTCTTATAGTAATTCATCGAGCGACTCGGACCGTAGCGCGGCTCCGCGGGCAAATGCCGAAAATAATCTGCACGCACTCAATCCGAATGAATTTCCGACAGAAACACCGTGACAGGCCAGAAAAGTCGAGTACTGACGAGGTCTTGACACGGTTAAGCCGGGGGCCGGAATGACCGTTCTGGTTCAGCAGAGTCCGAGCAATGCCACAGGCCGACTGTTTACGCTGCCTAACCATTGATTTGTCGCACGCACCCGAGCCCGTGCGCGCGGTTTTCGCGCGGCCGGCAGACGAGCTCCGCGACCTGTTGTGCGAGGCAGGTCGCGCTTCGCTGTCGCTTTTGGTCATCTCTACGAGAACTGCACTCACGCTGGTATCGACCAGCCAAAGTCACGTCCGTGCGTTCCGGCCGGTGCTGGCGCAGGTACGCGAAGCGTTACTCGGCATGACGGGTTGGCGCGCACTGAGCGTACGCAGTGCCAGCGGCAGCGACGCCGGGCGCCAGTTGCTCGAGCAGGGCTTCCCGGAATCGCGAACCCTGCTACCAATCGACGATTTCGTGCGCAATTTGCGGGCGGCAGCCGAGATGTCGAGCGCCTGCGGCGCGTTCAGCAGCGAGCTTTCGGCCCTGGTCCGGATGGCCGAGCACGCGGCCAATCGCGTCTGGGAAGAAACCCGTTGGGGGCAGCCAGGCTCGAGTGCGGAGCTCGAGCTCGAGACCATGGTTATCGAGCGGATCTTCGAAGAAGAACTGGTGGCTTGGCAATCCTTCTCCCCGGAGCTGCGTTCATCCCGACGTCCGGTGTCGGAAGCCGACATCGGGCCGTTCGAGAGCGCAGACCGCCACAGCCTGGTCCGCATTCGTACGTCCGCATTGAGCAAACAGCGTACCGCCTGAGCCGCGCGCGACGGGCTGTCCACAGATTCGTCAGCTGACTTTGAACGATCCGGTCGGGACCGGGCACTGAGCTGCGAAACCAAACAGGAGCCGCCTTTAGCACCCTGACCATCCCGCCAACGAAGACGCCAGCAGGCGCAGCGACGAGATGTACCTAAAAAGCAGCTCTCTGAATCGCGACGCGGGATAGCGCCGCGTCGTCCGCGGCGGCGACGAGGGGGTTCTCAGCCCAGCCGAGAGCCACTTTGTCGCGTAGACGGGACTCGTTCGAGCTGCGGACGCGCTTCGTTCGCGCCCGCTATCACGAGTCTTGCGGACGAGCGGCCGACTTGGAACGAGAGAGGAGCGCCTTTGAGCCTTCGGGTGTTGCGATTTGCCGTGGTGAGCTCAGTCGTGCTCTGCGTGACACGCGTGGTGGCGCAAGCAGCGCCGCCCAGCACAGCCAGCGAGAGTGCCGCGACCGTGACGCCACCGCAACTGATCCGTTCCGGACCGGCCACTGAAATCGTCTACACCTGCCACTTCGAGATCGACCGATGAGGGCCCATACGCTCGCCACCTGCCTGGTTTTCGCTGTGCTCGGCCTGGCGGCGACTGCCAGCGCGCAAACTGCGCCGGCAGCAGCAGCGAGCCCCGCGCTGCCGCTCGAGCTCGACCTGGGCAGTTCCGAGCTCGATGCCGAATCCGTACGCAAGGCCGTCGAGCTCGAGCTGCAGCATCCGGTCGTGCTCACGGCCAGTCCCGCGGGCGAGCCGAGCCTGTCAGTGATTGTTCACGCGAACCGCACGGTGACGGTCTCCTACCGAACGAGCACCGGCCTGACTCGCACTCGTTCGATTGGCATCCCGGAAAACGGCGCGCGGGGTGCGGAGGTGATCGCGCTCTTGTCCGGCAATCTGTCACGCGATGAGGCCGCCGAGCTGCTTGCCGATCTGGCAGCAAAAACCGCCCCGCCAGCCGCCGCAGTCGCTTCGCCGCAGAGCAGCGAAGAAACGCCAAACCTCGCTAAAGAATCCGAGCTGAAGCCTGACGCCTCAGCCAAGCCGAGCACGGCCGAAGCGCGCCCACCACTGTCGCCGGCAGGCCCCCAAGCGAGCGCCCCAGCTCCGCTCCTCCAAACCCCATTCCCCGCCATCAACTTGTCCCTAGTCTGGCCGATCACATTGTACCGCAACAGCGAACGGCGAGCTTTCCGGGTGGAGCTCGGTCTCGGCTACAGCCACGTAGGCGAGCTGCATGGGGCCGGGTTGAACGCATTCGCCCTCCTCACCGAGCGCGACGTGCGCGGGGCGAGCTTCGCCGGCATCTACAACTCCAGCCGGGGGACGGTGACCGGCGTCAGCGGTTCCGGGCTCGTGAACCGCAGACGGGGACTGCGCGGCTTCGAGTTCGGCGGCCTATTGAATCTCGCGTCCGCTGATGGACAAGGCTTCGCGGCTGCGGGTTTGGCCAATTTGGAGCAGAACTTCAAAGGCTTTCAAGTAGCCGGACTGGTCAATTGGGCAGGCAAGTTTCGAGGCTGGCAGGTCGCGGGTATCTTGAACCGAGCGCGTGGGTTCACGGGTCTCCAGGCCGCGGGCATGGTCAACATCGCCGATGCGCTGTCTGGTCTTCAGCTGGGCGTGGTCAACGTGGCGACTGAAGTGCACGGGCTACAAATCGGCGTCGTCAACGTCGCCAAGCGCGTCCAGGGCACATCCATCGGCTTGGTCAGCGTAGCCGGCAACGGACGAGTGCAGCCTGTCGTTTGGTCGAGCGGTTCGTTGCCGCTCAACGTCGCCGCCAAATTCACGGTTGGCCCGGTCTACACCCAGGCCGGCCTGGGCTACGGCCCTGAAAACCAGACCTACAGCTACGAGCTGGGCCTCGGTGGGCACTTTCCGATCGGTCGCTTCTTCTTCGAGCCCGGTGTCCACTATTCCGAAATGCGCAGCGTGGAGCAGCCGTTCGACCACGAATTGCTCGAGTACGGGCACTATCGGCTCGCCGCAGGTCTGGAGCTCGGCCAAGTTTCCCCTTTCGCTGGCCTGGGGCTCTTGCAACGCTTCGCGCACAGCGCAGACGCACCCGCGTCCGTCCCGCTGACCATCGAAGTTTTCGGGGGTGCCGCGTTCTTCTGATGCAAGCGACTGAATTCGTTCTAGATTTTTAAAATCAGCCAAGGCTCGAAACGATTTGCCGGGCAGCGGGCACAGACCCGCGAGCGAGTTTGCTATGACGATCCTCGGGCTAACCATGGTGACGCAGCAAACGCTCGCAGACGATGCAGTGCTTGCGGACGAGCTCGTGCTGCGCTTGCAACGCGCCGATCCCAGCGCCGTGGCCGAGGTCTATGACGCTCACCACGCCGCCGTGCGTGCGTTCGCCAAACGCTTGCTCGGGGATGCAGCCAGCGCCGAAGATTTGGTGCATGAGGTTTTCGTGTCGTTGCCACAGGCGGTGCGAAAATTCCGCGGCGACGCGGCGCTACGCACGTTCCTGATTTCGATTGCCGTCAATCACGCGCGGCACCACGTGCGCGCCGCCCAGCGGCGACGCCGCGCGCTCAGCGCCTATGGAGACACGAAGAGCCATGACTCGACCGATCCGGAACGCGAAGCGCGCCGGAGAGAGCTGGCAGAATCGTTGTCCCGCGCGCTCGATACCTTGCCCATCGATCAGCGCGTGGCCTTCGTATTGTGTGAGGTCGAGGAACGCAGCTCTCGGGAAGCCGCAGAAATCGTCGGTGCGCCGGAGGCGACGCTTCGTACCCGACTCTTCCACGCCAAAAAGAAATTGCGTCTGGCTCTCCAAACGGAGGGTCTCGGATGAGCAATGATCCGTTGGCCGAGGCCACCCGCGCTCTGCGTGAGACCGAAACGGCCAGTGACTTCGAGGCGCGCGCCACCCGCACGCGAGTGATGACTGGCCTGCACCAAACCCGCGTCCGCCGGCGCACGCGTCTAGCGTTCTTACTGCCAGTCGCCGCCAGTCTCGTAGCGGTCAGCGCCTGGGGGGCTGTCAGCGGTCAGGGGCGGCGGGCGCTCGACAAACTCGAGCGCTTGGTCGGGATCACGGTGAGCGCTACTGCTCCGAGTCGTGCAAAAGGGACTCCCCGACGGCCCGCTACTCCGCCAGCCGTGACGTCCAACAGCCCCGAGCAAGCGTTACTTCCGCCGAGCTACCAGGCTGAAGCGGCGGAAGCGACGCCAATCGCCGCTCGCGCGGCCAGCTCCGCTCGAGTGACGGCCAGCGCCAGCTCTTCGGCCAGCCGCGCGGACCGGGCAGATCCCACCCTCAGTCTGTACCGCGCCGCGCACACCGCGCACTTCGTCGATCGCGACCCGACGCGCGCCGTGGCCGCCTGGGACGCCTACCTGAGCGCCGCACCCAACGGTGAATTTGCGCCCGAGGCGCGCTACAATCGCGCGCTGAGCTTGGTGCGTCTGGGCCGCAGCAATGAAGCTCGCAGCGCACTCATGCCCTTCGCGAACGGCGCCTACGGCGGCTACCGCAAAGCCGAAGCCAGCGCGCTGCTGGAACGCCTCGAGCCCTGAACTTTTCAGGTCCTTGAACGGGAACCCTTGGCTACGACCAAGCCACGATGCGCGAAGGTCATTGAATCACCCGCTGCAGGACACCGAAGTCCTCCCGTTCGACTGATCGTGCTGGCAGTGTCTGCTGACAACATGAGTCCCTTGGGGTTTCGAACGCCAGCTCCGCGGCATGCCGAGTCCACCGGATTCGGTGAAGCCGCTCTCACTGCAGCTGGTCTTGCTCGGGTGCCGGATCGCGCGCTTTCCACGCGCTAGCGGTAGTCGCGGCCCTCGCAGCTCGGCTTCGACGGGCGCGCGATCCGCGTCAACGGCAAACTGCCGAACGACGCAGCCCGCACGCACGCATCTGTCACTTGGCGAAGTAGGTAGTCGCGCGTTTCTGACCCTTGGTCGAAAGCTTCTTCTCGCTAATTAGCTTTTTGGCCGGCAAATTCAGCTCCTTGGTGCTGATGTCCAAGCCTTGCGCGATTTGCTCGATGCGCTGACCGGGGTTCTTGGCAATGTAGCCGTGGAGCTTCTTGATCAGCTGCTCGAGCTCTTCGGGAGTGCGCTTGGCGCCCTTTTTGCGACTCTGAGAAAGCGACACGAACGAGGGCACGGCGGCACGAGCCCCGCGACCGCCGCGACCGCCGCGACCAGGAATGGTGCTGGCATCGGCTAGGGCTTGCTCGACAGACTCCAGGGCTGCTTCTTGAATCAAGCTCGAGAGGTCGTTCACGAACGCATCGAGCGCAGCTCGAATCGTGTCACTGATATTCGCCATGATCGCGTTCGTAAGCGATGAGCACGCAGAATGTCAATCTCCGAAGATGGCAATTGCAAGTCGCAACTGCCGCGAGGCATTTCGTCACACGGATGGCTCGCGCGGGCTCGGTACTCTCGATGTGTGTCCGATTCTTTCAGCGCGTCCCATTCACCCTCGAGAGTGAGCACTTTGCGCTGAAGCTGCTCGCTCAGAGTACAGGCAAGCGACGCGAGCGAAAGTTGATTGGCTGGCGTTGCCGGTCGACCACACTGCCGTGACTGGCCGAGATTTCGGCTCGTTCGTGCGTCGCCGGACTTTCGCCAGGTGCGTTCCAAATTGCGTAGTCATCCGGCAACGGGCCCGGCAAGGCCGGCTGCGCTGTGCGTTCGAACAGCTGAAAATCGTGTTTGCCGACTAGGTTCAAGGGCAGGCCCAGCTTCGGACCTTCTGCCCTGAACCAGGCGCGCGCCGCCTGAACGTTTTCAATCAGAACGAGGTGTTGCGGGTCGAGGCGAGCTGCTGCAAGAAAATGATCTTGCATGCCGCTCACGTCGCCTTTCAAAAATGCAATGCAAGCCAAGTAATTGAGCGCCAACCCCGGCACTGGCGTGCCGAGCGAGAGCGCGCGACGCACGTGAGTCTCCGCGAGGTCCAACTGGTTCGCCCGAAAATAGGCGCCGGCCAGGTCCATGTGCGCAGCATGGTGGTCGCCGAGATAGGCCAAGATGGCTTGGTACTCCGCGATCCCCTCACGGTAGTAGTCTTGCAGCCCCTTGTTTTGCTCGAACCAACGGTTCAGGAGCTCCGTCACCTCTGGGGTAGCGTCGAACGGTACCTTGAATTCCTGAAAGTCTTGGCTGAAGTAAACTTCGCGGTCGAGCCACTTCTCGCGTTCGGCTTGTTGGAAGTCCTCCGTGCCCGGGTAGATGGTCAAACAGGAGAAAATGTATTGATGGGGTTTGACGCGCGTTAGAAATTCCAGCGTTTCCTGGAACGTCTCGGCTGTTTCACCGCGGTTCCCGAGCATCATGTAGAAGCGAACCTGAATCCCGACGCGCTTGGCCATGGCTGCGGCATCCTCGATCTTCTGGATCGTGATGCGTTTGTTGATCTTGCCCAGAATGCTGGGCGAGCCGGTCTCGACACCCAGGCTCAAGCGTTGACAGCCAGCCAGCCGCATTTCCCGCAACAGCTCGTCGCTCAGCACGTCGACGCGCGTGTCACAGCTCCACAGGAATTGTAGCTTGCGCTCACGGATCCCCTGACACAGCTCGAGTACGCGCTTCTTGTTGGTCGTGAACGTGTCGTCTTTGATCTGCACCATCTTGACGCTGAGACGCGAGATGGCTTTTTCCAGCGCGTCGAGCACGTAGGGCACCGATTGACCGCGAAATCCGCGACCCCACGTGGTCTCGGCGCCGCAGAAGGTGCACTGCCAGGGGCAGCCACGTGAGGTCATCACGATGTGAGTGTCGAAATATTCGTGTGGCGACGCCAGTGTATCGAGATCGTGGATCGAAGCTCGCCCGGGCGCGGCCTGTACGCCCGCGTCGTTGCGGTAGAGCGTGCCGTGAATGCCTAGCGGACTCGTCCCCGCAGCAAGACGCGTCACGAGCTCCATGAATGTTTCTTCGCTCTCTCCCAGCGACACGGTATCGATGGCCGGATAGTGCTGGAGCATCTCGCGACCGAGGGGTGTCGCGTGCGGTCCGCCAATCAGCACGTGCGAACGCGGATGGTGCTGCTTGATCGCATCGGCGACCAGGGCGACGCCGCGCCGATTGGACGTCCAACACGACATGCCAAACAGCTCGGCATCCAGCGATGCGATCACTTCCTCGACTTTGCTCCAGGCAAAGCCAGACAGATTCAGCACCTTGACCTGATGCCCGGCACGCAATGCCTGCGCACCGAGCGAGAACAAACCGTAAGGGGTTTGAAAAAAGTCCGCATCGAGATCGCCCGGGCGATAGTCCGCGGGCGGGCCATTTCCAGCGCTGTCAGGCAGCTCACCCGTAGCTGGAATTTTCCAGGGAGGTGGATAGATCAACGCGATGCGCACGGGCCAAGTTCAGCATGCGATCACCGCATGCACAAGGCCTTCAGCCCGAGCTGAAGGCGAGATCAGCTTCGGGGCGCGCTCGGGCTTGCTGGTAACGGCGCGGAAAAGCAATTGGTTCAGCAGCGTTGATCGGCTCTGGCGAAGCACCCAGCACGCGAGAGAGAGAGCACTTCCTCGCGTGTAGGTCGACCCTTCGGACACACTCCGCTGCGACCACTGGCACGCTCGGTTTCGAAATGTTGCACCGCCATTCATCGCATCGAGCCGATCGCTGGCTAGTTTGCGCGGCTTTCAGGCGTGCGTGGCTCTGAACATATCGAAGAGCAATTTGCAGACCACGGCCAAGACGACCAAAGTCACCGCGATCTGCACGAAGCGGTCGCCTTGGCGAAGCGCTAAACGCGCACCGAGCCGCGCGCCGATCATGTTGGCTACGGCCATCGGCAGTGCCCATTGCCAAAGAATCGCGGAACGGCTGGCGAACAGCAGGAATGCCGCCAGATTGGAGCCCAGATTGACCACCTTGGCGTTGCCCGAGGCAAGCAGCGGCGAATCACCGAAGAGGGAGACGAATGAGATAATCAACAGCGAACCAACGCCTGGTCCGAAAAATCCATCGTACGTGCCGAGCGTCAGTGCCACGAGCACGAGCGTCAGCTTCGGGTGCGCCAGCGGCCTCTCGCGCACGCGAATGCGCGAGCGAAGCAACATGATGCCGAGCGCAAACAGCAAGAGCACGGCGACGATCGGCCGCAGCGGCTCCGGTCGCATCGCAAGGAGCAAGCGCGCGCCCAGTAAGGAGCCAAGGAAGCCGGCCGCGAATCCCAACGGGGCGCGCTGACGGTCGAGCCCTCTGCGTCGGAAAAAAGTGATGAACGAGGCGAGTGCGCCCGGGGCCGCTTGACCTTTGTTCGTAGCGAGCGCGAGTCCCGGCGGCAGACCCGCAGCCAACAACGCAGGCACCGTGAACAGCCCACCGCCGCCTGCCACGGCGTCGACCACCCCCGCCACGAAGGCGGTACCCGAGAGTAGCGCGAGCAGGGCCGCAGAAGGCGCTGTCACGCCGGGTCGCTACGCAGCGAATGCCGCAGACCGCGATTGGCGAGCATCGAAAGCATCACGGTCACGATCAGCGCGGAGCTCAGAATGTACGGGTATTCCGCCCGGAACTGATAAAGGCCGGT
>Ga0247783_1000543_pt1 | contig 11835 bp, 10 predicted proteins | sample UWRJL064202C5_FD_179911 | JGI IMG/M metagenome (GOLD analysis project Ga0247783, IMG submission 179911) | Plant litter microbial communities from Arlington Agricultural Research Station in Wisconsin, United States - UWRJ-L064-202C-5 | ecosystem: Environmental > Terrestrial > Plant litter >...
AATAATTATATAAAGTTGCACAAAAGCATAACCCTATGTGCGGAGCGCGGTGATCATAAATTTGTCGGAATAGGTTAAATAATGTTAATTCGTCCAACCCATTGCATCCGCGCGCTAAATCATTTTTGCAGGCGATAGTGTGTGCAATTTTGGTGGCGATTCCGGTCAGGTTAAATGACAGCGGTTGCGGCCAGTCGCTTTGACGGTGTAGAGCGCTTGGTCGGCGCGCTCAAACGCAGTTTCCAAACTATCGTTGGTTTTAAATTCCGTCAGGCCTACCGATAAGGTGATCGATATAGGTTGGTCTTTGTAATTAAATGCTGTATTGGCAATGGCATCGCGCACTTTTTCCAATACCACCAGCGCTGTGTGGCTGTCGGTTTCCGGCATCAGCGCCACAAATTCTTCACCGCCGTAGCGGCAAAAAAAATCCACTTCGCGCAGGCGTTTGGCAATCGAGCGGCCAATCACTTTAATCACCCGGTCGCCCGCCTGGTGGCCGTAGCTATCGTTAATATTTTTAAAATGGTCGATATCAAAAATCGCAATGGTCAACGGGCGGCCATAGCGCTGCCAACGCTGCACCTCGGCGCTGGCGCGCTCGTTATAGGCTTCGCGATTGGGCAATTCGGTGAGCGGATCAAGCAGGGCTTTTTGGCGGTGTTTTTCCAAGGTGGTGCGGCTTTTTTCCGCCTCCACTTCCATGGTTTTTATTTTGGCGCCGAGGGTCTGTAATTGCTCTGCTAAAAATTGCTGCGCCTGATCGGTCTGCTGGTAGTGGTCGATGACCTGGCGGATATTGCCCAGTTGCGATTTCACCGTATCTTTCAGCTGATTGATATCAGTGGCGCTGGCGGCGGTCGATTCCAGGTCACTCATTTCGCGCATCACCTTGGCTTGCAATTTGCGCGAGGCAGCGCGTTCATCGCGGGTATTTTTTACTGCGCCGCCGAGCAGCATATAAATCTCGGCCAGCTCCTGATTAACATTTTTTAAATAGGTCGCAAACGCCTGGTTAGCGGCGAGATAAGCCTCCATCACCAGATCGCGCACACTGTCGAGTAGCGGGATTAAGGTATCTACACTAACCCCCTGTTCCAGTTTGCGGCGCATCGCATCTACTTTAGTTTTGATGCTGTCTTCATTATTTTCCAGGCTGGTAAAAAACTGGCTGAGCACGCGGATAATTTGCGTTGAATATTCAGCGCTCAGATAATTTTTATCGACGGCCAAAGGGTTATTTAGTGGCGGTGGCGGACTGGGTTGCGGATAACTTATCGGCGGCAAATCAGCAATCAACTCCTCGTCGCTCGCATCATTAACTGTCTCGGTTTTGGCGGAGGTTTTACTGCCCAGAATTTTATCAAACAAACCCGTTTTGGGTTGTTCGATCTCACTTAATGCCTGCTGCTGGATACTCGCCAATTGTTGCAAGAGCGCCGGATAGAGATGCGCCTTTTTGCTGCGTTGCGGCAGTTGTGTCAGGTAATCGTTAAGCTCTTTTTTTACGGCGCGCGATAACTTGACCTTGTGCAGGGGGCTGGCGACATCCTCCAGCGCCTGGCGTATATCCTGCGCGCCCAGTTCGCGCTGCCGCTCAAATGCCAAGGCGGCATCTTCCAATTGCGCCAGCAAGCTGCCCATCTCGGTTGGGTTAATACCTCCACGCAATTTTTCCCGCAGTTTGGCCATAATCTGATCCAGGGTTTCATCCTGGCCATCGGCCGCGACACTCACCCTCACCAATGCACTGCGCAATAATTCCTGCTGGCTGGCACAGTTTTTTTCTAACTGCTCCTGCTCATCCAAGGCATTGAGATATTTCTCGCGCCAGTTGTGGGTATCACCGGAATTGGCTGTCATAACAAGGTGGGAACCTGCTCGGTCTATGGCTGGGGGAAAAGCTATTGCTGAGTATAGCCAGTGAGGGCAGATTCACCTTTATCCTCTGCACAAAAAAAGACCCGCACCGGTTACCCAGTGCGGGTCTTTTTGGCCAACAGTAACTCGGGTTACTGGGCAGGCGCTTTGGTGCCGCGCTCAGCGCGCACTTTGGCAACCAGGAAATCCACTACTTTTAGCATTTCTGCATGACCACCGGCCAAGCGTGAGCTGACGCGGTATTTACCCTCCACCACCATTTCCGGAGTGCCAGTGACTTGGTAACCGCGCGCGCGCGCTTCCGCTTGTTTGATCTGGCTGGTTACACCAAACGAATTAAAGGTATTTAATGCGGTAGCTTTATCAACACCGTAAGCGGAGAAAAAATCCGCCCACTGCTCTGGCGTAGCGATTTGTTTGTGCTCCAAATGCATCGCATTGAAAACCGCCATATGGGTTTTGTCTTTTACTTTCAGCGCAATAGAGGTGTAGTAACCGCGGATCAGCGGCTCCATTTGCGGATTCCACATTGCGTGAGTTTGGGAGAGATATACATCTTTAGCTTGCTTCTTCTCCCAGGCTTGCAACAGCGGCTCAAAATCAAAGCAGTGCGGACAGGAGTAGGCAAACACTTCCGCCACTTCAATTTTGCTTGGGTCAGCAGTGCGCACCGGTTGCTCCAGCAACACATATTCCTTACCTTCCGAATACTCGCTCGACGCTTCCTGGGCACAGGCGCTCAGGGAAAAAACCAAGCCCAACAGGGCTGCCAAAATACGCATAAATCGCTCCTCAGTACTTTTATTGTGAATAGATATTGTGTGTAAATCATGAAATCGGTTGGATCTCTGCGGGCTTAGTCCTGTAAATGCCACTCAAGTTCCCAATCTGAAACCGGATTCTCCAGCGCGCCGCCAAATCTGTAAAGCAAAGATACAAAAAAGGCGACCAAGGTCGCCTTTTCCATCTCATTAACCATTAAACAATGGTTAATGATTAATTCAAACCAGCAATATAGTTGGCCAGCGCGATAATCTCAGCATCGCTCAACTTGTCGGTCACTGAACGCATGATTGCCTGATCACCATCATTGGTGCGGTCGCCCGCACGGAAAGCGCGCAATTGTTTTTCTACATACTCAGGGTGTTGGCCGCTCAAACGCGGGAAGCCAGCGGGGATATTGCCTTTGCCATCGGGCGCGTGGCAACCGGTACAGGCAGGTACACCGGAGCTTGGGTTACCGGCGCGGAAAATGCGCTCGCCCAGTTCAAGGCCATCAACCTTGATGCCCGAGTTCACTTGCACTTCGATTTTCTTGGAGCCTGACAATTGAGTAGTTTGGCTGGCAAAGTGCGCGGCTATATCGGCCAGATCCTGCTTGCTCATCTTAGCGAGCAAACTGGTCATTTCAGGCACTTCACGGCCGGTATTGGCCTTTTTAGCCGCATCTGTTTCCAGATCCCACGCCTGGATATCACCCATTTGTTTGAGCAAGTAACGTTCACCCAAACCAGCCAATTTCGGGAAGGTACCCACCAGGCTATTGCCGTCCGCACCGTGGCAAGCGCCGCATACGGCAGCTTTGGTTGCACCCGCAGCAGCATCTCCGGCAGCCATAGCGCCCTGCGCAACTGCTACCAAACCCAGTGAAAAAAGTGCATTTCTTACGATATGTTTCATTGGCTAATCCGATTTGATCGATGAATCTGCTTGTTATGCGTGCGTCTTTAGATAACGAGTATAAGCAAGAATTAGCCTTGGGTTCGCTTAATGACGGGTCAACAAGCTACAATCCCACCCCTATTCCGCAGTAATCCCGCTTTTGGCGCGCACGGCGGCCGGTAAAAGCGGCGGCATTATATTACCAACGCGCTAATAACACACTATTTTGAAGGGTTATTCTCTTGACCGAAATCGTATTTACCAAGGCTTATTTTACCAAGAGCGCTCCCAGCATCCGCGAATGTCCGCCGGAGACTGGCTATGAAGTTGCCTTTGCCGGTCGCTCCAATGCGGGCAAATCCAGCGCCATCAATGCATTGACCAACCAAAAACTGGCGCGCACCAGTAAAACCCCTGGCCGCACCCAGTTGATCAACTTTTTTAACCTGAGCGATAACCAGCGTCTGGTTGACTTGCCGGGCTATGGCTACGCCAAGGTATCGCGCGACCAAAAAGAAAAGTGGCAGCGCGATTTGTCGGAATACCTGCAAAAACGCCAGTGCCTGAAAGGCTTGATACTGTTGATGGATATCCGCCATCCGCTGCAAGAGTTCGATACCACCATGCTCGACTGGGCAATTCGCGGCCAAATGCCCGTGCATATACTGCTAACCAAAGCCGATAAGCTCAGCCGCATGCAGGCCAACAATGCGCTCTTTGCGGTGCAAAAGCAGCTAAAACAGGCAAAGCTCGATCAACTGGTAAGTATCCAGTGTTTTTCGGCCTTGAAATATGCCGGTCTCGATGAACTCAAAGTGAAATTGCAATCCTGGCTGGCGCCAGTGCAGGAACAGGCTAGCGAAACCAATTCGCCCCAATAAAAGAGGCACCACAATAAAAACCCCTGCCCCAATAAAAAAATCCGATGATTTGGATAAATCACCGGAAAAGGACTGGCACCCTTGGGGAGATGCCAGATGGGCTAGGTCAGAAACCAAAAGCGAACGACAAGACAAACAGCGGGGAAAAGGCTCCATAAAACAGGTTGTAGGTATGACCCAGGGCGCTCCATGAAAGTTCAGGACAAAACGTAAAGCTTTGTAACTGCAACAGTTTTTGCACAATTGTGCTGGGTGGGCAGGTTGGCTCAGCAAATTTCAGGCAAAAAAAACCCCGATAAAATCGGGGTTGGCTTAGCTTCAAAATTACTTCACGCTTAGCTGGCTTAAATGCCATTAGGGGAGGAGTTAGCTCATGATCGTAAAACACACATAACTGAGACCTACCCCTTTCCAAATAAGTTCAAACTATTTTTCGCTAATTTGCACAATTTTTTGTTAATTCAACAAAGCCCTTTAAAAACAATCAGTTAATGTTTTTTTGTTAGATAAAATGAGGTGTAAATAATCCATCTACAGGCATTCAGTCCCGCGCCCATTCATTTTACCGATGCCTTTCCCCCAACCTCCTTCAATAGCGGCATAAAGTCCGGCACAAACCTCATCTCCAAGCCTTCCAGCAGGGGATTTTCCAACCTGATCACCTTGCGTTGCGGCAGGTTCACCAGTGCCAGGCTAGGTGCAAAATTGGCTTTCCACAGCGCTTGCAGCGACCCATCAGCATAGGCGCGCTGCAAGCCCAATGCGATGCGCTCTTTGGCCAGCTTGTTTTTGCTGTTTAGGTAGAAAAATCTCGGCAGCGGGTAAACCAGTAAAAACTGCTCATCAATGGTCAATTCTTTTAGGTTACTGAATTGCTCAATTTCGCCAAGAATCTCATTCGCCCCGCGACAAAAAAAATCGACCCGCCCACCAATGACCATCAAAAACAAACCTTCGTAATTATCTATCTCTTGCACCTTAAGGCCATTGTGACGAAAAATAATCGTATCCGCCCAACCCACACCATGGGCAAAGGTGTATTGCCGCAACTGCTCCAGTGTTTCGATTTTTTTTCCGCTCGCCTTGAGCTTGGGATTGATAAAACATACGCGATAACCCAGCACACCCAGATCCATAGGAAAATTAATAAAATCCAACTTGGCGTGATGCGCCAGCGTCTGTTCATAACTCGTTTCAATCATTAAATTGGGGTAGGCATCATCGACAGCGGCTTTGAGCGCGCGCGCATAGTTGCGCGGCGGTATGGCTTGCATGCGGTAATCGCCATATTCCTTACGCGTTTTTTCCAGTGCAAGGCGCAATAATTCTGTGCTGTAAATATGGTGTTTATCGCCCTCAGCAAAAGGCGAGCGATGGCTGACCACAAATTCAGCCATCGCCCAGGAGGATGGCAGTAGCAGTGCCAGCAAGGCGCAATAACAAAACCATTTATTTTTCATAATGCCCATTCCCTCCGCACTGATTGTTACTACGCACGCTGCAATTTTTTATTAACGCAACATCATTAATGTGCTTCGTCCCAGTTATCACCCACACCAGCCTCTACTAACAGCGGAACTTTAAGTGTAGCAGCGGCCGACATATGTGCGATCAAACCCGCGCGCACCTGTTCCAGTTGCGACTCTGCCACTTCCAGCACAAGTTCATCGTGCACTTGCATAATAATTTTGGCATCGAGTTGCGCTTCATCAAGCCAGGCCTGCACTTTGATCATCGCAGTTTTAATAATATCGGCGGCGGAGCCCTGCATAGGCGCGTTGATCGCGGTGCGCTCGGCGCCCATCTGCAAGTTTTTATTTTTAGCGTTGATATCGGGCAAATACAAACGGCGGCCGAACAATGTCTCTACATAACCCTGCTCATGGGCGAGTGCGCGAATGTTATTCATATAGCGTTGCACACCGGGATAGCGTTCAAAGTAGCGGTCGATGTATTGCTGTGCTTCATTGCGGCCAAGATGCAATTGTTTGGCGAGACCAAAGGCCGACATACCGTAAATCAAACCAAAGTTAATTGCTTTAGCGCTGCGCCGCATTTCGGTGGTTACAGTATCCAAGGTCACACCAAATACTTCAGCCGCCGTAGCACGATGCACATCCAGGCCTTTTTCGAACGCGCTGAGCAAACCGGCGTCGTCGGACAAGTGCGCCATAATGCGCAATTCAATTTGTGAATAGTCCGCCGCAACTAGCTTGTAACCTTTAGGTGCGATAAATGCCTGGCGAATACGCCGCCCCTCTTCGGTTTTTATCGGGATATTTTGCAAGTTTGGATCTTGTGATGACAAACGTCCGGTCGCCGCTACTGCTTGATGATAGCTGGTGTGAATGCGCCCGGTGCGCTTGTTAATCACCAACGGTAATTTATCAGTATAGGTGGATTTTAATTTCGCCAGACCGCGATATTCCATCAACACTTTTGGCAGTGGATAATCCAGCGCTAATTCTTGCAAGACTTCTTCTGCCGTGGATGGTGTACCGGTAGGTGTTTTTTTCAGTATCGGCAATTTTTGTTGTTCAAACAAAATCACACCGAGTTGTTTGGGCGAACTTAAATTAAATTCCTGCCCAGCGATATCATAGGCTTTGCGCTCCAATTGCACTAAACGCTCGCCCAGCCCAATACTCTGCTGGCCGAGCAACTTGGCATCCACCAAGGCGCCGTTGCGCTCGATATGGGAGAGCACAGGTAACAGCGGCATTTCGATAGTTTCAAAGACTGATTTTAATGGTGCTATTTTTTCCAACTGCGGCCAAAAAAATTGGTGCAGGCGCAGGGTGATATCCGCGTCTTCAGCGGCGTAGTGACCCGCCGCCTCCACTTTTAATTGATTGAAGCTGAGTTGTTTTACACCCTTGCCGGCAATTTCTTCAAAGGTGACAGTTTTATAATCCAAATAATTTTGCGCAAGGTCGTCCATATTGTGGCGGCTGCCGATGGAGTTCCACACATAGGATTCAAGCATGGTATCGAATTCAATCCCGCGCAATTCAATACCGTAGTTAAGCAGCACGCTGCGGTCATACTTTAAATTCTGGCCGATTTTTATTTTGCTGGCATCTTCCAGAATGGGTTTCAGTTCTTGTAACACCCACTCGATCGGCAATTGTTCCGGTGCGCCCATATAATCATGGCCGCAGGGAATATAAGCAGCGATGCCCGCTTCTAGCGCGAAACTTACGCCGACAATTTTTGCATCCATAATTTCCAGCGCGGTGGTTTCCGTATCAAACGAAAACTGCGCTGCTTGTTGCAAGCGATTGAGCCAATCTGCAAATACATTTTTGTCGGTGATAATGTCGTAATGAATTTCTGTAGGAGCTACCGGCAATGCAGATTCATTATTGTTTTCTGCCGCGGTATTTTCTTCGCACACCAGTGGCAGTGCAGTCGCCGTGGGCGATGCAACTTTTTCATCGTCTAAATCTTTGACCCAACTTTTAAATTCCAGGTGATCGAATAATTCGCGCAGGCGATTTCGGTCAGCCTGGCCGCAGTGAATTGCTTCAGGTGCAATAGCCAATTCCACATCGGTTTTAATGGTGGCGAGGCGATAAGACAAATAGGCCATCTCGCGATGTTCAATTAATTTTTCCGGCATGGTTTTCGCGCCGCGAAATGCGAGTGTACGAACTTTTTCCAGATCGGCATAAATCGCATCCAAACCGCCGAGTCCCTGAATTAATCCCTGTGCCGTTTTTTCACCAACTCCGGGCACACCGGGAATGTTATCGACCTTGTCACCCATAAGCGCGAGGTAATCAATCATCAACTCGGGGCCAAAACCATATTTGGCGTTGACGCCGGGAATATCCAACACCGTCTCGGTCATGGTGTTGACCAAAGTGACGTATTCATTCACCAGCTGCGCCATATCTTTATCACCGGTGGAGATAATGACCGGCAGCTGCTGCTCGGTAGCCTGGCGCGCGAGCGTGCCGATCACATCGTCAGCCTCTACTCCATCAATTACCAATAACGGTAACCCCATGGCCTGCACTATGTCGTGGATGGGCTGCACTTGCGGGCGCAGGTCGTCGGGCATGGGCGGGCGATTGGCTTTGTATTCGGCGTACATGTCGTCGCGGAAGGTTTTGCCCTTTGCATCGAATATGACCGCGATAGGGCTGCGCGGATAATCCTTGAGCAGGCGGCGCATCATATTGATCACCCCTTTAACTGCGCCGGTAGGCTGGCCCTTGGAGTTGGTAAGGGGCGGCAGGGCGTGATAGGCGCGGTAAAGATAGGAAGATCCATCAACAAGCACCAAGGGTGCCGGGGAAGTTTGAGTCTGGGTCATAGTAAAAATCTGCAATTAAGACTGGTTTTTGATGGCCGCAGGATACACCAAAGACCCACTCGTCGAGCTGCGCCGCCAATCTGGCAGTAAACCAGGTAACGCCTTAAATACTAATTCAGCCAAAAGTGTTACCGACGACAAGATGTGTTACCAGGCGCCACTCCTTATGAAAAATTCATCTTACAGCGATAACCTTAGGTATTTATTCACATTTTATAGGTTTGTATAGTTAAAAAGTTTACTCAGGGGCTAGGCAAAATTAAAAACCCTGTTACTATGCGTTACATAAGGTAACAAATCGAATTTACCAAAACTCATTTAGTTACCTTGTAATGCTTAACCAAACAGAAAGGTTGCTCACAAGGCAACTGGAATTAATAAACCATCGGAGGAACCCACGATGAACAAGACCACACTAACTTTTGTAAACCTGACCCTGACTGCGGCTTTAACATTCGCTACTTTGACCTTAGCTACCGCTGGCGCGCGTGCTAACGAAATTAACGATCAAACGCTGACCCTCGCTGCCGCCGATTTAGGTGTTAAGACAGCTTGGGTTGAAACCCAGGATGACGCCGATGTGCGCCTTGCTGATGAGTTGGCTGAAACGACTGATGCGCTGAACGAGAAGGTTAACGCCAAACTCGAACAGAAGCTCGAAGACAAGATTACAGCAGAACTTGCATTTTAAATTGTAGCGGCAACGATTAGTCATCGCTGCCGCGAGCTTTCTTTAAGCTATTGGTTTGCTAGGACTATCTCCTTATTTTTTCTCGTGTATTAGCCCTGCATTCGGTCTTATAACTTTTTGTTAGATCGCTGTGGGGCTCTTTTTTATAACTGTCACAATTTGTAATTTGCTCTTGTTTGACGCCCAAGCATCCATACACCGCTTACTTAGTAACCTAGAATCGAATTCGAGACTGCACTATTTCAGGGCGGCCTCTTCTGTGAAAAACGCGCCTAACTGCTTTTAATTGCAATGGAGGATGTCATGGACACCTTAATTTTTTCCCAAACTGCTATCTTTCGCATGCAACAACTGGCGAGCTGCGTTTATCACAAAACCGGCGTTCGCCATCGCATGGCAACCCAGGAAGGTATGTTGACGCTGTTGCGGAACGCGGGCGCTTCAGCCGACCGGGATATACACCAGTACTATGACGCGTTTGTTATGGAGCTCAATAAACAACAATTGGAACTGCTCGAAGCGCGCAATGTGACCCTGCGCAAACCTTTCGATGCCTCACTGGTCACGCCGATCCGCAAGGCAGGTTAAAAAACTGTCGCCGAGCTGTTGTAGTAGCTGCTGATAGCTCGATATCTGTTGGTTGCCGATAGAGTCCAGCAAACCGATATGCAAGTGCAGTGATTGCGCCATTTCCTCCATACCTTGCGCCTTGTAGTAGGGCTCCATAAAGAGACACTTCCCCTCCGCAGCCAATAGCTCGCGCAATTCTTGCAAATGTTTTGCGCCTGGGCGGCGCTCCGGAGTGTAGGTGACATAGGCAAGCTGGTGCAGGCCATAGCGCCCGACAAAATGCCCATAACCTTCATGATAGACCGCAAAGCCAACCGCTTTCACCGGCGCCAGCTGCTGTGCCATCTGCTTATCCAATAGCATGGCCACCATGCTAAACCGCTCGGCATTGGCGCGGAATTGCGCTGCGGATGCCGGTTGTAACTGCGCCAATCGTTCAGCCACTGCCTGGGCAATTACCACTGCGTTGCGCGGATCCAGCCACAGGTGCGGATCTTTGCCAAGATGTTCGTGGTTGCTGTGCTGATGTCCATCCGTCGCCGCTTCGGGCCAATGCAAACCCGTCAATTGATAGCTGGTGAGCAGCTTGTCCGTCGCCAGATTAGCCAGCGGGCGGGCGAGAAAACTTTCCATTTCCGGCCCTATCCAGAGCACCAGATCGGCGGCGCGCAGGCGTTGGTGATCGGACATCTTGAGCGGGTAGTCATGGGGTGATGCGGTAATGGGAAGCAAGGTGCTGACCTCGGCCTGATCACCCGCCACTTCCTGGGCAATCAGTGCCAGGGGTTTGATGCTCGCCACCACCTGCAACCGCGCCTGCACCGGCATGGCCAGCAACAAGGCGAAACTCGCCAGCACCAGACTGCTCCGCAAAAACTGCCCGCAATACCCCATAACCTATCCCGTGAAACCCATGCCAGATGAAAGGTTATAGTGTAACATGGAAGCACATTGGCATCGCCATTTAGCGGCCCGATTCGGGCGCGTTTAGCCAGAGTACTACCATGGAACACACACCCATCGCCTGTAGCCATCACGACCACGGCCATTGCATTAGCGATGCGCTTGCTGCCGCCCGCCAGCTCTGCCTGGGGCGCGGGGTGCGCCTGACCGATTTGCGCCTGCAAGTGCTGGAATTGATCTGGCAAAACCACAAACCGCTCGGCGCCTATACGCTGATGGAGATGCTGGCCAAGGCCAATACCCGCCGGGTGGCGCCGCCAACAGTGTATCGCGCACTGGATTTCCTGCTGGAGCAGGGACTGATTCACCGCATCAACCTGCTCAATGCCTTTATTGGCTGCCCCGCGCCGACTACCAAACACCAGAGCCACTTTTTGATTTGCCGCGCCTGTGGCATCGCTATCGAGCTGGATCAGCCGGAACTCAGCCAACAGATTATCGGGGTGGCGCAGGAGGCTGGCTTTCGCGTGGAAAAACAATCGTTGGAAGTCTCCGGCCTTTGCGCCAACTGTGCCAGCAACCCGGCAGCGGAGCACGCAGCGATATGAGCGAATTTCTAATCAAAGCGCGCGGACTGGGCGTTACCCGCAATGGCCGCCAGATTTTACAGCGCGCCGATTTAACCCTGCAGGCGGGCAAGATTGTCACCCTGATCGGACCTAATGGCGCGGGCAAAACCACACTCGTACGCGCCGTATTGGGCTTGATCAAGGTAGATGAAGGTGAGATCGCCAAAGCGCTGGATTTGCGCATCGGCTATATGCCGCAAAAACTCCATATCGAACCCAGTTTACCCCTGACCGTAGCGCGTTTCCTCGCACTGGGCGGCAAGGCGCGCACCGATCTGGGCGAAACCCTGGCGCTGA
>Ga0247783_1000544_pt1 | contig 11814 bp, 8 predicted proteins | sample UWRJL064202C5_FD_179911 | JGI IMG/M metagenome (GOLD analysis project Ga0247783, IMG submission 179911) | Plant litter microbial communities from Arlington Agricultural Research Station in Wisconsin, United States - UWRJ-L064-202C-5 | ecosystem: Environmental > Terrestrial > Plant litter >...
AACCTACGCCGGTCTTCTCGGCGCAGCACCCGCTCGAGGCGTTCGGCGTGGAAGATCCGCGTATCACCCAGATCGGTGACACGTTTTGGGTCAATTACACGGCGGTAAGCTCCGCGGGCATCGCGACCGCGCTCGCGTCGAGCCGCGATCTGCGGCACTTCGAGCGCCACGGCATCATCTTCTCCCCGCCAAACCGCGACGTGACGCTCTTTCCCGAGCAGATCCACGGCCGCTACTGGGCGCTCCATCGCCCGATGCCGGAGGACATTGGCAGACCGGCAATTTGGCTCGCTTCTTCGCCGGATCTGCTGGCTTGGGGCGAACACCGCTTGCTCGCTTCGGCGCGACCCGGCATGTGGGACGACCTGAAGGTGGGCGGTGGCGCGGTCCCACTGCGGGTGCAGGTCCGCGGCCGTCCCGCGTGGCTGGCCGTGTATCACGGCGTGACTGCCTCGCCGCTCACGTACTCACTGGGCGCGCTCTTGCTCGACGCCGAAGATCCGGGGCGCGTGCTCGGACGATCACGTGAGCCCATTCTGTTCCCGGAAGCGCCCTATGAGCTGAAGGGCTTCTTCGCCAACGTGGTGTTCAGCTGCGGGCTAGTCGCTCGAGGCGACACGTTGCGCGTCTACTACGGCGCCTCCGACGGCGTCACCTGTGTCGCGGATCTTTCGCTCGAGCGGATCTTGGCCGGCCTCGCTTAGTGCCGGTGAGTGGTTAGAACCTCGACCACGAATTCCAGCAGATCTTTGGCGAAGCTGCCGTGCTCGCCGCTGGTTGCGAGGGAGTCGAAGGCGAGCGGCGCGGGCGATGGGGCGCCGGCCTGTTCTCGTTCGTGGGCTCGGGCTTGGCGCAGGCGTTCTTGCTCTCGGGCTCGTTCGCGGACGAGTCCGCCACTTTTCACGAAGGCTAGGACTTGTGGCAACTCTCCGGCGTCGAACCAAGTGCCGTGTCGCGCGCACACGTCGACGATCACGCCGCTTGTGCCGCCGAAATTCTTGCGATTCATGCGCTGTTGGCAGACCGCGCAGGGGCGGTAGTACACCCGTTCGATGCTGGGCTTCGGCGGCCGTTGGTAGGCCCCGTCTGGGAATGCCTGCCCGGTTTGCTCGTGAGCCTCGAGCAGGCTGCGTAAGAGGGCGTGCTCCACGAACTGCCCGCCGCACTTTCGACAATTGAGCAAGCTGCCCGCCGGGTCAGTCAGCACCGCGAGCGGGCTGCGACAATCAGCGCACTGGCTGTCATGGAGCGCAGATTCCACGATCAGCCCGAGCTCCGCGCCACAGCCGGAGCAATGGTAGGCCTGCGCCATGTTCATCTGAAAACAGCGACTGCAGCAGCGCGTGGCAATCCCAGCGCCGCAGTAGCGGCAGCTGAAGTCACCCTCGTGTGCGGGCGCGCCGCACACGGAGCATTTGAAGGTCGGAGCTTCGGTCATTGCACGTCAGTTGACGTGTCTGCACTTCCCGTCGACGCACAGGTCGCCCTGCGTGCAGACGCCGCAGCTTTCGATCTTGGCGCCGCAGCCGTCCGCGGCGGGGCCGCACTCCAACTCCTGAACTTCGCAGGTGCGCGGAATGCAGGAGGTCGTGCCCTTGCCGCACTTGTTCTGCACGGGCGGAACACCCACGCCGCACATTTCACCATTCTTGCAATCGCCGCAGTGGACCAGCCCGCCGCAGCCGTCCGGCGCGTCGCCGCAGTTTTGGCCGGGAGGGCAGCTGGTCTTTGGCTCGCAGGTGGTGGGTGGCGGCACGCACGAGCCGAGGTCGAAGATCATGTACTCGAGCAGCTTCTCCTGCGCGGACATCGGATTGAGGCAGTAGCCGCCGCTGCACTTGCCGCCCGTAGCGCAATCCGTGTCCTTCGTGCAGGCCGCGCCGCAGTAGGCCGGGAAGATCTTGTCTTTTTCGTCGGCGTCCTCGACGTGGAAGTCACTGAACAGCACCCGCCCGCACTGCAATGCGGGCGGGGTCGCGCTCAGGTCCTCCACTAGGTTGACCGGCGTGTTGTAAGTGAAGTGCAGCGGAACCTTCGTGCCGCTGTAGTCACTTCCGCCGCAGGTGTTGGCGCCACAATCTTGACTGGCGCAGGTGCTCATCGGGCAGTCGGAGTTTTGCGTGCAAGCCTTGGTCACGTTGTTCGCGCAGACCCTGGTGCAGGCGTTGACGCTGCAATCGAAGGCGGTATTGCGGCTGCACACCTTGGCCGCGCAATTCGCGTTCGACGTGCAGGTCTGTTTGCTGCGCGAGCAGGTCTTGTAGTTCACGCCGTCTCGGTACAGCCACTGCTGAGTTTGGCCGGCGACCGACGAAATCGAGTCGGAGTCGTGACGAACGACGTTTACCGAGATGTTCCCAGAGCCGACCGTGGAGGCATTGACGGCTTCCAGCCAACCTTTGAATGCGGCCCCCTTGGGGTTACTGACCAAGTCGATGTGGCCAACCGCGGAGGCGGGCTTGTCGCCTTCGTCGCGGTGCCACTTGGCGACTTCGCTCCAATTGTCGGCCTTGCCAACCTGGGCGGTGTCCTCATCGTTAGTGGTCAGCCAAGTGTAGTTGTAGTGAGTCGCAAACACGCGACCGCCGGCCGCAGCGTATTTGCGCAGCGACGTTCGATCACCGGACTTGGCCGGGAATTCGTCACCTTGGCAAGCCAAGATGGTCATGTCGTAGTTGTTGATCACGGGCTGCGTGGTGGTCGCGTTGACCGCGAACAGCGCGCTTTGCTTGGGCGTGGTGTTGTCGATCTTTTGCCCGTAGCTGCCGTTGGTGTCGGTGTCGCCCGTGCCCAGGTAAAAGTGCACGCGACCGGTGCCCGAGGGATTCGTGAACTCAGTGCCGTCGATGCCCATCTTGCGCAAGACGCACTCGAGAGAGTCTACCCGGCCGGTGACCATGGCCATCAGTGGGATATTGCCTTGCGACTGCTTGCTCGGCATGAGCAGCGTCTTGTCTGGAATCGGATTGGCCGCACACGGCGTGTTGACGGGGATTGTGAACACTCGCCGCCAGCGGCCGAGTTGAATGACGAGCGTGACCTCTTTGCCGACGGGGACGTTCTTCAAGGTGAAGCTGCCGTCCACGTCAGTGTAGGTGCCGGCCTGATCGCCCTCGGAGAGCATGGGCGAGCCGGCCGCGGTCGCGCCGCAAACATCGCAGGTGATGCCGGCCGGGAAGGCTTTCAAATCAGGGTCATCGGGGTTGTTCGCGACGTAGACGAACACGTGATAGAGCGGGTTGTTGCCAGCGGGGTCGTAGACCTTGCCGGTCACGCTGGTGGTCTTGATTGGCTCGTTCGAGCAATCCGGAACTTCCTCACAGGCGCCTTTGCAACCGCACTGGCCGGGTTTATCCGCACCGCCGCACGTCCAGCCCAAGATCGGACAGGTGGTCGAACCGCAGTCGAGCTTTTTGCCGCAGCCGTCGCCTAGCTGACCGCAGGTATAACCGGCGTCGGCACAAGTCTTGGGTTCGCAGACCGCGCAATCCGGACCGGAACAGGCGCCGCCCTCGCCACCGGCACCGACGCCGAAGCCACAACGGCTGGGACCGTCACCGCCGCAAAATTGCCCAGTCGGACAATCCCCGCACTCGAGCCCGGTGTGGCAACGCGGATCCGCGACGAAGCCGCAGTTGGCTTTCAAATCTTCACATGACGAGGGGCAGCCGTTGGTGCCTGGATCGCCGCCGTCCGGAAAGAAAATGCCGCCGCCGTTCGCGGAGCTGCTGTTATCCGATCCGCCTGACCCGCCGACGCTCCCGCCGACGCTTGGCCCATCACCACCGTGGACGACCTCTGGCTTGCTGCCGCAGCCAGAAACGACGGTAAAGGTTGCCAAAACGACGAATAGAATCGAGCCAAGCCAGGTTCTCATGCGGTTTTCCTCAGCGGTCGGAAGGGCGGCGCGGCCGCGCGCCACCCCCCGGACAATCGTCACTAATACTGCCTGCAAAATCGGCGTCGAGCAACGAATCCCAGCCGACAAAAACTTTGATCGCGCCCTCGCTTCGGGCACATGAGTGGGGGACGTCGGGCACGTGAGTGGGGGACGCTCGGGCACGTGCGCGCCTGAAGCGCCCCGAGCTGCCCCCCTCTTCGGTTCGCGGTTCGCGCGTGTATGAGAAATTGATTTCAGCTTCGTTGAACGAGCAAACAAGCTCGAAACAGCTGAATGAGCCCCCATCCCCCGGGGTGACGACTGCACCCCGCTCAACTCAGTCCGCTAGCCCGCGGGCTTAGCGCTTCTTCTTTCGCTTCTCTTCGCGCTGCCAGACGGCCATCACGTTGTACTGCGTGGGGATGACCGAATGCAGCGTCCAGCCGTCACCATCGGGTTTGGATAGCGGCATTTCCTGGATTTCCCCTTCCGCGTTGATGCCCCATTCCGCATTCGCCCCCTGCTTCGTTACCACGTATTCCGTCATTTGGCCTCCGACTCTGTGCGCCTTCTGCTCGTCGGTCAACGTTTCGGAGCAGGTGCCCGGTCAGTTGCTCTGGGCGCCGCGAAGCAACGAAAATACCTAGCCTCCGCGTTTGAAGCGGGCGCTTGCAGCGCGCGCCTCGAAGGGGGCAAACGAGTCCTGGCTCAGGCTGCCTGCCTAGCCCGAGCGTGGGGCGTCAGCAGGTGCTAGCGGCGGATTCCAGCCCACCGGGCAGGGCTGGCCTGCCTAGCGCCGCGGGCCGCTTGGCTTGTCGCACGCCCGCCACTCGCGCGCTTGAACAATCGTGCATGGCAGTAACGGTTTGACTTCGCATTGATGGCAGTTGCTTGCGTCCGCATTGCTCGCCCGGGCGACCTCGAGCGATGTCACATATCCGGCTCGCTCTTGGTGCCCACGTCCCTGCGACATGGCACCGTCCGACAGCGCGAGTAGCCAACGACGGTTGCGCGAGGCTCACTATGCACCTCGCTGTCGCCAAAGCGGCGAGCAGGAGCGCAACAGAACAGCCTGTGAGCCGCGCAGCGCTGAGCGCGAATCGAATCTTGCGTGCGCCAGGCACGAGCCGCGCATCGGCTGGCGCGAGAAGTTTCCGCTCCAATCGTGGCACGGATTGCGATGGCAATGATGCGTCGGTGATTGAGTGTTCGTTGATGGTCGCGTCGACCTCGTGCGGTCGACGACGGAACAAGATGATGCGAGAAGAAGCGATCGTCAGCGCGCGATTCTTTCTGCGAGCGCGCGCGTCTTTTGTTTTGATCGATAGGGGTGAGTAGGCACATGCTACCGCTGTGGTACACCCGGGGAGAGTTGCTGTGAGTGTGTTGGCTGAGCCGCCGAACGCGGAGCTTTGCGCCAGCGAGACTTCGTCGGCAACTCCGCGTGCACGGCGCGGTCTGGCTTCTGCATCGAGCGCGTATGCCGTCCTGCTCTTCGCAAGTTCGCTGCTGTTTTTCGGGAGCGCTTGCTCGAAAGCTACCGACGGCGTGAAGAGTGAGTTGGGGTCGGGGGGCATGGCCGCGATCGCGGTAGGTGGTTCAGCTGGCATGTCCGTCGGCTCGGCGGGTGAGCTCTCGAACGCCGGTGGGCCCACCTTCAACACCAGCCCTGAGTGCCCCAAGCTGACGTGCGCGGGCCTCGGCTGGGCCTGCGGCTACACAGTCGACAAGTGCGGCAACGAGATCGATTGCGCCAAGGAAAACCTCGCATGCTCGGCCAATCAGGTCTGCATCGGCGGCGTCGACGCCCCCACGAAGTGCGTCGCTGGCGGCGGGCGGGCCTGCGAGCTGTGCAGCGCCATCCCGGATTGTAGCAAGGCCGGGGCCGTGACCCATCTGACGGGCCGCGTGATCACGCCCGGCCGCGCTGACGCGAATACGGGCAATCAGGTCGGCGTGCCAAACGCCATCGTCTACATTCTGCAGACGACCAAAGTCGAGGATTTGCCTCCGTTCACCGACGGCATTCCCAACGGTGGCACCAGCTGTGATCGCTGTGAAGAGCAGAACTTCGGGCCCGTCTTGAACGGCACGGTGACCGATGCCACCGGCCACTTCCAGCTCGATGAGTTCATCCCTGTGGGGACTGAGTTCTTGCTGGTCGTGAAGGCGGGCCGTTTCCGGCGCGCGTCGAAGGTCAGCCTGCCTGCGTCGGCCGCCTGCAAAACGAAGGATCTGCCCACCACTCTGCCTGACAATCCCACTCGCTTGCCGCGCGCAATGACCGACGGCACCGCGGTCAACATCCCGCGCATCGCGGTCACGACCGGCAAGATCGACGCGATCGAGTGCGTGCTGTCGAAGATGGGCCTCGCCGATGCCGAGTTCAGCAATCCGGCCACGCCGGTTTCCAGCGGTGCGGCTCGCGTCAACCTCTATCGTGGCGGGGCGAAGGCAACCCCATCGGGCGCCAGCATCAACGCGATGACGCCGCACGATTCGACGCTGTACGGCTCCCCCGTGCAGCTCGAGAGCTACGACATCTTGGTCTCCGATTGCGAGGGTGGGGGTGATGCGGACGATATGGGTACCGAACGCGCCGCGAACGGCGCGAACGTTCGGCACTTCGTGAATCGCGGCGGCCGCATGTTCGCCAGTCACTTGAGCTATAGCTGGCTCGACTCCAACGGAACGCAAGCCTACGCGGCCGGCAGCGAAGCCGATACAGGGCTCGCTCCCGCCGCCACCTGGGTTGGGCAGACGAATGAGCGGCTCCAGACGCTCGAAACAGGTGCCATCTCCTCCGCTCCGCGGCCGAATACGAGCTCGCGGATCAAAAACTTCAGCGACTGGATGGTCAACGAAAAGATCACCAGTGCTCCGGCCTTCACTTTCGACCTCAGAGATCCCCGCAGCTTGAGCTCCGGGCTCGGCAACGACACCGAAGAATTCGTTTACCTCACGACGGGCAACAAGCGCACCCAGCAGTTCTCCTTCAATACGCCCTATGGCGCCCCGAAAGAAGCGGTGTGCGGGCGCGTCGCGTACAGCGGCTTCCATGTGGCGGCCGGGTCCACCGATACAGGTAGCGGCGGGGCGGGCGGCAGCACTGGCGCCGGCGGCGCCGGCGGCGGCCGCGTGGTCTTCCCGCCCCCCGGCGGCGGCCTCGACACGCCCTTCCAAAACGCGACCTTCCCCAATCATTGCAGCGGCGATCTGACCAACCAAGAGAAGATCCTGCTCTACATGCTGTTCGATCTCGGCGCATGTATTGGCGTCATTCCCCCGCCGCAGTGCGTTCCCGCGACCTGCTCGAGCTTGGGCGCCAAATGCGGCAAAACGGCGGACGGTTGCGGCAATGTACTCAACTGCGGACCGTGCGTGATTCCGTAAGTCGCTTCGAATTTCGCTTCCTGCGCGGTGCTCAGTAGCGCGCTGGCACGACCTTGAAGGCATGCGGAGCCGCCTTGTAGGCGCCGATCTTGCGATTGGGCAGCTCGATTTTTTCCTCGGCCGGAACGTCCTTGTACGGGACCTGATCGAGGAGATGGCTAATCACGTTCAGGCGTACACGCTTCTTGTCTTCGGAGTGGGCCACGTACCAGGGCGCCCATTCCGTATCGCTCGCGACGAACATCTCGTCGCGGGCGCGCGTGTAATCGTCCCAGCGGTTGTAGGACTTTAGGTCCATTTGTGTGAGCTTCCAGATCTTGCGCCCGTCGTCGATGCGCGCGGAGAGCCGGCGTTGTTGCTCCTCGGGGCTCACCTCGAGCCAGTACTTCAGGACGATGATGCCCGATCGCACCATCGAAAACTCGAATTGGGGCACGGTTTGTAAGAACCAACGGGCCTCGTCTTCAGTGCAGAAGCCCATCACGCGTTCGACGCCGGCGCGGTTGTACCAACTGCGATCGAAGATCACGATCTCGCCTGCTGCTGGCAGGTGCGGGACGTAGCGTTGCACGTACATTTGCGACTTTTCGCGCTCGGTCGGCGCGGGCAGTGCAACCACACGAAAGACGCGCGGGCTTACTCGTTCGGTCAGCGCCTTGATCGTGCCTCCCTTGCCGGCTCCATCGCGGCCCTCGAAGACGACGACCACCTTGAGCCCCTTGTGTACCACCCAGCGCTGAAGCTTCACGAGCTCGATATGCAGGCGCTTGAGCTCCTTCTCGTAGCTCTTGCGGTCGAGGTTTTCGGGCGCAGCTTCAGTCGTTTCCTCGACCTTGGCCTCGGCCTTCTCTTCGGTCCTCGCCTTGGCTTTTGCTTCGGCCTTGGCCTTGGCCTTGGCCTTCTCTTCGCCCTTGGCCTTGTCCTTCTCGTGTTTCTTGGACATGGCCAGAACTTACACGAAACGACGCCATGAGCGAGCTCGGAGATTCGATATTAGAAACGGAGCCCGACGAGCTTCTTCAACAGTCCCTCGAGCGGCATGAGCGTGAGCAGCAAAGGGACGACCGGCGCGAGTGTCGCGAATGTCAGGCGCAGCAGCGCGTCCATGCCCACTAGAACGGTGTGCATCGAGCGCACGACTTCAACGCTGTTGTTCAGGTCAGCTAGCGAGTGAATATCGGCGCTACCGAGCAGCTGCTCGTCGGCAGGCGCGCCACCGCGTAAGGCGGCCGACACCGCGGCCTCGAGCCGCGGACGGCGGCTTCGGGGACTACCTGCGTCGTCGTCGCAGCAGCTGGAGTTCGCTGTTTGCCAGGCGCGCGCGTCTCAACAATTGAAACAACGGCCCCCCGAGCACGAACGAAAAATCCTGCGTTTCGAGTGGCCCTGGCTCACGGCCAGTGGTGGTCTTGAGTAATTTCATAGCAAACTTCGATCACGGCTAGAACCGAGGCCCCTAAACTCGTCCTCACAGGCGCTGGGTTAGACGAAGGCAGCGGGCGCTCGCGCCCCCAATGCGCCTTGATCCCATGCCGCGGATCAGCTACCCCGATCCAAGTCATCGCCGCAGACCCGCTTGGGACGAGCGCTGATTCAAACTAGGGAGCGCCCGCCACGGCGGCCGAAAGCAGGGAGATGACTCGCAGACTCGGTCCATGGTTATCAACCCTTGCAGCGGGGGTCTTCTGGGTGGGTGGGGCAAACGCCGAGCCGCCCGCCGCGGACCGAGCAACCGCGCGCTCCCTCGCCACCGAGGGGTATTGGGCCCTGCAGGAAAAGCGCTACGCGGACGCCGCGGATCGCTTCAGTCGCGCGGACGCATTAGTGCATGCGCCCACCCTGACCCTCGACTGGGCGCGCAGCTTGGTTGGCCTGGGCCAGTTCGTCGAGGCGCAAGAGCGGTACGAGTTGATCATCCGCGAAGGGCTCGCTGCAAAATCCCCAAAATCGTGGGCACGTGCTTTGTCCGACGCAAAAGCGGAGCTTGCCGCGCTCAAGCCACGCCTGGCGTGGGTAACGATAGCCGTGAGCGGGAGCAACGACGCGCAGGTCAGCGTCGACGGAATCGCCGTGCCCGCTGCCGCGGTCGGCGTGCGCCGCGCCATCAATCCGGGAGCACACGACGTCTCGGCGACTGCCCAAGGGTACCTGAGTAGTCGTCAAACGCTGAGGCTTGCCGAGGGCGAAGAGGGCTCTGTTTCGCTCGTGCTTCAGATCGATCCGGATCAGCAGGTTGCCTCGGTGGTCGCGGCTCCGGCCCAGCCGCCACCCGCTGTCGTCCCTGCGCACGGTCCGAACCGAACGGCGGCGTACGTCGCATTCGGCGTTGCGGGGGCTGGGTTGGTGGTTGGAGGAATTACCGGGTTGATGGCACTCAGCAAGAACTCGACGCTCGAGAAAGACTGCCCGGATCGAGATAATTGCGCATTTCCCGACACCATCCAGGCCTATCACACGCTCGGGTACATCTCCGGAGCCGGGTTCATCGTGGGTGCCACAGGCATCGCGACGGGCATCACGCTGCTCTTGCTGAACGGCAAATCGCCGTCGACTTCCACACGCGGGCTCGTAGTGCAGCCTTACCTGGGCGTCGGCAGTGTCGGCGCTACGGGGACCTTCTGATGAGCGCGTTCAAGCGTTGGTTGTATTCGTTGCTCGCGATCCTCGGCGTTGCTGCGCTGAGCAACGGCTGCCAAATGGTGTTCGGCGACTTCAAAGTCGGGAACAGCGCGAGCGGCGGCGGGAGCGGGCAGGGGGCGGGCAGTGAAAACGGCGGCTATTCGAGCATGCCCTTCGGAGGGACCTCCGGAGCGCCGGCGACAGGGCCAATCGTCGTCACGCCGACATCTGGCCTGTTTACCAATGATCTGGGCGCGCAAACCAAGTTCTACGTGTCCTTGCTGCAAAAGCCGACTGTGGCCGTGACCATCCCTGTCGCCAGCCTCAAAACCGCTGAGGGCACAGTCGAGGGCAAAGTCAGCCCAGAAAGCCTCTCCTTCACGAAGGATGATTGGAACGCGCCGCAGGCGGTGACTGTCACCGGGGTGTATGACCCGACGGCGGGCGATAAACCCTATTCGGTGCGTGTCGGTCCGGCGAGCAGCGGCGACCCGTTCTTCCAAGGCCAGGAGGTCATGGTTTCGCTCAAGAACATCGACAATGACAGCCCAGGCTTCTTCGTCACGCCCACCAGCGGGCTACAAACGACCGAAGGCGGTGGCGAAGCCTACTTCACCGTCGTGCTCAACAAGGCCCCTTCGGCTGATGTCGTGATCAGCCTCGAGAGTAGTGATGCGAGCATTGGGCGGGTGAACCCGGCCAGCATGAGGTTCACGGCTGAGAACTGGCAAGCGCGGCAAACCGCGACCGTGACCGGCATGAATGACAAGGTCGTGGGCGACCGTCCGTACACGATCAACGTCGATCCTCAGCTGAGCCTCGATCCATTATTCGCGGAGTTGCCGGCCCAGACCGTGAACGTCACGAATCTGGACAACGATCGAGCGGGCCTGATGGTGACCCTGGCAACCGGGATCGACCCGGCTGACACGACCCGCCTTCGGACCAGCGAGAATCGCGAGAGCGCGACTTTTACCGTCGTTTTGAACATCAAGCCAAGCCACGACGTGACCATCCCGGTCCTGAGCAGCAGCGGCGAAGGCACGGCCAGCCCAGCCTCGCTCACGTTTACGGATCTCAATTGGGACCTGCCGCAGACGGTCACCGTAACGGGTGAGAACAATGAAAACGTAGCGGACGGCAACCAGCCGTATCAGGTCAAGCTCGGCCCGGTCATGAGCGAGGATGCCGCCTACGGCGGACTCACGGTTGCCGATTTGACGCCCGTCAATGTCATCAACGTCGACAACGACAAAGCAGACGTCGTAGTTACCTTGCTCAGCGGTGTCGACCCGACCGATGCCAGCGAATTGCTCACCACTGAGAAGAGGACAACGGCTCAATTTTCGATCGCATTGAGCTCGAAGCCGACTAAGTCAGTCCACATCGAGCTGTCGGGTATCAATCCCAACGAAGGCGCCCTCGACATCAATCAAGTCGATTTTACGACCGAAAGTTGGAACAAACCGCAGAAGGTGACTGTCACTGGCATGGACGATCAGACGAAAGACGGCAACGTCGCGTATGTCGTGCACATCAACGTGCCCGTGAGCGACGATCTCGCGTATCAGAGCGTGCCCGCAAGGGACGTCAAAGTGGTCAACCAGGACGACGACCTCGCTGGCATTACGGCGCCAAAGCTGATCTCAGGTGTCGACAACAACACCAAGCTCAGCACCACCGAAGGCGGAGGGACCGCAAGCTTTTCCGTTGCGCTCACCTCCAAACCCACGGCGGCGGTGACCCTGCCGGTGACGAGCAGCACTCCCAGCGAGGGCAAAGTCTCGCCAACGACGCTGACATTCACGCCGCAGAACTACATGACTCAGCAGGTCGTGACCTTGACCGGTCAAAACGACGCCATTGCGTTCGTGGATGGCAACCAAGCGTACACGGTCACGGTTGGCCCTTCGGCGAGCGAC
>Ga0247783_1000545_pt1 | contig 11800 bp, 6 predicted proteins | sample UWRJL064202C5_FD_179911 | JGI IMG/M metagenome (GOLD analysis project Ga0247783, IMG submission 179911) | Plant litter microbial communities from Arlington Agricultural Research Station in Wisconsin, United States - UWRJ-L064-202C-5 | ecosystem: Environmental > Terrestrial > Plant litter >...
TACTGGGTTTCCCTGTTTTTCTGGAGTATGAGCGGGCATCGCCAATGGCTGGGTTACTACTGAATTTGCCACTGGTTTTGTGCTGGCTTTAGTGTAGTTGCTTAATTGTTACTTGTTGTTATTGCTGTTATGAGTTGCAGCCAATGTCGGCAGGCGGGGGGATTCTAGCAGTCATCTTGGCGCTACAGGAATAGCGGGCGGGATAAAATTCACAAACTTGCATACAAGCAAGTGGTTTATTAGATCCAGCCCTTTTGGCGGGCGATGCGCGCAGCATCCACACGGTTGGCGGCGTGCAATTTGGCGATAGCTTCGGAGAGGTAGTTGCGTACAGTCCCTTCGGATAAGCAGAGCACTGTTGCAATTTCCGCAGTGGTTTTACCTTCCGCTGCCAGGCGCAGGGCGCGGCGCTCTTTATCGTTGAGTGGATCGCTCTCACCCAGCGCCATCATCGCCAATTCACCGTCGATCACACGCTTTCCATCCATGACTTTATAAATGGCTTGGATAAGTTGTTCCGAGGGCGCATCTTTTAATAAAAATCCGGAAACCCCCATATCGATTGCGCGGCGGATATAACCCGAGCGGCCAAAGGTGGTGATGATGATGGTTTTGGTGGGTAATTTTTGTTGCAATACCCACTGCGCCAATTCAAGGCCGGAGCGGCCGGGCATTTCAATATCGGTGAGCAAAATATCGTAACTGTTTTGTTTCATCAGCAACCAGGCGCGGTCGCCATCTTCCGCCTGGGTAATTTCAAATCCCTCTTCCATGCTAAGTAATGCTGCCAGTGCACCGCGCACCATAGACTGGTCTTCTGCTAATAAAATTTTCATGAGCGATTAAGATCCTTGCTGATGTAATTCGTTGCGCGGCAGTGAAATGATAAATTCGCAGCCTTTATGAATAGAGGATTGTAAATCGCCGGTGAGGGCATTGAGCCGTTCCTGTATTCCTTGTAGGCCATTGCCCGGTATTAGGGATTTTACTTCGCCATTATCGCGCATACACACTAGAATTTTGTCGCTGCTCTGCTGGAATTCAATCTGGCAATGATTGCCATTGCTGTGGCGCAACACATTCGTCGTCAATTCTGTCAGTGCCAAAATAATTGCGGTTTCCGCGCGCGGTGTCAGCTGTGGTATCTCGCCATTAAGCTCGACTATAAAACCGTTTTGCCGCAGTTTTTCGCAGAGTTCCATCACTTCGCCGGAAAGGCCGCGGTGTTTATAACCGGATACAGTTTGGCGCACCAAACTCAAACTATTGCGCGCGATTTGGTGCAATTCAGATAAGTGTTGTTGCACTTGCTGGTGTTTCTCTTGCTTCAGTAATTTTTCTGCCAGTTCAGCCTTGAGCGCAATACTCGACAATGTATGGCCAAGGATATCGTGCAGATCGCGCGCAATACGTTCGCGTTCCGCAATGACGGCAAGCTGTTCAATTTCTTGATGGCTTTTTTGTTGGCTAATGCGCGCTTCCAAACGCATTTTTTCCACATAGCCAATAATGCCGATGGTGACTAATCCCGATAGCGCCGGAAATGCAAAATAAGGAAAGGGGTAATTAAATTTAAAATGCATGGCGGCAATGATCGCTGCCAATAAGCCGGTGATCACCAACCAGATTTTGGTGCGATAAGCAAATCCAACCAAAAAACCTATGTAGGAAAAAAAGGTACTGGAGCCGGGGCTGTAGGGTGTGATGACAATGGCCAGTAAGGTAATCGCCGTTACCGGCAGCCATACGTGTTTGGATTTGAGTGTAATGGCCCACAAATACAGCGATACAAAAATACAATAGACACCCACCAACAAAGCCTGGGCAAGTGCGCTGAACGGCATGTAATACACGGGCACAAAATAGTAGAGGCTGAAAACCAGCCAAATCCAGGATTTGGCAGAGTAAATAGAGCCAGCGCATTGTTCGGAGGGGTGGTGATTCATAGCTGCATGTCTGTGTGGTGATTGAAATTGCTGGCCTATTATGTATCGGTTGGGGTGGTAGGTGAATCCGGCAGCATTGTTGCCCACCAGTCTGCTACCTATGGCGATTGAGTGCCAGCAGCGAAAGTCATCAGTGTCTTGTGACAATTGTCAGCGAGCTAGCTTTTGCATATTACCAAGCTACCTTAGGTGGGTTAAGAACCGCAAAAAGCCTTGTTGTTTGTGCTCCCTCATTCATTCTTGGCGGGTTTTTTTCTTGTAGTACAACAGGGTCTATTATGAAGCAGCCGATTGTTTGGGTCATTTTACTTATTAGCGGGTTAGTTGGGTGCAGCCATTTGCCCGGTGCGGGAAATCCGTCCGCAGAACAACTACTGCGCGTACCTTATGTCAGCAGCGTGGATCAATTGAAACGCGAATACTTTGTCTATTTGCCGCGTGGTTATAAATCGCAGCCAGATAAACAATGGCCAGTCATTTTATTTTTACACGGTAACGGCGAGCGCGGTAATGGTCTGGATGAGTTGGATTATGTCATCAGCCATGGCCCGCTGTACGAAGCCTGGATTCAAAAGAAAGATTTACCTTTCATCATTATTTCACCGCAGTTGCATATGTTTACCATGGGCAAGGTGCCGTACATCGCCAACCGCACCCGCGCGCAAATTCCGCAGCGGTTAGCAGATGGCGTCCCTCCTTATGAGCCTTTGTTTGCAACGCCGCGACCAATGGAGGCCGGTGAAGACATAAAAGATATGGCGAAGGAACCACCGCTATTGCCGATGGGCTGGGAGCAGGTAGAGCAGGATTTGTTGGGCATGATTAGCAACATACAAAAAAATTACCGCATGGACAGCAAGCGGCTTTATCTCACCGGGTTAAGTTATGGTGGTTTTGGAACCTGGTATATGGCGAGCAAACATCCGGATTTATTTGCGGCTGCGGTGCCCGTGGTCGGTTGGGGGCATCCGGATTTGATGGCACCTATCGCCCAAGCGAAGTTGCCGGTTTGGGCATTTGCCGGTGGGCGCGATACTTCGGTGCAGAAAAAATTCTTTTATGCCGGTATCAATAAGCTGGAAGCCTTGGGTGATTCCGAGGTGCGCTTTACTGTGCATGAGGATCGCGGCCACGATGCCTGGAAGCGTATTTACGCCAGTAAAGATCTCTACGATTGGCTGCTCGCGCACCACCAATAATAATTGCGCTTGAATTGCGCCAGCGCTGCTTTAACTGGCGCTGGTGTTGGCGTTTGCAGTGCAGCTTAACGGTTGGCTATTTGGCGTAGCCGTTAGGTTTATTTCATCGATAGTTCCCCTGCGTTTTTTTATTGTGCTGGCCGCGCCCATTGGAACTACACTTTCTAAGCGTTCCCCGAAGTGTTTGTTCATTATTGATAATGGCCCTGGGTGCACCCTGTAACTATGCCAAACAAAAAAACCGGCTTTTTTCGTGTTGTGGGGATAGGCGCATCGGCAGGCGGGCTTGAGGCCTTGGGTCGGCTTTTACCTATGCTTAAACCCGATGCGCATAGTGTTTATATCATTGCCCAGCATATGGCCAAGGATAACCATATCGATTTAGTGCTCCGCTTGCTAAAGCGCCATTCAGCCCTTCCTGTGGTAGCCGCAACCCATAACGCCCTGTTCGTCGCTGATCAGATTTTTCTACTTCCCCCCGGGGTGACCGGTGTTATCCACCAGGGGCGGATACAGTTATTGCCCGTTACCAGCGACCAAATTTCCAGTCCCTCCGTCAATGCGCTGTTTAATTCCATTGCCAAGGGTGCAGGTGCCCATGGGGTTGGGGTTATTTTGTCGGGCGCGGGGAGTGATGGTGTGTCGGGCTGTCGCAGCATTAAGGAGCATGGGGGAAAAATTATTGTCCAGAGCCTGGAGTCGTCGCAATTGGAGGGCATGCCCGGAGCAGTCATTACTGCCAAGGTTGCCGATGAGATTCTGGTGCCGGAGCAGATCGCCCAATTGCTGAATAATGAAATTCAGCCACCGCCGGAACAAACAGCGGCGCAGCCACAGGCACAGACCAACGCCGCCCAGTCAAATGAAACCTTGACGGAAGACGATGCGGAAATTTTTACCCAATTACTTCAGGGTGTTTTAGCGCTAACAAACAATGACTTTACCAACTACAAGGAAGAAACCCTGTTGCGAAGACTGCATCGGCGGATGTCAGTGTTGAAAATTGCGTCACTGCGCGACTATCAAATCTATACCCAAAAACATCCTGATGAATTGCGCAAACTGCAGCATCAATTTTTGATTTCCCTGTCATTTTTTTTTCGCGACAGCGACTCCTTTGCCGTCTTAAAACAACATGTAAATGAATTGCTGCAGGGCAAGGTTCGCGGTGATCCCATCCGTATTTGGGTGCCCGGCTGCGCTTCCGGGGAAGAGTGCTATAGTTGGGCAATGCTCCTAGCGGAAACGCTGGGCAGTAGTTTTGCGGACTATCCGATCAGTGTTACTGGCAGTGATTTGAATGGGCAGGCACTCGCCATCGCCGAGCAGGGGCGCTATTCACAGGTCGCATTTCGCGATATAGCCCCGGATATTCTGACGCACCATTTTGATCGCCACGGCGATGAGTTCCAGGTTAAACCCCATATTCGCCAGCTCTGCCATTTTCGCCATGAGGATGTCCTTGGTTGTCAGCTGCTGGAAAAAGTCGATGCCATTAGTTGCCGCAATTTACTCATCTACATGAAGAGTGAATTGCAGGATAGTTTGATTAAGAACTTCTACGATTTTTTAAATCCGGGCGGGCTATTGTTTCTCGGGCAATCCGAAACCATCGGGCTGATCGGCAACACTTTATTTTCACCTCTGGATCACTACCACCGCGTATATCGCCGCAAAAAAATTAACCCATAGCAACAGCGTGTTTAGCCAAAAGGATGCAGCAGCATGAAGACGTTTTGGACTTCACTTGAAAAGCGTAGCTTGATAAGCAAGCTGCTGGTCGGGTTTGGTGCTTTGTTATTAACTATATTGCTGCTGGGGATCAACTCCATCTTTGTCGTGCGCGAGATGAACCGTCAGGCGTCCGAACTTTATCAGCGGGAACTGCTGGGTATTTCCCACATCAAAGAAACCAACATCAATCTGATTTTGATCGGGCGCAGCCTGCGCCAGTTTATCCTCTCGCCCAACGCAGCCGAGCGCAGTGAAGCCAAAACCCAACTCGATCAAGCGCTTCTTAATCTGGAACAAGAATTGGATGCAGCGCGCAAAAGCGTTTATCGGGAGCGGGTAAGGCGGCTGCTGGATGAATTTGAATTAGAGTTCGACCAATACCATCGCAATGTGAGTTATGCCATTACGCTGATGGATGAAAACGCGGAATACCAAAGCAAGGTGATTGCATTTATCTCCAGCTCCCAGTTTAGCCAGGTTGGTGATAAGGCCGACCAATCGTTAAACCAAATGGCAAAAATCATCGAAGCCGGTGCTCAGGAAACGGCAGAGGACATGGCCAAGCACAGCAGGGAAACCCAGCGGCTTAAATTGGGGTTAATGATTGCGGGCCTATTATTTGGAACGATAGTGGGGGTGTTGATTGGTCGCTCCATCAAACGGCCGACCGACCGCCTGCGTTATGCCATTGATAACCTGGCCAAAGGCAATGTTAACGACCCAATCCCACTCACGGATTACCCCAACGAAATTGGTGTAATCGCGCGCGGCATTGAACAGTTGCAGGACGTCTACCGGGATATGGAATTCCAGCGCTGGGGCAAAACGCACCTGGCTGAAATCGCCACCCGCTTACAGCAGATCGACAGCCTTTCCGAATTATCCCGCGAAGTTCTCGCTACACTCTGCCCGTTGGTGGGGGCAGGGCACGGCGTGTTTTATGTTCACGATGAGGGTGAGGGGTTACACCTGCTGGGCGGATACGGTTATCGCGAGCGCAAGCAACTGAAACAAAAATTTGCCCTGGGTGAGGGGTTGGTAGGGCAGTGTGCGCTAGAGAAAACACCCATCACCTTGGTCGATCCTCCCGCCGATTACATCGCCATCAATTCCGGGTTGGGCGAAAGTCAGCCGCGCGTGATTGTCATACTGCCCATCCTTCACAACGACGAGCTGCTGGGGGTGTTGGAGCTGGCCTCCTTCCAACCGTTTGGCAAACGCGAAATGGATTTGCTCGATGCCTTGATGCCCATTCTGGGGATGAGCATGGAGTTGCTCGAACGCAGCTTGCATACCCGTACGCTGCTGAGCGAAACCCAGGAGCAGGCATTGCGCATGGAAAAACAAGCCGCGCAGCTGGAAGAGCAATCGGTCGAGATGGAAGCCCAACAAGCCGAGCTGATGCAGACCGAAGCCTGGTATCGCGGCATTGTGGAAACCGCGCCCGACGGCATGTTGGTGGCCAACGAACATGGCACCATTATTTTGTGTAATCCCAAAGCCGAGGATCTGTTTGGTTACGCGCACGGCGAACTCATGGGTCAAAGTGTCGATCAACTGATACCCAAGGATCTGCGCGCCGGACATGCACATAAACGCGCCGGGTTTATGTTGTCGGGCGGCAGCCGCGCTATGGGTGCCGGGTTGGATCTCAAGGGCGTGCGTAAAGATGGCAGCGAGTTTCCGATTGAAATCGGACTCAGCCTGTTGCCGGATTTAGGCGGGCGCGGCGTTTGTGCCTGCGCCTCTATTCGCGATATCAGCGAGCGCATCACCGTACAAAAACAATTGCAGGTGGCCAATTTTCTCAGCGACCAAGCGATGGAACTCACCCAGTCGGGTTATTGGCATGTGCCGCTCAAGGACAGCGACGGTTACTACAATTCCTCTGAGCGCGCCGCGACTATTTATGGTGATCCACCCCGCGCCGACTGGCGCTACCACCTCATGGATGAGTGGTACGTTAATGTCAAACTGGGCGATGAAGCTGCTGCTGAGGCGAGCCTGGCCAATTTTAACGAGGCGATTGAAGGCACTGCCCCCCGTTACGATGCCATCTATGCCTACAAGCGCCCGGTGGATGGCAAGGTGGTGTGGATTCACGCTATGGGACATATCGTCCGCAACGCGGCGGGTGAACCAATCGATATGTACGGCGTGACCATGGATGTCACCATCAGCCGCCAGGCCGAAAAAGATTTACAAAAAGCCAGGGATATTGCCGAAGACGCCACACGCATGAAATCGGATTTCCTCGCCAATATGAGCCACGAAATCCGCACGCCCATGAATGCCGTTATCGGCATGTCCCATCTGGTATTGAAAACCGACCTCACCTTGCGCCAGCGCGATTACATCAAAAAAATCCAGTCGTCAGGGCAGCATCTGCTCGGCATCATCAACGACATTCTCGATTTTTCCAAAATTGAAGCGGGCAAGCTCAGTATCGAACACACCGATTTTGAATTGGATAATGTGTTGGATAATGTCGCCGACCTGCTGTCGGAAAAAACCAACGCCAAAGGCCTGGAGCTGATTTTCAATATTGAAAATGATGTGCCGCGCCATTTGAATGGCGACTCACTGCGCATCGGACAAATCCTCATTAACTTTGCCAACAATGCGGTCAAGTTTACCGAGCAGGGCGAAATCGTCGTCGCCGTTAAAGTTCTTGAGCAAAATGACCGCGACGCCTTGCTCCATTTCAGCGTGCGCGATACCGGCATCGGCCTCACCGAAGAACAGCAGGCGCGTTTGTTCCAATCATTCCAACAGGCGGATACCTCTACCAGCCGTAAATACGGCGGCACCGGTTTGGGCTTGGCCATTTCAAAACAGCTCGCCCAACTAATGAACGGCGATGTGGGGGTGGAGAGCGTTTTTGGTGAAGGCAGTACCTTTTGGTTTACCGCGCGCTTGGAAAAAACCGCAGTGAAAGCCAGAAGTTTGTTATTGGAATCTATGCTCAGAAATAAACGCGTGCTGGTGGTGGATGACAATGACATGGCCCGCAGCGTATTAAATATGTTGTTAAGCAAAATGTCGTTCCGGGTGGATGAAGTCAGCGCGGGGCATGACGCAATTGACGCAGTGAAGCAAGCCGCCCAGGCGGGAGAACCCTATGAAATTGTATTCCTGGATTGGCGCATGCCCAATATGGACGGTGTTGAAACCGCGCGGGTAATAACGGCATTGGGCTTAGCGCCAACGCCGCATCTGGTAATGATTACTGCCTATGGCCGCGAGGAGGTATTGCAAGCGGCAGAATCGGCTGGGTTTGATGATGTGATTATAAAACCGGTGAACCCCTCCATTCTATTTGATTCCGTGGTGCGGATTCTGGGTGGGAAATTTGAAGACGTGCGCGCACAGGATCAAGGCGCGGGCAACTATGAGGAAAAGCTTGCCTCGATTAAAGGTGCGTCGATTTTAGTCGCCGAAGACAATGAACTGAATCAGGAAGTGGCAATGGGCTTGCTGACGGAGGTGGGCTTTAACGTCACCATCGCCAACAACGGTGCGGAGACCCTGGATTTCCTGAACAAAAATACCTACGACGTGGTGCTCATGGATATGCAAATGCCGGTGATGGATGGCGTGACCGCAACCCAGGAAATTCGCAAAAATCCAGACTGGAAAGATTTACCGATAATCGCCATGACCGCCAATGCGATGACTCAGGACAGAGAACGCTGCCTTGCTGCAGGAATGAATGATCATGTCGCCAAGCCCATCGACCCCGAAGAATTGTATCGCGCACTCTTGCAATGGATAAAACCGCGCGCCTCTGCCAACACCTCTGCACAAACTAACTCTACTAAAACGCAAACAGCCGCTAGGAGCGCGAGTGGACCGATTGCACCGGTGATTGAGGGTGTTGATGTGCAACTGGGATTGAAACGTGTGCTGGGTAAAGTCCCCGCCTATCTATCCATGCTGGGTAAATATCTGGAGAGCCAACCCACACTTCCGACCGAGTTTCGCCAAGCCCTGGCGAATAATGATATGGCGACCGCTGAGCGCCTGGCGCACACCGCCAAAGCGGTGAATGGCAATATCGGCGCTACCCGGTTGCAGCAGCAGGCAGAGGAACTGGAACAGCTGTGTCATTCCGGTGCCGCGCACGAACTCATAGAAACAACGCTCACGATATTTGAAGAAGGGCTCTACACCTTGCTGCGCAACTTGGAGGCAGCCCTGCCCGCCAAAGCGGAAGCGCAGGCCGCTACTTATGATATGAACCTGGTAAAACCGGTGGTGCAAAAACTGGTGGCATTGCTGGCGGCAGATGACAGCGAAGCCTGCGATTATTTCGCCGAAAACGCGAGCGTAATCCGCTCGGTATTTGAATCGCCAGTTTTTGCACGCATCGAGAAAGCTATCGGCAATTTTGATTTCGAAAAAGCGTTGGCGATTGTGAAAGAACAGGCTGCTTTGTTTGCAGACATTAATACTGCGAATAGAGGCGCCTCATGAAAAACCTGAACACCGCCTCCAGAAAATTTTTCACCTTCCCAGGGGTTGCGTTGCTGCTCAGCCTGATCCTTGGTGTGTGCTTGAGTTGGCTGGTCATTAGCTTGTTGCAAACCTCTTCCGATGCGCGCGGACGCACTGAGCTCAATCTCAAATTGGATGAATTGAAAGAATACCTTTCCATTTCCACCATGCGTAACCGCGCCATCAGCGTTGCACTGCTCTATGGGCTTAGCGAACCGCTGATAAAACAAGCGGTGTCCGGTGAAATGCGCTTGGATGCCGAGGAGGTATTGCAGCGTTTGCGCATTGCGCGCAACCAATTTGGTTTTGAAAGTATGTATGTTATCAACACCCAGGGGCTGGTCATCGCCGACGATACCGATGGGAAAAAATCCAGCGGACTGAGCGCTGCGTTTCGCCCCTATTTCCAGTTGGCGATGAAAGGCCAGGAAACCTTGTACATGGCGATAGACACCGAAACGGATACACGCAGTTTATATGTTGGTGCGCCCATCCATGCGACCAGTGAAAAAGACTCAGCGACTATTGGTGTTGTTGCAATCAAATTATCCGCTGAAGATCCGCTGGATAATCTGTTGAATAATGTGGGCGGAGACGCGCTACTAATCACGCCCCAAGGTGTGGTGTTTGCCGCTACGCGCAAGGATTGGGAAATAAAGGTAACACCGCCGCTGGATGAAAAGCGCATTCAGGATATTCGCGCTACCCAACAATTCGGACAGCGGTTTGAAAAAAGCATTCCTCAGGAGTTGGGATTTGATCCGGCGCTGGATTCTATCAAACTGGACGGAAAACATTTTATTGTTGAGCACATTGATATTAATTGGAACGATGCGAGTGGTCCTTGGACAGCGGTGCTGATGCAGAGTGCGGAAACCTGGTTGTCGGAAGCGCGCAAAATGCAAATTGCCGTCAGCATTGTGTTGTGTGCATTGATAATTGGTTTTTTCATCCAGCAACAAGTGAGTCGTACGCAGCGCCTTAAGATTTATTTGGCGAAGGAAAATGAAGAGCGCACCAAAGCCCAGGAAAATATTATTGCCGCTGCGGAAGAGCGCGCACTGATCGCAAAAATAACCGCGGAATTGCATCAGGCCCAGAGCCATGCTGAACTGGTGCAAACCTTTATGCGTTACGCCAGCGAGCTCTTCGGTATTGGTTTTGGATTATTTTATGTGGCGGACAATACCCGTCGGCAATTGCGGCTAGTGGGTGGTTACGGCGTTGCGATTAGCGAACTGGGTAAAACCCTTCCCTATGGCGAAGGTTTGGTCGGGCAATGCGCCCTTGAAGAAAAACCGGTGCAAATTAATCAGCCACCTGCGGATTACATTCAAATTGCATCCGGCGCTGGCGCGGCGCCCGCCAAGGTTATTTTGCTTTATCCGCTGTTATTGAACGGGAGGTTGGGGGGGGTATTGGAATTGGCGTTGTTCAATGCGCTCACTGCTAAACAGGAAAAAATGTTAACGGAGCTTACTGCAATAATTGCAGTCGTTAGCGAAATGACCGAGCAGAGGCAAGCCCTTAAATTGGAGTTTGGCCGACAGAAAGCCTCGGAGGAATCCCTGCGTGATCAGGCAGCACTCCAGCAAGCATTAATTGACAATATTCCCTATCCGCTCTTTTACAAAGGCCCTGATTGCCGCTTCCTGGGTTTTAATCAAGCCTATGAAAAAACCTTCAAGGTAAAACGCGAGCAGCTGATCGGCAAACAGGTGCGCGACCTTGACTACTTGCCCGAAGAGGATCGCATCGCCTATCAGGAAGAAGACGAACGGGCCATCGCCGAATTTGGTGACATACAACGGGAAATGTTGATTCCTTTTGCCGATGGAAAAATGCATCGAACCCTCTACTGCGTATCCGGCTTTCGGCTTGATGATGGCCAGCCGGGCGGTTTAGTGGGGATGTTTATCGATTTTACAAAACACCAAGAGGGATTGGAAAATGGCTGAAGCAATTGCATTCGCCGACAAGGCAACTATTTTAGTGGTCGATGATACGCCCGATAATTTAACGCTGATGAGTGGGTTGTTGAAAGACCACTACCGTGTGAAGGTTGCAAACAGCGGTGAACGGGCACTCAAAATTGCCCAGTCCGATTCGCCTCCCGATTTGATCTTACTTGATATTATGATGCCTGAAATGGATGGCTACGAAGTCTGCCGCCGTTTAAAGGCAGATATCAAAACCCGCGACATTCCGATTATTTTCCAGACTGCAAAAACCGAAGTGGTCGATGAAACCCTCGGCTTTGAATTAGGGGCTTCGGATTACATTACCAAACCTATTTCCCCGCCGATTGTGCTTGCACGTGTTGCAACCCATCTGTCCATTAAACGGGTGCAGGATTTCCTCAAAGATCAAAATACCTTCCTGGAGGACGAAGTTGATAAGCGCACGGCAGAAATTATCGCGATC
>Ga0247783_1000546_pt1 | contig 11797 bp, 5 predicted proteins | sample UWRJL064202C5_FD_179911 | JGI IMG/M metagenome (GOLD analysis project Ga0247783, IMG submission 179911) | Plant litter microbial communities from Arlington Agricultural Research Station in Wisconsin, United States - UWRJ-L064-202C-5 | ecosystem: Environmental > Terrestrial > Plant litter >...
GAGGTCTGGATCTGTTGGCGGCTCGGGTAGGAGCTCATCCGCGCGGTGCCGAAGACGCCAGTCTTGTGTGCGACTTGAGCCGGGATGTAGCCGGCATCCTCCAAAGCATGCCAGACAGTTTGTAGGAAGATTCTCTGCTGCGGATCGAGGGATTCTGTCTCTTGCCTCGAGTAGCCAAAGATAGCAGCGTCGAAAAACTCAGCATCATCTAGTGGCGCAGCCATGTCGACGAAATTGGCCGAATTTAGTGTTGCGTCGTCGACCCCGGCATTTTTCAGATCATTACGGCTTATGCGTCGACTGCAAACCTTTCCCTGCACAAGGTTCTGCCAAAAAGAGTTGGCATCAGGCGACGAAGGGAATCTGCATGCAATTCCGATTACTGCAATGGGTTCAGAGTTTGAATAGTAAGTAGCGAGCCGATTCATTAAAGTTCCGCCGTCCGTAGAGCCTGGTCTGAAGTAATTGTTCAGTTAGAAATATTTGCGATTGAATTTGCGGTCAGTTTTGCGTCTCTACAGTGGCAAGTGTTCTGCGCTCTCGTCGGGCTGCTCGTTGCGTCAACAAGTTCTGCCGATCCGAAGCGGAGGCAACAGTAGTTGTCGCTCCAAGGCTGCTCAGTCGAGCGGCGAGCGCATTGGGAGAGGGATAAGAGAAGAGATCCGTTATTGAAAGTTCTTGATAACCAGATTCTGTTAGCCGAAGGTGGAGACGAACGAGATCGAGGGAAGAGGCGCCGGCTTCAAAGAAATTCTGGTGAGGCTTGATTGGGCGAATCTCAACGCTGAACACTCTACAGAGTTCCTGACTCAACGTATGATCGTGGATTGGTAAAAGATCGCGATGAATGGAAACAGGCTTTGCAGAAGAAATACTTTCGATCTGTTTTTTTCTAGGTATAAGTTCCTCAAGCGGCAATCTCCATGCCTGTTCATCGCAGCTGAGTTGGACCAGCAAGGACGTGTACTGCTGGAACATGGTCTGGAGTAAATGTTGGTCCAGGAGGTCGGAGGCGGCATCCCAGTTCAGAACGAGCTCCCCGTCCGATTCGTACACCTGATGATCCAGCCATACCTGAGGAGTCTGCGAGATTCCCCCGATTGGTTTCAACCAGGAGGAGCGTGAAAGGATTCCACTTCCACGTTCGTACCCCAGAGCGCTCGTGAAAACAACGGGAAAAGCGATCGGTGTCCCATGCTCCTGCGCCAGATAGCGCATCACCTGAATCGAGGACACGTCCCGATGACTCATGTCCTCCTGCAATCGACGTTGAAGAGCAACTGCACTAGATATCCAGTTTCCTTCGGGTTTCCACGCGAGTACAAACAACGATGTGAAGTCGCCAGCGACTCGATCGATATGCGGATGTATCGGCTTCCTGTCAAAGAAGGTGACATTCAAACTAAGATCGGGCCGAGCGCTGGATGCCGAGAGTACAGAGGCATAGGCATTGAGTAAAAGCCCAGACGCTGTTAGCTGCATTCTGCTCGCATGGCTTTTTAGTGCAGACCATGTTGTGGCAGGGAGGCGATGACTCAGCCGAGAGAATTTTGGTCGCAGCACGGTGGATGGATCCTTGAGAAGCGGCAATTGGGGACCCGGCGGAAGGTGGGTGATCCTGCTTCTCCAATATTCTCTGGATACATCGGAGGGTTGGCCATGCTCTGCTTGGTGGATGACGTAATCCCGATACCCAATCTCGATTGGCGGTAGCGTAATTGCCGGTTCGAGATAGATCTTTGTGAGTTCATCCATGACGATCTGCATACTCATTCCGTCGAGGAGTAGATTGTCCAGACCGATGAGAACGCGGGATATCGCTCCTGAGTCACGCAGGATTTCAACCGTAAAAACGGGCCAATGTTCTGGATCGATTACTTTGTGCGCCAGACGTTCTCTAATCGCATCTCCTTCGGGCGAAAAGACAATCTCACACTCGTGAACCTTGATGGAGAGTGGAGGCACATGCTGAAGAACCTGCTGCATTCCGTTGCGGACTACGGCGCGAAGCATATCGTGGCGATCGATCAGACGATTCCAGCATGCTTCAAAGCGGGATACATCAAGGTCTTGAACCGCAAACTCCATAAAGAAGTGAGAGCCAATGCCTCCAAGAGCAAAGGCCGCACCTCTGCCAGCGAGATATGCGTGCTGAACCTCTGTTAGAGGGAATGGGTCATATCGCGACTCGGCATTCCAAGAGATATTCTCAGGTGTGATCGTCTCATCCTTCTGAAGAGTGGCTGCGAAGGCCGACAGCGTTGGGCTGGCAAACAGGTCAGCCAAATGAGTGCGGTAGCCCTCCCGAGCCAATTCCCCGATCAATCGTGTCGCAAGGAGGCTGTCGCCGCCGAGGTCGAAGAAGTGGGCATCCCTCTGGGGCTGATCGATTTGAAGGAGCTTCTGCCACAGGCGGAACACTACCTTTTCCGCTTCCGTTTGAAGGTTTTCCTTGAGAAGCATGGGGCTCTTGCTCCCCAGGTTAACCGCGACCATCAGGGCGCTGTGGTCAATCTTTCCATTTGCCGTCAGCGGAAAGCTGTCTATGAAGACTGTCCGCTGGGGAAGCATGTAGGCGGGCAACTTTTTTGACAACGCATCACGTAGCTGCTGCGGATCGTGGACCCGAGACGTGGCAGAAGACCGGAGAACAAAACGCATTACAGCTTTACAAGAGTCGGCAATGTCGCATTTGAGACCCACAGTCTGGAATGTCTGCAGCCATGTGGGCCGATCGCGTGGACCGGAAGCAGATGATGGCTTGGTAGCGAAAAGATCGACGCTCACAAGCCCCAGGACGGGTGCTATCTCAACCTCATGTACGATCAGCCGCGCCTCAGTCGCCATGAGTTTCTGCGCATCGACCAAGAGACGTTCAGGAGATGCATGCCGATGAAGAGCATTGTTTGAAAAAACGAGATCTGCGGTGTGCTGCAGATCATCGATTGCCGTTAGATCGCGACGCCTGCTGGACGTATTTGGGTAACTACTTAAACGAGCACGACAACGGAGGACCATCTCCGCTGAGTCATCGAGCAAGGTGTACTGGATGCGTTCCAAGTCAACTCGTTCAAGGAGACGAAGTGCAGCAAGGCCGCTCCGTGCGCCGATCTCAACTACTTTGATTGGGCCTCTCGTGTCTCTTGCCAGCTGGGCAATCACATCAGCGAGTGCGTCAAGAAGATCGATGGAGCCTGGAAGTCGAAGCTGTAAGGACTCTGGAGACCAGAAAGGATGATCGTAAAGCGCTTCGGCGGAACTGCGCCCTTGAACGATGCTTAACAGCAGCGAGTCATACCCAGATAAGGCTTCATAGACCGGATATAGATCGTCACTGGGAGTTGGTCTCCATTGATCTCTTCCATATTCGGGACCCCGTACATATCGCTCAAGCTCGTCCTGTTCAAGCAAGCCATTTGCTATGAGATGGTCGAGCCATTTTTGCATCAAAGGCAAATACCCTGGGACGACCCCATACTGCTCGCCACATTCGGTGCCGAAGAGTGGACTGGTAAACGCGACTCCTTGCATCGCTAAATGGTTGGCGAGGAAATCGGCGAGCAACCGACTCGCATCCTGTTCGAGTCGGCCTTCGTGAAACTCGGAGTTCGGTGGGGAGGAAAACTCGAGTCGGGTTCGATCCTGCCGAGCCTTGGGCGTGGCAAAGGCTTCATCTTCCGCTATCACGAAAGAAGCCAGAGATTTATCTCGATCTCCAATCGCAATCGTCAAGGCCGAACGGATGCCTTCTAACTTGTTCAATGCCGCATCGACTTCACCAAGCTCGATGCGATATCCCCCGACCTTGACCTGCCGGTCTTTTCTGCCAAGAAACTCAAGAGTTCCATCGGGCCAATAGCATCCGAGATCGCCGGTCCGATACCACCGCTCCTTGTCGAGGTCGATAAATTGCTCCCGTGTACGCTCCTCGTCGTTGTGGTAGCCGCCTGCCACACCAACGCCGCCGATCCAGAGCTCTCCCGGACACCAATCGGGGCAGTCGCGGCCGAGCATATCGACCACCCTAAACTTTTGGTTCGCGAGTGGCTTTCCGTATGGGATTGATCTCCATGTGGGATGCACTTGACCGACTTCGAAGAAGTTTGACCAGATCGAGGCTTCGGTCGCTCCTCCCATTGCGATGAACCGTCCATCAGGGCGAAAGGCGTGATAGCGGTCTGGGAGATCGAGGCCGATCCAGTCGCCGGAAAGCATGACGAGTCGCAAATGTGCTGGCGCCAAAAGCTCGAAGCCTTCGTTGTAGGTGAGGAGCATGTCGAAAAGCGCCGGTACCGAGTTCCAGATAGTGATGTGATGTCTTTCAATCAGCTCTGACCAAACGCCCGGGTCTCTTCGTTGTTCCTCACGCAAGAGCACGAGTGTGCCACCTGCCCCAAGAATGCCAAAAATGTCATAAACAGAAAGGTCGAAGTGGAGAGACGATAGGGCAAGTGCTTTGTCGTCCTTATGAATTCCGAAACGCTTAGTGATATCTGCACAAGTATTAAGTGCTCCTCTATGTGAAATCACAACGCCCTTGGGAGTTCCAGTCGATCCAGAGGTATAGATCACATAGGCAGGATCTTCATTCGAGCCGCGGACTTCCTCGTTAAGAGACAAGGAATGCGTTAAGCCATACTGCCAGTAGATCTCAAGAAAAGGGGAAGAGAATTCGGGTATGTGCTCGTGGGCGCAGCGGATGACTGCTTTGATCGCAGCATTGGTATAGATCTGCTCTCGTCGTTCGATCGGTTGGTCCAGGGAAACCGGAATATAAATCGCTCCAGCCTGCAGGATTGCCAGGACGGAGATAACCTGTCCAATCCCGCGTGGGATGGTTACGGCAACAGAGTCGCCAGCTTCTATATTCTTGCTCCTCAGCAGGTGAGCGAGCCGCCTGGCGTGCTCTGCGAGTTCAAAGTAGGAGAGTTGTTGATCCCCATCGATTATCGCGGTCGCATCTGGAGTGTATTTTGCATTTCGAAAGAAGGCGTCCTGAAGGAGGCCATCTGGAGGTTGGGCTGAGACGCTGTTTACAAGGAGGCGAGTATTTCTTTGAGAAGTTGGAAGAACATCCGGGAGCCGTTGATTCCAGAGATCTGGGTCTTTGGCAAGATCCCGGACCGTGTTTACATAAGCCTCGAACATTTGGTCCAAGAGATCGGGTGGAAACAGCTCATCATTGCAGTCCCACTGCAAAATGAGTGAGTCTTGATCTTCCAGCGCCTGATGATCAATCCATACTTGCGGTGTTTGGGATATACCCCATCCAAGCTCCCCAAGAACGGGCCGTATATTCGCGGCCAGCATGGAGCGGCCAATATTACTGGTAAAGACAATCGGAGCTCCGTGCGGGTGATTGCCGAGCTTCTTCAGATCCCGCATCACTTCCACGCCTGAATAGGAGGCATGTTCATAGCAGGCCGCGAATGACTCCTGATTCTTTTGGGCGTCCTCCGCGAAACATTCCCCACCACAATCCATCCCAAGCAAGAGAACATTCGTGAAATCAGCAACCATCCGTTCAACGGCTGGATGGATCAAAGCCCGATCGAATAAAGTAGCATTCAGGAGTAGTTTGCTCTGACCTGACCATCGGGCAATAACTGCGCTATAGCATGTCGCTAACGCCATCGGTGCGGTCAATCCGCAGAGACCTGCATTCTTCCTGAATTGAACCCACTCCGGGATCTGCAGAAGATAGCGCCGTCTTCGGGTACGCGGGAAACGGATCGATTCTGGAGGGACAGCGAGTGGTAAACCCGGAGCTAACGGGAGACTCTCGAGGCTGCTTTTCCAGAATGCACGCGCCTGTTCTCTGACGTGTCCATCAGTGCCGGTGCGCGAGGTCAGGTAACTGCAAAAATCAAACTCTTCGTGTACTGCGGGTAGTTCCTTCCCCAGGATGAGATTGCTGAGATCTTCGAGCAGTATGGAATAACTGGCTGCATCGGCGATCAAAAGATCGATGTTGGTATGGATGCGATGTCTACCATTGGGTAGCAATGATAGTTTGACGTCGAAGGTCTCGCCACGGTCGACCTCCATCAGCCTGTGGCTCAGTGTTTGTCGGGTCTCCTCAAGAAATGCGGCCACCTGATCGCTGCCCATTTCACGCAAATCATGGACGGCCAGAGGAGTACGGTTATGCCTGACCTCACGATATCGTTGCGTCCCGTCTTCTTGGAAAGAGACACTTAGCATGCGATGGCGTTCTCTCAAACGCCAAAGCGCCTCCTCTAATTGAGAGGAAGTCAAACCGTGGCCATCAAACTCTTGATAGAGATGACACCCCACTCCTCCCAAGACCTGTGAGTGGGAGCGGCCCACTAAATAAGCGTGCTGGACAGGTGTCAATGCAAAGGGGGTCTCATCCAGCATGGTAGGTAGTTTCTTATCTGGAAAATACTTGGAGACGCTTCGACGCTCGCGCGCGAGGAGCTGACCCCACGCTTTAAGGGTAGGCACTCGATATAGGTCGAGCATCGTTGCGTTGACCCCAGTCCTCTTGATCGCTTCAAGAATCTCCATCAAGTCGATGGAGTCAAGTCCTGCTGAAAGAAGGTTTCGTTCGGCATCAAGACCCTGACCTTCTAAATCGAGCCGAGCGAGTATGTCACTCCGCAGATCTTCAAAAACTGAATAAGCGATCACAAGTTCTCTCTATATCAAAATCTGTGTTCCCTGGCTTTATGAGGGAGAGCGGTCCAAAAAATGACGACCTCTCAATCAAACGGGATATCAGGCTCGGCTCAGGACAGCCGCCGGCACGGGACTGTCCTTGATGGGTTCGCCGTTCAAACCCGCTGCACGCACCTCCTCCAAGAGCTGACCAATACCGAAAGTGTGCCATTCACGCACGACGTTGAATGAGCGAATGACTTCGCCCTTATCGCGAATGCGACCACCCATGTTCCAGTGCATGAGATCTCCCTCGCCGGGATTACCGGACACCCACATCTCATACGTGTGCTGGCCTATCTCCACTGAGGCGACTTTGGTCTCAGGTACTACTTGGGGGCGGTCGAGCATCATGACGTCCGTCAAAATTAGTCCGTTCGGTTCCAACCGTGAAGCCAGACGCTGCCACATCTTCAGCCGTTCGGGCTGATCGAGGTATCCTATGCAGCCACAGACGAGTGCCGCCGAAAGAGAGTCAGGTAGTGAAGTCTCTTGAATCGGCCTGTCTTCAACGGTGACGCGGCGTCTTAGATCCTCGTCAAGAAGAATCTTGGTCATCAACCCGACCCGCATGGAGGCAGAAGGCTCAAGCGCAAGGATAGAGCAGTTCGGAATCGTATCGGCAATCAGGCGAAGCGCAGAGCCGCTTCCGGCTCCGACGTCAAGAACAATTCCGCGATGATCTCGCACGGGCTGGAGTGCTGCGCGCACGGATTCTCGCCGTGAACTCCAATGTGGTCCGCTCAGAATGTCATATACCGCCGCGCTTTGAACATAATGGTCTACTTCCATAAGACACCTGCCGTTTCTGTGTGTAGGGACATCAACATCGCAAGACTGCGCATAAAATTGCGCCGAATCTGTAATAATGAGAGAACGTTATCATTAATGCGTGAGATGTGTCATCCTCTAGAAGCCAGGGAAGAGGCATTGGGCGAGGTCGGCATATGGAAGTGTTGCGAGAACTCGATAGCTATGAAGAGTTTTTCTGGCTATTGGAACAAAGGATTCCGATGGTGGGCGTTATTGCGTCTGAACTTAGGGGAGCCACTACAGTGGCTGAATGGGAGCGCGTCGTAGCATCTGTGCAGGATCGCCACCCGTTCATGTCTTGCGTGATACGTAAACTGCCTGGCAGGCGTCCGCATTTCTGCCGTACGTCTCATGTTCGGTTGTCGCTCGAGATCGTCCGTTTGGAGGAAAATGAGATTGCTTCTGAGATGAAGGCCGTTATGAGTCAATCTTTTGGAGATGGAAGTAATGGCCTCCTGAGGGTTAAGTTAATTCACGGGCCTGAACGCTGCTTCATTCTCCTGGCATTGCACCATGCAGCCTTTGATGGAAAGTCCGGGTTACTGATGCTTCAAGATATCCTGCGAGTGCTCGCAGGTGAAGACCCCGGAGATCTTGAGGTTCGTAACACTTCCATTCGGGAATTGTTGAAGCATCCGCAGCTACCTGCGTATCGAAGATATCTGCCAGAAGATCCGGCTCTAATTGAAAAGAATGACGACTACTTCCTCCCGGATCTTCGAGTTCAGCAGCTGACGTTAGGGCAAAGTGAAACATATGCCCTTCTCAGGCGCGTCAAAGAAGAGAAGACTTCTGTGCTCAGCACCCTGATAGTCGCATTTTATCTGGCTGGCAGCAGGCACCGGCAGGCCTGGTGTTCCAGGGGAGTTCATTCGGTCTCTCCGTTCGATATCCGGCAGTCATTCAACATAGATGGAGCCTCAGGATTATTAATAGGACTTCAGCATGTACTTCTAGAAAATCCGGACGAAAGTGAATTCTGGAATAAATCGAGGAAGGTCCGAAACGAGCTTCTGTCGACCGGCTTCAAAGATATCGTCGAGAACAACCTGAGCTTTCATGACGAACTCGTCATCGATGAACTGACAGTCGAGGAGATCTACGAGATTGCCACTTCGCTCTTACCTCACGATCTAATGGTCACAAACTACGCGGGGCTGAACATGAAGACAGAGTACGGTCGGCTACGCATGGTCTCCCTCTACACTGGAAGTCCTTCCGCGGGGCATGAAGCTCAAAAAATTTCGGTGCTAACAGTGAACGGACAAATGGCTATGACTCTTGTGAGCAGAGAGCCGATTCCGGATCTGTTGGAAGATGCGCGGGCGATTCTTCATACGGCTGTGGCTTGTCGTTCAGAGAATGCCAGCAAGGAGAGTGCTATTTATGCCTCCGGAAGTCATTCATAGGTGAAGAAATGAAAGCTATTCAGATTTCGTCGACCGGAGCTCCAGACGTACTCACTATGGTTGAAATACCGATTCCGGAACCCGCGCAAGGGGAGGCTCTGATTGAAATTGCGCGGTCTGGAGTCAACTTCATCGATATCTATTATCGAGAGGGGCGATATCCGGCTCATCTTCCTCTCGTACTTGGCCAGGAAGCGGCTGGCACCGTTGTGGGGCTTGGTGAAGGTGTGGAGCACTTCAAAGTCGGGGATAGAGTCGCATGGCGTGGCGGATTCGGGACATACGCAGAATATGCGGCGGTGTCCTCAGGCAAGCTCGTCGCAATTCCGGAAGGCATTACCTTTGATCAAGCCGCTGCTGTAATGACGCAAGGGCTAACTGCGCACTATCTCACTCATTCTGCATATCCCATTAAGTCCGGCGACAACGTGCTCATCCATGCCGGAGCAGGCGGAACCGGGCGTTTGGTTATTCAGATGGCCAAAATGCGGGGAGCTTATGTGCTGACGACCGTCTCATCCGAAAAGAAGGCGGAGATCGCTCGTGAGGCGGGCGCGGACGAAGTAATTATGTACACCGAGGAGTCATTCAACAAACGGGCAAGAGTCGTAACTTCCGACAAAGGTCTAGCAGTAGTTTACGATTCCGTGGGGCGATCTACGTTCGAGGAGTCGCTGACTTGCCTGTCGAGGCGCGGCGTTCTTGTTCTGTATGGAGCATCGAGCGGACCTGTGCCTGCTTTTGATCTCTTTCGTCTCGCGCAGGCGGGTTCGTTATATGTAACGCGTCCAGTACTCAACGATTATGTCGCTACGCCGTCAGAGCTTAATGATCGGGCTCGGGATATATTCCACTGGATTCATCAGGGCCGGCTTGCACTCAGAATCACCCATACGTTTTCGTTATCCGAGGCTCGTATCGCTCACAAAGCTCTCCAATCTCGTGAGAGCTCTGGAAAGCTATTGCTGCGAACTTAGTGCCACCCGCACTGTATGTAAGCAGTATTCACCTATTGTTGTTGCTATTCATTAAGATGACGGAATGCCGAGCTTGATCTTGTATCGATTCGCAGGCACAATGTTTCTTAAATGATAAGCGAATCGCATTTGCAATAGTGCAGATTTGATTTTTTGTAATCCCGTGCTCTCATCCGAGTGCCCGGTTTACTAATCACCAGCGTTGAGAGGCTCATGATGAACTCCCGTATCCAGTCCCCAGCCTACCTTGAGGTCTCTCCGGTCGAGATGGTATCGGGCAAGGCCATTGTTCCCTCGTCAAAACCAGAGACCCAGCGAGCCATCCTTGCGGCTTCCCTTGGAGGCGGCAGGTCAACTGTCTACAACGATCTCCGATGCAGTGAAACCTCGACGATGAAGCGCGCTTGTGAGGCGATCGGCGCAACGATCATTGAACACGAAGGGTATCTGGAAATACACGGGATAGGGGATTTTCCGAAAGCTCTGAATCCCATCATTGACGCTCGAGGTTCTGGACTGGTATTTCGTGTCATGACAGCGATCACCAGTTTTGTCTCAGGGGTGACCGTGTTGACGGGGGACGCTACTCTGAGATCCCGTATCATGGCCCCCCTCTTCGATGCTTTGACTCAGTTAGGTGCAAGGTTGGAATGCGTCGGAGATCCGCATAAAGCCCCAGTTGCGAACCTTGGCTACGGGTTCAAGGGTGGTCGTTGTGTTCTGCCGGGAGATATAAGCTCACAGTTTGTCACCGCGATCATGTTTGCGGCTCCCTTTGCCTCAGAGCCGACGGAGATCGTTGTTGAGGGAAGGGTGCTGTCGGGTTCTTATATCCGGCAGACCATTGACACTCTTCAGAATGCCGGCATCTCAGTTGATGTAGATCCAGATCTTTCTCGTTTCGTGGTGCATCCCGGCAAGTTTCGAGCGGGCGAGTACCGTATTGCTGGAGACTTTACTTCCGCCTCATACCTCATAGGAGCTTCGGCGCTCTTCGACGGCACCGTCACGATGGAGAATCTGTCGAGCAGGAGCTTGCAGGGTGAGCGCGCGGTCCTGGATGTGGTAAAAGCTCTCGGTGTAGAAGTCGAGGTGGACGACATAAATCAAAGGGTGACTCTGACTAACCGGAACGCTCAGCTGTGTGGGGACTTCAGTTTTGACGCAAGCGATAGTCCAAACATCGTTCCAACTCTGGCGGCCATTGGCGCCCATGTGCGTGGCAGTTTTCGCGTCACTGGAGGATCGATAACAAGACTTCATAAATCGCCGAGGATCTTGGCAATGATTACGGAGCTATCTAAGCTCGGAGTATCTATTGAGCCCATTTATAAGGGTGAAGTCATTGATGGATTTCAGATTTACGGAGACGGTTTAGGCTATCCCGGCGGGAAGGTTCTAGATAGTTGGGGTGATCACCGCATCTTTATGTCTCTGTTTGTAGCGACACTGCGATGCCATCAAGCCAATCGCCTGGAGGGCTATCGAGATGTCATTTGTTCGTTCGCTGACTTCCGCGAACAATTTACGGCTCTGGGAGTAGATTCCCATGAGGTGGCCGCCTCAGAGGAGGCGGTTTTTGACTCCGCGTCCTAATATCTCGGAAAGCAGTGGAACGTTGATTGCCGCATTGCCGCTTGAGCACTCGTTTCAGTCTGGACTACCAATCACTTTTCCATGGAGATTGGGTTTGCCCGATTTCGTCACCGCATCCGTGCATTGGTTCTCGTGCGAGTCCGAGGAAACTGCATGGGTTTTATTACCTTCAGTTGCTTCGAATAAAAGGAGACGCGAATTCATTGCAGGCCGATTATGCGCTGTTGATGCTCTACGGCGTTCGGGATGTACTAACCCAGGCCTGCTCGTTCCCGGAAAAGACCGGCTGCCCGATTGGCCGCGAGGATGGTGCGGCAGCAT
>Ga0247783_1000547_pt1 | contig 11794 bp, 6 predicted proteins | sample UWRJL064202C5_FD_179911 | JGI IMG/M metagenome (GOLD analysis project Ga0247783, IMG submission 179911) | Plant litter microbial communities from Arlington Agricultural Research Station in Wisconsin, United States - UWRJ-L064-202C-5 | ecosystem: Environmental > Terrestrial > Plant litter >...
TATTTCAAATCTGGTCCGATGGCGAGAAGCTGTTCGACAGCGGTACGCTGACCGGCACGAGTCCGCCGTTGCCAGTCGATGTCTCGTTGGGAGGACGCCAAGACTTGCGCCTGTTCGTGGGCTCGAACGGCGACACGGGTCACGATCACGCGGACTGGGCCGAGGCGCGGCTGACTTGTAATTGAGGGAGCGCTGGGGATCCCGGACGATTTCCCCGCGCTGGCTCGCGTCACTGAAGATTGCGGAAACCTTTGTGCACCCGGCACCCACTATCGACTGGGTGAGAGCGGCCCTTTCGTTCGCCGCAGAAATCCATGTCCATGAGATATTTTCTACCGCGGCTGAGCGGGCTGAGATTTGTCGCTCCAATAGCGGCTCTGGGACTATGTGGGTGCGGAGCAGACTCTGCTGGCTCCAAACCGGCGCCCTCGGATCTGTCCAGCACGGGCGGGGTCACTGGCACTGCCGGTAGCCCGCCGGGCTCGGCGAGCGGCAGCGGCGGCAGCGGCAGCGGCGGCTCGGTCGCGGGCGGCGGGCAAAGCGGGGCTACGGGCCCGGTCACCGCTGCTGATTGCCAAAGTCCGGTGCCGACTCGGGCGCCGATGCGGCGGCTGACGCGCTTCGAGTACAACAACACCGTTGCAGAATTGAAGCTCGACACCAGCAATCAAGCGGTGAACTTGGCCGCAGAGCTCGACGGCAACGGCTTCGGTAACGACGCGGACAATCAGCCCGTCTCGGATACCACGGCTGCCGCCTACAAGCAGGTCGCCGAAAGCATCGCAGCAGCCGTTACCGCGCCCGACACGTTGCCCAAGTTCTTGCCCTGTGCGGCAAACATCGCCGCCTCGGCGGAAGTCGCCTGCGTGCGCGGTTTGGTCGAGGGCCTATTACCCCAAGCTTACCGTCGTCCGCTCGACGCGGGTGAAGCGGATGAAGTGGTTGCGCTATTCCAATCCTCGCGGGTCGCCTCCACCTTCGCCAAGAGCGTCGCCTCTGTGCTCGAGTTTACCCTGCAGTCCCCTGACTTTCTGTACCGCCCGGAGTTAGGCGTGCCGGTCGCGGGTCGTGCGGATCTTCTACGCCCGACCGGTGCCGAGATGGCGACGCGCTTGTCCTACTTCCTGTGGGGCACACAACCAGACGACTCGTTGCGCGCGGCAGCTGCGGCGCACGCCCTCGACACCACCGACGGCGTGCGCAACCAGGCCACGCTCATGCTCGCCGATCCCAAGGCCCGCAAGCTGGTCACGTTCTTTTTCGACAACTTGTTGCCCATCTCCAACCTAGCGCAGCTCGAACGAACGGGCGTCGCCGGCTTCAGCTCCAAGCTCGGCGCAGCCATGCGCCAAGAAACCGAGACGTTCCTGGAACACGTGATCTTCGACGGTGAAGGGACATGGCCCGCGGCGTTGGCCGCGGATTACACCTACGTGAACGAGGATCTAGCGAAGTTCTACGGCATTGCCGGCGTGACGGGGTCCGAATTTCGCAAAGTCTCCGACCTCAACCATCGCCGCGGTCTGCTCACTCAAGCCGGCATGGTCGCCGGGCCGTTGGCCTCGGACAAGGGTAACCCGGTCACGCGTGGTGGCTTCATCGTGAAAAAGCTGCTGTGTCAAAACATTCCGCTGCCCACCGGCGATATCGCGGCCCTGGTCAAGACGCCGCCCGCCGATCCGACCAAGACCACGCGCGAGCGCTTCGCGGCCCACAGCGTCAATGGGGCGTGCAGGGGCTGCCACATCAATATGGACCCGGTGGGCTTTGCGTTCGAGAACTACGACACGATCGGTCAGTGGCGCGACACCGAGCAGAACCTGCCCATCGACGCTTCGGGTGATTCGCCGCTGGTCGGCAAGTTCAACGGGCCAAGCGAATTCGCGCAGCGCATGGCGGAGTCGCCTGTGGCGCAGGCGTGCCTGGCTTCGCACTGGGTGAATTACGCCTACGGACGCAAACTTCCCTCGGCCGGGTCGGACGCGTGCTCGGTGCTCTCGGTTCAAAGCAAGTTCAAGGACTCCGGCTACAACGTGCAGAAGCTATTGCTCTCCGTGGCCGAGAGCGACGCCTTCAATTATCTACCAGCGGTGCGGGAGTAATGGTCATGCGGAATTTTCGGCTGAGTCGACGAGCCATGTTGCGTGGCGCCACGGGCGTCGCCATTGCTCTGCCCTGGCTCGAGATCATGGGCCACGAGAAGACAGCGAGCGCGCAATCGGTGACGACGGCCAAGCGCTACCTCACCGTGTTCCAACCCGGAGGCACGGTCACCTTCACCGATCAGAATGGCACCGTTCCCTCGGATCGGTTCTGGCCTACCGGCACGAGCGACGCGCCGGTCATGAACACGATCAACAAGCCACTCGCGGCCATCCAGAAAAAGCTTCTGTTCCTGCAGGGGCTGAAGATGGGACCAGCGAATACCGGGGAGCAGCACCAAGAGGGCATCGTCGGCCTGCTGACGGGCAGCAAGCAGCTGAACGGCCCCGACACCTACTCGGGCTACGCGTCCATCGATCAAGTCCTCTCCAACCGCTTTGCGACGGGTCCGACCCCCTACACTCAGCCCACGCTCGAGATGGCCGTGCGTTGGGCGACGGGCAAGTCGCATGGGCGCCTGTCCGCCATCAACTCGCTCAACTTCGCCTACGAGGGGAAGCACAGCCCGATCGAGCCGCGCATCGATCCGCAACAGATTTTCAAGATGTTCGCCAATCTGACGCCGGACAGCTCGGGCGCCCGCGCGATCGAGACCGCGCGCACCAAGTCCGTGCTCGACTTACTCGACAAGCGCTACACCAAGCTCGCCGCACGCTTGGGCGCCGCCGACAAGCTCAAGCTCCAAGAGCACTTGGACAAGATCCGAAAAATCGAGCTGAACCTGGATACCATCGTGCAGGGCACGAGCGTGTGCAAGGCGCCGACTGCCGTCGATACCAAGGGCTACAATCCGTCGACCGGCTTGCAGTCCTCGAACGACGGTTCCACCGTCGATACGTCGACTGACGCGCTCATCCCCAAGGTCGGCCAGTTCATGATGGACATGATGGTGATGGCGATGGCTTGCGACCTGACCCGCGTCGGCACCTTTCAGTGGACTGACACCGAGGCCAAGCACACCTTCCCCTGGCTCAACCTAAACAGCCACCATCACTTCTACCAGCACGACGGCGGCTTCAGACCTGACGAGTGCACCAAGATTGATACCTGGTACGCCGAGCAGCACGCGTATTTGCTTCAAGCGATGGACAAGGTCGACATGGGCGGCCACACGTTGCTCGACGAGAGCGTCGTTTTCTTCGGTTCCGAGCTGAGCCACCCGGGCAATCATCGCAAGGACAACATGCCCTTCATCCTGGCAGGCAATGGGGGCGGCCTGAAGACGGGCCGGCACCTCAAGTTCCCCGCGGGTCAACGTTCGTCGAACGATCTGCTCGTCGCGATTTTGAACCTGTTCGGAGATTCGCGGACCAGCTACGGCGAACCCGGCTTCAACCACGGTGCGCTGAGCCTCGCCTGACACCTACGGAATGACTCCAGGTCCGACCCAGGGCATCGTACGGCATTGGCACCGGAAAGACGCCGACGAGTCAGCCAGGGTCCACTTCCTGGGCGAAACCCGCAGCGGTCTCAAGGACAAGAATCAACGCAGCTCACGGCCCAGCTCACGTAGTTGGCCGCCCAGCAGGCCTTGGTGCCATTGGTCGCGATGCTCGACGCGGAGTGCGGAGTGGTAGAGAACGCGCTGATCGTACCGCCATTGAGCAGAACTCTCTTCACGCTTCCGCTTTCGAGTTCCGAAAAATACACATAGCTCGAGTCGACCGCGATCGCTGTTGCGACATTTGCAGTCTGAGCGATTGCGATCGGCCCGCCACCGGTTAATGGGACCTCGAGCAAACCATTATCGCCGGTCACGGTCGCGCCCGCGAGGTAGACGCTCTTCGGGTCGACCGCGATCGCGCCAGCGCTGTCCAAGAACGAGGTGCTCGAAAGCAACGTCGTCACTGGACCGCCGTCGATCGACACTTTCTTGAGAAACGCCGTGTGGCTAGGCCTATCGAGCTCAGTCCAATACACGCTCGTCCGATCCACCGCCAAGCTTCCGGGGGGGATGCCTTGAGCGACTGCCAGCTCGACCCCTGCGCCGCCGCCGAGCGGTGCTTTCATGACAGCGCTCGTTAGCGTCGTGGCGTCGAAATTCAGCCAATAGGCGCTCGTCGCATCGATGGCCAACGCTTGCGCTTGTCCTGTCGTGGCGACACGGACGGGGTGGCCACCGGCAAGTGGCACACTCATCAGTCGAGCTTCGAAGTCGTCAATCCAATAGGCGTTGTGCGCATCGACCGCGATCTCACCGGGCAGCATGAGATCGGACACGAGCACTTCCGGCGCCCCGCCCTCGAGTGCGACACGCATCAGCGAGCCCCCAGACGGCACTCCGTCCGCGACCACTCGACCCGTCGTCCAATAGGCGTGCGTCGCGTCCAAAGCGAGGCCGCGAGCGTGCTTCCCATCGTCGCCCGTAGCCATCGTGAGCGGTTCAGCAGATCCGCGGCACGTCGAGGCCGATTCGACCGACCCACAACCTCCGACAAGCAGCAGCGAAACGCTCCAGGCCTTGCCACGCACACCGACCCACCGCATGCGCTAGACGAGAGCAAGGCGCATGCCACAGCAACGCTGCATGTTTTCGCAGATCTTCGACGCACCAGTGAGCCATGCTGTGCCAACGAAAGGCGGCCCAAGGCGACAGCTGTCACGCCGAGAAGAGAAACCGCTATTTTCCGGATTCACAGGCCCGTTACTGCGCCATGGACCTTTCCATCCCGAACGACGAGAACTCGTGCGAACTGCTCACCTCGAACGTATCCTTTAGAACCCAACTCAAGAAATGCGCCGCTCTGCTACAGCGCATTCGTCTGCAGTAAACCAGGCGTCGACTATGCGACGTTGGCACCCAGGCAGGCTCACCGCCTGGGGATCTACATGCGGGTCCAAGTCACGGTGTCCGTGACGGTGTTGGTGCCGCTCTTGCCCGTTGCCACGATCGTATTTGCGCCGGTACGAAGCGCGACGCTCGCCCAGCTGAAGACGTGGTCGGCTGACGTGCCCGGAGCCACTGCCTCGCCATTCACCTCTAGCGTGACCGAGTCCAGATTGGTGTAGATCTTCACGGGCACGGTAGCGGTGTTCCGACGGGTGAAGCGGCGCGAAGTAATATACACGACGGGCGTCGTGCTCCAATTGGCCTTGTACCAATAGAACGAGTCCTTTTTGGTCTCACGATCATAAGTGACGAGGCCCTTGTCGTTGCGGCCCGGCGTGTCGCCCTCGTCCCGGCTATCGACGGCAAAATCGAACATATTCCAGATGATCTTCGACCACAAATAGCGGCGAGTCTTCATCTGTCGCCAGTGCGATTCGTGGACGAGGTTCTGCCATTCCTCGGGGTGCGGCGTGCCGTAGGGGTCGGGGCGGACCGGACTATCTGTATGCTGAGTAATACCCGCGCCAGCGCCGTATTCGCTCACGGCGATTTTCCAGGTCGGTTTCGCTGCATGCAGTTTGTCGGCCCACGCTCCGAACTGCTCGGAGGTCCCGAATGCGTCGTACCAGCCGTAGTAGGTGTTGTAGCCCACTACGTCGGAGTGAGCTGGCAAGCCACCCGTGTCACTCGTGCAACACGCTGCGTAAGTGGACAGCCGCGTGGGGTCTTCAGTGTGGACCAACGAGTTGAGCGTCGAGAGCAGCGTGTTCGTCGCGCTGTTGTCGCTGCGTTGTTCGTTGCCGATGCCCCAGAAAATGATCGCCGGGTGGTTGTAGTTCTGCCGAATCAACTCGGTGAGCTGCTGCACGGCGTTGGTAGTGAAAGCGCTCGAGCTGCCAATCGCATTGACCAGCGGGATCTCTGCCCACAGCACCACACCCGCGCGATCCGCCAAGTCGTGAAAGTACTCGGCCTGCTCATAGTGTGAAAGCCGAATCACGGTCGCGCCCATTTCGCGAATCAGTGCCATGTCCTGGTCATGTTCCTTGTTCGTGATGGCCCAGCCCAGGTTCAAGCGATCTTGATGGCGATTGACGCCATGCAAATCCAGATACTTTCCGTTCAACGAAAAGCCCTGTGCCGGATCGACGCTGAAAGAGCGAAAGCCGAGTGGTGCCCTCACCCAATCAGTCAGCGTGCTGCCGGCCTGGACTTGCACGTAAGCCGTATACAGATACGGATCCTCGGTCCCTTGCCACAAGTGGGGGCTCACGATCGTATTGCTGCTGGCGAACTCCTGGGCCTTTCCCGCCGCGACGCTACCGGTAGCCGAGAGCGTGGCTTCTACACGACCGTCCACGCGCACCAGTACGGTCGTTACCGTCACCGCTTGCGCCGCAGCGCCGTCATTCTGGACCCGCACCCGCGCGCGAAGCTTGGCAGACGCCGACGTCACCTCCGTGGTGTCGAGGTACACACCCGACGATGCATAGTCGAGCACATCGATATGGACCGGGTCCGTGATCAGCACGTGCGCGTCACGATACAAGCCGCCGAAAAAGGTGAAGTCCGCCTCGAGCGGAGCCACGTCGGCCGCGCCTGCATTGCTCACTTTCACGGCGATTACGTTGTCAGCTCCGACCTTCAGGGCAGCGGTGGCATCGAAGCGAAAGCGGGCGAAGCCTCCGCGATGTTGACCGAGCAACGTACCGTTCACGTAAACGTCCGACAGCACGTTGGCGCCATCGAACTGGAGGTAGACTCGTTTGCCGACCGCTTCCGCCGGCAAAGTATAGTGGCGGCGGTACCAGCCGACGCCGCGGTAATAATTATTGCCGCCGTTCTGCCCGTCGCTGGAGTTCCAAGTGTGAGGCAGGCTGATCGCAGCCCAGCTGGCGTCATCGAAGCTGGCTGCCTGAGCCCCGCTCTGCTCCGCCTTCAAGAACTTCCAGTTGCTGTCGATCAATGTATCAATCCGAGTCGCGGGTGGCGCCGAATAGCCACCTCCGGCCGTCCCCGCGCTTCCCCCTGCACTCCCCGCATTCCCCAAATTGCCCGGGTTGCCAGCAGCGCCGCCGACGCTGCCTGCGCCAGCCGCGAAGCTCTCGCCGGCGAATCCGCCGCTGGCGTCGCCACCGCCAGTCGCGCCACCGCCACCACCAGCCGTGCCACTGCCGCTGCCGCTGCCGCTGCCCGCACCCAGTGCGCCGCTGCTAGATTGACCACCACTCCCTGAGGCGCTGGCGTGAGCGCCACCCGCACCCGAGCTCGCACTCGACCCGCTACCGCAGCCGGTGGTGCTGACGATGAGCAACTGGAATGCCCACAAACAGCGCCAAGCGTTTCGGAGTGTTCGACCACAATTATCCATCGTGCTTGTTTCTCTCGGACTGTTTGCCTTCATCGAGCGCGCCGTCGCGCAACCTCGACCTGGTTAAGGTGGCGATCACAGGGCGTTTTGATTCAGAAACCGAGCTTCGCGGCTCGTGAATCCTGCATTTTTTGCATTTTGCATTTTTTGCACTTTGACATTTGCGGCAAGCACCTCGCTGCGCTCGGCTTCGCAGCTGAAGCCTGGTACGTTGCGCAGACGAGGAGGTTCCCGTGACCGTTAGAGGCAGCTGCTTGTGCGGCGGTATCAGGTACGAGGTCGACGGGGCGTTTGGAAGGGTGGTGAACTGCCACTGTTCCATATGCCGGAAGGGCGACCGGAGCGGCGTTTCGAACCAGGGCCGCCATCCCGACAGCAGCGTTTTGCTGGCTCACGGGAGAAGACCTCGTCTCGAAGTATAATTCCTCGCCCAACGAGACACGGGCGTTCTGTCGAGTCTGTGGCCCCACCCTTCCAACCTTCTTCAGCGATCGCCCGGACGAGCTTGGGCTACCGCTAGGGACCCTCGACGACGATCCAGGAATTAGACCGTCTGCACACGTTTGGGTCGATTCTAAAGCCCCTTGGTGGGACATCACGGACGCGCTTCCTCAACATTCCGAGGGTATCCAACCTGCGAGCATTGGCCTTCGCAGCACACCGTGACGGCTCTGCTGCCGTTACCCATGCTCCAGGATTTTGCCATCTGGCCAGCGCGGCCCAGGCCGCGACTGGACCACGCTTGCCGCTAGCGATTCCTCGCGCAACGAGCCCCATAGCCGTAGCTGCGGGCAGGCGGCGTATCACCGTTGCGGAAGGAGACGTGCAGGGGATCCAGACCGCTGTCGGAGCCCCCACCGCGGATCATGCGCAAGCTGGCAGGGAACGCATAAGAACAGTTGATGCACGGGGTCATGTACTGAGCGGAATACCAATCCTGCCCCCACTCCCAAACATTGCCCGCCAAGTCTGACTGGCCATACAGGCCGTCGCCGGTCGGCGATTCCGAGCCGACGCGGTTGACCCCGAACTTGACGACGCAATAGTCCACGCCATTGAGCTGCGCTGCGTAGTTCGCATAGGTGCAGTTTGGAGTTGCGCTACCCCATGGGTAGATCCGCTGCTGTGAGCCTCCCGCGGCCGCGTAGTTCCATTCAGCCTCCGTGGGCAAACGACCACCATCCCAGATGCAGAAGGCCTCTGCCTCGAACCAAGTGATGCAATTGATGGCTACGCTCTCGGTCGCCGCGCTGCCGGCGGCGTCGGTCCAAGTTTGGGAAGCATGGCACTTGAGCGCACTCGTGAGCACGCCCGGGGTCGCGGCCAGGCTGGTATTCCAGGCCGTGTTCCAGCCCGTATCGGTCGAATTGTTTGGGTTCTTGCCCGCCCCCGCCGGAATCATGTTCTGCGAATACGCCGCCACGAACTTCCGGAAGCGACCCACGGTGATTTCGTAGTTGTCCAAGCGAAAATCGCCCACTTGCGCCGGAAAGGCTTGGCTGGTGTAGCCCGCGGTGACGCCGTCGTAGCTTCGATAGAACGACGGGGTCGCTATGCCCGGCACGAGGTTCGACGCACAACAGCTCACATTGCCGTTCGGGCCGCAGGTCGCAGCGAGTCCAACGCAGGACGGCTGCGGGCCGCAGACATTCGTGCTCGTGTTGCAAACCGGTGCCGTGCTGCCGCAATCCGCATTCGAGAGGCACGCGACGCACTGCGAGGTCGTCCCCAGGTCCTTACACTTCGGGGTCCCGCCGGTGCAGGCCGTGCAACTCGCGCCGCAACTCGCATCCGTCTTGCACATGCTGCACGTGCCGACCCCCACGCACGTCTGGTTGCTCCCGCACCCAGTGTCCGTTGCCAGATAGTTGCAAGTACCGCTGACGCCGCAGGTGCCGGTCGTCGCATACGTGGTCACCGTATTCGTGTTTTTGCAGACGGCTGCGGGCGGCGTGTTGCACGTCAGCCCAGCGCAGGGTCCCGCCTTGCACGCGCCGTTGGCGCAGCCGAACTCACAACTCGCAGGCGTGGACGCGTAGCTGCAGCTGCCCGCGTTGCACTTGCCACTCGCAGCGTAGCTGGTCAGCGTACTGCCGTCCGTGCAAGCGGCTGCGGGCGGCGATGCGCACGTGACACCGATGCACGGGTCACTCGTGCAGGCGTGATTCTGGCAGGTGCACGCGGTTCGATGCGAGACGTAACTGCACGCTCCATCCGCGCAGCTCCCGGTCGGGTCGTAGCTCTGAAACGCCGAACCACTCGTACAGTCGTTCGCCGGCGGAGTGCTGCAGGTGACGCCCCGACACGAGTCCACCGGCGTGGCCCCGTCCGAGCCCGCGGCTCCGCTCGGCGAGGCCCCAGAAGCCCCGCCTCCGCTCGGCAAGGCCCCAGAAGCCCCGCCTCCGCTCGGCAAGGCCCCAGAAGCCCCGCCTCCGGTCGGCAAGGCCCCAGAAGCCCCGCCTTGGCCCTTCCCGCCTTGGCCTCCAGCGTTTTCGTGTTGCTCGGTGCCCGAGCACACTCCGCCCGAACACGTCTGCCCCGCGAGGCACTCGCTATTGACTCGGCACATCATCCCCGCACCGCGACCGGCGTCCGCACTCGAATGGTTATTTCCCGACGCGCCGCCGTTCGGTCCGCCGGAGCTGCCATCACCAAACGTCCTGTTGGGTACCCCACACTGGGTGGTCAAAAGGACAGTCACGAGCGCTCGCGCGAGTCCCGCCGCGCGCCGAAAGATCGGTTTCTTTTCCATCAAGGCTTTCATTTACGAATCGGTGGTGCTCACCCCGTGGCCAGCGTACCGCTTCGGAGCGCTCGAGGCATCGCTAAAATTCCGCGCAAGAGACGTTTGAGTTCGTGCGCCTCGCGCCCTTTCGAATAGCGGCGTTTCGGATGGACGTCGAACCATGGAATGAGTGGTCGCAGGGTCCGGGCCTTCAATTTCGGCAGCGGCAAGAAGTCGCTTTCGGATGGTGTGCGGCCAGGGCTCGAGCTCGTCGACGAACGACACTCCAGGGAGCGGTGTCGTACACCTTCACTATCGACTACGGGCTGCCTGAGATGCGTTCCGGAGACCGACCCATCCAGCGACCACTTCATGTAGACCGCGTTGATTTCGATGTCTGCTTCAGCAATCACTCCACGCTCGTCCGCTGCTCCGTATTCGTTCGGGTACACGCGGGTCAGGGCTTCGACATCGTGGTCGTAGCAGCTGGCGCAACCGCCGGCTGAGTTGCTGCCTCCGGCCGCAGGCGCGCCGCCCGTGGCGTTTGACGCGCCAGCGGCGCTGACCCTGGCGATCCGGTAGCCCCGTCAGGCTGGCAATTTTGTCACCTGCTGGCCCCATGAGCCTGCTCACTGACACCCTGCAGGTGCCGCGTGATCTCGCGACTACGACCGCAGTCGTTCGGCGCGAGCGGGCGCCACTCGGCAAAAAGACAGTTCGTATTCGAACTCGATTTTCGAATTCGGCAGGGCGTCTGTGTTGCGAGTTTATTGATCTGGAATTCGTGCATGGCTCCCAGCGTTTCACGCGCATCTTCGCGATGCTAAGCTCGTCGCGAGTGAAGACACTTTGGCCAGCGCGTGCTCGGTTGATGGCGGCAATGCTCGCCTTCTTGGCTGCGGGTTGTGCACAGAAACCGCGGCACACGAGCCAAGCGACCGTACTCGCGAAAGCGAGTGTTTCGCCGCCTGCTTCGCCGTCTGGTTCTGCCGCGGCGCCGGGCTCCGGCCCTCGGACGCCAGCGGAGGAGGCTGAGCTGCGCGACGCGGCCGAGCTCGGGCGGCTTCGCGCCAGCTCGTCGGGGAGTAGGCAGGGATGTGCGCAGTTTCGCGGTGTCGAGCTTGCGGAAGGCCGGGCGCGACGCCAGGCGCGCGGCGCGCAGCACGCCAACGAGTGCACCCCCGAGGCGACTCGCGTCGTGACCTGCGTCGAGACGCCTGACGGTTACTTCGTGCCCGTCGACCAGTCGCTGGACCTGTGCAGCTATCGGCTGTGGTTCGTGCCGCGCGACGCGGCGCGGCGACCTTTGCCGGTGAGCGACGTGCTCGAGGAGTTCGATCTGGCGTTCACGGTTCGGCTAGAGGCCGACGATCTGGACAATGACGGAGTGGTCGAAGCGCTGCTGATCCGCGGCTGGGCTCACCCGGAGGGCGTCGGGGACGGTCAAGACGCTCACGTCGTGGAGCCCAGCGGTGAACAACGCCGACTGCCCTTCAACGACCTCAAAGACGTCGACGGGGACGGCCGCATCGACGCCATCGTGCGTTTCGCGAGCACGACGAACGCGGCGGGGTGCGAGCCGCCGGATGCCTTCGAAGCGTGGGTCCCTCGTACATTGTACGGCCCTGATATCGTCCTACATCGACTGTCGGGCTTCAAGTTCTCGCTGACGGATGAAGTGTCCCGCCGCGCACGCGCGAAGGCT
>Ga0247783_1000549_pt1 | contig 11765 bp, 6 predicted proteins | sample UWRJL064202C5_FD_179911 | JGI IMG/M metagenome (GOLD analysis project Ga0247783, IMG submission 179911) | Plant litter microbial communities from Arlington Agricultural Research Station in Wisconsin, United States - UWRJ-L064-202C-5 | ecosystem: Environmental > Terrestrial > Plant litter >...
CTGGCGACCGAGAACGTCGATCAGCGTGCTCTTACCGGCGCCCGGTACGCCCGTCACCCCGATGCGGAGCGTACTCGCGCTCGCGCTCGCCGTGCCGAGCAAACGAAGCAGCTCGTGCGCCGCGCCCCGATCGACGCTTCGCGAGCTCTCCACCAGAGTGATGGCTTTGGCCAGCGCTCGTCGATCGCCGTTGGCCAGCGCCTGAGCCAGCTCGGGCGGCGACGTCATTTTCGCTCCAGCAACGAAAGCACCTGCGCGGCCATTTCTGGCAGCTTGGTGGCAGGCCCGAAAATCAACGACACGCCTGCGGAAAGCAGCGCGGGTTCGTCGACGCTGGGGATGATGCCACCGCAGATCACACGCACGTCCGCCGCGCCGAGGCGCGCGAGCTCGCGCACGAGCTCGGGCACCAGCGTGCTGTGCGCGCCTGCTTGGGTGGAAATGCCAACCAAGTGCGCGTCGTTGTCGATAGCCTGGCGAGCCACCTCCTCAGGAGTCTGAAACATCGGGCCGATGTCGACGTCGAAGCCCAGATCTGCCAAGGCACTGGCCACCACTTTGGCGCCCCGATCGTGTCCATCTTGGCCCAACTTGGCGATCAAGATCCGCGGGTTGCGCCCGTTCGCAGCGCGGAATGCGGCGACGCGGATGCGCAGCGCGGCCCACTCGGCATCCGCTTGATAATAGCTCCCGTACACGCCCGTGACAGTATGGCTCCGGCCCTCGTGGCGACCAAACACGTCCGCCAAAACCTCGCTGATTTCGCCTACCGTCGCGCGCGCTCGGACCGCCACTAGCGTGGCTTCGAGCAAGTTGCCTGCGCCGGATTCGGCTTGCGCGCGTAGCACGGCGAGCGACGCGGCGACGTCCTCGGCGATGCGTGTCTTCTTGAGCTGCGAAAGGCGCGCGCGTTGCGCCGCAAGCACCGCTTGTCCGTCGACGACGCGCACGTCGAGCGGTGCCTCGTCGGCTGCCACGAAGCGATTCACACCAACGATCACGTCGACACCACGATCGACCCGAGCTTGACGACGGGTAGCGGCCTCCTCGATTCGGCGTTTGGGCAGCCCCTGCTCGATCGCGCGGGCCATGCCACCCAGGCCCTCGACTTCGTCGATCACGGTGCGGGCGCGGGAAGTCAGCTCTTGGGTCAGCGCCTCCATGAAATACGAGCCCCCCCAAGGGTCGACGACTTTGGTCAGGCCGGCCTCGTGTTGCAAAATCAGCTGCGTGTTGCGCGCGACCCGGGCAGACAGCTCACTCGGAAGGGCCAACGCTTCGTCGTAAGCGTTGGTGTGCAGGCTTTGGGTACCACCCAAGACCGACGCCAGCGCCTCGATCGTCGTACGCACGACGTTGTTCAGGGGATCTTGCGCGGTCAGGCTGACGCCCGACGTTTGGCAATGGGTACGCAGTTCGAGTGAACGCGGGTCTGCAGGCGCGAAGCGCTCGCGGACGAGCTCTGCCCAGAGTCCACGCGCCGCGCGCAATTTGGCGATTTCCATGAAAAAATTCATGCCGGTCGCGAAGAAGAACGAGAGCCGCGGCGCGAACTGATCGATGGCCAAACCGCGCGCCAACGCCGCGCGGATGTACTCGAGGCCATCAGCCAGGGTGAAGCCGAGCTCCAGATCGAGCGTCGCTCCAGCTTCTTGCATGTGATAGCCGGAGATCGAGATCGAGTTGTAGCGCGGCATGTGCCGGCTCGTGTACTCGATGATATCGGCCACGATTCGCATCGAGGGCGCGGGCGGATAGATGAACGTATTCCGCACCATGAACTCTTTGAGGATGTCGTTTTGGATGGTGCCGCTGAGTGTTTCTGGACCAAATCCCTGTTCCTCGGCGGCCACGATGTAGCTGCCGAGGATCGGCAGCACCGCGCCGTTCATGGTCATCGAGACGCTGGTCGAGCCGAGCGGGATGCCCTCGAACAACCGCTTCATGTCCTCGACCGAGTCAATCGCGACGCCCGCCTTGCCGACGTCGCCCGATACGCGCGGGTGGTCACTGTCGTAGCCGCGGTGCGTCGCGAGATCGAAGGCCACGCTCAGCCCGCGCTGGCCCGCCGCGAGGCTGCGTTTGTAGAACGCATTGCTCTCTTCGGCCGTCGAAAACCCGGCATACTGCCGAATCGTCCAAGGGCGAGAGGCGTACATGGTCGCACGCGGTCCGCGGCGAAAGGGATACTCACCAGGGCTTTGATCGAGGTGCTCGATGCCCCGCAAATCCTCGGCTGTATAGAGGGTTCGCAGCAGGATGCCCTCGGGCGTCTCGCTGTTCAACGAGTCAGGGTCGCGTCCGTCGAGCTCCGCGCGCGCCAACTCGCGGAACGATTCGCGCGCGCTCGGCTTTGCGACGCTGGTCATGGTTCAAGCTCGCTTGCGCATGCGAACGATGCGTTCCAGCGCGCTGCCCGCTGCACGCGACAAGACGTCTGCGCGGCGCGTCGCCTCGGTCGACTCGCTGAAGCCCGCCGTCAGCACGATCAGGCTCGGACGGTCGGAGACGTTGACCGTCCGCGCATAGCAATCACTGCCCAGCGGAGCAGACCACTTGCCCTCGAGCGCGCTCAGCGCCGCAATTTGCACGAATGGGCCCAGATAGAAGCCGACGCGGTTGGCTGAGTCGAGCAAACTACCGTTGCCGGCGGGCACGCTGATGGTCCTGAGCTCCGCTGGCGAACCCAAGCCCAAACTCCCGCCACGCACGTCGAAGCTGGCGCCCCTAACGGCGAAGACCAACGCGCGCAGCGGACTCAGCCCGTGACAGAGGCCGCTCACTACGCGCTCCGGGGTGTCGGCGGCATCCAGCTCCTCGATCGCGGCTTCGAACTCGAGCACCCAAGGAGGACCTGCGGGTTCGAACTCGGGTGGAGCGAACGGCTTGGGGCGACCCAAGCTCAGCACTGGCTCGTTCAAGGCCTCCTCGCCGTCGAGGCCCTCGAGAACAGCCCGCTCGATGATCGAAAAAGCGGGCCCGTCGCTGGCCCAGGGGTTGGGCGCGAGCGACCGCCTGACCAATGGCAGGGCCGGCTCGCTGCGACGCTCTCCAAGCTCGGTGGCTGGCTGGGAAGCCTCCAGCGGCGGGAACACTCGGCCAGCTGACACAATTTTTGACAGCCCTGGCAGAAAAATGCCACCAGCGTGCAATTTCTCCAGTGCCGCTACCACCTCGGCAAACGGAGCCCGCAGTACGCGCACCGGCAGCCCTAGATGGAACGCAAATTCGTTGGCGACGTGCCCGTCGAGCGCGTCAACCGAGGCAACGTCGATACGGTCGCTTCGCGCGTCGCGATGCACTGGCAAGGAGAGCAGCCGCTCGCACATTCCGACGGGCAATGTACGGACCAGGTCGGCCAACGGACGAACCGTATGGATCGCAGGAAAATCGCTGCGATCCAAGGCTCGCTCGAGCAGTTCGACAAGCTCGGGATAGAGCTCGTTGACCGCCTGCGTCAATGACACCCCGCGCTGCACCGCATCGAAGAGCGCGGCCTCCACCTGCGCGGGCAACGCTCCACTGTGGATCAGGCGGCGGGCTAACTCGGCTGACACAGGTCCAATGCTAGTACGACTTGATCAGTATTTTGGCAGGATGGATAAATCGGGGCCAGGGGCGAAAGAAATCTGACCAATATTTGATAGGGTTGCGAAGGCCTGCGACAATGGCTCAATCGCTGCCGAAGCGACTTTTGCAAGACGGAACGCGCTGGCCCCCGACAGGGCGTCGGTGGGCTTTGGTCGTGGGTCGCGACCGGGCGTTTCAGTCATGGAATTGAAAGACGACTTCCGTCCTCCGAACCAGGCCGAGCTCGTCCCGAGCCGCCCGCTCGACTGCAGCCGGATCATCCTTGATTCGGGCGACTTCGGCGCGAAGCTCCCAGATCTGCTGGGATAGCCGGGACACCTCGTCGTCGGCGCGAACTTTCTCCTCGCGCAGGCTTTGCAACCTGGGCAGCCCGGTCGCCGACAGCATCAGCATGGGGACCGAAATCGCAGCCACGGCCAATACGGCCAAGGGCATCACCCGTTGCACGAAGAGAGCGCCAGAACTCACCGCTCGAAGCTCTCACAGCCCGCGAATCAGCGCCAGAAATCGGCTATGGTGCCGCGCATTCGCCTCGCCGGGCGGGGGCCCACCCGGCCAGCGGCGAGGCCCTGACCGCTCCGAGACACAAGAACAATCATGATCGAGACGGAAATCTTGCGCGCGGAGCTCGAGCGCCTGTTCGAGCTACCGGACCTGCTTTCGCTGAGCCGAGACGTTTTGGGGTTCGAGCCGGAGAGCGTCGGAGGCATGGCGGCCAAGGCGTCTTTCGCCGGCGCGCTGACCGCGCACTGCCTCGAACACGATGCGATCGAAGCGCTGTGCGATGCGCTCTTGGCAACGCGCGTCGAGGTCAACGAGAAGATTTTGGATCTACGTATCACCGGGGTCGCCCTGGACGAAGAGCTGAAGGTCGGCTCCGAGTTCGGTCCGTACGTGATCCTGCGCAAGCTCGGGGAAGGCCGACTCGCGATTTCCTACGTCGCTCGGAAGGACGGCGCTGACTACCGACTCAAGGTATTGCGACGCGAGGCCACCCGCGATCAACGCGGGCTACAGCGCTACCTGACCGTGACTCGCCTGATCGCGCAAATTGCCCACGACGGTTTGCCCGAGCGGCTGAGTGCCGGAAAGATCGGCGACCGCCATGTGATCGCGCACGCCCACACCGACGCGGTGCCGCTTTCGCTGCGTATTTCGCGCTCTGGTCCGATGCACCTGAACGAAGCCAGGGCGGTGATTCGAGGTATTTTGGAGCCGCTCGCTGCATTGCACGGCCGCCGCATCGCGCATGGCGACTTGCGGCTAGACAACGTGCTCTTGGTGCGCGCAGCAGATGGCTCACAGCGCGTGCTCGTGGTCGACGCTGGTATGGATCGCCTGCGTGCCCGCGCGCGCGTCGTGAATGGCCGAAACGAGTTGTTCTCCACGGTGGGTTCGCCGCGCACGGTGGCGCCCGAGCAGATCCGAGGCCTAGTCGCTGACGCTGCCAGCGATGTGTATTCGTTTGGCGCGATGCTGTACGAAATCGTCAGCGGAAAGCCGCTGTTCGGGGACACGCCCGCGCTCGAAGCCGCCTTCGCGCACCTCACGGTAGCTCCTCCCCCGCCGAGCAGCATCGCCCCGCCCGGGTTCGTCTCGAAAGAGTTGGACGAACTGATCCTGCGTTTGATCGACAAAGACCCCGAGCGCCGCCCAAAGAGCGCCAGCGAAGTCCTGGCCCTGTTCGAGAGCGCGGGGCACGCTTCGATCAGGCCGCCCGCGATCACCGTCACGAGCGACCAAGTCGACGCCAAAGTCGAAGCGTTGCTGAAGAATCCGAGTAGCGACGAAGCCGCGTTGGAGCTGGAGGCCAGCGTCGACGCCGGCGCGGATGCCGAGCGCGTGATCAGCGCATTGCTCGAGGCAGCGTCGTCGATCGAAGCGAACGACGGCAACCAGGAAGCGAAGAAGAGCCTGTTGTTCCGCGCCGCACGCTGCGCGGACGGCGCGCGAGACCTGGAAAAAGCAGAAGCAGTCTACCTGCAGTTGACCGAGCTCGACCCCGACGACCGCGTCGCCTGGACGGGCCTCGAGGACACCCGGCGTCGCCTCGGCAAGTTCGAGGAAGTCATCGAAATGCTGCTCGCGCGCAGCGAGAAAGCCGACGGCGCCAGCGAGCGCGCCCGCGCGATGTACGAGATTGGCAAGCTCTATGCGGGCGAGGTCCATGACACCGAGCAAGCCCTGGTCGCGTTCACCCAAGCCCTGTGCGAAGACCCGACGCAGCCGGCGTTCAGCACCGAGATCGAACGGCTCGCGGGCAGCAATCAGGAAGCCTGGGCCGAGGTACTCTCGAATTGCACGAGTAGCGCCCAAGACGAAGACGTCGACGTCGACACCAGCAACGCGATCTGGAATCGCATGGGGCATTGGTACGTCGAAAAGCTGAAGCGGCCCGATCTGGCTCTGCCCTGCTTTCAGGCCGTCGTCGAGCGCGAACCCGCCGACGAGCTCGCCTTGGACGGCATGACCGAAATCTATCGTAAGGCTCAGCAATGGTCCGAGCTCGGCATGGTGCTGACGCGCCGCGCGGACGCCGCGGCTTCGCCCGCCCAGGCGCGCGAGCTGCGCGCCGAAGCCGCAGAGCTGCTCGAGCTGCGCCTGAACGACACCGAAAGCGCGCGCGCCCTGTACGAGCAAATCGTAAACGAAGACCCCGGCCAGGTGAAGGCGAGTGACGCGCTCTCGCGCATCTACGAACGTACCGCGGACTTTCGCAGCTTCTTGAAGCTCTTGGAGCAGCGCGCCGACGCGCAGCGCGGCGATGACAAGCAGAGGACCCTCTGCCGCATCGCCGAGGTGTACGAGACGAACCTGCAAGACGACGCGGAAGCGCTGAAGCGCTTTCAGGCCGCAGCCGCGCTCGACCCCACGAATCTGGAAGCGCTACGTGGCCTCGATCGTTTGTATTCGAAGCTCGGTCGCTTCCAAGACTTGCTCGAAAACCTCGCCCAACAAGTCGAGGTGGCAGCCACGCCGCGCCAGAAAGTGGCGCTTTGGCAGCGCATTGCCGCACTTTACGACGAAGAGTTCCTGAATCACGACAAGGCCGCCGATGCGCTTTCGCAGCTGCTCTCGATCGACTCGACCAACGAGCATGCGCTGACCGAGCTGATTCGCCATTGTCGCGCGCTCGACCGCTGGGAGAACGTCGCCTCGCTGTACGAGCGCCAGCTCAAGCTCGTGACCGACAGCCACCGTCGGCTTGCGCTGCTTCTACAGCAAGGAAAAGTGCTCTCGGAGCAGATCGGCTCGCCGGAGCGCGCGATGGTCGCCTACGACGCCGTGCTCGAGATCGATCCGCAGCACTCCGGCGCGCTCGAGGCGCTGGCTCATCTGCGCCAATCGACGGGGGACGCCGATGCCGCGCTGGCAGCCCTCGAGGCCTTGGCCAGCCGTGCGACGAGCCCCGAAGCGAAGGCCGAGCAATTCATGCGCGCGGCCAAGGTGTTGGAAGGCCGCGGCGATCGCGACGGCGCAATCGAACGCTACAAGCGCGCGCTCGATGCCAACCCGAAGGACCCAACGGCAGCGGCAGCATTGCGCGAGGCGTACACGGCCCGCGGCGACCTGAACGCCGCGCTGCAGTTGCTAGAGCGCGAGATTGGCCAGACCGAGGGCGAGCTGGCCAAGGCGCGCTTGTGCGGACAAATGGCGATTCTAGCCAAAAACCACCTCAAGGACGACAAACGCGCGGAAGAAGCGGCCAAGCGCGCGCTTGCTTTCGACCCGACCAACCTGGAAGCGCTAACCGTGCTGGGTGACGTCGCGTTCGACGCAAAGCGTTTCATGGAGGCTGCTACGCATTACGAGCAGCTCGCCAGCCGAGCAGACTCGCTCGACAAAAAAGAAGCGGCGCGGGTGCTCGTGCGTTACGTCGACGCGCTCAGCCAAACCGGCTCGACCGAAAAAGCGCTCGCGCCGATGGACACGCTGCTGCGCATTGCGGCTGACGATTCGGATGCGCTTGCTCGTGTGGCTCAAGTGAGCTTCGAGCACGGGTCGCCCAAGCGTGCAGCGGAGCTGTATCGCGATCTGCTGGGGCGCTTCTCTCAAGTGCTCACCGGCGAAGCCCGCGTCAAAGCGCACTTTCGCTACGGTGAGGCGCTGCGCCTGTCGGGCGACATCGAAGGCAGCCTGGCCCCGCTGAACGAAGCCTCGGATCTCGATCCGAGCGCCAGTGAGCCGCTCGTAGCGCTGGCCAAGGTCTACGAAGCCCAGGAAAAGTGGGGCGAGGTGATCAAGGTCAAGACGCGCCACTTGGACAGCGCGACGGGCGACGAGCGCGTGCAGCTGCTGATCGACATCGGCGATCTGGCTTCCGCCAAGTTGAACGACCGCGCGCAAGCCGCCAAGAGCTTCGTAGCGGCGCTCGAGGAGCACCCAGACGATCGCCGCTTGTTGAGCAAGCTGATGCAGCTCTACAGCGAAGACAAGGACTGGAACAAGCTGGTCGAGGTCGTGATCCGACTGGCTGAATTCGTCGACGATCCGAAGCAAAAGGTGAAATACCTGCACACGGCCGCGATCGTCACCGCCAGACAAATCGGCGAACCAGCGCGTGCGTTGGAGTTCTACGAGCAAGTGCTTTCGCTCGAGCCGAGCTTCGACAAGGCACTGAGCGAAGCGGTCGAGCTCGAGCAAGCTCGAGGCAACGACGCCGGCGTCGAGCGCTGGCTGAAGCACAAGCTTTCGTACACCAGCGCGGCCGACGATCACGCCGGGATGCTCCAGACCTTCACGGCCCTCGGCGCGCTGTACGAGAAGGGCGGGCACACCGATCAGGCAGTCGATGCGCTCGAGGCGGCACAAACGCTGGACCCGGACAACCGCGAGCGCACCGAGCACCTGAGCAACTTGTACGTCACAGATCCGAGCCGCTACTTGGACAAGGCCGTAGCGGCACAAGCCGTGCTGCTACGTCAAAATCCGTATCGCCACGACTCGTACAAGACGCTGCGACGGCTCTATACCGAGACCAAGCAAGCGGACGCCTCTTGGTGCTTGTGCCAGGCGCTCTCGGTGTTGAACCTGGCGGAGCCGGACGAAGAGCGGTTCTACAAGCGCATGCGCTCGGACAGCGCGGCCCCGGCGCAGTCCGCCTTCAGCGAAGATGATTGGCTGGATCTGGTGATGCACCCTCAGGCAGACCCACTCTTGACCAGCGTCTTCGCGCTCATCGAGCCGATCGTGATCGCGCGGCGCAGCCGGGCCGCGCAAGAGCTGGGCCACGATCCGAGCCACGCCGTGGACATTGGCGGCCACACGGCGCCGGTCTGTCAAAGCCTCTACTATGCTGCAGGCGTGCTCGGCATCGCGCTTCCGCCGGCGTACGAGAACCGCAGCGACCCGGGCGGAATTTCGTTCCTGTTCGCGACCGAGCCTTCGCTCGTGCTGGGCAAGACCGCGCTCCGTCCGGACGTGCCGCTGCAACCGGCGGCGTTCATTGCAGGCCGTCAACTCAGCTTCTTCCGCCCCGGGCTGTACCTGCGACATTTGCTGGCTTCGGGCACCGCGCTCAGGGCCTGGTTCTTCGCCGCGATCAAGCTCACCTCGCCGCAATTTCCCGTGGCGCCCGAGCTCGAGGGCGCGGTGAACGAGGCCTACCTGGCGCTAGAAGCGGGTTTGGTCGGCCAAACCCGTGATCAGCTCACGCGCGTGGTGGCAAAGCTCCTCACCTCGGGCACCGCGTTGGACTTGAAGCGCTGGGTTGCGGCCGTGGATTTGACCGCAGATCGCGCCGGCTTCGTGCTCGCGCACGACCTCGAGACGGCAGTCCAGGTGGTCAAAGCGTCGGACGAACACTCGAGCGCTGCGTCGCCCGACGAGCGCTTCCGGGAGCTCGTCCTGTTCGCCGTGAGCTCCCAGTACTTCGAGATCCGTCAGCGGCTGCTGATCTCCGTGGATAGCTGAGCGGACTCGTAGCTCACGGACAGCCTGAGCTCGCGACGCACTTTTGGTTCGTGCACACGCCGCTCAGGCAGCTCGCTGCGCGGCGAGCTGCTAGAGCGTCGCGCCAGCTCCAGCGCTAGGCACTATTCCCCCCCCGGCGCCCGGAACGAACGTTGGGTGCGAGAAAGTGCCATTCACGCGCCAACCGTAGAAGCCGTCGGGGCGCTTCGCGTGCTTGTTCTGCGGCACCATGTCGAACAGGGCGGGCACCGATGAGCCCGGCGCGCCGAATAGGGTGCGCGTCATGTCGTCCTTGTTGGTGAAGCGGTCGTTGAACTTGAAGCGCGCGTTCATGCTGAGCACGCTCTGATCGAAGGTGTCTCGCAGGCGCACGCTGCCGTCGCCCTGCAGCTCCAGATCTTTGCCCGAGGCACTGAGCTGATCGACCTTGAGGCCACCCGCGGTGGCGGTCGCCTTCAGCGTCAGATCACCGACTTCGACCTTGGGCAACGCGATCGCGTTCAATACCTTGGTCTTGCCGTCGCCAGCGGAGAGTGCGGAGAACTTCAAATCGACTTTACCTTCGGCTTTGCTCAATTTGCCTTCTGGCAAAAGGAATTCGACGTGACCGCCGAGCTCGCCGCCAATCGGCAGGCCGAGCATATCCGCCAGCAGCGGCGCGTTGGCCAGCGAAAGCTCTTCGATGTCGACCTCGAGCTTGCGCCCGCCGTCAGCATCGGAGGTAAAGCCGCTGATCTCGCCGCCGAAGGCCTCTGCTCCGAAGTTCACGTGCATCGTACCGAACAGCAGGCGTAGCAGCGAGACCCGCGCGTGGACCGTGTCGATCCGCATCAGCTTGGCTTTGTTGGGCTTGGCGGGATCTTCCGGCGGGGTCGGACTGGGCGGGGAAATCAAATCGACGTCATCTGCGCGAACGCCACTGAACCAATACGAGCTCAGGTGACCCAGGCGCAAAGTCAGCGGGTTTGGACCGGTTTGGCTGGCGTTGAACTCGCTTTGAATGCGCGCTCGCAGACGATCGAACGGGAACGTGATGAAGGCGAAGAACAGCAGTGCAAACAGGTAGAACGCGGCGTAGCCGACGTACTTCAGGATCCGCTTTTGCTTTGCGTTCACGGTTTGGTCTCGCTTGCGGCCGGCGCTGCGGTCTTTTTGGGCTTCTCCGCGGCGGCGGCGGCGCGATCGAAGGCGCTGACCGTCATATCGACGTCGTACATGTCGGGCTCGGGCCCGCGCTTGCGAATGTTCAACGACGAGATCGTAATCGGGTTACCCGATTGCTCGATGCGCTCCATGAACTTGGCCAGCTTCAGCATGCCAACCTTGTGCAGGCTCATCTTGGTGGAGCGCTCCGTATAGCGTTTGCCGTGCGGCACGCCCTGACGATCCTGGCTCTCCGGGATTTCGATGCCCACCTCGCTCGCCAAGCCTGCCAAAAACGCCGCCAGGGGGGGCGCGGGCTTCGCGTAGCGCGCGGCCGTGACGGCCTTCTCGAGCTTCGTCTTTTCGATCTGGTCGAGGCTATCGCTGATGTTGTTCGCTGCCTCCGTCAGCGCCGTGTTCTCGCTGCTCCTGGAATGCACCAGGACCGTGAGACCAATCGGCATGACCACGACCACGACCACCCCAACTACCAAGAGCACGACGTTCAGCAGGCGCTGATCGCGTGTGGCCAAACGAGCGAATCGATCGCTGATTTTCACGGTTTGTCCTCGTTGGCGGCGTCCGTAGCCTTGGGCTTCTTCTTCACGCCACCCGTATCTTCCGGGCATTTGAGCTCGAATTCGAGCACGTACTTCTGACGAGTATCGCCGACTACCTGGCTGACTTTGGCGATTTTGGCGCCGGAGACGCAGCGCACCTCGGCCATCTTGGTGGCTAGATTTTGCGCGTCGGCGGTGGCCGGGCCGATCCCATTGACCCTCACGTGCGAATGATCGACATCCAGCTCTTCGATGTCGTGCGTCACGGTCATCGGGATGGCGTTCGACAACTCGACCATGACGTCGAACGCATCCACGTGCGGCATCGGGTCGGGCTCCTCCTTGCTTTTGGCGCGTTCGATCGATTCAGCCACGGCTGCCGGATCGGTCAGCTCCTCACCCAGCGCGTGCTGGCTCTGGACGGCCAACGCCTTGGTGAGCTCTTCGTGTTCGCGCGCCAGCGCGTGCAGGTCCGCCCAGCTCGAGAATAGGAAGCTGACCAAGGTGGCCGCGACCAAACCCGCCAGCAGCGGCGCGCGCTCCTTCAAGAAGCCGAAG
>Ga0247783_1000550_pt1 | contig 11750 bp, 13 predicted proteins | sample UWRJL064202C5_FD_179911 | JGI IMG/M metagenome (GOLD analysis project Ga0247783, IMG submission 179911) | Plant litter microbial communities from Arlington Agricultural Research Station in Wisconsin, United States - UWRJ-L064-202C-5 | ecosystem: Environmental > Terrestrial > Plant litter >...
GCGCTAGGGAGCCGCCGTCGCTGCTGGTCATGCTTTGCAGGAGGCCGCCGCCATAGGTGAAGGTCCGCACCGAGTTTCCGTCCGTCCAAGAACAGGGTCCTGGATCGGGCCCGTAGAAGAGCGAGCCGAAAAACGGTGCGAGCTTCTTTTCCGGCCACGGCGGGCAGCCCACGGTCGGGTCGATGCCGCTAGCGCCGCCCATGCCGCCCGCGCCGGCTTGCCAACACCCGTAGTCGTATCGCTCCCTGCCTCGAAGGACGTGACCTTGGGCGTCGTATCTATACCTGACCTCTTGGTTCTGGGGTGAGCTGAGCTCGTGGCCAGCCGCGTCCGTCTCGAACCGTCGATCGAGTACGCAACCCACATAGTGGTACCTGATCGACCGCTGCGCGCCGGCGCCCGTGTCGAGGCTCACATCCAACGGATAGCCCGCCGAGTTCAAGCGATAGGTCTCGGTCGTCGGAGTCATGCCCGCTTGGGTCGTGACGATCACGACGGAGCCGGGGCTGTACGTATAACTACTGTCGCCGCGGTCGCTAACGCTCGAACGAACCAAGCGGTCCGTCTGCCAGGTGAAGGTCTCGGTCAGGTCGTGCGCGGTGTCCGTACCGCTCTGCACGTGCCCGTCCGCGTAGGAAAACGTGTACGTTCCGTCGTTGGCCTGGCACGGCCCGGGATCTGGACCGTAGAAGAAGGGCCCGATGATGGGGAACAACTCGTCGAGCGGCCAAGACGGACAGTTGGCGCTTGGATCGCCGGACATGGTCCCTGTGCTGCCCCCTTCCGCGCCCGGCGCCCTGCCGCCACTGGCGCTCCCTGCCTGCCCGCTTGGATTTCCCGGGCCTGGGCGGCCCGCGCTTGCACCGCCGTTCGCGCTGGCTGCGCCTCCCTGAGCGTCTACACCGCCCGGCGCTGACTTTGGGCTCGAGCAAGCCAGGACAGCGCAAGCTAGCGCGCACGTGAACTCGCCGCTGCGCCGTGTTCTCGAACGCGCTGTGGTGCGTGCGTCGAACCGCTTGCCTGCGCGCTGGACAGCGCCGGCTCCATGCCCTCGACTTCGAACTACTTCACCCACCACTATTACGAGCTCTCTGGCTGCGATCTTAACAAACGATCGCGCGCAAATCGAGGTCGGCGTGATGATCACGGACTAATCGCCATCCGGCACATCGACATGGCGATGTAGTTGTCCAAGCTGACGTGGCCGGAGGGCCCATGGCATCGGGTTTCTAGAACTATGGCCGTAGTTCGTGTAACGTTTTCGACATGCGTGGGACACAGTGGGTTTGCAGGGGATCGTGGCTTGCTTTTGGGGCGTTCATGGGGCTCTTCGTGTTCGCGGCGCCCGCGGGGGCACAGGACTTCAGCTTGCTGACCACGTTGGACCATCCCAATCAGAGACCGAACAACCAGGACCGGTTCGGAAGCGGACTCGCCATCAGCGGCAGCACCCTTTTCGTGGGAGCAAGAGACGAGCTGGGAGCGAACGACTATAGCGGCGTCGTTCACGTCTTCTCTGACGTGGACTGGTCCGAGGTCGCCCAACTCAAAAGCTCGGTCGACGCGGACTTCGAATTTGGTTCGGCCATCCAGCTCGACGGCGAGCGCGCGTTGATCTCGAACACGGCCATCGATGGTGGCGTGGTTTGGTTCTTCGAGAAGGTCGCAGGAGTTTGGGCGGAAAAACTGCGCGTCAAGGGTCTCGTGAATGAGGCGTTTGGCTACCGCCTGGCGCTGCGAGGGGACTTCGCGTTCATCGCCGCTTCCCGCGTCGGCACGGGAAACGTGCGTGTGTATCGGCGCGTGGCGGGGACGTGGAGCGAGGTTCAGGTGCTCACCGCGAGTGACGCGCAAGCCGATGACTTCTTCGGCTACTCCATCGCCTTCGACGGGCAACGCTTGGCGGTCGGGGCTCCCGGGAACCTACTTGGACCGAAGCGCTGCGGCGTGTACACGTTCTCGAAGGTGGGAGATGCGTTCGTTCAGGATGGCGAGATCGCCGGCGACGACCCAGCGAGCTACTGGTTTGGAGCCGGCGTGGGAGTGAGCGGGGACACGCTGATCGTGAACGCTCCACCGGTGTACCAGGCGACGAATGGCGGCAAGGCGCTCGTCTACGAGCGTCGCGCCGAACAGTGGCAGGTCGAGACCGAGTTGACCGTGGACGGCGAAGCGTCGTTTCCCGAAGGGCTCGCTCTGGACCACGACACGGCGTACTTAGGCGCGCGCACGAACGATGCCCGCAACCAGAACGTGTATGCCTTCAAGCGCACGAACGGCGGCTGGCAAGCAGCGCAGCAGCTGAATTTTACCGCGCTTGGCGAGAACCCCCTTGCCAGTTGGGCCTTTCAGGATGGGACCTTCCTGATTGGTTCTCGGAATGCTCTCCGCACCGAATCGGTTCAAGTGTATCGGGCTCCCGGTCACGAGAGCTCGAGTGGCGGCGCGCAGGCGGCCGGGGGGTCCGAAGCGACGGGAGGCACGAGCACAGGCGGTGCGTCCGGGCAGAACAGCGCAGCGGCGGGGGATCATTCCCGTTCGAGTACGAGCGGCGGCGGCCCCCCAGGGCCCACGAACGCCGAACCGTCGAATCCCGGGGGCGCGGCGTCGAACGAAACCGCAGCAGCGGGGCAAAGCGCCAATTCCGAAAGCGCCGAGCGCGGCGGCTGCACTTTCACGCCGAGCAGCAACGCGCACACCTGGCCCATCGCCACGCTCGCCCTGGCCATGGCTCTGACGCGGAAACGCCGATCCGCGCCCAACGCCCTCGCCCGCCCCACCCGGTGTCGAACACGTCGACGGGCTCAGTCGCGAATGGGCAGGTAGTTTTTTTGATGGTCACGCTGACGCCCGGAGGCCGTCCTAGCCTTCGGCGTCAAGTGCCGGGAAACGCGAGCGAAAGCGGGCTGCGATGCGGGATAGCGGGCGCCCCCTCTTTTGGCGCCTGACAGCGGGCAATTGAGCCTACGACTAGCCTTCGGCGGCGCGCTTCGAGCGCGCCGTGAGCGAGCAGCCTTGCATGCCGCGATTCGCGCGGCTCAAGATGTGACGCGACCGACCCATGTCACCTTCCAAGAGCTGGGCAATCCTCGCCGTTCTGCCCCCGCTGACCGCCACGGCGCTCGGCTTATTGTTGTATGAGCGCAGGCAATGGTTCGCGCGCTGCAAGTACCGCCTGCCGCCTTGGCTCGGAACCACCACTGTCGTTTGGTGGGTGCTGCTGCTGCTCACGCTGGCCGCGCTGCTCACGATCGCGACCGAGGCGGCGCGTCAGCCGCAACACGGACCGCTCAAGCGATTCGCGTGGGTGCTGGCGCTGTTCGTCGCGAGCCCGCTGACCGCGCCCTTGTATTGGGCATTTTATCTGCGGCACCACGAAGGCCACGCTGGTCGATGAGTGCCGCCATGGACCTGCGAAGCACGCTCGAGCAATTGGAGCGCCACGTGCTCTGGTCGATCAGGGACGACGCGACCTTCGAGGACGTTCTGCAGGACTGCAACCTGAAGACCGACCGGGATCTTTACGAGGAGATCGATCGCGACACTGCTCATCGCTACCTGACCCGAATATTCTATGCCGATTTGGCCTATAGCTGCCCCGAAATGCCGCTCGAGGACGCGTCTCAACTGGCTCACCGTTTCCTGGCAGAGTTCCCCCTGGAGGGAAGTCGGTATTACTCCAATGGCAGCGCGACCCCATCCGACCCGCGGGAGCTCGCGGGCGTCGTGGAACTTCGGGGTTGGAAATCAGTCGGCAACGCGACCTTCGACTGGGGCGTGCTGATCGTCAGCTCGACGCGCTCAGGTTGCGTCTGGTCGGATGACGAAGACTAGCTGAAGCGGTACGCCGAGGGGCGACGCTTCAGCTCAGTGCGGCGCGGCTTCGTCGCGCAGCATCGCGAACAAATCGGTGACGCCAGGATCGTGGCCCTGCTGCGTGAACAGGGTCGTGATCTGGCCGCGATGATGGGTCTGATGGTTGAAAACATGGGCCACCAACGACCACAGCGGATATTCGAGCCGCTGGCCCCGGCGCACGAATACGAGCGGGGCGGCGAGCTGCCCGTTTTCGCTCTGTTGATGGCAACAGAACGATCGTATTGGGACAACTTTTGCTCTCCAAGAAGAGTGCGGCGCGAACACTCCATAGAAACGGATCAGGGGATGGCGAGGCGGCGGGATGAGCGCCGCCAGGCGGGCAAGGAACTGCAGTGGCGACATCACGCGGTGAGTCTCATTGCCCCATGGTTTGCGAATGGCGTATGCGATGCGACCGTCGCCTAGCACGGTCAAGCGCTCGAGGCTGAGCGGGGGCCTCGCGCAATAGCGAAGAAGCCGTTCGGGGCCTTCGCGGTCGCTCGCGGACACGACCACCCCCGCATGCACGTCGAAGCCTCGCACGTGGCCACTGCGCCGTTGGGACCGGGGAGGCGCAGGGAGGGCCTCGTGACCGTCGTCGATGGGCTCGCGTCTCGCTTCTGTGCTCGCCCGGCGTCCGAGCCATGGTACTCTTTCAACATGTCCGAGACGGGCCGCGAGACGCCGAGCGAAAAATTGCGCATTGCGTTCGCGCTGATCGAGGTCGCGGAACGCATGCTTCGGCAACGGCTTCGTCGTGAATCTCCGGCGATTTCCGAGCAAGTCTTGGAAGAGCGTGTGAGCGCATGGTACGCGCGCCGCCCCGGTGCTGAATTTGGTGACGGGGTAGGGATCCCGGCGACGTGGCCTCGCCGCTGAATCCCGTCGAGCGCGCGCTGAAGCGCATCTTCTCGGAACTCGGTGATGCCGGCGTGCCTTGTGCTCTGATTGGCGGCCTCGCGGTCTCCGCGCGCGCGGAGCCGCGTACGACTCGTGATGTGGACGTCGCGATTTCAGCGGATGGCGACGATGCTGCGGAGCGGCTCGTGTTTCACCTTCAGAGCCGCGGTTATGTTGTCGGAATGTTGCTCGAGCAGGAAAATACAGGGCGTATCGCGACTGTGCGCCTCACACGAGAGAGTGAGCGGTCCGTGTACATCGATCTGCTTTTTGCGTCCTCCGGCATAGAGCCGGAGATTGTTGCGGCAGCCGAGGAGCTTGCCGTGCTCGAGGATGTGACGGTGCGCGTCGCCAGCCGGGTCCACCTCATTGCGATGAAGGTGCTGGCTCGAGACGACCGCCATCGCCCTCAAGATTTCGACGACCTGCGCGCGCTACTCGCAGAAGCGTCAGATGACGAGCTGAGCAGCGTTCGTGATGCATTGGCGTTGGTCGAGGCCCGCGGATACAATCGAGGCCGCAACCTCGGCGATGACTTCACGCGAGCCATTACGGACACGGCTCGCTAGCCCGAGGCGCTGCGCGTTGGTGTTCGCCGTTTCGATCATCGATTCGGTACGTGCCCAAGCGGCGCATCGCTCAGCAACTGACCGCGATCGCCCATGGATGAGGGCGTCATCGTACCGTGTCAGTTTTGCCGGAGCTTGGCGATGGCCGCGTTGAACTCGGCTGTCAGTTTGGCCTGCTTGGCGGTGAGCTGGACAATCTTGGCTTCGTCCTTGGCGGCTTGGGCCTTCCGTAGCTGAATTCCGACAGCGGCCTTGGCCGCGCCGTTCAAGAGCCCCTGATAGGAAGCATCGATATCCATGATCATCCCGCAGGTCTTGTTGGGACGGCTACCATGAGGGATGAACGCTTCCGGGCCGCCGGCTTCCCGCCATGCAGCGCAGTCTTCCGGGCCAAGGTCCGTGCACATACGCTCCGCGAGCTTTTCGCAATTGTGACAGCCCGCCACCAGTAAGCTCAATACCGAAACCAACCCCAACCCCAGTAGTGCTTTCATGGCCCACGGCTAACCCGGCGAAGTCGCGGCGACAAGCCACCTCGGCCCCCTGCGCTGCGCAGAATCTCGACCCTGGAGTCCGTGATCAGTGCGCGACCAAGAGCACCTTGACCGCGACGAACGCGACCAAAGCCAAGCTACTCAAGCCAATGAACAATCGCCCCACGGGCATGACCCAACGTTCAGGCAGAAACACGAAAATGGCTGGGACTTTGAACAGGCTGCGCAGCGCCTCCGGTGGTTGTACGAAGGCAAACAGCACGCACAAAACCCCGTACACGGACATCAGCGCCAGGAATATCCACGGCATCGTCGCCTCCTTCGTTCGAGCCCGAGGCGATGGTAGCGCCACGGCGAACGCGGCTGCAATCCCCAGAAAGTGGCGGCACGCGCGATCGCCAACCCCGAACGCAACCTCGAGTTCAGCCGAAGGTCAGCCTCGGTGGATCGCCTCGTTCGTAATGTCACTCACTAGTGTGTCGCGCCGAACGGTGCGGGCAATCGCGCTCGGATCGCTGCGCGGTTCGGCAAAATCTCTAGCCCCTGGTGGCTGCGTAGATACCGCTTTGGTCCCCTCGAATGGGGTGGCGCTCGTTTACCTACGGAGCTTTGCCGCCGCTCGAGCGCGCTCTCTGAGCCGCTCTTGCCTGGCCCGAAGCGGCTGAAGGCTTTACCCACGGCAGGGCTTGAGCCGCTACAACGTCCAGTATTCGTGTTGCAGGTCGCCTCGCGCGGGTCCCTAGCTTTTGTACCTATGGACCCGCTTGCTCGACCATTGCCACACTCGGGGCATGGCAAAACCGAAGACGACTCGCAAGCCCGACCTCAGCGCGGCGATCGACAGCGTGAAGCAGGGTCTCAGCGACTGGGCCGCGCCGTCCCGAGTCGAGCGGGCCTATGAGCGTTTCTCGCGTGGCATCAGGAAGAGCAAGAAGGATGCAGCGCCGGTAGCGCTGTCGAACGCCTGGAAGAGCTCGTTCGGCGCGCTCGTGAAAGATCTGACCGTGCCGGTGAAGGATCCGCTCTTCGCGCACCACGCGCTGAGCGACCGCTTCGTCGCGGGTTCGGGAATCGCGCAGATGCTCGATGACCTGTACGTGCCTGCGAACCAGCTCAACCGCCGCCCCGATCACCGCTACAACATCGAGTGGACCCAACAGCGCAACGCCGCGTTCATCGGCAAGACGAGCGCATCCAAAAACACCGGGCAGATCCAGGTCGTGAACGTCATCTCGCCCGTGCCGCCGGGCGCGGCACCATTCGGCTCGTTCATGCCCGCGACCGGCCACGCCTGTGTAGGCGTCTTGTTCGACCCCCGGTACGCCGTCGGGCAGATAGTCGTGACGCCCGAGATCCTCTACAAATACAACTACCTCATCGATCACCCCGTGCACGCCAGCGAGACGATCGCGAAGACAACCGGCTCTTTGCGCGTGTTGGCGATTCGCTATGATCCTTTCAACAACGTGTCGCAGCTGGTCGCGGAGACGACCAAGACCTTGTGGGAGGTCGAGAACCATCCCTTTGGTTCTCGGTACGAGGGACAGCGCGCAGGCGCGTTCAACGGTGCGCCCTTGGAGCTGAGCTTTACGGTGGCGGGCGACGTTGGGCTGGCGGTGTTGTGCATCGCAAGCGTGTCCGTCAGTCGCAGCGACGGCTCCACGGGACGCCCGCCTGAGCCGATGCTCTGTACCGGCAACTTGGAGTGCACCGTGCCCGGAATTTGGATCGAGCAATCGCGGAAGTAGCCTGATTGGATACCAGGTTTAAGCTGCACGACTGAGGTGTCCGGCCGCCTCGGGCCCGGCTACCTGCAAGCCGAAGTCGATCGCCTACAGCTCAACCCGCGCGCTGCTGAAGCGCTCCCCGCCGACGAAGTAGCCGCACAGCGCCTCGCTGCGAACGCCGAATCCCATCCGCTTGCTGCACCCGTGCTGTAGAGCTCCGATGAACGCTCGACTACACCCAACGTCGAGAACGACGAGTTCCTACGAATCGCCATCGATTTAGTTGCGCGCCCCAGTGGATTCAAACCACTGACCTACGGCTCCGGGGCAAGCAACACCCGGTTGGGTGGGAGTAGCAAGCGTTCGCAAAGCGTGGGAAGTGCTCGGTTGGGGCAGGGGGCCGAGTCCAGCCGTTACACGGAGTAGCACCCTTTAGCTCGCCGTTTGCTGCACCGGTGCTGCAGGGATCGGACACGCTTCGGGCGGGGCCGCGGGCGGTGGAACGGCTGTTGACGGTTCGGGAAGTTGCGGAGCGGTTGCGGGTCAGCACCGCGACGGTGTACGCGCTGTGCAAGCAGGGGGAGCTGGCGCACGCTTAGCCATGGCCGAAGTCTTCCCGTCCGCCCAACGTACCGGCGTTCAGCTGCGGGCGCCAGAGGGAGCCGTAGGCGAGCGACAAGCCCGTCTGCTGCAACGCCTTGTTGGGCGGCCAGCCGTCTCCAGCTTGGCGTCACAAGTCTTTAGTTCCGAGAATATGCTCGAGATCGATGGCTAGCTCGGAACGTCGCTCGTCGGTCGGCGATGCTGCGATCGCTCGCCGGGCAGCCTGCCGAGATTCGTCACCGCGGTTTAGCTTCCAGAGAGCTTGAGCGGCCACGGAGTGAAGAAGACACTCGACGTGTCCCTGACCGTCGGGGATCGGACTTGCTTCTGCTAACGCGTCCGCCAGGTCCCCATGGACAAGTGCCTGGTTCGCGAGCATGTACCGAGAAATCTGAACGCCGCTGTACGTTGGACCGACTTTACGGGCGCAAACCAACGATTCGCGCAGCATCGCGGTGGCTTCGGCGTGGCGAGCGAGACTATTCAAAGTGCTCGCGAGTAACCCAAAGAGTTCCCACCGCAGTTGAGAATCATCCGGATCGGCAATCGCGATGCGCTGTCTGATCGCTGCCTCAGCCTTGTCGTACTCTTCGGAGGCGATGTGCTTCCACGCCAGTTCAGAGAGCGCCTTGTCTGTGGGATCGCGAGCCATTCGGTCGTTTCGGTCTGCCCGACTTGTATTTGAGCGGCGCGTGGAACGCAATGTAAGCGGGAGCTGGCGTAGGAAATTGCGGCAAAGGAGCCAGGCTCCGCCTGCTTATACAGATCTGTGTAAAGCAACAATTGCTGCGTGCTCACGGTGCGAGTGCGGCGCGAGTGAGCGGCCACCGCAGCATCCAAGTCCCGCATCACGCGCCCGGCGTCCAGCCGCAGCACGCGATACCGAAGCTCGCGAAGCTCGGCACCCCAGCGAGCATCCGGACGCGGGCGTGACTCGTGATACGGCCCATCCACCTCAACCGAAAAAATCCACGATCTAGCGCCCGCAAGCGGCACCCCCGAAATGCACGCCGAGCTGTCTTGCCTTGAGCGCCGCCATTGAGTGCGAAGCGTGCGGTCGAGCGGCGACGCGATCGACGCCACGGCGACGCGGGGCCGTCGAGCTCGTCGTCCGAGGGCACGGGCAGGTGGGTTCGCGTCCGGGCCCGATGTTCCGTTTCGCATCTCTCGGATTCGAACCACTGACCTACGCTCCGGAGGCCGTCCGCTCTATTGGATGCTCCTTGCGCTGAGCGTCGTAGAGCGGCCGGTCGTGCTCGCGCCTTTGGCGCTGCGCGACGCGCTTCGTGACACCCAAGGGGCGAATTCCGCACTCCGAGTGACTGCGAGCGATCCAGCGAGGACCGGGGAGCACACCCCGGTCGTGCAGCGGCGAGACGCAGCAACGGAGTAACCAAGGGCGGTCACTCCAGCGGTAACAGGAGCCCCGCGCTGACGCTCCCGCCGGCTCCAACCTGGACGCAATAGCCGCCGGCTCGGCTCGTGCCGAGCACGAAGCCGGCGTCGACCAAACACGGCACGGCCTGCCCGTTCACCTTCAGGCTGCGGTCCGCGTCGAAGTTCCAGCACACGATGCGCGCTTTGGTCTGGGTCGGAGCGTAACCCTTCACCTCCAGGCAGCGCTCCTTGGTGCCAACCGGGTCCACGCGAAAACCGTCGAACTGGAGCGAAACTTGTTCCGGGCCGGTGCACAGAAGATCGCACGGCGCCTTCAAGCATTGGCCATTGGTGCAGAAATTGCCGCTCGGGCACTGCTTGCCGCAAGCAGTGCAGTTCATGGGATCGGACGACAAATCCACGCATTTGTCGCCGCACAGCGTCTGCCCCACCGGACAGCCGCATTTCGAGTCGATGCACGGCTCATTTCCGGGGCACTGCACATCGCAGCCGCCGCAGTGAGCGGCGGTGCTCGTGAGGTCCGCACAGCCGGGTTTGACATTGCTGCCGTTGCAGTCGGCTTGGCCGGCTGCGCAGGTGCAGGCGCCCGCAGCGCAGATCTGGTTATTGATGCAGGCCGTTCCGCAGTCGCCACAGTGCGCTGGGGTGCTGCTGAGATCCGCGCAACCGGGTTGGTTCGCGCTGGCGTTGCAGTCGGTTTGACCGGCCGCGCAGGTGCAGCCGCCGGCAGCGCAGATCTGGTTATTGATGCAGGCCGTTCCGCAGTCGCCACAATGAGCAACGGCGCTTTGCAGGTCCGCGCACTCGTTGCCGCATAGGGTTGCCTGTGCAGGAGGACACATGCACGCGCCTTGCTCGCAGGTCCCACCCTTGGGACAGGCGCGGTCGCAAGCTCCGCAGTGTGCTGTGCTGCTATTCGTGTCGGCGCAGGCGTCGCCGCATAGCTCCATGTTTCGGGGACACACGCACTGCCCGGCACTACAGCTCGCGGCCAGTGGGCAAGCTCGGTCGCACGAGCCACAGTGCGCCGCGTCGGTAGCCAAATTTGCACAGTCTGTGGCGCAGAGTTGCTGCCCAGTCGGGCACACGCAAGCGCCGCCGGCGCAGGCTGCAGCGAGCGGACACTTGGTCGCGCAGTCCCCGCAGTGCGAGGCGTTGCTCTGCGTGTCGACGCACTCGGTGCCGCAGGCCACTCCGCTGCTGCACATCAGCGGCGCGTCGCCGGTGCCTGCACCGGACTCGATCGTGTTGCCTGCCGCGCCGCCCGCACCCGCCCCGGAGCCGCCGAACAAGTCGCGCGAGCCGCTGCCACAGTGGACCAGCCCGAGAGCGGCAAGCAGGAGCACTAGGCAGCGCCGCGCACAGTGCGCTGCGTTCCAAACGGAACCGCGGCCGCGGTGTTGCCGGGATGGTTTGGGGATTGAAATCGATGGTGGTCGCATTCGGTTGAAGCCCAAGCGGGAAGTCTTGCGGCGCGGGGGAGCATACCGCGGGCCGCGACGAGGAGTCGCTGCTTGTCGAAATCAATTGACGCTCGCCGGTTGTCCACCCAAAACCAGGTAAAATGCTGCGCGGGCTATTGCCTTCGCCGGGGCGGTATCCGACATCGACCCGCAATCGCTGCGCGCTCGCACCCGACTTCACCTGAGCGCCCGGTCCTGGGCTCGGATCTCAGCCGGTGAGCGGCCACGGCAGCGATCCTGCAGGTCGTCCGGCGGCAACCGGCCGTCGCTCGTGCCCTTGAGCGACCCGCTGTCGCGCGGTCGGCTGCTCGGGCAGATCGCTCCTCGCAGAAGCTGCCAAGCGTGCCCCCCGAAGGGAACCGCATGTTCACGACAGGGTTCGTGTGCTCCGAGTAGAAGACAGCGAGAAGGCGCCGCCGCCGAGCAACGCCTGCGCGGCGAGCGCGACAATGAGAAATGCCACGTACTCCCAGCCTCCACCGCTATTGCTGAACATCCAACCGTTGGCATAGTGGGGAACGAGCGCCCCCAACATCACCGGAATGAGGAGCGCTGCCACCAGCCGGGTGTGAATGCCTAGCAGCAACGAAAAACCGCCGAGCAACTCCAGAGCAAACACCGGGTATGCCGACCAACCCGGGAAGCCGTGAGCCACGAAAAAATTCGCGGTGCCCGGCAGCGTGAACAAGCACAGCTTGGCATAGGCGTGCGCCAGGAAAACCGCACCCAGGCCGACCC
>Ga0247783_1000552_pt1 | contig 11727 bp, 9 predicted proteins | sample UWRJL064202C5_FD_179911 | JGI IMG/M metagenome (GOLD analysis project Ga0247783, IMG submission 179911) | Plant litter microbial communities from Arlington Agricultural Research Station in Wisconsin, United States - UWRJ-L064-202C-5 | ecosystem: Environmental > Terrestrial > Plant litter >...
AAAGATCAGCGTGCCAGCGCTCAGCCAGCGTTCGGCGGCAACTCGAAAGCTGTCCGGGAAATGCGCGTCGCTGACGCAGAAGGCACTCAGGCCTTTCTCCGGTGAGTTCTTGAAATCGACCAAGAGCAAGATGGCGAAGGCACAGGCGACCATCGGCAGCGCGCGCGAGACCTTCGCGCCCCGCTCGAAATCGCGCACGAACAGGGCGATGGCGATGGCCAGCGCCGAAACGGCGCCGAACGGCATCGGGCCCAGCACGGGCGCAGAAATGCCGTACGCGCCCAGGGCAAGCACGGGCAAGGTCAGGCAGAGTAGGCGGAGTGCCGCTTCGCGCTCGCGCGCGGGGCCGCTTTCGCAGCCCGAAGGCTCACGGAGCAGCGAGCCCAAAGCTAGCGGCAGCACGGCGCTCCACGGAAACAGCGCATGACCGAGCTGCAACAGGACGCTGTCGAAGGTGGGTAGCACGTGCGGGCGATTGACCGCGCTGCCGAGCCAGAGCGAAAACGCGCCGGCGCTCTCTGGAGCTTGCAGGAGCGCGCGACACGCCCAAACGCCGAGCACCAGCCCGAACGAGAGCGCGAGCGCACCCGTGACGTCAGCGAAGCGCTCCTTCGAGCTGACACGCGCCGAGCGAAGCACGAGCCATGCAATGCCCACGCCGCACGCCGGAACGGCAATGCCGATCAGCACACCGCGCGAGAGCAGCCCGCACAGCATGCCCAAGATGCCGAGCCCCAGCCAAAGCCAGCGCACGCCGCCGCTGCCGCGCTCGAACACGGCCAAGCCGAGCCCCGTCATCGCCAGCGCCAGCGCCGACATCGTTACGATGTCGCCGAGCATGGTCCGCGCATGCAGAAAATAGAGCGGCATGGTGCCGAGCACCAGCACGGCAAACCACGCGCTCTGGCGATCGGCGAGCCGGCGCACCAGCAAATACGTGGCGGCTAGGCCGACCACGCCCCAAAGCGCCAGCGGCAGGCGGCCCGCCCACTCATGCAGGCCAAACACCCGAAAGCCAGCGGCGATCGAGGTGAAAGGCAGCTCTCCCCGCCCGAGCTCGCTGCGCGTGGGCACCTGGTTGTCCGCGCCGTCGAGGGCGAGGCCCTGGCCGCCGAGCAGATTGAGCGCAATCCGCCGCGAGAGCTCGGCCACCTCGCGCTCTGGCGGGTCCCAAATCCCGCTCGCCGAAAGGGGCACAAACAGGCTGAGGCCCAGCACCAGCAGGGCAGCCAACGGCAAAAAGCCGCGCTCTTTCGGGGAAACTCCAGCGGAAGGCGGCAATTGTGCGGTATTTCCCCGGTCGTCGGTCGCGCTTGCTCCGGAAGCGCCCGCGTTTTCCTCGCTCATCGCAGCCTGCGCGCGTACTAGCCGGTGTTTCTTGTCGTTGCAACCGGGGAGAAACGGTGGGAGGTGTGCGCGGCGCACGGCGCAGACCCCCTGTGGCACCAGTTTCGGTTTCCACCCAGCCCCGCGCACCATCGGACTCGAACAAACATGCGTTTTGGAACCATTGCCATCGTGGGGCGCTCGAACGTCGGAAAATCCACGTTCTTGAATCGCGTCCTGGGTGAGCCGCTCGCGATCGTCTCGCCACTCCCGCAAACCACGCGCGACAACGTGCTCGGGGTCGTGCACCGCGAGGGCGCGCAATTGGCTTTCCTCGATACACCCGGCGTGCACACGCCACGCTCGGAGTTGGGCCGACGCATGAACGCCTCCGCGCTCGACGCGGCGCGCACCGCCGACGTCGTGCTGTTCATGACCGACATCTCTGCGCTCACCCCGCCCAAGAAGGCGGCCAAGGAGAAGAGCGTGCAGGAGCTCGACCAGGAGCTATTCGCCAGCGTCCCGAAGGATGCGGTGGTGGTGCTCGCGGTGAACAAGGTCGATGCCCTGCGCGACAAGAGCAAGCTACTCCCGGCACTCGTCGCTTATCAGGAGCTACGCGATTTTGCCGCGCTGATCCCGATCAGCGTCAAGGCTGACGATGGCGTCGAGCGCGTGCTGGAGGCGCTCATCCAAGCGCTGCCGGAGGGCGGCCTGGGCTTCGACGAAGACACGCTGACGGATCGGCCGACCAGCTTTTTCGTGCGCGAATACATACGCGAGCAGGTGCTGCTGGCGATGCGCGGTGAAATTCCGCACGCGGTCGCCGTGTCGATCGACGAATTCTCGGAAGGCACCACTGCTTCCACGATCAAGGCCACGATCCACGTGGAAAAGGTCGGTCAACGCAAGATCATCATCGGCACCGGCGGCCTGCAAATCAAGCAGATCCGGGTGGGCTCGCAGGCACGCATCCGGGAGCTACTGGGGCACAAAGTGCACCTCGAGCTGTTCGTGCGCGTTACTCCCCAATGGAAGAGCATGCCCAGGCAGCTGGCCGAGCTGGGCTATGACGCGCCGGTGGGTCTGGCCAAGGTCGCAGCCGCCAAGAAGCCGACCCGCGCCAAAAACAAGAAGCGCTCCGCGCCGAGGGCGAAATGACCTCCATCGTCGCTGTAGTGGGCAGGCCGAACGTCGGCAAGAGCACGCTCTTCAACCGCTTGATCGGCAAGAAGCTGGCGATCGTCGACGACCAGCCTGGTGTCACCCGCGATCGTCACTACGCGCCCGCGCACATCCACGGTCACAACGTCACGCTGGTGGACACGGGCGGCTTCGACCCGACCAGTGACGACCCGATGCAGCAGGGCATCGCGCGCCACGTAAACGCGGCGATCGAGGAAGCGGACGTGATCGTATGCGTGCTCGACGGCTCGATGAGCGTGACCGGGCCGGACCGCGAAGCAGTGAAGCTCTTGCGGCGCTCGAAGAAGCCGGTCATCTACGTGGCCAACAAGGTAGATACGGCGAGCAAGATCACGGCTGCCAACGAGCTGTACGAGCTGGGCATTCCCGAGCTGATCGCGGTCTCCGCGCTCCACGGGCGCGGCACGGCCGATCTCGCGCTCGCCGTGGCCAAGCATTTGCCCAAGGCGGCGCGCGGCGAGCCCGAGTCGGATGAAGCCGACGAGATCATCCCGCGCATCGCCCTGATCGGGCGACCCAACGCCGGCAAATCCTCGATGTTCAATCGACTGACCGGCAGCGAGCGCGCCCTGGTGGATGCGCGGCCCGGTACGACGCGCGACCCGGTGGACGCGCGCATCGAAGCCGACGGCCGCACGTTCTTGATCGTCGACACCGCCGGCATTCGCAAGAAGGCCAATGTCGAACGTGGCATCGAGCTGATCAGCGTGCTGCAGGCGATCCGCTCGATCGAGCGCGCGCAGGTAGTCATCTTGATGTGCGATGCGGTGCTCGGCTTGCAAGAGCAGGACGCGCGTCTGCTCGGGATGTGCCTCGAGCGACGCCGCGCGGTGATCGTCGGCTTGAACAAGGCGGACCTGCAAGACAAGAAAGAGCAAGCCGCGTCCGAAGAAAAGGCGCGCGAAGAGCTGCGCTTCGCCGGCTGGGTGCCGATCGTTCACCTCAGCGCCAAAACCGGTCGCGGCGTGAAAGAGCTGTTGGATCTGGCGGCTCGCGCGGGCAAAGAGTTCAAGCGCCGGGTTCCGACGGGCGAGCTGAACCGCTTCTTCGAGGACGTGCTGACCCGCCACCCGCCGCCCACCAGCAAGGGCCGCGCGCCGCGTATTTTTTACGTCACCCAAGCCGAATCGCACCCGCCGCGCTTCGTGGCGATGTGCAACGCGCCCGACTACATCACCGAAGCCTACAAACGCTTCGTCGCCAATCAGATCCGCAAGTCGTTCGACTTTCGCGCGGTGCCGATCACGGTCGAGTACCGCGCACGCAAGCGCAACGAGAACGCGCCGCCCAGCGTGGTCATATCGCGCTCACGGAAAAAGCCGCGCGCTCACTAGCGAGAGGCTACGCACGTCGTGCACGTCCGCAGACAGCACCGGCACGTGTAAGATCGCCGGAGGCTGCGCGCCGAGGAGGGAGTCGAGCAGCTGCAGCTGCTCGGCCTCGAAGCGGGCGCGCGCGCGGTCGTCCTCTGCCGCCTGCTGCACGCCCGCGAGCGCTTGCTCCGACAATTCGAGCCCGAGCTCACGCGCGGCGCCGATCACCTCGGACAGGGGCGCGGGCGGGGGATTCGGCTGTAGGCGATTGACGACCACGGCGTCGGGGTGCATGCCCTGTTCGCGCAAGCGCGCGGCAAAGTAACTCACCTCGTCGATCGCGGCAGGCGCCGCTGAGGTGACCAGCACGTAGGCCAAATCAGGCGCGCGAAAGGCCTTGGCTACCGCGGCCGCGCGTTCGCGAAAGCCGCCAAACAGCTCGTTGAGCTCGACCACGAACTCGGCCAAATGCTCGAGGAAGCCCTTGCCCGTGAGCCGGCCGATGCCACGCAGCACCAGGGCCACACCGCGTGCTACGAAGTTCAAGCTGAAGCGCCCGGACTTCTCGAAGGTTTGCACCAACCAGCGCATGGCCGCGCTGTCGATGGCTTCGATCAAGCGCTCGGGCGCGTCCAAGAAATCCAGTGCGTTGCTGGTGGGCGGCGTGTCGAGCACGATCCGATCGAAGCGCGGGTCTTGGCGAACGAGCAGCACTTTTTCCATCGCCATGTAAGACTGCGTTCCGGCAAGGCTCGTCGACACGTAGCTGTAGATGCGATTTTGCAGGATGCGCTCGCGCACCGCCGGGCTGGAAGCGTGGCGCCGTACCAGATCATCGAACGTGCGCTTGGTGTCGAGCATCAACACGGTCAGCTGCCCCGGGATCTCGAGCCCCGCGTTCGTGAATAGCTCCGGGCTCACCAGCTGCTCCTCGGCGCTCATCGCGCCGATCCCCAAGCTGTCTGCCAAACGTTTGGCGGGGTCGATGGTGATGCACAACACGCGCTCGCCTTGCTTGGCGAAGCCCAGGGCGATCGTGGCCGCGATGGTGGTCTTGCCCACTCCCCCGGCTCCGACGCAAACCACGATCTGTTTGCCTTCCAGGAGCGGGCGTAGCGAGTCAGGCATGTCGAGCCTCGGCTGTAGCATGAGAAGGCGGCGACAGGCGTCCCACCAAAACTTGGCCCCGCCTAGCCGGGTGACAAAAATGGGCGCCACATGTTCGACCCCAAGCTGGATCGTCGTCAGGCCCGTAGCGAAAACACTCAGGTCGCCCTCACCCGCTTGCTGGAGGCGGCCAGGCGCTCGGCGGCGCTCGAGGCGCTGGCGCTCGGCGACGAGCTCGGTTTGCTCGTGGCCGGCGCGGGAGCGGCTGAATTGTGCGACGAGCTGGCGGCGGTAGCCCCGCTGTTCGGGTCCGAAAGTACCGCCCTGCCGATCCAGTTCGACGTGCTCGGCCGAGGCACCGAGGTGCGCCGCTTGACCGTGGACGGATGCGAGATGTTCATTTCCGGGCGCGGCGCCGGTCTCGAGCTGTCCCTGGGCGGCATCGCCAGCGGTTGTCAGCGCATCCTGGTCGAGAAAAAGGCGCGCCTTTCGCACTGAGTGAAGCCTTGCGTGCTCTCGGGCCGCCGGCGACTATGCTTGCTCGGAAATGAGCGGCTTCATCGATTTGCACTGTCACTACGTGCCTGGAATCGATGACGGTGCGAGTTCAGCGGCAGATGGCTTGGCCATGCTGCGCGGACTGAGCGCGCTCGGCTTCGCGCGCGTGCTGGCAACCCCGCACACCAGGCCCGGCATGTTCGACAACACGCCGGCCACGATCAGTGCGGCCTTCGCGCACTTCAAGGGTAGCTTGCCGCCGGGCGAGGCCTTGCCCGAGCTAGGGCTGAGCAGCGAGCATTACTTCGACGAAGTGGTCTTTCAACGGCTGCTGACCGGTGAGGGGCTGCCCTATCCCGGCGGTAAGGCGGTGCTGCTCGAGTTTTACCAGATCGATTTTCCGCCCATGATTCAGCATCGCCTGTTCGATCTACGAACACGCGGCCTGCTGCCTGTGATCGCACATCCGGAACGTTACCAATGCCTGTGGCGCTCGCCGGAGATCTTGGAAAACTTGGTCGATTCGGGCACCGCGTCGCTGCTGGATGTCGCAGCATTGGTCGGCAAATACGGGCGAAAAACCCAAGACTGCGCGGAGGTGCTGCTGGAGCGCGGGCTGTACCACGCGGCTTGCAGCGACGCGCATCGGCCCTCGGACATCGCCGAGGTCGCGCGCGGAATCGAGCGCCTGCGCGAGCTGTACGGGGCGGATGAAGTGGCCTTCATGTTCCGGGAAGGCCCCGCGCACCTGCTCGCCGGTGAGCTTCCGGAGTAGCGGAGCGCGCGGAATTTGTCCGTTTGCAGCGCTCCTTGCTAAGCGAGAGCGATGTGGAGACCCATGCGCAGCGGCGGAGCCCTTGCCGGCATCCTGCTGTCGGCGGCGCTTTTCTTCGCCCAAAGCGCGACTGCGCGCGTGGGCGGCGATTCCGAGTACAGCAAGGCGCAGACCTACAGCGGCGCCTTGCGCTACCTGCGGGTCGATCTCGGCTACGAGGTCGTGGAGCGCGACCCCGAGGCGGCCTACCTGATCTTCCGCTATCAGCTGCCCGGACAAAATAAGGGCAACGCCACCGGCACGGTCGAAATCGTCGACACGGATGGCCACGTCAAATTATTCGTCCAAATCCCGACCATGCCCGAGTACCACGAGCGCGTGCTGCGCGACGGCTTGGTCAAAAAGCTGCGTGACGAGTACGGCGCGCCGCCCCACAAACCGCTCCCTGCCCCACCCCAGAAAAAGCCGGAAGCGGACGCCGGTACTGATTGAGCGATTGAAGCCCGAGGTGGGCCGGGGATAGATGGAGGCTCCAAGGCATGGAGTCTTCAGAGAAAGCGTTGCCGGCGCAGATCGGCCGTTACCAGATCGAGCGTATGCTGGGTCGCGGTGCGATGGGGCGCGTGCTCTTGGCGCACGATCCGGTGTTGGACCGCAGCGTGGCGATCAAGCTGCTGCGCGACGATCTGAACATTCCGCCCGAACAGCACGACACGCTGCTCCACCGCATGCGCCAAGAAGCGCGTGCCTCGGCGCGTGTCAGTCACCCGAACATCGTGGCGCTGCACGACATGGGCGAAGACCCTGAGCTCGGCCTGTGCTTGGTCTTCGAATACGCCGAAGGCTTGACGCTCAAGGAGCGCTTGCTGAAGGGACGGCTCGGCCCCGAAGCGGCCGCCAAGCTCGCACGTGAGGTCGGCGACGCGCTGACGACCGCGCATTCGGCTGGGGTACTCCACCGCGACATCAAGCCCGAAAATATCATCATGACGCCGACCGGCGCTAAAGTCGCAGACTTCGGCATCGCGCGCGTGCCGGACTCCACGCTGACGCGTGACGGCGGGTTGCTCGGTACGCCTGCGTACAGCGCCCCCGAGTGCATCGCTTCCGGCAAATTCTCACCCCTCAGCGACCAGTTTTCGCTGGCCGCGACCCTGTACGAAGCGGTCAGCGGGCAGCGCGCGTTCCCTGGCGACGACGCGATCGCGGTTGCCACTCGCATCACCACCGACGATCCTCCCGCGGTCGCGGCCTATGCCGGTCTCGATCCACACGTGGATGACGTCTTGTCGCGCGGTTTGTCGAAAGACCCCGGTGCGCGCTTCGAAGATGCGCGCGCCTTCGGTAAAGCACTGGCCGAGGCGCTCTGGCAGAGCCCCCGGATGCAACTGCCGACCATGCCCGACGAGCGGCACAGGAACAGCGCGCCCTCAGCGCATGAAACCCGCACGACGCGCCTCGTTCTGGGCGGCGCGGCGGTCGGTGCCCTGCTGGGGATCGCGGGTTTTCAGCTGAGCACGGGCCTGCGCGAGCCCGAGCCAGCGCCGGAACCGCGCACGGAGCAAATCCAAATCTCGCGCTCGAGCAAGGCCGAGGCTCCAGCGCCTGTCGAACCCGCGCCGAAAAAGCCCAAGCTCGTGCGAAAAGACAGCGCGCGCGACGCGGGCGCCAGCAAATCTCGCGCGGCCAGCTCCGACGCGGGCACGAAAACCACGGGCGACGCTGGCGACGAGCAGGTAGCTCCGCCGTGAAGCGCGGCCCGCGGCTGGCACCCGGCGAACGCCTCGCGCTGAGCGTCGCCTTGGCGCTGATCCTGTCCTTGGCCGCGCCGCCCGAAACGCACGCCGACAACGCGCCCAACGCGGTCTTGCTGTCGTGGCCGATCGGGCAGAGCCCGGCCGAGTCCGCGCTGAGCGGCGGGCTCGCGGTGCTGCGCGCGCGCGGCTCGCAGATGATCCGCGTGCCTGCCTCGGAGTTCACGATGGGCTCGACCTCCGCCGAGGTCATCGAGGCCACCGTGCTGTGCGAGCACGAACCGCTGGCCACGACCTGCGACGAGCGCAGCTTCGCCGATGAGTCGCTGGCACATCGCGTGCGTTTGTCTGGTTTTTTCTTGGATCGCCGTGAGGTCACGGTGGGCGAATTCGACGCCTGCGTGCGCGTCGGTCGTTGTAAGTCGCCCCCGTTCGAACGCGGCGCGCGGCGCTTCAAACAGCCCCGTTTCCCGGTCACCCTGGTGACTTGGGACGACGCCCAAGCCTACTGCGCGTTTCGCGGCGCGCGCCTGCCTACCGAGGCGGAGTTCGAGCGCGCGGCGCGCGGTCCCGCCGGGCGCCGTTTTCCCTGGGGCCAGCTGCCAAACGCCCGCCTAGCCAATCACGGCCGGCTGGGCATCGACTCGAGCGACGACGCAGACGGCTTCAGCGAACTTGCGCCAGTTGGTTCGTTCAGCGCCGGTCGCACCCCCGACGGCTTTCTGGACTTGGCAGGCAACGCCGCCGAATGGGTTCAAGATCGCTACGCGAACCAGTACCCGGACGCGCCACAGAGCGATCCGCAGGGCCCCGACGCAACACAGGCCACCAGCGCACGAGTGGTCCGGGGTGGAAGCTACGAGTCGCCCATGGCATGGCTACGCGGCGCCGCACGTGGCGCCTATTTGCCGACAGAACGGCGACCGTCGCTCGGCTTCCGCTGCGCTCGTTCGCAGCAACCTGAAAAGCTGGGTCAGACTCATGAGCTTCGATAAACCACTCGACATCCCCAAGCCGAAGCTGCGCCTGCCGATCCACGAAGCCACGCAGTTCGTGCTCGTGCGCCCGCACTATCCGGAAAATGTGGGCGCCGTAGCGCGCGCGATCAAGACCATGGGCTTCACCCAGCTGAGCTTGATCAAGCCCGGGCGTTTGGCCGTCCCCGAGCACGAAATGGCCTTCAAAATGGCGGTCAAGGCCTGGGACGTGCTGAACGATGCGCGCCGTGCCGACGACCTCGGCGGCGTCCTAGAAAACGTCGGTCTGGTGCTCGCAACCACCGCACGCCGCGGCTTCTCCGGCGTCATCCAACCGCGCGAGGCCGCCGCGCGCGCCGTACGACACGCCGCCGAGGGCGGCAAAGTGGCCTTCCTATTCGGCAACGAGAAGACCGGACTTTCCGAAGCCGAGCACGCCTGGGCCACGTTGCACGTGCGCATCCCGATGGCCGCCGACCAACCCTCGGTCAACCTCGCCCAGGCCACGCAGATCATGGCCTACGAGCTGTTCGTCGAAGCCCTGGCCGAGCGCGCTCGCCAAGGTGCGCCCATCAGCCTCGACAGCCTCGACGATCCAGACCCTTCGGACGTGGAGGAAGAAGCATGAAGTGACAGTTACGGCTCGAGCGGCGCCTTCACGGCCTTCGAAAAATCCGGCACGGACTCGGGATCCTTGTGCCGCGGGTACCAGCCCGCGATGGTCAGACCCCAGGTGAAGTAGTCCCGCGCGCTATCGACGCCCAATCCGAGGCGCCACATGTAGTTGTCGGGCCACAACCCGAGCACGTTCCACACGGCCAGCTTGACGTCCAGGCCACCGGTCGCGTGCATCCGGGGCATGGCATCGTCGAAACGGGTCGGTTCGAGGTAGGTTCCCGCGCGCAGCTTCAAATGGTTGGGCAGAACGCCGACCTCCACCCCCAAGCGCGGTGAGACGACGGTGTGCTGCCCGGATCGCTGCACGTTTTGGACGACCAAGCTCTCCACGCCCACCGCGTTTTCGACGGATCCGGAGAGCAGCATCGAGGCCGCCACCTGCACGTAGAAGCGATTCATGTCGGTCAGGTTCTTTTCGATCGCCGTTTTTACCTTCAACAGCGCGATTTCCAGCGTGCGCTCTTCGGCCGCGATTTGTTTTTGGTATTTTGCCCTGATCACACGGCGCTCGGCGTCCGAGCGCGAAAGCGAAAGCGCGCGGTCGCGATCCTGCTCGTAGTCGAGCTCGCGTAGGTCGCGTTCCAGCGTCTGGCGTTTGATCAGCTCCTCGTCCTCGCGCCAACGGTGATTGAGCGGACGCGCGCCGAATTGGACGGCGAAACCGAAGTTGAAGTCCCAGGGAGAAGAAACCGATTTCGGTAAGTAAATGCTGGAGCCGTCAGAGCGATCGAGCACCAGATCGCCATTGCCGTTGGGCAACAGTTTGTCGCTGTACGAAGCCTGCGTGATGATTGGGGTGCGGTAGGCGACCCCGAGCCGCAGCGGCAACGCTTCGGGTTTGTACACGCCGCCGAATTCGAAGCCTGGTCCGGAGGAGCGAAACAGAAACCCAGCTTGCTCGGGCTCATTGACCGTCATCGAGACGTAGCGAACGCCCACACCCAGCACCAACTGGTTGTGGTCGAAGCCGCGCGCGATTTGTAAGTGCGTAGTCGGGATCGTGGCCGTGATGCCGCGCCGCTCGCCTTCGACCGGATCGGCCAGGGCATACTGCTGAACTGCGAGATTTAGCCCAATCGCAAACTCACCCCACTGGAGATTGATGGCCGGCGTGAAGAACACGAACGAGTTGGGCGGATTCGGGACGTGAGTTTTGCTGCCGCTATTGAAGAAGTCCATGTTGGCCAAGTCGGCGGGAAAGGTCACGCCAAAGCCGAGCCAGTAATCGAAGTGCGTGTAGGAAAAGAACGGGCGCACTGCGGGTGCCGCTGGATTCTGCAGATCTCCGTCGACGTCCTCGGCGATCGCCACGTACGCGCCACCGAGGCTAGTGACGCGTGAGCCCGCGAACAGCGGCCCTTGAAACAGATCGAGCGAGTACTCACTGGTCTTGATCGGTTGCCCGTTCGCGCCGATCGGTCCGCCCGCACGCGCCTGCCCGCTGACGAACAGTGCCGTCAGTGCAACCGCAGCAGCCATCGCAACCCGGGGGCCAATTTTTTTCGGCAAACTCATAGTAACCCTTAAGGTATATATCAGGCCGACTGAGCGTCGCCGTTGACTCCGACTCTGCACACGACGAACGTCACGAAACTCGACCGTAGTTGAGAAACCGAGGGACCGGAAGGCAGCGCCGCTGAACCCCGGCCGTCGAGCCACTTCCGAGGGATCGCCAGCTCCGGTAATTGCCGAGCATCCCCTCGCCCGGCGGCTCGAGCGGAATCTTAATCGCTTGGAAATGCGCTGTCTTTGAAGCGCGACAGCTCGGCTTCTGCCGCTTAGAGTGCCAGCGCGTTGGTTGACTCGGGCCAATGCCAAGTACCAGGAGCACTGTCATGCATCCCAATCTTCGGAGCGGTTTCGCTTTGGTCGTGGTCGTTCTTGCAGCAGGCTGCCAGAAAGGACCCGAGGCGAGCCCGCCACTTCCCCCGCCCACACCCGCCGCGAGTGCGCCAAGCACCGCCAGCGCGCCGAGCGCCGCCAGCGCGCCGAGCGCCGCCAACGGCGCGGCGAGCGCGGCAAGCACGCTCGCGCCCACCGCCGGCTACCCCATGTGTGGCGGACAAACGCAGGCAACTGCCGAGGCGGCGCGG
>Ga0247783_1000553_pt1 | contig 11726 bp, 9 predicted proteins | sample UWRJL064202C5_FD_179911 | JGI IMG/M metagenome (GOLD analysis project Ga0247783, IMG submission 179911) | Plant litter microbial communities from Arlington Agricultural Research Station in Wisconsin, United States - UWRJ-L064-202C-5 | ecosystem: Environmental > Terrestrial > Plant litter >...
CCCATCTCGAGCGCAACGCGCGTGTGCTTCGGGTCGGATGGGCGGGTGAGGAATCGAATCAGTGTGTCGGGCTCGAGCGAGAGCCGGTGAGAGCTGGCAAGATTGAGCGCGGCTGTCGCGCGTGTGCGAGTGCGGAGGGCGTCACCCAGGACGAAGGTGGCCCCGACGGTCGCCCCCTGCCAAGCGCCGACGGACGCATGGTGATCGCGCTCGACCTTGCCCACGAAGCCGCTCAGAGTCGCGACGACATTTTCGCGTGAGCGACAGCCGCCGAGCAGCAACGCCAGCACGAGCAAGGCCGAAAGCAGGCATACCACGTGCACTCGACGGCACGGCGCTCGCTCGATCATCGCTTTCTCACCAGCTCGGCGTTCAAGACTACCACGCCTTTCGGCTCCACCTGCACGTGACGACGTTGCGTGGCGTAGCCGCTAGCCTCGATCACTACATCGTAGACGCCGGGCGGCAAGTCGAGTTGGAAGGCGCCCTTGTCATCGACGCTGGCCTCGGTGCCCAGCGGTTCGACGCGAACGCGAGCGGCGACAGCCTTGCCGTCGAGGGCGCGCACCATCCCACGCAGCTGGCTCGGCGGGGGCACGGCGACGAGCCGCACGTCGAGCTTGGCGGGAACGCCCGGCTGCACCTTCAGCGGTCGTTCGACGGGCTCGAAGTCGGGCGCTTCGATGCGTAGCACGACGTCGCCGGCCTTGCTGTCCGCGAGCGTACAATGCCCGGCTGCGTCGCAGCTGAGCTCACGACGCTTGTCACCGGCCGTGATGAACACGCGCGGGTTCGAGACCGGTGCGCCTTGGTCGTCAGTGATCGTGATCTCGAACTCCGACGCGGGGACCTGGACGGGCGGCGGCGGCGGCGCTTTCGGAGCCGGCTTCGGCGCTGCTTCGGGCGCTAGAAATTGGTAGCGAATACTCGCGAAAATGCTGAGGCGCGGTTCGTTCGGCACGAGCGGCGCGTCCGCCGAAAGGTCGGGCTGTTGACTCAGCGAGCCCACCGCCATGAGCTCGAGACTGAGACCCCGAGCCACCGGCTGGCGAGCCCCCAAGGCCACGCGCAGCGGGGATTGCGAGAAAGCAGGCGCGTCACGACCCACTAGCACGTCGCTAGAGATCTCGCCCAAGAGCTCGCCCTTTCCCAGCCCGACACCGGCGCCCAGACCGAGCAGCAGCGCGTCGAATTCACTCAAGCCGAGCGCGAGCCGATCGCCCGAGGAAAGGTGCGCTGCGTCACTGCCCGCGGCCTCGCCGTGATTGAGACGATACCCGACCAGGCTCGCGAGGCGAACGCCACCCACGGTCGTCGCCAGGAGTGCCTGTCCCTCGACCGAAACGCTGCGTGCCATCGCGTCGAAGCTCTCCGCGCCCGGCAGCCGGCCGACGATGCCGCCACCCAGCTGCCAGTTGCCCAGGGTAGTGGAGGCGCGCGCTTGAAGGGCGGTATCGACGACTGCGCCGCTATCGTGCAGATGATGGTCATAGCGGCTGTCGACGAGCGCACCCAGACTCAGCCAACCGAGGACGGGGAGAGCGGCCGCCGCGCGCAACGAGAGCCGGTGGTGTGCGCCGTCCTCGGCGTCCTGCGCCTCCGTGAAGCCGTAACCGAGTGTGCCCGCGAGGGCCGCGGGCGCGCTACGCGCGATGCCCACGCGATAGATGCCCGGCAGCGCATCGGACGCAGGCAGCTCTTGCCCCCCTTCCGCGTACGCGTGCACGCCATGGAGCAATGCGCTGAGCATGACGCCTATCGCTAAAAAGGAAGACACCGCGGGCGACCGGGTGCCGGTCTGCCGACTTACAGAGACCATTCGCAATCTCGCTTAGTATACATGCGAAGAGTCAGCGACGAGTCGGCTTGCGCCGCGCACTAGGTATGCGCCCGCAGGCGAGCATGCGCCCCAAACCCACATCGTGCAATGCTGGCCTTGCGCTCGACGTTGGAGTGGGCGTGTGCTTCGTGGCATTCGGCCGGCAAATATTGTTCGATTGTATCGCGGATCCTGCGGCGACTTCTTCCGGTCGCCGCCATCGCTCTTGCTTTCAGCGCCTGTCGCTTCGGCCGTGAGCCGGTGGGCCGCGGCGCTGGCGAAGGCAGCTCCTCAGGCAACGGCGGTGAAGGGGCTGCGAGCGCAGGCGAAACTGGAACTGGCGCGTCCCTGATCAGTGGAGGCGCGTCGAGCGACGGAGGTGCCGGCGCCGATCACGCAGGCCCGACCTCTGCGAGCGGTAGGGGAAGCTCGAGCGGTTCTGCAGGCAAGGGCGGTTCGGCCGGCTCGGCCGGTTCGGCCGGTGGATCGGGCGGAACGGCAGGCTCCGGTGGAGTCGTCGACCTCATCGTCACGACGGCAGCGGACGAAGCGGACTCGGGCGCAACCCCGGCAGTCCTGGACAAACGGGTTTCTCAGTGCGCGAAGCAATCACCTTCGCGAACGTCAATGCCGGTCGCCAGTGATCCACGGTAAGAACGCCCAGCTCCGGGGCAACGACGGACTCAGAGACCGGCAACGGCAGCCGAAAGTGCCGCGAAGATTTCGGGCTCGAACGCGACGAGCATGAGCGCGTCCAGATCCAATCTCGTCGCGCGGGCGCGGCGAATCTCTTCAGCGACGATGGCGGCGGCTTCGCCAACAGGAAACCCGAATGCGCCACAACTGATCGCCGGTATCGCCAACGTGCGGATGCCGTGTGTGGGGCAAAGCTGCAGCACGTTGCGGTAGCAGGCAGCGAGCAACTCCCGTTCACCGCTCCGACCGCCTCGCCAAATGGGACCAACCGTGTGAATCACGAAGCGCGCGCGAAGTCTGAATCCGGCCGTAATGCGAACCTGTCCAGTCGGGCATCGAACGCCTGGACGAACCTCTGGGAGCTTGGCACAGGCGTCGAGCAGATCAGGTCCTGCCGCGCCGTGGATTGCCCCGTCCACGCCTCCGCCGCCGAGAAGCCACTCGTTCGCCGCGTTCACTATCGCGTCGACTTCCATGGTCGTGATATCGCCGAGGTGCACGCTGACGATTGTCATTGGCTCGGTACCATGTATCACCGCTTCAGCGCTGCCAACGTTCACCATTTTTGCAACGGCTCGACACGGCGCTGGACGGCCCGACAGTCCGCTCGTGCGATTGCCCATACACAGCCATGGCGAGATCCGATCCGGTGCAGGGCGGTTCAGTCGTGATCCACAATGGTGTCACGCTGTGGCGATGCGACACGAGTGCGGGGGCGCTTCGCGAGTGAGTTCGTGCTCTCGCTTGCGACACCGGTTCGTGGGCGTAGTTGTTGCAGCCCCGCTCGCTCCCGCTTTGGGACAACAACCTGCGAGAGGGAATGAAGCATGTCTCGATGGCTCAATGCTGTGGCGATGGTGTTGGCGATTGGTTGCGGCCAAAACGCGAAAGGGACGGCGAGTTCGGTCGAGCAACATGCCGATGCGCCGCCCGGCACACGTGATGATTTTCCGGACCCGCCGCCCAATACTCCGCCACCGCCTGCCATGTGCGGCGACCAGAACGGAGGAGGCGATCAGCACGTCGACTTCGAGGCCATGAGGGCGGCGAAGATCGCCGAGAAACCCGGGGTCATGCAGCGTCAGGCCGAGCTCTTGGCGGCGCGTTACGACTTGAGCGATCAGCCGGCGCCGGGCGTGGCGATGACGCGTGGCAAGCCGGTGCAGCAGGGGGTGCGCGTGCTGCTACCCGGCATCGGTTGGTCGGAGCTCGGCGCCCTGACTGCGGAGGAGATCAAGACTCGGGATCTGTTCCCGTTCGGCTTCTTCCCGCTGCCTCACCCGAAACAGCCGGAAGGCGGCATGCTCTTCCCGCAGTTCCTGATCGACGAGCTTGCTTTGCAGACCGGTCGGGATTTGAAGCGATTCGATCTCGACTTCGACCTGCCCGAGCTATTTTTACCCGAGTTCCCGCCGGCCATCTTCCTGACGACACAACCGAACAAGGGCGATGTCTCGCAGGGCAAGTTGGTCACGACCGACAATTACTACGAGCTCTTCAAGTGCCTTTTGAATCCCAAACAGCTCGACGGTCTGCGCCTGCTCACCACGCCGTTTCCGCAGCAGCAATTCAACAACATCGACGATCGTCGCTCGGATCGCCCAAGCCTTGGTGTCGCCTGCTTCGACTGTCACGTCAACGGGCACACGAACGGTGCGACGCACCTCGTCGGTGATATCCGACCGCAGGAGCAGCGACATCGTATCGATACGATCTCGCTTCGTGGTACCAATATTCAACGTTTGTTCGGCTCGCAGCGCGCGCTGATGAGCGTCGAGGATTTTACCGAGTTCGAGCAGCGCGCCGCCTACTTCGATGGCGATCCGGTGCTCGCTACGAAGAAGGGAGTCAGCCCCCTCGATCGGGGTCTGCAAGTTCAGCACATGGCCGAGTTCCAGAAAATTCTCGGCTTTCCGCCGGCAGAGAAGCTCGGGCTCGACGGCAAGCTCGACCCCTACAAAGCGAGCGCCGAAGAGCTGCGCGGTCAGGACATCTTCTTCAACAAGGGAAAATGCGCGAGTTGCCACACGCCGCCCTATTACACCGACAACTCGATGCACGACCTCGAACTCGAGCGCTTCTTCGAGGATCGAACGATCAACGGCATTCTGGCGACGGCCGAAGGTCCGATCAAGACCGTGACCCTGCGTGGCCTCAAGGATTCCCCGCCTTACTTCCATGATGGCAGGCTGCTGACCATCGACGACACGATCGAGTTCTTCAATCTGATCCTCGGCACCGGACTCACGGCTCGCGAGAAGCTCGACCTGCGGGCGTTTCTGTACGCGCTCTGATTCGAGTACGGGTTCTGCTCCGAAAAGATCGGCGGCGACCGATCCGCTGCCACTGGGCGAACCGTCCGCCCCGCAAGCGCGTTGTACAGCGACACGCTTGCGGGGGGGCGGGGCTGAGACTTGCTACAACGCGCGACGACCTTTGCCGCGGTGTGACGGAAATGGCGACCACCTAAAACCTCTCTCGCGCTTTGAGAATCGGGAAAAGCGGTTAAAATACTGGCTGGATGTCGCCCGCCGCCGACACGCTGCACGCGCCACTCGAGACGTTGTGCATCCGCCCGCTACACGATACCTCGAGCGTTTCGGTGTACGATGTGCTTTGTCGCCCACATGACCAGCATCGTGGCCCCGAAGAGCGGGCGCTCACGCATCAGATCGTGTTTCCGCGGCGGGGCGTGTTCGAATTCGAGTCACGTGGCGAGAAGCTGACTGCAGACGCGAATCACGTCCTGTTTTTCAACCGCGACGAGGGGTACCGCGTGGCGCATCCGACAGGGGCGGGTGACGATTGCACGGTGTTTGCCTTCGATGAGCGCGTGCTGCGCGATGCTCTCGAGCTCACCGACCCGGGCTGGCTCGACCTAGTGGACGGCCGCGGCGTGTCGCTCACCGCGCCGGACGCACTTTCGCGGCCATTTCGCTTCGTGCACGGTTTGAATGACGAACTCGTGTTCTGGGCACACGAACGGCTGCGGCGCGCAGCCCAGGCGCCTCACCCGGACTCGCTCGCGCTCGACGAAGCGGCGGTCGCGTTGTTGATGGCAGTTTTTCAGGGCACTTATCGCACGCGCGGGCTATCCGGGAAGCCCGTTCGGCCGAGTACCCGCGCCGCCCACTCCGAGGTCGTGCAGCGCACGAGTTTGTTTCTCGCGAGCGCGCTCGGCGAGAACGCTTCGCTCGCTGACGTGGGGCGCGCCGTGCATGCTTCGCCGTTTCACCTGGCGCGGCTGTTTCGTCGCGAGTCGGGTCTCGGCATCCACCAGTACCGGCACCGCTTGCGGCTGCGCGCGGCGCTGGTGCGCATTGCGGACGGCGAAACGAACCTGAGCGCTCTCGCGCTCGAACTCGGCTTTTCGAGTCACAGCCACCTGACTGACGCGTTTCGCCTCGCTTTCGGCATGCCCCCCGCAGCCTGCCGCAAATCACTCGACGTCGGGCGCTTCCGCGAAATGAGCAGGGATCTGGAAGTCACGCCGGGGGCGAAGTCCTAAGTTCGAGATCGTCGGACCGAACGCGGGGCGCGACCCGCATCCGACTTCAGAATGAAAGGAGCATCCCATGGACCACGGATTAATCGCCGCATTGTCCGCCTCGGGGCCACACCCGAGCCTCGGCGCGCACGCCGACACGTACGCCCCTATCATCGGTAGCTGGAGCGGCGAACTCAGCCGCTACCAGGACGGCAAGAGCGTCGCGAGCGCCAGCGTCGAAGCCCATTTCGGCTGGGTGCTCGAGGGGCGCGCCGTGCAAGACGTGTGGATTACGCCCGCGCGGGGGGACCGGCAGTCGAGCGCCGACGCGGGTTTCAATTGGTACGGCAGCACCTTGCGCGTGTTCGACCCGTCGACCGGCGCCTGGAACACGGTTTGGACCGATCCGATGTCACAGTTGCGCATCGAGCTCGTCGGCCGCCGCCAAGGCGAGGAGATCGTGCAAATCGGCACGCGGGGTGGCCGCCCGATCCGTTGGACATTCTCCGAGATCAAACCCGGGTCGTTCACTTGGCGGGGCCACATCCTGAGCTTCGACGGCGTGAGCTGGGAGCAGGAAGTCGCAATGAAGTTTCGTCGCGTAAACGTGAAGACGTGAAGGAGGACCAGATGTTCGATCACCTCGGTTTACACGTGAAAGATTTGGCGAAGAGCAGTCGCTTCTACGAGGCAGCGCTAGCGCCCCTCGGCTACGTCGCGGGTGCGCGCGACGCGAGCAGCGCGAGCTTCGGCCCAGCCGGAGCGCCCGTTTTGTACCTGTATCAAGCTAAAGGCTCAGCGGGTCCGGGAGTGCACGTCGCCTTGACGGCGAGCGAGCGATCACTCGTGAAGCAATTTTTCGAGCGAGGGCTCAGCGCGGGCGGTAAGGACAACGGCGCGCCGGGTGTTCGCGCGGACTACGCCGCGAACTACTACGCCGCGTTCTTGCTCGATCCGGATGGAAACAACGTGGAGGCGGTGTGCCTTTCGGAATGAGAGAGTTCGGCGGCACTCGCCTGGATTTCCCGCAGGCGATCAGTCGTACTCGAGGAACTTGGCGTGGATGCGTCGCGTGCCGTGATCTTTGAACTTCGCGACGACCGTCGGCATGCTGCCGAACTCGACCTTTTCGACGATGCCCTCGCCGAATTGCTTGTGGCGGACGATCGAGCCGGGTCGCACTTGGATGCCTTCACCGACTTGGCTGTCGTCGGCGTCGCGTTCGACGACGCGCGTGCCGACGGGCAGCGAGACGACGCGCGGTGCTTGATAGGGCGTGGAGTAGGGAGCCGCGGCCCAGCCGCTGCCTTCGCGCAGGATGGTTTCTTCCGGTAGATCACGTAGGAAGCGGCTGGGCGAAGAATAGCGCGTCTTTCCGAACAGGGTGCGCATACCGGCGTGCATGATCCATAGGCGTTCGCGGGCGCGCGTGATCGCGACGTAGGCCAGGCGCCGCTCTTCGTCGACCTCCTCGGGCTCTTCGTGGCTGACGCGGCTATACGGAAAAATCTCTTCTTCCATGCCAGTGATGAACACGCTGCGAAACTCCAAGCCCTTCGCGCTGTGCACCGTCATCAGCGAAACCGTGGCCACGCCCTCGAGTGCATCGGTGGCGTTCACCAAGGACACGCGTTCGAGATAGCCGGACAGCGTGGCCTCTTCTTCGCTGCCGAGCTCTCGTTCGTAGTCGGCGATCGAGCCGACCATTTCTTCCAAGTTGCCGAGGCGCGCGTCGCTCTCTGCAGTGTCGTCCTTGATCAATACGTCGCGGTAGCCGGTGACTTCGAGCACGCGGCCCGCGAGCGAGTGCGGTGACAGGCCTTTGGCTTCCTCACGTAGGCCTTCGATCAACGCCTTGAAAGCCGCGATCTTCTTGCGCCCCGCACTGCCGAGCTCCTGATCGCGCGAAACATGGTCGATCGCGTCGTACGCGCTCATCGAGCGCTCGGAGGCAGAATCGAGCAAATGTTCGACGGTCTTCTGGCCGATGCCGCGTGGCGGCACGTTGATCACGCGCACCAAATCGGTGTCGCTCATCGGGTTGTCGATCAGCCGCAGATAGGAGAGCAGGTCTTTGACCTCGGCGCGGTCGAAGAACTTCATACCGCCGACGATCTTGTAGGGCTGGTTGGCGGCGCGGAAGGCCTCCTCCAGCGTGCGTGATTGCGCATGCACGCGGTAGAAGACGGCCATCTGGTCGGCTGCCACGCCGCGCGCCATTTCACTCTTGATCGTGCGCACCACGAACGACGCCTCTTCGCGCTCGTCCTTCACCAAGCGCACCTTTACTTTTTCCCCGGGCTCTTGGCTGGTCCACAGCTTCTTCGGCTCGCGCACGTCGGCGGCTTCGATCACGCCCAGCGCGGCTTTCACGATGTTGCCGGTGGAGCGGTAGTTCTGCTCGAGCTTTATCACCACCGCGTCCGAAAAATCCCGGCGGAAGCTGCGGATCAGCCGCACGTCGGCGCCGCGCCAACGATAAATCGACTGGTCGTCGTCACCGACCACGCACAGGTTGCGCCGCCGCGCACTGAGCGCTCGGATCAACCGATACTGAATCAGGTTCGTATCCTGGAATTCATCCACCAGCACGTGGATGAAGCGGTTTCTGAGCTCTTCTCCGCCCGCGCTGTTGGGGTTTTCGGCGATCAGGGCCATTAGGTAGAGCAGGTCGTCGAAGTCGACCGCGTTGGCCAAGCGCAACGCGATTTGGTAGCGCACGTAAATATCCGGCAGGGCATCGTTGAAGCCCGCGTCGCCCTTGACCTCGCTCGGCCCGCGGCCTTCGCGCTTTTCCTTGCTGATCAGCGAGGCCATCAGCTTGGGAGGGTATTCCTGATCGGAGAGGTTCAGCTCACGCACCACGCGCGTGAGCACCGCCTTCTGGTCCGAGTCGTCGTAGATCACGAAATTGCGCTTGAGGCCGACTTCTTCCGCATAGCGACGCAGCAGCTTTGCGCACACGGAGTGGAAGGTGCCCACCCACAGGTCGCGCGTGACCTCCGCGCCCGCGAGCTCGGACAGGCGCGACTTCATCTCGCCCGCGGCCTTGTTGGTGAAGGTGACCGCCAAAATTCGATAGGGCGGCACTCCGGAGGCCAGCAAATTGGCGATCCGATAAATGATCGTGCGCGTCTTGCCGCTGCCGGCGCCCGCGAACACCAGGAGCGGCCCCTCGCCGTGGGTTACCGCTTGCCGCTGAGGTTCGTTGAGCTCTGGCATGACTGGCATCTGTGTTGGGTCTCTCGCTAACCTTGCCGCCACGCACATACAAGACAAGAGCGATCCCGTGAGAATTGCTCTACGCTTGGGCCATGCGCCTGTCGCGCCTGACGCACCTGACCACCGTTCGGTCTCGCCTCGCTGGCCTCGACGGCGTGAGCGTCGCGCTGCCAGCGCCTCCGGTGGCCGTGCTCTTGCCGGAAGAATGCGCCTGCTGCGCCGAAGCGGCCACTCATCGCTCGGCCTTGACCCGCAAGGACGGCGCGTCGCTGCTCGTGGGCTATTGCGACGAGTGCGCCGAGCATCAGGCGAACAGCTCTTCGCGCGTGCTGTCGTTGACGCTCGCCTCCGTGCTGCTCGCGTTGTCTGGCGCCGCCGGCCTGCCGCTGTTGGCGCCCCGCCTCGGTTTTTTTCCGCTCTTGCTCGCCGTGTGCGGGCTCTCGGTCGTGCCGCTCTTGCTCGTGCTTTTGCCCGTGCGGCCCGTGCCGCCGCCGCATGCAGCGCGCGGCCCGGCGGTGTCCTGGGGCCCGGGTGAGCGCTTGTTGTGTGCGGCGCGGGCCTATGCCGAGCGCGTCGTTTCGCTCAACGGGGGCGAACTGAGCCGAGCGCTCGTGCCTGAGCGTTGGGGGTCGGCTTGGCTGAGCGCGGGTCCCGTGCTTGGCCTGGGCGCGGCGTGTTTTTCGTTCTTCGTCTATCATCCGTTGCTCCGTGTCCTCAATCTCGGTCCGGTGCGCGTGGAAGTTGCGGTCGATGGAACGCCGCTGACGTCGGTCGATCCCACGAGCAACGAAAGCCCAGCCGGCGGAGCTTTGGTGCGTGTCCCGGCTGGCGCGCACACGCTGTCCGTCGTGTCGTCGGTCGACGGTAGTGCCCTCGGCTCGAGCTCGGTCCAGTTCCAGAGCGGAGCGGTGCACCTATTTGCGATCGCCGCGGAGAACACCTGTTTTTGGTTGGAAACGACCGGCTATGGGCGCGAGCAGCGCGCCCAGTCGAGCTACCAGGCGCTGCCCTCGGCGGAGCACTTTTGGGTGCTCCCCAGCGGGATCGACACCTGGTTTGCCTCGAACCCCGAGCCATCTGCGGCGAATGCGCACAGCTCGGGCGGGCTGTTGACCGCACTGAGACAGGCGCCGTGCACGGAAGCACCAGAAGAAGTTCGCCCCGCACAGTAATTTCGAGCCGAACGGCAGTGGGCCGCTCGCTTGGGTCTGGCTACGCTCGCGCGAGTGACTATACTCCGCGCGCCGTGCCCGAAGAGAACCCGATGACTGAAGCCCCCGCCCCCGAAGCCCCCGCGCCTGCCACCGAAGCCTCGCCTGAAGAGGTCGCGACGATCGAGGTCGACCCGCTGGAGGCGGCCAAGGCAGAAAACGCCAAGCTCCGCGACCAGCTGCTGCGCACCGCTGCTGACTTCGACAATTTTCGCAAGCGCTCACGGCGCGAACTCGCTGACATGGAAAAGCGCGCTCGCGAAGATTTGCTGAAGGAGCTCTTGCCGGTATTCGACAATCTCGAGCGCGCGACGGCGCATGCCGAAACCGCGACGGACGTGAAGGCGCTCGCGGACGGCATCGGCTTGGTCAAGCGTCAGTTCCTCGACACGCTGTCCAAAATCGGCATCGAGCGCCTCCAGGCCCAGGGCGTCCCGTTCGACCCCGCGTTTCACGAGGCCGTGCAACAGCTCGAAACCGACGAGCACCCCCCGGGCACCGTGATTCACGAAGTCCAAGCCGGTTACATCCAGGGCGAGAAGCTCGTGCGCCCGGCGATCGTCGTCGTCGCCAAAGCCAAGGCGAACTGAACCTGCGTTCTGCGAGTGTCCTTCGCGGGCGCTCGCAGACCGACGTCGCCGACGTCTCTCATGGACGAGACGGAGACGAGACGGAGGGGAAGACGGAAGGGAGCGGCGTTCCATTACGTGGGCGCCTCACCTACATGCGCGAGCGGTCCGGACGCTTTCTGTGTCGCGAGCTCCGCGCTATGATTGGGGCAGTACGGCATGGGGAAAATCATCGGCATCGATCTCGGAACGACCAACTCGTGCGTCTCTGTTCTGGAAGGAACGAACGCCGCGGGGCAACCGGAAGTCAAAGTCATCGCCAATGGCGAAGGCGCGCGCACTACTCCCAGCGTCGTCGGCTTCTCTGCCAAGGGTGAGCGCCTCGTGGGTCAGGTTGCCAAGCGCCAGGCAACGACCAATCCCGAGAACACGATTTCTGCCGTGAAGCGACTGATGGGGCAAAAGTTTTCTGCGCCCGCGGTGCAACGTCAAAAGAACTCGGTCGCCTATCGCATCGTCGAGCACGACAACGGTGACGCTTGGGTGCTGGTCCAAGACAAGAAGCTCTCTCCGCCCGAAATCTCGAGCATGGTGCTGTCCGCCATGCGTGAGGTCGCCGAGACCTATCTGGGCGAGCCGGTGACCGAAGCCGTGGTGACCGTCCCTGCTTACTTCGACGACGCCGAGCGTCAGGCCACGAAGGATGCAGGGCGCATCGCAGG
>Ga0247783_1000555_pt1 | contig 11709 bp, 8 predicted proteins | sample UWRJL064202C5_FD_179911 | JGI IMG/M metagenome (GOLD analysis project Ga0247783, IMG submission 179911) | Plant litter microbial communities from Arlington Agricultural Research Station in Wisconsin, United States - UWRJ-L064-202C-5 | ecosystem: Environmental > Terrestrial > Plant litter >...
GCCGTGGTCCGGATCGTCCTTGATTCCCAACAGAAAGCGCCAGGGCTGCTCGTTGTAGCTGGAGGCCGCCCAGGCAGCGGCGGCGAAGATCTTGCGGAGATCGGGTTTGGAGACGGGCTTGGCCGCGAAGGAACGCGGACTCCAGCGTTTGAGAATAAGGTCGTTGACGCCGCTGGAGGCGGGGCCGTGCTTGAGAGATTCGAGCGAACGATCGGACATAAAGAACTCCTTGCAGTGTGGGATGCGCCTCGATGCGACACGGGTGCGTGGCTTGCCGCGTTATGTCCCCCAGGCTGGAGGATGTTTGAATAGAAGCATGAAGACTTCTGCAGAATTTGATGTGCTGGTGATTGGAGCGGGACCTACCGGCCTTGCATGTGCGATTGAAGCGCAGCGCGCTGGGCTACGCGTGGTCCTTGTGGACAAGGGCTGCCTGTGCAACTCTCTCTTTCATTATCCCGCGCACATGACCTTCTTCACCACGCCCGAGCTTCTGGAGATCGGCAATATGCCCTTCAGCAGCCCCAACCAGAAGCCAACGCGAAGCGAAGCGCTGGAGTACTACCGCAAGGTGGCGGAACATTACGCTCTGGACGTCCGTCAATATCACCGCGTGGAGGGCGTCAGTGGAGAAGATGGCAACTTCCAGGTGAAGACGGTGGACCGTTTCGAACGCGTCGTAGAGATGAACGCAAAGAAGCTGGTTATCGCGACGGGATACTACGACCTGCCGAACTACCTCGGTATCGAAGGCGAAGACCTGCCGAAGGTACAGCACTATTACAACGAACCGCATCCGTACTTTGGAATGGATGTTCTTGTCATCGGTGGAAAAAACTCTGCGGCGATTGCCGCGCTCGATCTGTGGCGTCACGGTGCCAAGGTCACATTGGTGCATCGCGCGGCCGAGATGCACCGCCACGTGAAGTACTGGATTCTTCCCGACATCAACAATCGCGTGAAGAACGGCGAGGTGACGGCTTATTTCTCCTCCACGGTCACGAAGATCGACGAAGATACGGTGACGCTCCAGACACCGGCGGGCGAAAAGACGATTGCGAACCAGTTCGTCTTCGCCCTGACGGGATATCATCCGGACTTTACGTTTATCGAGAACCTGGGTGTCCGGTTGGACACGGAAAACGCGCGCTGCCCCGTATGCGATCCCGAGACGCTGGAGAGCAACGTTGCTGGAATCTACCTTGCGGGCGTCATCGTGGCCGGCGAGAGAACGAACGAGATCTTCATAGAAAATGGACGCTTCCATGGCGTGCAGATCGCGAAAGATCTCGCAAGGAAGTTTGCTTCAACCAACAGTAGCCGCTTGCAAGAGGTAAAGGCATAAGCCATGGCGATCACCAGGCGAGGATGGGTTCCGCGGACGATTCTCGGCCAGCTTCTGCTGGGCACGATCCTGCTGCAGATCTTTGTGCTGACCGTGTTTCTGTGGATGAACATGCGTTCGCAGATGCGAACCATCCATCACCGCGATATGCTTCGCATCGAAGCGCAGGCTCGCCTGCTGGCCCGCCTGGCTGTGGACCCTCTGCGTCGGGGAGACAAGGCCGAACTGGCGCGATTGGCGGAGGCTATTCGCGCCTCTACCTCCATCGTGGCTGTGCGCATCACCGACATGCAGGGAAACAGCCTGGTCACGAGCGAAGGCGGGCGCTCCGGTCTGGATGCGGATGAGAACCTTGCGCTCAATCGCCAGAACCGCATTCCGCACTTCGACGCTCTGACGACGCGGAAGGGAAACAGCGAGGGAGTGGCCGAGGTGGTGGTCGACGGACGCCCTGCTGCGGTCGTGTGGCTTCTGCCCGACGAGACGATCAACCTGCGTTCGCTCTATGCTTTTGTCACTAACGCGTTGGTCTATGCCTCCTGTGCCTTGCTCGCGGACTTCTTTCTCATCGGACTTCTGGCGCATTCCGTCTCTCGGCCTTTGCGTAGTTTGAATCGAGCAACGGAGAGTTTGAGCCGGGATCCTGAGGCCCTGGGAGCTTTTCCTCTTCGAGTTACGACGCGGAATGAAGCAGGTCGACTGACACAAAGCTTTAACGCAATGGTGCATGATCTGGAGGTTCAGCGCAGCGGCCTGCGCGAAACCCTGGCCCTGCTCGACTCCATGCTGGGCAACGCTCCCATCGGCTTCGCGTTCTTCGACAGAAAATACCGGTACGTGCGGATCAATGAGTTCCTCGCCCGCATCACGCAGCGTCCGGCAGCGGATCACTTCGGACAAACCATGCGCGAAACCTGTGCCGACACCGACCTTGCTGCTCAGGTCGAAAAGATCGCCGAGCAGGTCTTTGAAACGGGCGAAGTCGTCCACGACATGGAACTCACGGGCAACTTTGGAGAGGCAAATTCATCCACGGTGAAGCGCGTGTGGATCTGCAACTTCTATCCGGTGCGAACGGGAGAAGACGTTCGCTGGGTCGGCCTCGTAGTGACAGAGGTGACGGAGCGTGTGCGCGCGGAAGAGGCGATGCGCCGCTCGGAGAAGCTGGCCGCCGCAGGGCGGCTTGCGGCCTCGATCGCCCACGAGATCAATAATCCTTTGGAAAGCGTCACAAATCTTCTCTTCCTTCTGCAGCATCATCCTTCGCTGGATGCCGAGGCCCTGGAGTACGCCTCGCTGGCGCAGCGTGAGCTCTCGCGTGTGGGCGAGATCACACAGCAGACGCTGCGTTTCTATCGTTCTTCTTCAAGGCCGGAGATGGTCCGCCTGGGTGAGGTGGTGAACTCGGTCCTGGCGCTCCACACAGGACGTATGCAGTCCGCCGGTGTGCGCGTGGAGCGCCGCGTGGATGCCACTGCGGAGATCTTCGGATTTACCGGCGAACTGCGGCAGCTGCTGGCAAACCTGGTGGGAAATGCAGTGGATGCCATGTCCGCCGATGGGCTTCTGCGTATCCGCGTGCGCAAAGCGACGTTGCAGGGTGTCGAGGGTGTTCGCGTCACGGTGGCCGATACGGGTACGGGTATGAGCGACGAAGTGCGCCTGCGCATCTTCGAACCGTTCTACACGACGAAGGAAGCGACAGGAACCGGGCTCGGTCTCTGGGTCAGCGCGGAGATTGTCGAAAAGCACAAGGGAGTGCTGAGTCTGCGTAGCAGGCAGGCTACCGCAGGCTACGCCTCCTCCGGCACAGTCTTCAGCATCTTCTTCCCACGGGAGGCCGCCTCCGACATCCCTTCGCTTATTTTGAACGCTAGCCGATAACGCGGCGCAGAAAGCCACGCACGCCCAGCCATGTGAGCAGCGCCAGAAATCCGACGAGCATGAGCAGAATGCCCGCCTCGTTCATGTGTGGCAGCGCTGGCGTCAGAGCGGCGCGCAGACCCTCCGACATATAGACGATGGGATTCACCAGAACACCGATCTGCAGCCAGCGAATATGGATCAACGCCGCCCAGGGGTAGTAGACGCAGCCGAGAAAGGTAATCGGCATGACGACTACGCCAAAGATGAGGCCGATCTGCTGCGGCTTGACTGAGGTTCCGATGGTCATGCCGAGAGCTCCTGCCGTCAGGGAAGCCAGTACCAGAACCGTGATCAGGAAGGGCCAACTGGTGACGTGGAAGAGGGGATGCTGCGTGGGCACGTAGTACGCGAGCGGGAAGACCACAATCGCGGCGATCATGCTCTGCATGGCGGAGAAGCAGATCTTCTCGATCGCAACGGCGCCTGTAGGCAGGGGGCACATGACGCGATCATCGATCTCGCGCGTAATCCCAAATTCCTGGGCTAGCGGCAGCGCCACGGCGGCGATGCCGGAGAACATGATGGCTACCGCCATCAGGCCGGGCAGCAGCACCGTCGAGAAGCCCGGACCGGCCATGCCTGCGGTAGGCGAGAGGTTCGCACCGCCCGACATGTGCGGCATGATGTAGGTGAAGACGAAGAGAAACAGCAGCGGATTCATGCAGACGCGGATGACAAACGGAAACATCTCGCGGCGCAGCACGTGCAGGTCGCGCAGAAAGAGGCCGCGAAAGGCGCGTGCGTACTGGGTGAAGGGTCGTGTTGCGATCTCGGTCGTCATGAACGCTGCTACTCTCTCAGGTCGCGCCCGGTCAGGCGGATAAATACGGTTTCCAGCGTGGGTTGCGTGATGCGCATATCGCGCAGACCAAACGGCTGTGCAGAAGAGACGATCTCCGAGAGCAGGCCATCGGAGGAGTGGGCCAGGACACGAAGAAGCTTTCCTGTGCACTCCACGGTGGCCACACCGCTCATCTGCGCCAGACGACTGATGAGCGGCGTCGGATCATCGCGAAGGTCGAGCTCATAGATCGTCTCCGCGCCGACGGAGCTCTTCAGAGCTGCAGGCGTGTCGGCGACCAGGATGCGGCCGTGGTCGATGATGGCGAGCCGGTCACAGAGTTCGTCGGCCTCTTCCATGTAATGCGTGGTGAGAACGACGGTGATGCCTTCTTCATGCAGACGCTTGACGGCATCCCACATGGCAATACGGCTCTGCGGATCGAGGCCTGCCGAAGGCTCGTCGAGGAAGAGGACGCTGGGTCTGTGCGCGATCGCACGTGCGATCTGAACTCGCTGTGCGAGTCCGCCGGAGAGCTCCGACGGGTACGCAGAAGAGCGTTCGGTCAGGTGAAACTGCTCCAGCAGCTGACGTGTGCGCGCCGTGGCTTCCGTGGAAGAGAAGCCGAAGTACTGGCAGTGAAAGTGAATATTCTCAAAGATCGTGCAGGCACGGTCGAGGGTGTTGTACTGCGGCACCACACCGATGTGCTTGCGCGCCATGGAGGGGCTACGCACTACATCGATCCCCGCGATCGTCGCGGTACCTGCCGTAGGCAGGGCGCGCGTGGTGCAGATCGAGATCGTGGTGGTTTTGCCCGCGCCATTGGGACCGAGCAGACCATAGATCTCCCCTGCCCTAACATCGAGATCGATCCCATCGACGGCGGCGACGTTCTGTTTTCCCTCGTAGACTTTGCGAAGCCCACGAAGAGAGACGATGGCGCTTTGGGGTGGCCCAGTTTGGTCCTGAAATGTCACGCTTCTGATTCTAGTGCCTTCCTGGAATGAGTAGGTCGAAAGTCCTAATTTGCCCGAGAATTATCCCTTGTCTGGTTCCACTTTGGCGCCATCGACCACGGCATCGCCGGGGCTGATGACGACGACGTCTCCTGGCTTCAGACCGGAGACCACCTCAGAGTACGCTCCAAAGTCGCGGCCAAGAACGATGGAACGGTAATGCACGATGTGGTCCGCATCCATCACCACGGCCTGCGGACCGGCGGAGCGGACAACGAGCGCGTTGGCAGGGAGCAGGACCGGTTTGATAGCGAGCGGCGTATTGAACTGGACGTCTGCGTACATGCCCGGAATAATCTTGCCGTCGGGATTCGGAAGGTCGATCTCCGTCAGCAGCGTGCGTGTCGCGGTGTCGAGCGAGTTCGAGGTGCGCGTGATCGTTCCAGGAAAGGTGCGTCCAGGAAGCTCACGGATGCGAACGGTTGCCGACTTTGAGGTGGAGACGATCCCCGCCATTGACTGCGGCACATTCGCGAAGATGCGTACCATGCTGGCCTGGCCGATGGTGAACATCTGTGTTACGGAGTTCGCCGAACCCGAGCTGATCAGCGAACCCGTATCGATGTTGCGCGAAAGAACGATACCCGCGAAGGGCGCTGTGACGCGCGAGAAACCGGCCTGCTCTTCCAGAGAGCGGACGTTCGCTTGTGCGGCGGCAATATTGGCGCGAGCGGCTTCCACGGCCGCGTCATTCGCTCCGGACTCCGCCGTGCGTGTCTCCGCGTCTACTTTGGAGACCACGCCGGCCTGGTAAAGCTGCTGCCAGCGCGTGCCGTTAGCTGTCGAGAGCTTCGCATTGGCCTGCTGCAGCATCAGCTGCGCCTTCATCTGCAATACCGTCGCCTGTGCCTGCCGCAGTGCCTGCTGCGTTGTGGGATCTTCGATGATGGCAAGGAGTTGACCCTTCTTGACGTGATCGCCGATGTCCACAAAGCGCTTGCTCACATAGCCCGAGGTGCGCGCGAAGACGGGCGTCTGCTCGAACGCCTGCACCGTTCCGGGCAGATCCAGCTTGGTGTCCGCCGCTCCGGAGGCGATCACAGCGGTATGTACAGGGATCTCGGTTGTCGACTGGACAGCCTGTTCGGCGAGTTCATGGCTGTGATGCAGCTTCGGAATCAGAAAGACGATTCCGAGGAGAACCAGAAGGAGGAACGCGCCACCGGCGGCGGCGACAGGGCCGCGACCAGCCGGCTTCACGGGTTGAACGGTATCGGAGATCGTAGGGGACATCGTGCTCCTGGTATTTTCTTGCGTGGTATCAGGCACCGGCTTCTACCTCGTGTTCACGGGATTCGGAGGCATCTTCCATGAGATCGGTGGCGTTCTTTCGAAGAAGGCTGTAGAAGATGGGAACAATCACCAGCGTAGTCGCGGTTGCAACGAGAAGTCCACCAATGACGGCGCGGCCGAGCGGAGCATTCTGCTCTCCGCCCTCGCCCATGCCAAGGGACATCGGAAGCATACCGAGGATCATGGCCAGGGCGGTCATCATGACCGGGCGAAGCCGTGTGAATCCCGCCGCCGATGCCGCCGAGAGAGAATCCATGCCCAGCGTGCGTTGATCGTTGGCGAAGGTCACCATCAGGATGGAGTTCGCCGTAGCCACTCCGACCGTCATGATGGCACCCATCAGCGACGGCACCGAGAAGGTCGTTCCGGTAAGGAAGAGGATCCACAAAATACCGCAGGCAGCGCCGGGAAGCGCCATCAGAATGATGAAGGGATCGAGCCAGCTCTGGAAGTTCACGACCATCAGCAGGTAGACCAGCGCCACGGCGAAGATCATGCCGAGACCAAGTCCTGTGAAGCTGTCCTGCATGCTCTTTACCTGTCCGCGCACGGTGAGCGTGGCTCCCTTGGGAAGCTCCTTCCGCAGCGGTTCGAGCACCCTGTCGATATCGCGCGCTACACCGCCCAGATCGCGCCCCTGCGTGTTGACGAAGACGTCGTAGACGGGCTGCACGTTGTAGTGATTCGTGATCGAAGGGCTCGCCGTATGGACGATATCCGCAAGGTTCGAGAGCATCTGCGCCTGGTTGATCGGCGGCGTGATCTGGTTTGCCGCAGCAGAGGCAGTACTCTGCGCCGCCTGCGATCCCGTTCCCGTGATAGGCATGTTCTGCAACGAGGCGACGGAGTTGATCTGGTACTGCGGGACCTGGACCACGACGGAGTAGTTCACACCGTTCTGAGGATTCAGCCAGTAGTTCGGTGTCGCCGTGCCGCTTCCTGCAAGGGCGTAGAGCACGCTGTTGGCTACGTTATTTTCGGTCAGACCGACGGTCTGCGCGCGTGTGCGGTCCACGTTGATGCGCAGCTCCGGGGCATACAGAACCTGGTGGACATGGACATCCGCGGCACCGGGAACCTTTGCCACAGCCGTACGGATCTTCTGAGCCATGGCGTAGTTCTGATCGGCCAGGCGACCGCTAACCTGGATGTCGATCGGCGCTGGAAGGCCGAAGTTGAGGATCTGATTCACGATATCCGATGCCTGGAAGTAGAAGACGACGTCGGGATACTTTTCGCGCAGCACCTTGCGCAGGCGGTTGCGATAGATCTCCGTCGGATGATGACCTTCCTTGAGAGAGAGGAGGATTTCGCCGTCCTGCACGTCCGTCAGGGAACCATCGCCGAAGGCGAGGTTGAACGAACCGTTAGGGATACCGATATCGTCCATGATGTTGCCTATCTCGGAGGCGGGAATCACCTCACGGATCGTTCCCTCCACGTCGCCAAAGATCCGCTCGGCCTCTTCCAGACGTGTGCCCGGAGGCGTGCGGATGTGGAGACGGAAGGTGCCTGCATCCACCTGCGGAAAGAAGTCCTGGCCGATGAAGGGCACAAGACAGGCAGAGAGGAGGATGAAGATGCCGAAACAGGTCAACGCGAACGTCGTATGCACGAGCGCCCAGTTCAGGCCGCGATGGTAGGCGTCGCGCAGCTTCTCGAAGTGACGATTGAAGGCGAAGTGCGTATTCCAGATCGGTCCGGCACCAGCGGGCGCTTCGTGGCCTCCGCCTTCTATGGCGGCGTACATCTCCACCTCAGAGGCCAAAAGGAACTTCACCATGGTTGGAACGAGCGTGCGCGAGAGGAAATAGCTCGCCATCATGGCGAAGACGACCGCCATGCCCAGCGGCGTGAACAGGCTCTTTGCCGCGCCGGAGAGGAAGACGACCGGGACAAAGACGATGCAGATGGCCAGCGTGGAGACGAAGGCCGGAACGGCGATCTGCGCAGCGCCGTCCAGGATGGCTGGTTCGATTTCTTTACCCAGCCCAAGATTGCGATGGATGTTTTCGATCTCCACCGTGGCGTCGTCGACCAGGATGCCGACGGCAAGGCCCAGACCGCCCAGGGTCATGGTGTTCAGCGTCTGTCCACAGAGTTTCAGAAGGATGATGGAGACGAGGATGGACAGGGGGATGGAAACAGCGATGATTACCGTCGAGCGCCAGGATCCGAGGAAGAGCAGGATCATCAGGGCGGTCAGACCGGCGGCGATCAAAGCTTCCCTCACCACGCCCTGCAGCGCTGCCCTTACAAAGACGGACTGATCGAAGAGCAGGCGTACCTCGGGGGGAGGCGGCGGCAGGTTGGCGATGATGAGGGGAAGCCTCTCCTTTACGCGGGCCACGATATCCAGCGTGGAGGCGCTTGCACCCTTCATGATGGTGAGCAGTGTGGCGTGCTGCCCGTTCAGGCGGACGATATTCTGCTGGATGGCGGAGCCGGTGTGGACATGGGCGACATCGCGCATGTAGACCATCGCACCGTTCACCTGCCGGACCGGAATGTTGTTCAACTGCTCTACGACGGCAGGACTGGCGTTGGTGCGGACGATGTAGTCCGTCGTTCCGATCTTCGCGTCGCCGCCGGGCAGAATCAGGTTCTGCGCGGTTAGAGCGGTGACCACATCCGTGGCCGACAGGCCCTTGGCGTAGAGGGAGGGCAGATCCAGATCGACCATGATCTGTCGCGCGCGTCCGCCGTAGGGCGAAGGCACCTGTGCGCCCTGCACGGTGGCAAGTTGCGTACGGACAAAGTTCAGGCCGAGATCGTAGAGATCCGTCTCAGAGAGGCGATCGCTGGACATGACTGCCTGCAAAATCGGCACGTTTGAAGCCGAAAACTGCAGGATAAAGGGAGGTGTCGTTCCCGGAGGAAGGATGCGAAGAATCGTCTGGTTGACCGCTGTGACCTGGGCGATGGCTCCCTCGATCTTCGCGCCGGGCTGAAAGAACACTTTGATAATGGAGATGCCAGAGACCGACTGCGACTCGATATGTTCGATATCGTTGACGGCGGTCGTCATGGCGCGCTCACTGATCGTGGTGAAGCGCTTCTCCATCTCGTCCGGGCTGGTGCCGCTGTAGGTCCAGACGATCGTGACCACGGGAATATCGATCGTGGGGAAGATGTCCGTGCTCATCGTCAGAATGCTGACAATGCCAAGTACGAGAATCAGAACCGCCATGACGACGAACGTGTAGGGCCTTCTGAGAGCGAGCCGGACAATCCACATCTTGGGAGATCTCCTTGTGGCGCGGTGGTTCAAAAAAGCTTGGCGTAACAGATTTCGCGGATGAGTACTTATTTTCTCATCCAATCGCTGGCGTAGAATGAGCTTTATGGCACGTGGATTCGACAGCAAGAACGTAGAAGAGCAACAGAACGAGGCAGCGCGTGCTGGAAACGACAAGCGAGCGCTCGATATGACAGAGGCGGTCAAGAAACGCCGCGTCCAGGAACTGTCCTTACAGAGAGAGCGGGTCCTCTCGGAAAGAACTTCCAGCCCGCACCGGAGGTCTGCCCTCGAGACAGCGTTAGCTGACATCGAAGAAAAACTGGCCGAGCTCGGCTGGTCAATCCATATGTAGTTTGTACTAAAGAGGTGTAGACGTACGAGTCGTGTACGAAGATACAGCCTCTGGGATGGTTATGGCTTTTTATCTGGCGATGGACGCCGGCGGAACAAATACGACCTGCGTCCTGGCGGACGATGAGCGCGAACTTGCGCGGACTACCGTTGGCACCATCAAGCGCATGCGTGCCTCGGCCGAACTCTGTAAAGCAAATCTTGAAGAAGCCCTCGCGGCGCTGGAACAGGCATCCGGCGTGAAGATGAGCGAGGTAAAGCAGACCTGCATCGGGACTGCGGGCGAAACCGTGGCCCTGGTGGCCGACTGGATTCGCGCGGAAGTAGGGGCGCGCGTTGGCGGAGATCTGCTTTTGCTGGGCGATGTGGAGATCGCGCTGGACGCGGCATTTCCCGGCGGTCGCGGCGTCCTGGTACTTGCGGGAACAGGCTCCAATGTCTGTGGACGGACCTCCGACGGTCGCTTGACGCGCGCCGGAGGCTGGGGGCCAGCCATCGCCGACCAGGGATCCGGATATTGGTTAGGCCGCGAGGGTCTGCGTCAGGCCTTCTTTGCTATGGACACAGAGACCCCCACCCTGCTCATGGATGCGATTCTCGCCGCCTGGAATGTGTCGTCTCTTGCAGATGCCGTGCAGTTTGCCCATACCCTTCCGCCTCCGGACTTCTCCAGGCTCTCGCGCCTGGTGGTGAAGTGCGCCGAGCAGGGGGACGAAGTCGCCATGAGCGTCGTGCGGCGCGGCGGTGAAGATCTCGCCGAGCTCGCACTCGTGGTGATGAACCGCCTACGTCGCTGGGAAGAAGAGGCGACCGGCGTGTCCAGCGGTGTCATGCGCGTTGCTGTCGCAGGAAGCATCATGGGCCATGTGCACATGCTGCGCGATGCGATGGCGGATGCGCTCCATGCGTCGGACCCTGACATTGAAGTTCTTCCGCACCCCGTGGACCCTGTGTTGGGGGCACTTTGGCGGGCGCGCAATCAACAATCTTCACCAGCACAGTAGCGGGCGGCAGCTAGCGCAGGGTTCGTCCAAAGGCGCATACTATGAGCGATTATGCGCGAAACTTCAATACGTAAACAAAGACTTCAGGAGCGGTAAACACTTGTTTAATCGACGGGACTTTCTCGGACTTGTTTCTCTCGCGGCAGGCCACCAGGCACTGGCGCAATCTGCCACCGTTCGTAAGGCTGCAAAAAGTGTGTCCATGCCGGCAGGCGATGTGACGAAGTGGGTCAATCTCGCTATTGGAACCGGCGGCCACGGCCACACCTTCCCGGGCGCCACTGTTCCGTTTGGAGCCGTGCAGCTTAGTCCGGATACATATACCGAAGGCTGGGACTGGTGCTCCGGTTACTACACCACGGATACGTCGATCATGGGCTTCAGCCATACCCATCTCAGCGGTACGGGCGCGAACGATCTTCTGGATATTCTCCTGGTGCCGCGCGTTGGCGAGGTCAAGCTGGAGCCGGGATCGCGCGAGAATCCCGAAGAGGGTTACCGTTCGCGCTTCTCCCACGGCACTGAAGTTCTGGAGCCCGGCTACTACTCCGTCATGCTGGAAACGCCCGGCATCAAGGCAGAGCTGACGACGACCGATCGCACCGGTTTCCATCGCTATACCTTCCCGGCAAATGATGCTTCTCACTTCGTCCTCGATCTCTTCCATTCCGCAAACAATCCGGAGAAGACGGTTGGCAGCGCCGAGATGAAGATCGTCGGTAAGGACACGATCACCGGCGGTCGCGTCA
>Ga0247783_1000556_pt1 | contig 11695 bp, 6 predicted proteins | sample UWRJL064202C5_FD_179911 | JGI IMG/M metagenome (GOLD analysis project Ga0247783, IMG submission 179911) | Plant litter microbial communities from Arlington Agricultural Research Station in Wisconsin, United States - UWRJ-L064-202C-5 | ecosystem: Environmental > Terrestrial > Plant litter >...
AACCACCGAAACAGACATTCAACACCTGAAGCCCGCGGCACACGCCCAACACGGGCTTGTTCCGGCGCACGCAAGCGCGCGCGAGCTCGAGCTCGTACAGGTCGCGCGCGGCGTCGCCGGCCCACTCGGGCTGCGCGGGTTCCTCGTCGTAGTTGAGCGGTGACATGTCCGAGCCGCCGGCAAGCACGAGGCCATCGATGCCGTCGACGAGATCGTCGACGGACACGGCGCCCGAGACGCGTGGCAAGAGCGCCGGCACGACGCCCTCGGACATCAGCCAGCGCAGCATCGACTCCTCCGCATAGAGCAGGGTCTTGCCCTTGAAAACAGCGCGCAGTGGATCGGCGTGAAAGAAGCACGCCGAGACGCCCAGGCGCAAGCGGGTCACACGAGCGCCTCGCCGAACAGCGCCTCGAAATCGTGCGCTGTTACCGGCTGACGCGGATTGAAGGTGTGGCAAGCGTCGGCGAGCGCGTTCTTCACGAGCTCGCCGACTTGCGCGGGGCTCACGCCCACGTCGCGCAAGGAGCGCGGGATGCCGACCTCGACGCGGAAACGATCCAGCCAAGCGATGAAGCCATCGGCAGAGGCGTCGCTCGCGCCCACCGTCGCGGCCATGGTCGCCATTTTCTGCTCACTCACCGGCTTGTTGAAGCGCATGCCAGGAACGATCATGATCCCGTTCGCGAGGCCGTGGTGAAGGTCGGCCACGGTCGACAAAGCGTGCGCGCACGAGTGCACGACGCCCAAGTCCTTCTGGAACGCGACCGCACCCATCATGGCCGCACACAGCATCTCGCCACGCGCCGCCACGTGCGCGGCGTCGCTGAGCACGCTGCGGTCGCCCGCGGCGAGTCGTTTCGCGAAGGCGACAGCCGTTGGCAAGGATCGCGCCACGAGGCGCAGCCCTTCGAGCGCGATGCCATCGCACATCGGGTGAAACATCGTGTGCAGGTAGCTCTCCACGCAGTGGGTGAGCGCGTCCATGCCCGTCGCCGCCGTCACCGTGGCGGGCAGAGACAGCGTGAGCTCGGGGTCGAGGAACACGCGTTTTGCCAGTAGCTTGGGCGAAAAGATGATCTTCTTCTGATGCGTGTGGTCGTCGGACACGACCGCGCTGCGGCCGACTTCACTGCCCGTGCCAGCCGTGGTCGGCACCGTGAAGATGGGCGGAACCTCGCCGTCGATGGGCAAGGGATTGGCTAAAAACGCTTCATACGCGAGTAGCTCGCCAGCATGGTGCGCGAGCACCGCGACACACTTCGCGACGTCGAGTGCGGCGCCGCCACCGATCGCCACGATGCCGTCCGCGCCGTGCGCCTGGTAGGCCGCGCCGCCGGCTACCGCCTGCGACACCGTGGGGTTGCCCCAGACACCGCCGAACACCTCGACGGCCAGGCCCGCCTCGCGCAAGAGCTGCACCGGTCCGGTCACGGGCGGCAGCCCCACGATCCCCCTGTCGGTGACGATCAGCGGACGCTCGACGCCATGCTCGCGCAGCGTTGCGGGAAGCAGCCCCACGGCGCCGGGGCCATACTTGATAACGGTCGGGAAATTGAACTGCACTACGGACATCGAGGGCCTCTCCTGCGGATGAAAACTACCGCCGCATCACAGACGTAACAAGCCTTCGTCGTTAAAGTGCGGGAACACGGCGCAACGCGAGGTGCGATGCGGGGTCTCGATCGCAAAAAAAACAAAGCGTGCATACACACTTTGTTTATTTCGCGTGAGCCCCACGCGACTGCACCCGGGGTGCATTCACTTTTGACCCAGGCGAGCCGGGCATGGGCACGGGGTGAAAATGAATTCGGAGACGGCCCCTAAATGATTTCGAAGTAGCGTTCCATCTCCCACGACGTGACAGCGCTCTGGCTCTGGCGCCATTCCCAGAGGCGCGTCGCGACGTAGTGCTCCAGGAAAGGCTGCCCGAAGATCTCACGCGCCGCCTGCGAGCCGCTGAGCCTCGTGGCTGCTTCGTACAGGTTCGAGGGTAATTTGGCCGCCGTTTCATCGGCGTACCCGTTGCCCTTCACCGGGTCTGGTAGCTCGAGTTCGTGCTCGATGCCATATAGGCCGCTGCCCAGCGCCGCGGCGAGCGCCAGGTACGGGTTGACGTCGGAGCCCGAAACGCGTGTTTCGAGTCGCGTCGACTTCGCGCTGCCGGAGATCACGCGAAACGCCGTGGTGCGGTTATCGATGCCCCAGTTCGAGCGCGTCGGCGCCCACGCGCCCTCGACCAGTCGCTTGTAGCTGTTCACCGTGGGCGCAAAGAACGGCAGCAGTTCGGGGAGCAGCTGCACTTGCCCCGCAACGTAGTGACGGAAGAGCGCGCTCATCTTGTGCGGGTCACCCGGGTCGTAAAATACGTTGTCGCCGTTGGCGTTGCACAACGACTGGTGGATGTGACCACTGCAGCCGGGCAGCTTCTCGTTCCATTTCGCCATGAAGCTCGGCATGATCCCGTAGCGCGCGCCGATCTCCTTGGCGGACGCCTTGAACAGCACCGCGCGATCACCCGCCTCGATGGCCTCTCCGTACAGGATTGCTGCCTCGAGGACGCCCGGCCCCGTTTCGGTGTGTAGCCCCTCGATCGGCACGCCAAAGGCCAAGAGCTCGTCCATGAGCGCATTCATGAAGGGGCGATTTTGGCCCGCGCGGAGCAGCGAATACCCGAACATGCCCGGTGTGATCGGCTCAGGGCGAATGTAGCCCTTGTCCTTCAACGACTGTGGGGTCTCCTTGAAATTGAACCACTCGAACTCCATGCCGAAGGCTGCAGCGAAGCCCATGTCATGGGCGCGCCCCACGACCTTTTTCAGCAGTTGGCGCGGGCAGATGGCGAGCGGCGTCCGCCCGTCGGCCTCGACGAACTCGCCAAGCAGGAAAGGCACCCCGTTGTCCCACGGCACCGTGCGGTAGGTCCCGAGGTCCAGCCGCGCCAGCGCGTCTGGGTACCCCGTATGCCAGCCTGTGTAGCCCACGTTGTCGTAACAGATATCGCTGGAGTCCCAGCCGAGTACGACGTTGCAGAATCCAAACCCGTTCTCCACGGCGGACAGGAACTTCTCCCGGTGCATGTACTTGCCCCGCAAGACGCCGTCGATATCGGTGATCGCGACCTTCACCTTCTGCGCGGCTCCGCCTCGGATCTTCTCCAGCACCTCGCGTGATGTGATTTCGACGGTTGGCATGATCCTCCGCGGCCGAGTATCGAGCATTCCCCTTCCCGAACCAACTGCGAGCGCGCGACCGCTAGCTAATCTGCCCCGATCTGCAGGCGCTTGATCATTTTTTGCAGACCGAAGCGCGACAGGCCGAGCAATTCGGCCGCCCGCGTTTGATTGCCTTGAGTACGTTTGAGCGCGCTGCGCACGAGCTCGGATTCGAGCGCATCGACTCGTCCGCGCAGGTTCAGCGCGTCGACTGGCGTAGCGTCGCCGCCTTCACGCGCCAGCACATCCGGGGACAGGATGTCCGGCGTCACCACGTCATCCGCCAAGACCAGCGCGCGGCGAACCTCGTTTTCGAGTTGGCGAATGTTACCTGGCCAGCGATAGGCCGCGAGCGCGTCCATGGCGGCCTTGGAGATCGTCACTTTGCGCTTCAGCGAGTAACGGGCCACGAAGTGCCGCACCAAGAGCGGGACGTCGCCCACGCGCTCGCGCAGCGGCGGTACGCGCACGCTGACCACGTTCAGTCGATAGTACAGGTCTTCGCGGAACTTTCCGGCCAGCACCAGCGACTCCAAGTCACGATGCGTCGCGCCGATCACGCGCACATCCACGAAACGCGGAGATTCGGCGCCCACGGGGTGCACTTCGCCATTTTGCAGGACGCGCAGCAGCTTGGTTTGCATACCGAGACTCATCTCGGCGATCTCGTCCAGGAAGAAGCTACCGTGATCGGCGACCTCGAACAGGCCGGCGCGCGGACGCGTGGCGCCGGTGAACGCGCCCCGCACGTGGCCGAACAAGGTCGGCTCGAGCAACCCTTCCGGAATCGCACCGCAGTTTTCAGTGACGAATGGCTGCTTCGCGCGCGGACCGTTCTCGTGAATCGCGCGCGCCACGAGTTCCTTGCCGCTGCCCGATTCGCCCAAGATCAGCACCGGAACCTCGGAGCTGGTCACGCGATCGACCAACTTGAGCAAGCCGCGAACGGCCTCACTCTGGCCAATGATCGAGTTGTAGGAAAAACGCGTCTCGCGCGCATCGCGTGAGCGTGCGAGTTCTCGTTCGGCAACGTCCAGTTCGGCCTCACGGTGCGCCAACTCCTCTGCTAGCTTGGCCTCGGCGCGCTCGGCGCGGCGCGCCGACCGGCGCAGGAGCAGCTGACTGCGGGCATCGAGGATGGCGACCGCGGCCAGCGTACCGACCAAGCGCACCCAAGACAGCTCGCGCGAGCCGAAGGCTCCGCGACGCACACGATCATCGAGGTAGACCACGCCCAAGGCCTCACCCCGAGCGATCAGCGGGACTGCCAGCACGCTGCGCAATTTCAAGGCATGCACGCTGGCGTGGATCTGGGGCAAATCCCCGGTCGCGTCGACCGCGACCACCGGCTCGGCTAGGTCGAGCGCGCGCTGCGCGAGCGACTGACTCAGGGCCAGCTGCTCGGGTCCGAGATCGACGCGACGCAGATTGCGCGCCGCACGCGGCTTGAGCTTTCCGCCGGGCGCGCGCAAAAGCAAGAGGCCCCGTTCCACGCCCGTCCAAAGCACCAGCGCGTCGACCACTTGGCGCAGCAGCGGGCGCAAGCGATCGCGCTGGCTCAAGCTGCGCACCAAGGCCTCCACGTCGGCGATCTGCTCCGGAACGATCGCGGACTCGACGCTCAGGTCGAGCGCGCGCACCCAATCGAGCGCGCGTACGGCGGTTTGTAGCTCGCTAGGCGTGCGGCGCAGAAACTCACGTGCCGCGTCGCCCGCGGCCGCGCCCAGCCGGCGCGCGCTGTCCGAATCGCCCACGCGCGCGGCAAGCGTTGCTCCGGCGTGCAGGGCGCGGCCACGCACCGAGAGCGACGCGCGCGCCGAACTCAACATGTTCAACTCCGCGATTGGCACATCCGCGCGCGAGGGCTCGCTCGCGCGCAACTCGTGGAGGGCACGAGCCGCCCACCACTCCAAGCGCGCGTCGTCGGCCGCGCCTTCGCGCCGTGCACTTTGGTCGAAGGTCACGACATCGACCAGCGAACCGCGCGCCCACAAGCGCGCCGCGGCGCACAGCGCGTCGTCATCGGCGGTCAGCAACTGGAGTGCACGCGACGCGTGGTCGAGGGCTTCGTCGCCGCGTTCCACCGTGTCGCACAAGACCAAATGCGCGTAACCGCGACAGCGTTGGTCGCCGGATGCTTTGGCGCGCTGCACGGTGTCGAGGGCCGCGGCGCGCGCGTCGTGCTGTGCGCCGGCACTGGCATAAACGACCGCGGCGGACAGCGAGGCGCGCGCGGCATCCCCGGTGCGCCCGAGCGCCTCGAACAAGAGCAACGCGCGACGCGACGCCGAAAGCGCCTCGCCGAGCTCTCCCTGGTTGGTCGCGGCCGCGGCCAGACCCGTCAAATACGTCGCTTCCTCCAACAAGGCGCCGGTGCGCGCGGCCAAATCACTGGCGGCGCGAAACGCCTGCAAGGCCGACTCCGCCTCGCCGCGCGCATGACGCAGCAACCCGAGCACGCCCTCGGCGCGCGCACGCTCTTCGTCACTGGTCGCCTGCAGGCGAGCACGCGCGGCGGCGTCGAGCGCAGCCGCGGAATGTCCGAGGCTCAGCTCGAGCAGCGCACGCACTTCGAGGCTGTGCGTCCCGCGCGCGAAGGGCTCGAGCAGCTTGCCCGCTGCCAGCGTATCTCCCGCGTCGAGCGCGATGCGCGCGCGGATCGCCGCGACGCGCTCGCGTTGCTCGCCATCGAGCAGGCTCGGCTCGAGCTCGGCCAAGAGTGCGCTGGCGGACGCGCTGTCCTTGGCACGGCGACACAGCTCGGCGCTCGCGACCTTGGCGTCGACCTGAGAAAATCCGCTCAAGAACGAGAGCGCGCGGCCGAGCTCGCCGCGCAAGCGAAATGCGCGCGCCAGCGCCAGCGCCAAGCTCAGCGGTCCACCCTCGCGACTGACCAGCGACTCACCGCTGTCCAGCCATGCGGGATCGGGTAGCGCGCGGCCGAGCGCCAGCGCGACGTCCACCGCGCTGACACCGAGCGCGGTACGCGGCGACTCGAGCGCGACATCGTGTTCGATCGCGGCAAGGGTGAAGCTCTCGGGTTCGCGCAGATCCGAAAGCGAAAGCAGACGATCCAAGAGCTGCTCTTCGCGCAAGTCACGCAGTGACGGCCAGGATGCGGCAACGGGGCCGACCAAAGCCACTAGGAAGCGCGCGCGCGAAAGCTCGTCGAGCGGCGCAATCGGTGGCGAGGGCGCGTCATCGAGCAAGCGGCCGCGCAGCTTGAGGATCCCCTCTGCCAGCGTTCGAGACTCGACGACCCATTCGGCCGCGTGCCCCTGCAAATCGATGTGCGTGCCTTTGCTGCGCGCCGCGCCGAAGATCTCGTTCCGGCGCGTCGAAAGGTAGCTTCGCCGCACACTGGCGCGGCGACGCAACGCGGCGTTCGTGTCGTACGCCTGGTTTGCATTGGCGGCGTTGGCCGCGCCAGCCAGGGCGCGACGAAAGACCCAATTGGCCGAAGGGCGGGCGCCTGGCGCAGGCGAAAGTAGCGCACGAACGACCGGCGCAAGCGCGCTTTGACCGCGAACCCGAAACTCACGATCCTGCCGCGACGCGGATTCGGGCTCCAAGATCTCGAGCAAGGTCACGCCCAGCGCCCAGAGATCGCGCGCACGCGCGTCTCCGTCGGCTTGAGCGAACACTTCGGGCGCAAGGTAATGCGCGGTACCGCCGGACGGCTCGGCTTGCTCAGCGGCCCCACTCAAGCCGAAATCGACCAAGCGAGCTTGGTCCGCGGCGACGATGATGTTCGCCGGCTTGACGTCCCCGTGCGCCGCGCCGGAACCGTGCAGCGCCGAGAGCGCGGCGCCCAGATCCCGCGCGACGAGCAGCGACAACTCTTCACGGGCCCCAGCGCTGAGCACTGGCTCGCTCAACAGTTCCGCCAGGCTTTTGCCCGGCGCTGACGACAGCACCAAATAGGGTGTCCCTGCCTCGATGCGTTGGCCGAGCTCCGCGCCCAGCGCCGGCCCGGCCAAGCCCACCGCGAGCAACGCGGGAAATTCTGGGGCCGCCGCGAATAGCAGCCGCTCGGCTTCATCGGCGAAGCGGGGTGCCTCGGCGGGTCCCTTGCCGAGCTTCAGCACGCACGGAGTGCTGGCCGATTCACTCAGCCAAACCGAGCTGGTCGCGCCCTGCCCGATGCGCTCGGCCCAGCGCACGGACTGGCCCAGGATTGTCAACTGTGTTGCCACTGGTGCTCCGCGCCGACAGCCATTAATTTAGCTAGAAATCGCCGGAGCGTCAACGATGGTGGCAGCAAGATCGCGGCTTGATTGGAGGGGGCCAAGGGGGCAAGCCGGCAGGGGGGCGCTCGTGACCCAGCATCGCAACTCGCAGCAGGAATGATTCCCGGAGTTTGACGCCGAAGGCGAGAGGCTAAGGAGGAGGTTCGGGACAAATGGCGCCGGTCGCGATCCAGGCCGAGATTCGCACCAGGTTTTCGCGGGTCGTGGCCGAAGGGATCGGCTCTCCCATTGTTGATGTGTCGTCCTTCGGCATCGGATCACCCAACGCGAACCATTCACGCAGGCGAACGCGCTCGTCTTCGGGAGGAGGCTGGCAATCCAGGCTCGAGACCGGAAAGTGGTAGCCCGTCACACAGCTCGCCGCGTCCTCGGAAACCGCGAAGTTCTCGGGTTTTCTCAGCAACTTGTACATCAAGTAGCTGGTGGCGGGACTTCCCGGGTCGACGATGTTCATCTGCACACCGAAGCGCACAGGACTCTGCAACCCTTGGCCTGTGGCGCTGTTTCCGGTCTCGCTCTGGTGCGCCACCTGACGAATCGCGGTGTAAAAGAGCCCGCGCGAGCTGGACAAATCGAGCCCCATCGGCGGGCGGCGGGTCGATGGTGCGCTGTGCGCGTCGCTCGGCGGGGTCGCGTGGCAATTCACACAACTGTCGAGCGGGCCGCGGGTCATGGTCTCGCAGGTGTCCACCGGCGGCATCACCGGTGGCGGCTCCGTGCGAGGGCCGTTGCCCGTGCCAAAGCTGATCCGCAGCGGCACCGGCCCTTCCCCCAGGGGTGCCCCGTCGAACGCCCAAAACCCCTGACCGGGGCTCGGGCTGGACACGAGTTGGGCGGTGTAGAGAGTATTGGGTTGTAGCTGGCGGAGCGGCCGATACACGACGACCCGCTCGATCATGTCGTATTCGGCCTGCAGAGGGATGCCGTTGGCCGGGGGGTTGCCCGAGTACAGGCTGAGGGCTGCGTTCAGACCGCCGGGCAGCAAAAAGCGATCGAAACGCAGCTCGATCGTGACGTTGGTCGGCACGGCGCAGTCCGGCGTCGGGTCATCACACGTGACGTCCGACCCGAACGGAGCATGCGTGCCCTGCCCGTCCACCGGATAGCTCGCGAGCAGCTGAAGCGGTGGACCATGCGAGGCGGCAACGTCACGCGGGCCGAGATCGCAGCCGGAACTGAAGGCAGCGATCGCCAGCAATACGGCGCGCAGCGCCGCGGGGGTCAAGCTCAGCTGTCGGTGTAGATGTGCAACTGGTCGCGGATCGACTGCTCGCTGACGCCGTTGCGGATCTGATCCTTGAGGCAATCCGCCAAGGTGATGAGCAGGTCGTCTACGCCCTTTTCCTCGATGATCTTCGACAAGAGCTGGCGCGCTTCGCGGCTGTCGTCCTCGCGCAAGAATTCCCGCACCTTCTCCACGGTGATATCCCCTTGGAAGTCGAAGTACAGGTTCTCGAACAGAAAACGAACAAGCTCCTTCACGAAGAGCCTCCTTCAGCGGCAGGAAAAAGTAGCTTTGCGAGCGGCATTCGCAATACCAGTCTGCGGAACTGTCACGCAAGCAGTTTGCGGGAGGCTCCCGGTTTTTGCACGCCTCTTCGCGATAAATCACCGGCAATCCAGCAAATTTGGGTCATCCGGCGTGTGGCAGACCAGGCACGGACGCGCGTTCTGACGCAGGGCGGAAGCGCAGCGAGAGCGAAACCCGAGCGGGTGCGGATCGGTACCCTGGCCTGGGCCGGCCGGGAAGCCTGCGCCGCGTCCGCCCATGGCCGCGCTCGCATGGCAAATCGCACAGTCGCGCTCGACGTGGCAGCTGACGCACGCGCTGATGTTCCGCTCGGCCTCCCAGGCGTGGTGACGAGGTGTGCGTGGGCCGTCGGTCCATTCCGACTTGGCCGGATGGAAACGACCTCGCTCGCTTAGGTTGGCAAACGGGCCGGACATGGTGACGCCGACGCGTTGATGACAGCTCAGGCAGAACGATTGGTCCCGATGGCAGCTCGTGCATTTCTGCTGATTTTCCCGGGAGGCCACCGGGTGCATGCTGAGCCAATCGTTGGGGTGAACGCGGCGCGGCCGAACGCGACCGTCGTGACAATCGGCGCACGACTTTTCGGTATGGCAGTTGGCGCAGAATCGGCTGTCATTGCCGGCGACGACCTTGTGCCGTTCGATCCAATCCGGACCGTGGCCGGCTGCATGCAGCCAGCTTGGCGGCGAGAGTGGCCCCGAGGCAAAGCTGACCTTGATCATGCCGTTCGGCTCGGTCAGGTGGCAGGTGCGGCAATCGGAGCGAGCACGACCGGCAGCGGGATCGGGTGCCTGGTGGCAATTGAGGCAACCGCGCATTCTCGGCAGCTGATCACGCGTCGCGAGTTCGAGATTTTGGACCGCGCCGTGGCATTGCGCGCAACCGATGTTGCGCTTGACGTGGAGCGCATGATCGAAGCGCAAATTCGGTTTCGGCAGCGAGAGCGGAGCGACGCGATTGCCGGCCGAACTGCTGTAGCCCAGGTGACAATAGGCGCACTGGCCCATACGTTCCTGCGGATCGGGCCGGACCTGGCGCGGATTTCGATGATCGCTGCCGTGACAGCCATCGCAACGGGTGCCCCGGGGCAAAAGCGAATCTGCGCTTTCGCGACTGGTGCGCGCCTTCTCGTGGCAGGTCGTGCAGGTCAGCTTCAGATCTTGGACGTGACGCCGATGGTTGAAGCGGATGGTGAGCTCCTGGGCGGGAAATACCGCCGGACTCGGGCCGTTGTCGTTGGGCGACGCGCCGGGCGGGCGATCGCTCTCCGGCACCGCTCGACCGTCGACGCCAGCGCTCAGCCCGTGCGTGAGCCGAGCCATGCTGGGCTCGCCAACCGCGGCGGACGGCACGGCTGCACTCGCACTCGCACTCACGCTCGCACTCGCACTCGCACTCGCACTCGCGCTCGCGGTCGGCGCGACGTCTGCGTGCGCCGATGGGCTTTGTCCGCACAGCGCCAGACACAACGCCGCTAGACAGCCGAACGCCAGCAACCAGAGCGACTCGCGGCGCGTTTCTCGCTTTGGCCGCAGGCTCATCTGAGCACCGAAAAGTTGAGCGTGGCCAGCATGCGGAAGCGCTGACCGACCAAGTGGTTCATGGTGTGCTCCCACTCGACCCCTAAGCGGCCCTTGCTGAACGACAAGAAATTCGGATTGATTCCGCCACCGACTACGTAAGAAAAGCTGGTCGCGCTGCGATCGGCGCGCAGTGCATCCTCCCAATCGTAAAGCGAGAGCACCGCCAAAGTGTCGTAGTAACCGCCGTCGAACTGCTTTCTGCCCGTGACATCGCCGCCGTAGCGGTGCCCGGCATCGCCCGCTTCGGCCATCGTATTGAGCGCTAGGCTGCCGTCCCAGAAGCGGTAGCGTCCGCCGAGCGTCCCCAAGTAATCGAAGGTTCGGCCGTTCTGATTCAGATTGGGCGTGCTCGACGCGGCGTAGCTACCGGGGTCGCCTTCGGTCGTAAACATGCGCACGCCCCCCGATGCGGCCAGCTCGAGCTCCCGCGAGAAGGTGAGGTCGGCGCGCAGGTTGCCGGAGGTCGTACCTCGATGAGCGAACCAATTGAAAATCGAATCACCATCGAAGGTGGGCAAAAAGTAATCCAAGCTTGCGCCCAGCACCGCGCGGTCGCTGGCAAACCAATCCAGGCCCGCGTTGTATTGGCTGACGCGCCGAATGTAGAGGTCATACACGATCGAGCCGAACACGGCTCCGAGGCTCGAGTGGTCGGCGCGCAGCGAATAGCCGAGCCGCTCGCTGGAGGTGCGGTCGCCGAGCGCGTAGGTCAAGCCGCCACCGTTGTCCAAGAATGGCGAGACCAAGACCGCATCGCGATTGATCACTTTGCGGTAGGTAAAACGGCTGTGCAAAAATTGCACACCGCTCGATTCGATGGCAAAACCGTAGGCGGGCGCGAGCTTCGACTCCTGCAAAAAGCTCGGCGATTGGCCAAAGCCGAGGCCCGAACGGTCGCCGCGAGACACGCCGCCGGCCTCGAAGCGTGAACTCGAAAGCATGGGCAAACCGCCGCGCTGCTCGAAGCCTGCGTACGCCTCGAGCGCGAGGTACGCGGGTGTGGTGATCATGACGTCGAGGCCATCGAACGACCAAAAGCCGAGGCTGTCGGTGACGTATTGGCGACCGAGGCGGAAGCCGAGCGTACCGTCCATGTAACGCTGACCTTCGAGG
>Ga0247783_1000558_pt1 | contig 11655 bp, 9 predicted proteins | sample UWRJL064202C5_FD_179911 | JGI IMG/M metagenome (GOLD analysis project Ga0247783, IMG submission 179911) | Plant litter microbial communities from Arlington Agricultural Research Station in Wisconsin, United States - UWRJ-L064-202C-5 | ecosystem: Environmental > Terrestrial > Plant litter >...
CCAGATTGCGACCAAGTCCGCCACACAGTTCCCTGCTCGTTGAAAATCGACGACTGCCGAATTCCGGGCCTTTCTTGGAATGGCCGGCCTTGGCGCGTGTTGTGCATTGCAAACCGAGTTCCGAAGGAGGAATGCATGGGTTTTTTAACGCGTTTGATAGGCCTGGAGAGCGACGCAGATCGACAACCCGCAGTGGCACGCGCCAGTGCCGGGACGCCGCGCGTGGATAGCGATCAGCAGGCGCTCGAGCGCTATCGTTACATGCTGCGCACTGCACCGCCCGAAACACTGGAGCAGGCCCACGCCGAGGCCTTCGCCAAGCTCACGAACGAGCAACGACAACGGCTGTTGAGCGAATTGGCCGCGTCCGCACCCGCCGCCGAGCAGGGCGCGATCGCGGCCACGCCAGTGGACGACACACGGGCGCTGGCGCGTGTCGCAACTCGTGCGGAAGTGCGACAGCCCGGAATTCTCGAACGTACGATGGGTTCGGGTGGTTTAGGCTTCGGGGCGAACCTGCTGTCGAGCTTCGCGATGGGCTTTGTCGGTAGCATGGTCGCTCAGAGCTTCTTTTCCGCGCTGGGCGGCTTCGATAGCTACGACGGCGAAGCAGGCGACGGCGAAGCAGATGCCAGCGAGGCGAACGCCGACGAATCGGAGCTCGCCGACGGCGATGACGGCTTCGACGACGGCGGCGATATGGGCGATTTCGACGTCTGAGCGCTAACTCTGAGCACGCGGCCTAACGAACCGCAGAATGGCGAACGCACCTAGCGCGGTGAACACGGCGAGCACGAAAGCTCCCACGCCGGCTGCGGAACCGAGCGCGCCCGCCACCCAAACGCTGGCAGCCGTGGTGATGCCCGAGACATGACCACGGTTCTGAATGATGGCGCCGGCGCCCAGGAAACCGATGCCGCCGATCACCCCCTGCAGCACACGCGTGGGGTCGAAACCGTCGCCTGTTTTCGGGGCCAGGTGATCGCCGACCTCGAACCCCAGCAACGTAAAGCTGGCGGAGCCGAGCGCGACCAACATGTGCGTGCGCAGCCCCGCGGGCTTGTCGGCGCGCTCCCGATCCCAGCCGATCAACGCTCCGATTGCCATCGCGACCAAGAGTCGAAGTGCGACCTCTGTTACCGAAGCGCCCTTCGTCCAGATAATGTCCATGCCAGCGCGAAGCAATTTGCGTACCTCGATAAGCCGTTGGGGTGAGCTCGCCAAGGCGCTCTGTTCACGCGCTCAGCAATCGATCGCAGGCGCGGGGTTTACGCCACCCAGCACGTAGGCGGTGAGGAAGCTCGTCAGCTCGTCGACCAAGCCGTCCGCGTCGAGCCCTGGCGGGCCTTCCAACAAGTGCGCCAGCATGGTCGCGCGGACGGACTGGAAGATGATGAAGGCGGCGGCATCGACGTTGTTCACTCGCAGTGGCGCGCTGGTTGCGGTCAAAAAATGCCGCACGAGCTCGGTGACGCGTCGATCGAACGCTTGCACACGGTCTGCTTTTGCGACCCGCAGCCCCTCGATGGCAAGCACCCGGTGCAGGCCGGGTGACTGGGCATAGAGATGCGCCAAGCCGCGCAGCGCCGCGGTGACGGTTTCGACGGGTGCTTGGTGCAGGTTACCGTCGGCGAAGACCGTCTGCATCACCGCCATGGTGCGTTCGAACTCGCGATCTTGGAGCGTATCGAGGATCGCGTCACGGTGGGAGAAATACTGATAGAGCGAGCCGATGCTGACGCCTGCCACCTCGGCGATGCGCGTAGTCGTGGCCGCTTCGAGGCTCTCGCGATCGAGGATTTGCGTAGTGGCCTCCAGAATGGCTCGAACCGTCTCCTTTGCCCGAGGTTGTTGAGGTCGCTTTCGCGCGCTGGCTGCCATGGCGTCCGCGAACCTTCTACACTGCCCGAGCGCGGCCGTCGTCCAGGCCCTGGGCGCTCGTCTTCGCCCGGGGGGACTTGGCCAACGAGAACCGTCGGTCGAAGCGATCGAGGTTCTTGTGCACGACCACTTGGAAGCACTCCGACGAGCCCTGTAGGGCAATGCGCCAGGACCAGCCGAGAAAGAGAGCCCACAGGCGGTACCAGCGATCGCCATAAGAGGCTGTGATTTGGCTTCGATTCGCCTGCCAGTTTTGCTGCCAACGTTGCAACGTGAGCGCGTAATGGACACTCACATTTTCTACCGAGTGGATGCCGAACCCCGCCTTCTCCATCGCCTTGCTCATCTCACTGAGGGGGAGAGACGCATCGGCGCCGGGGAAAATGTGCTTGTTCATGAAAAGGCCCCACACCATGTCCTCTGGGCGCATGCCCACCGGCGGCACACCGAGGGGCCCGCCGCGACGCAACCCGCACCACTGAATGAGAAACAGCCCGTCGTCCTTCAATCGTTCGCGAACGACTCGGAAGTAGCGGGGCAGGTTCTTCAGGCCGACGTGCTCCACCATCTCGAGACTGACGATGCGATCGTATTTTTCTTGGGGCATCTCGCGGTAATCGAGGCAGAGGATCCGCGCGCGGTCTGACACACCCCGCTGGGCGATGCGTGCGTTGCCGAAAGCCGCGCCGGTCTTCGCTAGCGTGACCCCGGTGACATTCGCGCCGAATTCCGCTGCTGCGTGTGCGGCCAGCGTGCCCCAACCACAGCCGATGTCGAGCAGGGATTGGCCGGGCGCGAGCCCGAGCTTCTGACAGACCAGATTCATCTTGTTCCGCTGCGCGTCCTCCAGCGACTCATGCTCGTCTCGAAAGACCCCGCTGGTGTAGATCATGGAATCGCCGAGGAATGCCTGAAAAAAGTCATCTCCCCGATCGTAATGGTCGCGCACGATGCGCTGATCCTGCGACTTCGAATGAATGAGCCACTCCGGAATCATGCGCGTGACGAGAAAGCGCAGGTGCCCGGTCGTGATCTTGAAATCGACGAGCTCCCCTCGTGTATCGAGAAACGCGCTCAGATCGGGAATGTCGATCGCGCCGTCGATATACGCCTCGTGCAGCGTTTCCATTGGCATCGGTCCGCGGCCAAAGCGCCGCTCGAGCCGCTTGTCGACGAACACCACGTAGTCGGAAAATTGAATCATCCCTGTGCCTGCCCCCGGTGAAAGTTGATGAGGAGAGAGTGCTGGATGCCAGTCATTCTGTCTATTCGCCTTCCCCTCACTTTCCCGTGGCAGCCGCGCTCGGGCAATAGCAAGCGCCGCGGGCCTCCGCGCGCACTGCCGCTGCTCGCGGGACTCACGTTTCCATCGACGACGATCCTGGGGTGACTAGCAGCGTCGGCCCAAGGTGAGAGCCGCGGAGCATCGCAGCCATGCCAAAGACATCGGAATCAGGATCTGCGACGCTCGGGCGAGCGAAGCGCAGTTCATCACAGGCCGAGCTCACTCAAAGAGGGATGATCATCTGGTCGACGACCGAGCGGCCAGTGGTACTTGCGATCGCTCTCGGCGATCTCCAGATCGTTGATGCTTGCGATGCGGACGGCCATCAGGCCCGCGCTGTCGAACTCCCAGTTTTCGTTGCCGTAGCTGCGAAACCAGCGGCCATCGCTGTCGTGCCACTCGTATGCGAAGCGAACGGCAATGCGATTCTCGCGGAATGCCCAGACTTCTTTGATCAGACGGTAGTCGAGCTCGCGTTGCCACTTGCTGGTCAAGAAGGCTTCGATCGCCGTGCGCCCCGAGAGGAACTCCGCGCGATTGCGCCAGCGACTCCCCTCGCTGTAAGCCAAGGCAACCCGCGCAGGATCGCGACTGTTCCAAGCGTCTTCAGCCAACCGGGCCTTGAAGGCCGAGGTCTCTTGGTTGAACGGGGGCAAAGGGGGTCTGCTCATGAAAATAGCCTGGGGTGGTGGGTGAGTTGGGCGCCGCAGCGTCGCGCTGGGCGGCCCACGTCGATGCTTCGCCGCGTTCCTGCGCTCCAAAGCGCCGACTTCATTGGCGCAGGATAGCGCGAGGCTGCACGCGGTTCAGGGCCTCCAGCCGCTGCTCAGCGTCCGAGCTGATGCGGCGCACGATTTCGGCCGCGGGCTCGACCCGCTCGGCCAAACCGACGGCTTGGCCCGCATAAAGCTCGGCGATCTCGAAATCTTGCGCCAAGAGCGCTGCCTCGAGTTGCACGCGTGCGGAGGGCTCGGCCCCGAGCTCGGTCTCGTGCCCGTGCCAGCGCGCCGTGAACTCGTTTTTCAGCGCTCGCCCTCGGAACTCGGGCGGCCAAGGAACTCCCTGCGCGACGTCGAACGCCGAAGTGAGCACCGTGGAGCTCTCGTTGCCCTCAGCAGGTGCTCGCGGGCACGAGCGGAGTTGCGCGCCTCTTGGGCGACCAACAGCGGCGTACCGAGCCATGCTCCCTGTGCGCCAGCTGCGAGTACCGCCGCCAGGCCACGCCCGCTGGCAATTCCGCCTGCAGCGATCACCGGCACAGCTACCCGATCGAGGACCACTTGGAGCAGCGGTAGCGTGCCTACACCCCCCGTGTGCCCGCCAGCTTCGGTGCCTTGGGCGACGAGCAGATGGGCACCCGCCGCCTCGGCGCGCAACGCGCTGTCACGATCTTGCACCTGACAGATCAAGTTCACACCGGCATCGCGGATCCGGACCGCATACGGAGCCGGGTCGCCGAAGGAAATCGAGATCGCAAATGGCTTCGAATCGAGCGCTACTTGCAACAACTCGGGGCGTGCCTCGAGCACCCACGCAATCAGCCCGATGCCGAAGCGACGCTCGCCTGCGAGGCGGCGAAACTCCGCGACGTCGGCGCGCAAACTTTGGCTGGGATCGCCGCCTGGTACCAGGCCAATCATGCCTAGCGCACCGCAACTTGCGAGCGCAGCAGCCAATGTTCCACCTGCCTGCGGCGACATTGGCGCGCCGATGATCGGCAGCTCGAGACCCCAATCGTCCGTCAAAAATGTGTGCACTCTGATCGCTCCTCGCGGGCGACAGCGCTACCACTCCGCCCGACGTCTGGGCAGCACGGCCGTGAAGTCACTGCTGTCGGAACCATGGCTTTCAGCTTCGTTGTGCGCCCAACGTATCACGGCTGAAGCAGGGAAGCCGAGCGCGAACGAGGTTCGTCCGCTTGCAACGGAGAGGAGAGCTGCGAACCGTGACGCCGAAGGCAGTGCCGGCCCGCGACGCGACTCGTGACCATCAAAAAAGCTCTGGGAACTCGGCGCGATTGGTTACGTCGCGTCACTGGCGCCCAGACCGCGCAGCCCGAGGTTCCCGTAGCGGTGATAGCTCACGCTGACCGACTGCTCGCGCAGGGTGTGCAGTAGCTCGTAGCGCCCGACCGTGGGTGGCTCGCTGAACACGTGTAGCCCGCGCTCGCGCGCGATCGAAAGCGCGCGAGCGGACAGTGGTGCTCGGCAGCGGACGCGCTCCGCCGTGGTCGCCGAGAGCGCGGCACACAGGGCCTGATCGGTGCTGCCGTCATGCTGTTCGAGCACATTGGCGCCGAGCGCGAGCGCCAAGCGGTGGGCGGGGCTCGTGGGCGCGCTGACCAGCGACAACGGACACTCGGTGACGACAGCTGCGAGCGCGATCAGGGCGAGCTCCTGGTCCGACATGTGCGCGTCGACAATCACCAACAGATTGCTCAACGGATGGTAGTCGAGCAAGTTGTCCTCCCCGCGCAGCTGGCTCTCGTCGCAGGCGCTGGCAAACCAGCGTGTGTGTGCCTCGACGAACTCTGCCGCGGCGGTCTGCAAACCCGAGGCGTCCAGCGTCTGGCTCAGGAGCTGCAACCATTCGTCTACGCGCGCGGGTAGTGGGCTGGGCGCCGCGCTCGGCGAATTCGTGGGCACCGAGTGCAGCTCGACGAACTGCGCGACATAGTTTGGGCCGCCCGCTTTTGCTCCCGGCCCAAAGCTCGACTCCTTCCAGCCGCCAAACGCTTGCCGGCGCACGATCGCGCCGGTGATCTTTCGGTTCACGTACAAGTTACCGGCCTGCATGTGCTCGATGAAATACGCTTGCTCGCGTTCGTCCAGGCTGTGGATGCCGGCGGTGAGTCCATAGGCGGTGTCGTTGGCCAGGGTGACCGCTTGCTCGAGATCTGCCGCTTGTAAAACCGCGAGCAGCGGGCAGAAAAATTCCGTGCGCTGACTGCGGCTGCCTCGCGTGACCCCGAGCTTGATCCCCGGGCTCACGAGCCGCACGTTGTGCGGATCGATGCGAGGCTCCAGTAACCAGGATTCGCCAGCTTCGAGCTCGGTCAGGGCTTTTCGCTGCAGCTCGGAAGGCGGCTGGATCATCGGCGTCACGAAGCTATCGAGCTCCCAGGCCGAGCCGACCTTCAGGCTCCGGGCCGCATCTTCGAGGCTGCTCCGAAAATGAGCGTCTTCGTACACCTCCCGCTCTAGGATCAACTGGCTGAGCGCGCTGCATTTTTGACCCGCGTGTCCGAAAGCCGAAGCTAAGATGTCTTGGATCGCTTGCTCGCGGTCGGACATGGCTGACACGATCAGCGCGTTCTTACCTCCGGTTTCCGCGAGCAGATGCAGCTCGGGACGCAGCCGATGAAACAGGCGCGCCGTGCTGGTTGCGCCAGTCAGCACGACGCTGCTCGTGCGCGGATCGACGATCAATTGCGAGCCCACTCGGTCGTCGCACACCACGTACTGCAGGAGAGACTCCGGGATCCCCGCGTCCCACAAGAGCTCGCACGCGCGCTGAGCGACCAGCGGCGTTTCCAGCGCAGGCTTGAGGATCACGGAGTTGCCCGCGACGAGTGCCGCAAAGGCACCGCCGAGCGCGATCGCCAGCGGGAAGTTCCAGGGCGGCGCAATCACCACGACGCCGCGCGGCCTGGCGCTGACGCGCGCGTCGCTCGCGAGCTCGCGCTGGCAGCGTAGGTAATACTCGGCGAAATCGATGGCTTCGGAGACCTCGACGTCGGCTTCTTCGGCCCGCTTGCCTGCGTCCAGCACCATCAGCGCGATCAGCTCGCCGCGTGCACCGCGCAGCGCTCGCGCCGCTTGGCTCAGCCAGTGTTGGCGCTGTTCGGGGTCGTAGCCACCCTGCCGATGCGCCTGGACCGCGCGCGCCAAGGTGCGTTCGATGACCTCGGGACTGGCGAGTTGGATCGAATAGGGCACGTGACCGGGGCGGGATGGATCGAATCCGAGCAGCACTTCTGCGCTCGCCAGCGCCGAATCTCGCACGCTGGATGCGACCGAGAACGTGAGCTCGGCCACCCGCGCAAGCCAGCGCTCCACGTGGCTCCGGTTCGGTGCGAGTCCAAAATCCGTGTCCGGCTCGTTCTGGAAGGGTGCCGCAGCGTCGAGCGCGAGCGCTGGGCTGCCGCGGTCTTGCGTACGCCGCGGCAAGCTCGAGACCGCTTCCGTCTCGGAGCACGCCCGCAGAAAGCGAGCCTTTTCGCGCTGCCACTCGGCGCTGTCCAGGTGCATCGCGAAGCTGTGCGAAAGGTAGTTGTGCGGTGACGTGTTCTCGTCCAAGCGGCGTGTCAGATAGGCGATGGCGCTCGGCAATTCATGCTCGAGAACGATCGGCGCGTAGACCAACACGTTTGCCTGGATGCTAGCGAGCGCACGGACGAGCGGATTGGCCATGCCTTCCAAGAGCTCGAAGCAGGTGCGCTGAACAACGCCTCGTGAATGGCTGGCGACCAAGCCAAAACAGAGATCGAACAGGTTGTGGCTGGCGATCCCGACCTCGGCTGAAGCGGCGTTTTCCGGCTGGCAGGCTCGCAGCGTCAGACGCTTGAAGTTTGCGTCGACCTCGGCCTTGCTGCCATAAATGGGCGAGGGCCAGCCGCGCAGCTCGGATTCCACGCGCTCGAGCGAAAGGTTCGCGCCTTTGACGATGCGAATGCGGATCGGACTGCCACCACGGCTGACACGCTGTCTGGCCCACTCGAGCACGCGCGCCTGAACGCCGTCCGAGTCAGGCAGGTAGGCTTGTAGAACGAGCCCCGCGCGCAGCGGCAAGAATTCGGCGTCGTCCAAGACCCGCTGGAACGCGGCCACCGTCAGCGGCAGATCGCGATACGATTCCATGTCCAGCGTGACGAGCTTCGGTTTCTGGTCCTGCCCGGGGTGGCTGATCGCGGCTCGATAAATAGGGCGCAATCGCTCGGCAATCCGCGTCACGGACTGCTCGAATGACAGCGGCTGCAGCTGACTGAAGATGGACGAAACCTTCACGCTGATCGTGTCTATCGAAGGCGATTTCAGGAGCTCGACGTAACCTTCGACGCGCCGTGCCGCCTCAGCCTCACCTAACACGGCCTCACCCAAGTGGTTGATGTTGACGCGGATGCCGGCGCTCCGGCGCTGGCCCAGGTACTCATTCAGCTCGCTCTCGGCAGCAGGCAAGATGAAGGCCGTGGTTTCTTGCCGAATGTGGTTCAGCATGGCGGTGCCGCTCAGAGACGGCAGCCAAGTGCCGAGCCGCCGCAGCGCGGCCAAGCTGAGCCTGTCCACGGCGCCCAGGTATTCCGGCGCTCCTAGCCGTTCGAGCAAGTAACGCGCTTGCTCGACCGTGCGTTTACGCGAGCTCGAGCGGTAGGCCCGATCAGCCAGCAATGTCGTGAACACCTGTCCGCGCGGGTCTCGCATCATGCCGGCGAGCACCCGGGCCTGCTCTGCGTCGCGCGGCGTTTTGAAGCGTTCCGCGAGACCGAGCAGGCTCTGCGCCAGCTCGACGCTCCGTTCGCCCAGCTCGACCGGCGTCAGTGCTTGGCCAGCGACGTCGGCCAAAAGCCGCTCGGCCCGCATGACGAGCTGGCTTGTCTGGTCTCGCTCAGCCTTCACTGCACCACCGAACAGAGCGAAAACCAGGCTCGAACCCTCATGCTTCGAACGACCCTACTCGTGCGCGCGGGGGCCAAGCAAGCGCGCGCCGCTTCTCGCTCGGATTACGCGGGGGGGCATTGAAAACCTGGACCGCTCGTTGCTCGACCGATTAACATGCGGCTGTAGCGGGACCAGCGAATTGCCATACGGAAATAGCTTATGAGCGAGAATGACGAACGTTTACTGCAGGCCGTGAGGGCTGGCGGAATTGGCATTTTCGATCACGATCACGCGACCGACATCATCTATTGGTCACCGGAGCTGCGCGCGTTCTACGGCTTCAGCCCCGACGAGCCGGTGACGATGGGCTCAATCATCGCGCAGTGCTACCCGGAGGACATGCCACGCGTCGGACAGGCCGCAGTTCGCGCGCATAGTCCGGACGGCGATGGCTCATTCGACATCGAGCATCGGATCTTCACCCGCGACGGGCGGCTGCGCTGGGTACTGACTCGATCGACGACGCTGTTCCAAGGGCTTGGCCCAGAGCGGCGGCCCGTTCGCACGATCGGGGCCGTGCAAGACGTCACCGACCGGCATGACGCGAGCGCTCAGCTGCGAATCCTCGATACGGTGATCCGCTCCAGCGGCAGAGCCATCGCGATCGCCGACCCCAGCGGTCGGCTCACGTTTGCCAATGAAGCCTTCGTGCGCTTCTGGGGGCTCGAGAGCGGTGAAGACGTGCTCGAGCGTTCGCTGTTCGAGTTCTGGGAGCCAAGCGAAGGACCAGGCGAGGCCATTGCCGAGATTTTTCGCAAGGGGACTTGGCACACGGAAGCCGTCGGCCGGCGCCGCAACGGTGAAGTGTTCGACGTCGCGGTGGTCGCAGAGGCCGTTTGCGACCAGCGTGGTCAGCTTGCCCAGGTCCTAGCAACCTTCAACGACATCACCGCCAGTAAACGCGTCGAGCAAGCACTCCGTCTGAAAGACCAAGCCATCGCGACCTCGCTCGTCGCCATCGCCATGAGCGATGCCAGCGGGAAGATCGTGTACGCGAACCCGGCCTTGCTCAAACTCTGGGGCTACGCCTCCGACGATGACGCACTCGGACGGCCGCTGCTGGAGTTTGCCGAGCCGCAGCAGGCCAAGCTGGTGCTGGACAGCGTGCGCGCGCATGGCTCGTGGGTCGGAGAGCTTTCGGGCAAGCACCAGGGCGGCGCAAGCATGCAGATGAAGCTGTCCGCGCAGTCCATTTCCGACCCGAACGGGCAGCTCGTCAACGTAGTTGCGACCTTCGTCGACGTAACCGAACAGAAGCGCCTCGAATCGCAGCTGCTGCACGCCCAAAGGATGGAGTCGGTCGGGCGTCTCGCTGGTGGGGTGGCGCACGACTTCAACAACCTATTGACGGTGATCTTGGGCGGCATCGAGTTCACCCGACAAGAGCTCGGGCCCACGCATCCAGCGCATGAGTTTCTGGCCGATGCCGAGGACGCAGCCGATTCCGCAGGCACACTGACCAAGCAGCTGCTGGCTTTTTCCAGAAAGCAGATCATCGCGCCCAAGGTCTTGAACTTGAACGAGGTGATCGCGCGAGTCGAACGCATGGCGCAGCGGCTACTCGGTGAAGATATCGTGCTCCGGACCCTGTGTTCTCCGAGTCTCGGTTTCGTCCGCTTCGATCCGGGCCAGGTCGAGCAGATCATCATCAACCTTGCGGTCAACGCGCGAGATGCGATGCCCGAGGGCGGCAAGTTGACGATCGAGACTCGCAACGTGCGCGTCGACGAGCCATACGTCGACGCGCACGCCAGCGTCGACTTCGGGGATTACATCTTGCTTGCCATCTCGGACAGCGGCACCGGGATGAGCGAGGAAGCGCGCGCGCATCTATTCGAGCCCTTCTTCACGACCAAGGGGCCTGGCAAGGGCACCGGCCTCGGCCTCGCGATGGTGTACGGCGCGGTCCAGCAAAATGGCGGACGAATCGAGGTTTACTCCGAGCCCGATCTCGGCACGACCTTCAAAATCTATCTGCCCCGAGTCTCTCTAACAGAACGGGAAGCTCGCGCCCCGGAGCGGCTCAGTCCGCGCAGCGGCGGCGAAGCGATCTTGTTGGTCGAGGACGACGAGCGGGTTCGGTCCTTCGCCGCGACCGTGCTCGAACGCTTCGGATACAAGGTGCACGCCTTCCCGGCGCCAGCGCACGCGTTGGCCGCCCTCTCCGAGCTCCGCCCACCGCCCGAGTTACTGGTTACTGATGTCGTGATGCCCGGCATGAACGGTCGAGCGCTCTCCGAACGAGTCACCGCGCTGATCCCCACGATTAGAGTGCTGTTCGTTTCCGGCTACACCGAGAACGTGATCGTGCACCACGGCGTACTCAAGGACAACATCGAGTTTCTGGCCAAGCCGTACTCGGTCGATCAGCTCGCCCGACGCGTGCGTGAGGTACTCGACGAAGACGCGCACACCGCTTGATCTGCGCCTTTAGCTAGGAATTTTGCGGATCCCGCGGCGCGTCCACAACAGTTTCGTGCCCTCCGAGGTCCATTCGTAACCGCGCTCGCCCTCGATGATCAGCGCGGCGCTCGCGCTCCGCTCTTGCGAACTGAGGCCGACATCGACGTCTATCAGCCTGCCTGCGGCCGTGACCAGGATCCGACCTTTGCGGCCCCGCGGCAGGGAAGCGGTCTGCGAGTGACCGACGACCATGCGCTGGGCCCCGACCAACGCCAGGGTCTCGCCTAGCTCTCGCCGCGCTTCGGGCCCGCCAGCCACCAAACTGCGATCCCAAAGCGGGCCGGTGGGATTGCGAAACAAACATTTCTTGGGCAACGACCAAAGGTTGATCCGCGCAGCCGCCCAGCACTCCTGTGCCTGTTGATTCAG
>Ga0247783_1000560_pt1 | contig 11639 bp, 13 predicted proteins | sample UWRJL064202C5_FD_179911 | JGI IMG/M metagenome (GOLD analysis project Ga0247783, IMG submission 179911) | Plant litter microbial communities from Arlington Agricultural Research Station in Wisconsin, United States - UWRJ-L064-202C-5 | ecosystem: Environmental > Terrestrial > Plant litter >...
CGCGGCCGCGTCGCTGGTGTTCGGCATCGCGCTGCTCGCGGCCGGCCAGAGCTCGACGTTGACCGGCACGATCGCCGGTCAGGTCATCCTCGACGGCTTCCTCGACCTGAAGATTCCGTGCTGGCAACGCCGCCTGATCACGCGCGCGCTCGCGCTCGTCCCCGCGCTGATCGGCGTGTGGTGGCTCGGCGATGCGGGCGTCGGCACGCTGCTCGTCGCGAGCCAGGTCGTGCTCGCGATGCAGTTGCCCTTCGCGATCTGGCCGTTGATCCGCTTGACGAGCGATCGCCGATTGATGGGCCGGCGCGCGATCGGGCCGGTGACGAAGAGCGCGGCGTGGACGGTGTTCGGGGTGCTCGTCGCGGCGAACGGCTGGTTGTTGAAGGAGTTGGTCCGCTGAACGGTCAGCGCACCGCCTTCACGTCGAAGTGCGGGTTCTGGATCAGTCCCAGCCGATTGCCGAACGGGTCGACCACCGCGGCGACGCGAATCTCTCCGCCGACCTCGTAGACCGCATCGAGCAGCGTCGCGCCGATTCCGACCAGATGCGCGATGGTCTCGTCGATGTCCGACACGCCCCACAACGGCTGCGGCCCGTCGATCCCCGGCCTGCCGTCGGGCACGAGGCCGAGTTCGAAGCCGCCGACGTGGAAGCCGACATAGAACGGTTCGTCGAAATACGGCGCGACGGCGAACGCCTCGGCGTACCAGGTCTTCGCGCGTGCGAGGTCCGGCACGGGATAGATGGCGGTGCGCAGTCCGAGGATCATCGTGTCATCCGTCGCTCTGGTTTTTCGCCGCGAGCTCGCCCAGCGCGCGCGAGATCTCGTCGACGTCGCCCGGTCGCACGAGGCGCTCGGTCTCCTTGCCGTCGGACAGGAAGATCAGGGTCGGCCACAGCTTGATGCCGAACGATCGGCCCAGGGGTCGGCCCGATTCGTCTTCCGCCTTGATGTGGCGGATGTTCGGATAGTCCGCGAACGCCTTCGCGATCATCGGCGCGGCCGCGGCGCAGAAGCCGCACCAGTTGGTCCCGAACTCGAGCACGGCGATGCCGGGTAGCCGGTCGATCTGCTCGCGCGTCGGTTGTTCGGTCGTGTAGGGGCGACTCATCGCGGTCGGTGCTCGGCAAGGACGGACGGCCTCGTCAGAGCCGCGAGTCTCGCACGGGTTCCCGCGGCGCGGGGAGGCCTCATCGCGCGAACAGGCGTCGCACGATCCACGACCGCGTCTCGGCCGGGTCGATCACCGCGTCGAGCTCGAGCGTCGTCGCCATGTTGAGCGCGCTGCCGCGGGCGTACTGCTCGTCGACGAGTTTCGCGTAGAGCGCGTCGCGTTCGGGTCCTTCGGGAACCGCCTCGAGCTCCTTGCGATAGCCGAGCCGCACCGCGCCTTCGAGCCCCATCGCGCCGAACTCCGCGCTCGGCCACGCGACGACCGCGGACGCGGCGTGGAAGCCGCCGCCGACCAAGGCCATCGCGCCGAGGCCGTAGGCCTTGCGCAGCACGACGGCGACGAGGCGATGCGAGACGCGCGCCGCGGCGATGAAGAGGTCGCCGGCACGCCGCGCCTGTCCCCGGGCCTCGACCTCCGGCCCGACCATGAAGCCCGGCGTGTCGACGAGCGACACGATCGGCAGTGCGAAGCGCTCGCAGAGCCCGAAGAAGCGCGTGACCTTCTCGGCGGCCTCGACGTCGATCGCGCCACCGCCTTCGGACGACTGGCTGACGACGAGGCCGACCGCGCGTCCCTCGATGCGCGCGAGCAGCGTCAGCACCGCGCGTCCGTAATGCGGCCGCAGTTCGAGAGCGGAGTCGACGTCGACCAGCAGTTCGACGATCGGTCGCACGTCGTAGGCGCGCACGCGGTTCTCCGGCAAGGCATCGCGCAGCGCGGCTTGCGGCTGGGCCGCCCAGTCCGCCGTGGCGCCCTGCAGATAGCCGAGGAAGCGCTTCGCCTTGCGGACCGCGTCGGCCTCGTCGTCGCAGAGGACGTCGACGACGCCGCTCGTCGCGAGGACCTCGGCCGGCCCGATTTCCTCGGGCCGGAACACGCCGAGGCCGCCGCCCTCGATCATCGCCGGGCCGCCCATGCCGATGTTCGCGCCGCGCGTCGCGATCAGCAGGTCGCTCGCACCCGCGAGCGCGGCGTTGCCCGCGAAGCAGCGGCCGGCGACGATCGAGACGACCGGCACGCGACCCGCGAGTCGCGCGAAGCTTGCGAACGTGGGGACGTGCAGTCCCGCGACGATCGGCAGGTCGACGTCGCCGGGCCGTCCGCCGCCGCCCTCGGCGAACAGCACGACCGGCAGGCGTTCGTCGTGCGCGAGGCCGAGCATGCGGTCGGTCTTCTGGTGGTTGCGATGGCCTTGCGTGCCCGCGAGCACGGTCGCGTCGTAGGCCATCACGACGCAACGGGCGCCGACGCCGTTGCCTGCGAAGCGCCCCGCGTTGATCGTGCCGATCCCGGTGATCATCCCGTCGGCCGGCGTGTTGCGCATCAGGTCGTCCGCGTCGCGTCGCCGGCTCTGCGCCGCGACCGCGAGCGCGCCGTATTCGATGAAGCTGCCGGGGTCGCACAGGTCGTCGACGTTCTCGCGCGCCATGCGCAAGCCGAGGCGACGCCGCTTCGCGATCGCGTCGGGCCGCGCCGCGTCGAGGACCAGCGCGTGGCGCGCGATCGCCTCGGCGAGCGCCGGGCGCAGCACGTCGGCGTTCGCGCTGGTCTCTTCGCTGGGCACGGTGGGTGCCGGCTCGTCGACCGCGTGCGCCGTCCGCTCGACGACGCGCATCAACACGGTCCCGGCCTCGACCACGTCGCCGGTCGCGACGAACACCTCGGAGACGAGGCCGTCGACGTGCGCGCGGATCTCGTGTTCCATCTTCATCGCCTCGACGATCGCGACGACGCCGCCGTCTCGCACCGCCATGCCCTCGATCGCGACGAGTTCGACGACGGTGGCGGCGATCGGCGTGACGAGGTCGGTCGCGGTCATGGCAGGTTCGGGCGGATCGACGGGGTCGTCAGGGTACAGAATGCCGATCCCGATCCGATCGAAAAGAGGCCGCGATGACCTTCAAGCCGCTCGATACCCACGTGCTCAAGAACACGACGCGCCCCTCGACGGCGACGGACGCGTCGCTTCGCTCGTTCGTCACGCAGGCCCGGGCCTCGCGCACGAGCGCCGGCGCCAAGCCCCTGCTGCTCGTCGGCTCCGCGGCCGCGAACGCGAGCGCCGCCGCGACGGTCGCGGGCGAACTCGAGCGCCCGTTGGTGCGCATCGACCTCTCGGCCCTCACCGGCAAGTTCATCGGCGAGACGGAGAAGAACCTCGACCGCGTCTTCGCCGCCAATGCGCAATCGCAGGCGGTGCTGTTCTTCGACGAAGCCGACGCGTTGTTCGGCAAACGCAGCGACGTCAAGGACAGCCATGATCGCTACGCGAACCAGGAGGTGAGCTATCTGCTGCAGCGGATCGAGGCGTATGCGGGCGTCGCGATCGTCGCGAGCAACCGCAAGCCCGACCCCGACGACGCGGTGATGCGACGCTTCGGGACGGTGGCGTACGTCGATCCGCCACCCTGACCCCCCGCGTAGGTTGAGGTAAACGAAGTGCACCTCAACGTCTGCGACTTGGGTGGCGGTCGACGAGTCAGCAACAGCGCTGTGGCTTGTGTGTGGACATGCCATCCAAGCCGAATACGTTGAGGTGCACTTCGTTTACCTCAACCTACGGCGCGCTTGCCGCTTCTTCCCAATGGGCTCCATCGAACGGGACGATCGTCAACGACGCGAGGTCGACCGCGTCGACGCAGCGCAGGTTGACCGCCCAGCGCGACGGGTCGAGGCGCGGGCGCGTGAACGTCGAGATTCCGCAATGCCTGCACGTGTAGTGCTTCGCGGTGTGCGTGCCGAACTGATACAGCGTGAGGTCGTCCTCGCCCGAGAGGATGCGCAGACTCGCGTCGGACGCGCCGTGCCACAGCGCGCCCTTGCGACGACACAGCGAGCAGTTGCAGTCCATCGCGTAGGTGATCTCGGCCTGAAGGTCGAAAGTGACCCGGCCGCAGTGGCAGGAACCCCGGTAGGTTCGACGTTCGCTCATGTCGTCGATGGTCGGTGCCTCAGAGCCGTCGACCGACACCGGGCGTGCGGAATGGGTCGCCTTTGCGGACCGCGGGGGGTCGCCGCGACGCGCGGGTCGCGAAGCTCGATGTGGAAGACGACTACGGTGCTCATGGGCTCAGCTTTCGTTGTGCTCGACTTCGACGCGCTGGCGCGTGCCCGCCGCGACGTCGTAGATGTTGAAGCTGCTCATCGTGCGTCCGTACAGATGCAGGCTCACCACGCGCGGCCGTTCGGCCGGCACGCCGGTGACGTGGATGTGATCCGGATTGGGAACGAAGCTCGTGACCGCTCCGCGCCCGAGCAGGATGACGCCGCCGCGCACGAGCTGGATCCCTTCATCCGCGCCGCGGTCCGGCGACAGGCGGACGTAGTTGCGTTCCTCGAGCACGCCTTCCAGCACGGCGACCACACCCCAGCTCCCATGGTCGTGAACGGGCGTCCACTGCCCGGGCGACCAGACCATGGAGTAGAGCGACAGGCTCGCGTCCGGCGCGTTGTAGACGAGGTTGCGCGAGTGATGCGTCGGATGACTCTGATAGTGCCGCGGCTCGAGGAACTCGGGCGCGGCCTCGACGAGGGACAGCATCAACGGTGCGATCGCGGTCACGCATTCGGCGGGATCGCAGTGCGCGCGTGAGCGCGCGACGGCTTGTTCGATGAAGGAGGCGAGAACGGACATGGGATCGATGGAGGCGGTCAGGGATCGCGCGCATAACGGCCGGTCTTGGCCGCGTAGTAGACGCCCTGATGCAGCAGGCGGGCAAGGTTCTCCGGGTTCACCCAGGGATAGCGGGCGAGGACGATCGCCGCGAGCGCCTCCGCCGTCGGCGCCGTGCCGTTGCCCTGCAGGCCGGCGTAAACCGTCTCGTGTCCGAGCCGCATCGCGCCCTGGCATTCGTCGTTGAGCGCGTCGAGCTCGGCGGTTTCGAGATGCGCATGCCGCTCGCGCATCCTCGCGTTGATCGGCGCGAGCCAGTCGTCGCCCCAGTCCATCGCGAGCCCGAGGCCTTCGTTGAGCAACGCGTCGCGCGAGGGCCGCCGGCGCTTGGGTAGCCAGGAGAACATGACGACCCGACGTTACTCGATCGCGGCCCGACACGCGAAGGTCTGACGACACCGAGCCCTACACCATCGCCAGTGCCCGCTTCCTCGTCGGCGGCGGAAACGCCTCGTCGATCGCGTCGAGCTCCTCCGCGGTCAATTCGATGTCCAGCGCCGCGCGATTGTCGTCGAGGTGCCTGGGGTCGGCGGCCTTCGGAATCGCGATCACGTCGGGGCGCGTCAGCAGCCACGCGAGCGCGACCTGCGCCGCCGACGCGCCGCGCGCCGCGCCGATCGCCGCGAGCGTCTCGTCGCGAACGAGCTTGCCGCCGCCGAGCGGGCAGTAGGCCATCGTCGGCATGCGCAGGCTGCGCTGGTACGGGACGAGGCTGAATTCGATGCCGCGTTCGTCGAGCGCGTAGTAGACCTGGTTCGTGGCACAGGCGACGCGATGCTTCGGCGTCGCGATCCCTTCGAGTTCGCGCAGGTCGTCGAGGTCGAAGTTCGACACGCCCCAGTGCGTGATCGCCCCGTCCGATTTCAGCGCTTCGAACGCGTCGACCGTTTCGTCGATCGGCGTGTCGCTTTGCCAGTGCAGCAGATAGAGGTCGATGCGATCGAGGCCCAGGCGCTCGCGGCTGCGCGCGCATGCGAGCGGCATTTCCTTGCGCGTCGCGTGGTGCGGGTAGACCTTGCTGACGACGACGAGGTCCTCGCGTCTGACCGCGTTCGCGCGCAACGCGTCGGCGATCGCGCGACCGAGCACCGTCTCCGCGCCGCCTTCACCGTACATCTCGGCGGTGTCGAACAAGCGCCAGCCGGTGTCGATCGCGTGACGGATCGCGGCGATTTCCGCGCCGGCCTTGCTCTCGACGTTGCCCATCTGCCAGGTGCCGAGTCCGAGCGCGGGTACGCTCTCGCCGGTCGGTAACGCGACGGTCTTGGTCATCGGTCAATGTCCTCATCGTTCGTTCGTCCAGAGACTGCCATATCCATTCGAGAGGTCGATTCATGCTTCCCGTCACCACCTTCCTCGTCGCGCGCGACGACCTGCACCGGACGCGCGTGCGCACGGCCTCGGCCGCGCCGCTCGCCGACGGCCAGGCGCGCCTCGTCGTCGACGCGTTCGCTCTCACCGCGAACAACATCACGTACGCGTCGTTCGGCGACTCGATGTCGTACTGGGCGTTCTTCCCGACGCACGAAGACGGCTGGGGCTGCATCCCGGTATGGGGCTTCGGCACCGTCGTCGAGTCGGCGTGCGAGGGCGTCGCCGTCGGCGATCGCTTCTACGGCTACTTCCCGATGGCGTCGCACGTCGTCGTCGAGCCGGCGCGCGTGAAGAAGAGCGGCTTCGTCGACGCCGTCGCACATCGCGAGCCGCTGCATCGGCTCTACAACCAGTACACGGCGAACGCCGGCGACGCGCTCTACGACGCGTCTCACGAAGCGCTGCAACTGCTGTTTCGCCCGCTCTTCATCACGTCGTTCGTGATCGACGACTGGTTGCTCGACGGTCATCTCGACGGCGCGCGCGCCGTGCTCGTCTCGAGCGCGTCGAGCAAGACGGCCTATGGTCTGGCCTGGGCCCTGTCATTGCGCCGGGACGGACCCGAGGTGATCGCGCTGACGTCGGCGCGCAACGTCGACTTCGTGACGAGGCTCGGCTGTTACGACCGGGTCGTCACGTACGACGCGCTCGAGTCGATCGACGCCGCGACGCCGGTCGCCTACGTCGACTTCGCCGGCGACCGCGCGCTGCGATCGCGACTGCATCGTCACTTCGGCGACGCGATGCGGGTGAGTCTCGCGGTCGGCGCGTCGCACGTCGACGCCTCGACGCCGGGCCCCGACGACCGCGACCTGCCCGGCGCGAAGACGAGCTTCTTCTTCGCGCCCGCACAGATCAAGAAGCGCAGCGACGAGTGGGGTGCCGACGGCTTCCAGCGACGCTTCGCGGACGCCTGGCACGCCTTCGTCGCGCGTGTCGGCGATCCCGGGCGGCCGTGGATTCGCGTCGTCGAGGCCGCGGGCCCCGAGGCGGTCGAGTCCGTCTATCGCGCGCTGCTCGAGGGACGCGCGCAGGCCGACGAGGGCCACGTCGTCTCGCTGCGCGACGGGGCGGGTGTCGAACGATTGTGAGAGGATTTGCCCGGTCTTCGAAACCGAACCCATGGCAGACCTGCACAGCACCACCCTCGCGGATTACCGCATGCGTCACTGGACGCACCCGTCCGAAGAACGATTTCGCGTCGGCTCGCGCCCGCATCTGACGATGTTCTGCGAGATGCTCCTCGCGACCCACAACCCGTACAAGCCGGCCGTCATCGAATGGCCGGCGCTCGCGCCCGACACGCTCGAGCGCGTGACCTCCCTGCCGATCTGGGACATCGCCGTGCAGACGGAAGGCCGGGCCTCGGTCCGCGTCGGCAGCTATGCCGCGACCGTCGAGGACCGGTTGCTGCGCGATGCGCTGACGATGAACGCCGAGGAAGAAGCGCGCCACAAGCGGGTCCTGTCGCGGCTCGTCGAGGCCTATGGGATCACGCTCGCGCCCGAGCCGCCGTATCCGGTCCCCGCCGATCCGCTCGGCGCCTTCCTGTTGACCGGCTACAGCGAATGCATCGACAGCTTCTTCTCGTTCGGCCTCTTCGAGGCGGCGCGACGGACCGGCTATTTCCCGGAAGCGCTCGTCGAGACCTTCGAGCCGGTCATCCAGGAAGAGGCGCGGCACATCCTGTTCTTCGCGAACTGGGTCGCGTGGTATCGGCGAAACCTTCCGCTGCACCGACGCCCGTGGTTCTTCTTCAAGACCGTCGGCGTGTGGTTCGCGCTGATCCGCGACCGCCTGTCGCTCGCGCGCGGCATGGACACGAAGGGTGCGGCCCAGGACATGAACTTTCCGGCGAACGTCGGCGACTCCGTCGGCGGCGGCGTGTCGATGCGCGCGCTCGTCGATCTGTGTCTGCTCGAGAACGAGCGGCGCATGGCGGGCTACGACCCGCGGCTGTTGCGACCGAGCAGCGTGCCGTGGATCGCGCGCGTCGTGCGGCGCTTCCTGCCCGGGGTGCCGTTGGCGGGCGCAGCGCGCTGAGCGCTCCTCAACGTGCGGCGGCGACGACCGGCCCGCGCCGCACGAGCAGCACGACGGCGCTGACGACGAGCGCGACGGTCGCGATCGTGCTTGGCAGCTGCATCGCGGTCAGCGCCGAGCCGCCCGCGTGCGACAACATCGGCCCGATCAGCTGACCGAGCGCGAACGACGCGGTCATCCCCGCGACCGCGCGCGCCGGTGATGCGTGCGCGAGGCGACGCGCCTCGTTGAGTCCCGCGAGCGTGACCAGGATGAAGGTGCCGCCGATGCAGATCGCCGACACGATGAGCGTCGCGACGCTCAGGTGCAGGACCGGTACGAGGTTGCCGGCCGCCATCACCAGCATCCCGATCGCGCAGACGGTGCGCGGCGCCGCGCGCGGCAACAGGATCGCGGTACCCGTCGTCGCGATGGCCGCGGCGAGTCCGAAGACGGGCCAGACCCAGCCGAACACGCGCGGATCGTCGACGAGCGCGCGCGCGACCGCGGGCAGGAACGTGGCCGGCACGATGTAGCCGAAGCCCGCGACGCCGTAGCAGACGATCAGGATCCAGGTCTCGCGATCGAGCGGCGGCGCCTCGCTCGCGGTCGTCGGATGCCCGGGCGGCTCGACCAGCAGCGGTCGCCACGTCCATGCGGCGATCAGTGCGGCCGCGAGGCCGAGCGCGGCCCAGGCCGGTCGCGGGTCGCCGCCGGTCGCCGCCGCGACGAACGCGATGCCGCCCGCCACGGCGATCGACGTGCCGACGCTGCCGAAGATCCAGCCACCGAGCTCGCCGCGTCCCGCGCGGCCGAGCAACGCGAGCGCCCAGCCCGCGACACCCATCATCACGAACGCGCTCGCGACGCCCGCGACGAAGCGCAGCACGAGCCACACGGCCATGCCGTGGCAGACCGCCATGGCGAGCGTGGCGATCGCGACCGACGCGGCGCCCCAGCGCACCGCGGCGCCGGGCCGCGGCGGTCGCACGAAGCCCACGACCGCGCCGAGCAGGTAGCCGAGGTAGTTGACGGTCGCGAGCCACGCCCCCTGCGACAGCAGCAGGCCCTGGTTCGCCTGCATCAGCGGCAGCAGCGGCGTGAACGCGAAGCGCCCGATGCCCATCGCGGCGGCCATCGAGAGGCCGCCGATGACGGCGATACGTGCGGGCGAGGGCGGGTTGGACGAAGCGAGGGGAGTCGAAGCCATCCCCCGATCGTATCCGTAGGTCGAGGTCAGCGAAGCGCACCTCGACGTTTGCGACTCGGTTGGCGAATGACGGGTGAACAACAGCGCTATGGCCGACGTGTCGGCATGCCGACCGAGTCGCATCCGTCGAGGTGCGCTTCGCTGACCTCGACCTACAGTTTCAGGAAGAACGACAGGTGCGCCCGCGCGTTCGCGACGTGGGCCCGACCGTCCGCCTCGGCGCTCCACGCCTCGATCTCCGAACGCGACGTGCCGATGTCGTGGAGCATCGCGTCGCTCAACTCCGCGTAGGCGAGGAAGTCGGCGCGACGGCGCTGCCAGGTCGAGAGCGCGACGCGCAGTCGCTCGACGAGGCGCGCGACCGCGGCGGCCCAGCCGCGGGCGCGTCGGCCGGTCCGCAGCCGCTGCGGGACCGGACCGCGCGCCGGTGCGTAGCACCGACCCGCGGCGGGACACGTGGAGCTCGTCATGGACTCACCCCTCCCGCGAGCGGCGCGAGCGACGCGACGATGCGTTCGACGTCCTGCGGCGCGCACAGCTTCTGGAGCAGCTCGACGAAGTGCGGATGCTGCGCGCCCGACAGGATGTACTGCCAGCGATACGCCGCCAGCACCGTGTCCTCGATCGCCTTGCGCTTGCCGTCTTCGGCGAACGGGCCGCACAGCGCGTCGAAGTACCGTGCGTCGTGCATCGCCTGGTCCTGCAGCATCGCGTCGACGCCGCCGACGAGTGCGATCAGGTCGGTCACGGCTGCGCTGCGCTCCTCGGCCGTGAGCTTCGCGTCCTCGCGCACCCACTCGAGCTCGTCGAGGATCGCGTGCTGCGACTCTTCCTTCCAATGGAACAGGAACACGTCCTTGAACAGCGCCGAGACGCCGTTGTCGTCGCCGATGCTCTGGCGATAGTGGGCCTGGCTGAAGAGTTCGATGTGGCAGGTCAGCGCGAGCACGGCCCACGTCGACTTGCCGAGCACGAACTCGGCGACCTGGTCGGGATCGGGTGCGAAGTGATAGCCGGCGGGCATCTGCGCCGCGGTCAGCGCCTCGATGCGGCGAAACAACGCCTGGTGCTTGAGTTCCTCGTCGGTGAAGCGCACGAGGGCCTCGAACGCGACCTGGTCGCCGAGCGCGTGGCCGCGCATCACCTCGGCCATCTTCGCGCCGATGTAGCGCTCGACGAGGCCGAACATGTTCGCGTAGGTGCGGCCCTGGATCTGGCCGAGCAGTCGACGTTCGTCGGCCGACAGGAAGCCGAGCCGGTCGCAGAAGGACAGCGCGTCGGGCAGGAACTTCTCGTCGAGGTCGAACGTGCGGCCGCGGATCACGTCGCGGTCGATGTCCCAGCGCACGCGCTTCGACGCCTCGATGCACTTCGCGTAACGACCTTGGTTGGGGAGGGCGGCGGAAACACCGGATGCGTCGGGCATGGAAGGCTCCTGATTCGTTTCATCGGAAATTCGATGAGCGAATGGTGGCGAGGAGCCGCGTCGCGGACCATGAGTCCGCGGTCCCGGTCGGGGCGCCCGGGCGTTCGTGTAGCGCTCACTACATGGGACTGGAGTCCCGATGTGAAAATTCACCCCCGCTGCTGGCCGTAGCCCGCCTCCCGCGCCCGCACGATCGCCTGCGAGCGATTCTCGACGGCCAGCTTGTCGAAGATGTGCGTGATGTGATTGCGCACGGTCTTCTCGGACAGCGACAGCGTCGCCGCGATCTGCGCGTTGTCGCGGCCCTGCGCGATCAGCTCCACGAGTTCGCGCTCGCGCGCCGTGAGCTGGCCGAAGACGCCCGCGCTCTCGGCGGGACCGGCCGTGCGCAGGAATTCGCGGACCTCCTCGAGCCACCGCGGCCACGCGCGCTCCTGGCGCAGGATCAGGTGGTTGATCGAGTCGAGCGGGACGAAGCGCGCCTGCGGGATCCGGCCCGCGATGAAGCGGCCTTCGGCGAACGGGACGCGCCGGTCGCCGGTGGAGTGCAGCACCAGCGTCGGACAGGTCACGGCCTCGAGCTTGTCGGTCACGTCGATCTGGTCGAAGACGCGGATCATCCGTCCCGCGTTGACGCCGGACGTCGATTCGCGAGCGAGCTCGTTGAACCAGCGCTGCTGCTCGGGCGTCCCTTCCGGAACGAATTGACTCGTGAAGACCTGGCGGAACGACGCGTCGTCGCGTCCCAGCCGAGCTCGGCA
>Ga0247783_1000561_pt1 | contig 11637 bp, 11 predicted proteins | sample UWRJL064202C5_FD_179911 | JGI IMG/M metagenome (GOLD analysis project Ga0247783, IMG submission 179911) | Plant litter microbial communities from Arlington Agricultural Research Station in Wisconsin, United States - UWRJ-L064-202C-5 | ecosystem: Environmental > Terrestrial > Plant litter >...
CTAGCTCGTGTTGCAGGGCTAAAGCTCGCTCGGAGATTCTCGGTGGCCTATGCTGCCGGTCCCGAACCATCAGGAAACGTCGGCGCCTTTCGCGGTTTTCTGCTGAGCAGAGCAGGGGACATTGCGCCTAAGAGAAGGAATAGCAAAGCTCGGTAAGACGTCGTTTATTGCTCCCCGGCCAGATGCCCATGATCGTTTACATTGGCTTGAGCTTGCTCTGAATGATTTCCCGATAGAGCTTACCGTCGTGTGGAAGACGGCAAGCTCTACCTGATGTCATGGTTTTTGCTGAAGGATGACGGCACCCGGAGCATCCAAAGCTCTCACTTCGAGTGTCAGTGGAGCCGATGCTTGCCCAGGTGCAATGGCTCGCTTCAATGGGCCCAGCGTTTGGGCAATGGCAACGCCTCCGACTCCACCCATCATCGTCACCAGATCCTGTGGAACAGCCCCACCAGACAAAACGAGTTTGTACTTCTTACCGGGAGTTAGACCCGTGGCAGCGATCTGCAGATTGTCGATTGCCCCGAGTGAATTTACAGACACGCTGGCATGAGCAGCGGACGGCTTGTCGGCAGGCGGTACAAGCTCCAGATGGAGCGCCTCGGTTGCCGGTCCAAGTGGCTTCAAGTTTGCGGTTCCTGACTCTGACGAGACAGCGTGTGACACGTAGACCAATGCTTGTGGCAACTGCCCGATCGGGATGGTAGCAATCACCTCATTTTTTAGGGTATCGATGGCCTGAACTGAATCGCCATTTTCCAGGCCGACGTAAACCTTGCTGCCGTCATCTGAGCCCCACACACCATGCGGGAGGTCGCCCACCTTGATGGTTGCCGTGAGTACAGGAATAGCTCCTGGGTGGCGGCGGTAGACCTTGACCTCGTTCAAACCGCCAACTGTAACGTATGCGAACTTACCATTCCGGTTCGTAATCAACGTGACATGATTGCTGATCGGGCCGGTCTCCAGCGTGGCGAGTGTTTTGAAGGGTGCTGTTGCGCTTACCACTTGCGTTTTTCCGGTGTCCTTCAGCGTGAACCAGACTTCATCTTGATCGACTGCCAGGTTTGGCGAAAAGGGGCTCACTTGGGGAACTCGTGCGATCACCTGATAGGTCGCTGTGTCGACCACGTCCATCTCCGGTGTGAAGCTGGAGGGTACGAAGGCAAGCTTGCCGTCAGGACGGAACAGCACCATACCTGGGCCGTTGGCCGTCTCGATACGGCGCACCTCCCTCATCGAAACCGGATCGATCACGCTGAGGTAGTTCTCTCCTCGAACCGTCACCCATAGCTCCTTCCCATCGGGTCGGAAGAAGCCTTCATGAGGCGAGCGTCCCACATAGACGGTGCCCTTAACCGTATTGCTCTCCGTGTCGATGAAGGTCACAGCGTTCGAACCTATCGAGATGACATCCAGGGTTTTGTGATCGGGGGAGAACCCAAGACCATGCACGAGCAGCTGTCCACGATAAAGGGGGCTAAGCGCAGCTGGTACGTCGTCCCCCAGATGAATCGCGCCCAGCAGCTTGTTCGTTGCAGGGTCGATGACGGAGACGGTGTTTGAGGTCTGATCTGCGGTATAGACGCGATCACCCTGCTGGGCAAAAGCGGGAACTACAGACGCAAGAAGAAGGGCGGGAATAAATCGGTTTCGCATGGTTCCTTTCGTGGTTAGTGGGTCTTTTTGAGCCAGAGATTCATAGCGTCCATCTCAGATTGCTGGTCCACGAGGATTTCCTGAGCAAGGCGGCGCATCACGGGATCTTTTCCATAACTCAGTTCAGCTTTTGCCATGTCGATCGCGCCTTGGTGGTGAGCGAGCATCATGGTTGCAAAGTCATGGTCGGCATTGCCGTTCATTGGCGCTTCTGCCATGCCTTTGTCCATCCTGGTCATGCTTGCTTCCATCGCCTTCATGAACCCGTCTGCCATGGTGGGCATCTGCGCGCTGGCTGTGCACGCGAGCGCGCATGCAGCCAATACCCATTTCCACTTCATCTTTTCTCCTCTCGATCTGGCTCAATCAGCGTCTTATCTATGTTCACGGGAGTAGAGTTGCGAGAAATGCGGGGTTTATTCCTCGTCGACGAAGATAATTTAAGGTTGCAGGAATAAAGAGCGGCGGAGATGGCACTCTATTTCAGACACTTGTACATCGGAGATGGAAGAGGACTTTGCAGATCACCGATCACCAATTCGATGAATGGGTCAAAAAGTACCAGCGCCTGCTCTTCGGGATCGCTTATTGGTGGACACACTCGCGTGTGGACGCGGAAGAGTTGACCCAGGAGGCATTTTTTCAGGCCTATCGATCACGAGCGACTCTTCGCGACCGGGAAGCGGTGAAGGGCTGGCTCGTCGGAATTCTGCGGAATTGCTACAGCCAAACACGGCGTCGTGATGCCAACAGAAACGAACTTCCAATTGAAGAGATGTCCGCTGAACCGGCAAGCAAACAGGGCATTAGTACTGATGCTCTCGCCCTTCATCAGTCATTGCAAAAGTTGGAAGAACATCACCGTGTTCCATTGGTGCTCTTCTATTTCGAAGATCTCACTTATAAGGAAATTTCCTCTGCGTTAGACCTGCCCATCGGTACCGTGATGTCCCGGCTGGCGCGAGCGAGAAAGCAGCTCCATGAACTAATGCGGGCGCCAGCAAAACTCGTCCTCATGAAGAAAGCGAACAACGAATGACCTGCGACATTTACGAAACCGATATGTATTCCTGGCGACCAGGCTGCGAACTCGGCGACTTCAATCAACTTTTCGAACACCTCGCTTCGTGTCCTGCATGCGCGCAACGATTTGCACAAATTAGTGAGGCAGACCAAGCCATACGGCAGACGATCCGTGAATTGCCAGAGGCACCGACACTCGAACATCGCATCCTCTCCGGGCTTGCACACGAGCGGTCGGAGAATCCCAAGGCTCACCCTTTGTGGACGAGGTGGGCTCTGTTCCCAATAGCCGCCATCTTGCTACTCACTCTGTGGTTTGGTGTCACGGGTTACATCCGCGAAGCGCACCTCGAAAGACAGATTTCGGCTCTGCTGAGAGACCCTCCCATCCCCGTAATCAACAGCGCCGACCAGACTCAACTTTTGGCGTGGAGTGCTTCAGAGCTTCACGGTTTCCTCGGACTTCCGCCCGAACTGAAGAAGGTAACGTTTCGTTCAGCCAGCACGCTTGAAGTAGCGCGCCATCAAGCCGTTCTGTTGAATATGAAAAATGAGCAACGAGCCAGCCTTCTCATCGTGAATGGCGTTCTAACGCGCGATCACGCTCTCCACTCCTTTCACGACGCCGCAGGGAGTCATACCCGGTGGTCAGACGGGCGGAAGACGTATGTTCTTCTTTTCCGCGGAGACCAGCGCGACATGCGGGCCTACATGCAGAGAATGGGAATTGCTGTTTAGGTGAGCCATGCTTTCTAGCTCCTGCGGTCAGCGACGCGAGGCCTACAGAAGCTGATCCGATCTCAGGGCAAGGATGGGGCGCTCCGGTCGATAGGATCACGATCTGCGCAATCTCGAGATTCCTGATTGACTTCGTCAAGGACCGGAAGTTCCCCTATTTCCGGCCATCGGAGTCCTGGCGAGCACCCAGAATATTCCCATAACCGCTATTACCGCGATCGCAACTGCGATGCTGACGATGTGGAGCACCGACACGGAGTACTTCCTCCCACGGAGGGGTTGTAGTGCAGCAGTAGATCAGGAAGAAGGCGACAGGTTGCTAATTCTCGTTTTGAGAGGCATCAAAGACCGCCAACCGGAGATCGCGTGCGGGATAATGGGTCCCAGACAAGTACTTTGAGCGCCGCCGTCAGGTGACGAACATGATGACGCTCGAATGTGCGAACTAATCCATCCGCCATCAGGACCCGACGCACCCGGCGGGAGCAGTATGTACAGCTCCGTGCTAATAGAAGCTGTCCGCGCGGGCTGCGAGCACGCCAAGTGCCGCACCTTCGTGAGTGTGTTCGGGAAAGAAATACTTGAGGTGTTGTGCATGAATGAGTTCGACGTCTCCGCACGACAGGTCTTTGGCGCATTCCCCTACATGAAGCGGATTATGGAGGCAGTCCATAACCGGGTAAACCTTTCACGTACGCAACTAGCCCAAGTATAGGATTCGACTTAGATACCAACGTGAACCTTTAAGAATGCTTCAAACAGTTTGTGTTAATCACGTGGTCGATTGCGATAGCGCTTTTGGGCCACCTCGAAAGCGCTATGCTTACGTACTCTTCGTCGATACCAAACATCCGAAGCGGAAACTTCCCGAAACATGGACTGAGGTCTCGCGCGAAGCGGCGAACCTATGAACGGACTGCTAAAGGAACCTTCGGCGATGGAGTCGCTGGCCCACGCGGTAGGGAACCTACGTTCAGACAAGCGTGGGAACGATGTACCGCGCGGGCAACGATTACATCGTGGTTGACGGCGGAGTCATTACCAGCTATGTGAAGAACGCTGACCCTTCTTGGGGTCGTCCACTGACTTACGCAGCTGCTGGGGGCAAATAGTTATGGCACAATTCGTTTTTGAATTTACCTCGGGGGAGCTTCGTCCGGTCGCAGAGGCCGTGAAGGCGATCGTTGCTCCCTTTAGCGAGATCAGCATCGCCCAAATGGCAAATGGCGATTCGTGGGAATATGTCGAGACTAAACTCGATTACGAACAAGTGGCGGCGGAGATGAACAGTGGAAGTCTCATGTCTGTGTTGGTCAGGGGAAACAAGGCCGACATACGGTATGGTCTCATCACTTGTCCGAAATTCAACGGCGGTAAGCTGTCTTCATGGATGGGAACGATCGAGTTCATCGGGGATCAGTGGCAGCCGATATGGAATAGCTTGCTCAGCAATAAAGCATTTCAAGTTGTATGTCTTGGACTCGACGAAGGAATAGAACTTGAAGACGAATTCCTAAGCCCAGAATCGTTCCCTTGGAATGTTTGGCCTACCTTTGCAGGAGCTGTAAGGGATGACAAGGGGGAGTGGTTCACGAAAGAAACGTGCTAGAAGCAAGCGCTTTTCGGACTGGTGGCCGTCTCTTCGGGGCGGCCTTGCTCCGTCTTGACTTCCATCCTGTGTTGGCCTGGAGAAAGAACACGCTGCTTCGCATCGGGAGTCGGGGATGACGCGTCACCCCCGAATGGGTGCTGTATCGCAACTTTAGATTGCTGTGCGGGAACCACAAAGTGTGGAACGGTAAATCTGTCCACCCTTCACACCGCTCCACATGAACGGGCCACTATCCAGCACAGGAGAAGTGTTTATTGGGTAGTCAGCCGGAGTATAGAAGAAGATGAGCTAAGACCAACCTTTCGGGAAAGCCGTGGTCATGCGCGTGGGTTCCTGGGCACAAAACTCTAATCTCCGCGTGCTGGTGGGCAGAGATGGTGAAAGGCACAAGAAGGCACACCAGCAACGCATAATCCTCGAGGTTTCATGGCTGAAGACAATTGGGAAGAACAGCTTTGCAGTAGAGACGACTTAGAAGTTAGCTTGCAACATGAAACCCGTCAAGATTTTTTAGCCAATAGGGATCGGTCTGTGAAGAGCGAACATCCTTGCCATTATCGAACACTACCGGAAGCAATTGCGTTTGCTGGAATGCAACTGCGCTTCTGGAAAGTGAGGGAAATACTCCGCCGCCCAAGCACTGCATCAGAGCATCGACTGAAATACGCCAACCTGCGAGAGACGGCAATAGGCGAATACCGCGGAAAGAAAATAGCCTGACTCATCCGCTCAAGCGAGAGCACAAGGCTATAATCCTCTCAACATTTGAGGTATTGCGATGGCATTGCGTGGTCGAGTAGCTTCAGTGGCACTGTTCTGTGTCATGAGCGCGGGTGTTGGTTTTGGCAGGACGGCAGCGGCACAGCAACCGCCAATCATCGATCGCAAGTCGTTCTTTGGCGATGTGCAGATTGCAGGTGCGCGTGTTTCCCCGGACGGCAAGTACCTTTCTTTCCTGAAACCCTACAAAGGCGTTCGGAATATCTGGGTAAAGGGCGTCAACGAACCGTTCTCGGCTGCGCGGCCCATCAGCGCAGAATCAGCGCGGCCGGTCTCCGCGTATATCTGGTCGCGCAACTCAAAGTATCTGCTCTATCCGCAGGACAACGCCGGAGACGAGAACTTCAATATTTATGCGATCGATCCCACTCAGACGGCGGATGCGAAGACAGGCGTTCCTCCGGCGCGTCCCCTCACCAATCTGAAGGGCGTGCGCACAATGATCTATGCCGTGCCGCGAGCTAAACCGGACATTCTGTACATCGGGTTGAACGATCGCGATCAGAAATATCACGATCTGTATGAACTGCATATCTCGACCGGTGAGAAGACGCTGCTAAAGAAGAATGCGGAGCAGATTGCTTCCTGGGTGTTTGATAATGCTGGCAATTTGCGGCTCGCGGTGAAAACGTTGCAGAACGGCGATACGCAGATCCTGCGCGTGGATGCGGATGGTTTCAGGACGGTATACCAGTGCTCGGTAGCCGAAAGCTGTGGCATTGATGGGTTTGAAGACGGTGACAAGCAGGCCTACCTGGGAACGAATACCGGCGATCGTGATCTCGTGGAACTCGACACGCTGGACGTTGCAACTGGCAGGACGACGAAGGTGGAAAGCGATCCGCTGAAGAAGGTCGATTTTGGCGGATTGATGCAGTCGGAAGTCGATCACCACATCCTATTTACGACCTATGAGGATGATCGAGAGCGGCGGTATTTCCGTGACAAGGCATTTGAGAAGGAGTTCCGGTGGCTGGAGGGCAAGCTGCCTGGAAAAGAAGTTCACTTGGGAGCTTCGTCTTCAGATGAGAACGTCTACATCGTAAATGCGGCGAGCGACACAGAGCCCGGTGAAACCTACCTGTGGAACCGCAAGGCAAAGACATTGGATTTGCAGTACCGGATCCGAGAGGAGTTGCCGCGCACGTCGCTTTCGAGCCGAAAACCGTACCTTTTCAAGAGTTCGGACGGTCTGGAGATTCCGGCCTACTTGACTCTGCCGAAGGGATTGCCTGCGAAGAACCTACCATTGATTGTGTTTCCGCATGGTGGGCCCTGGGCGCGTGACGTTTTTGGGTATGACACCTTTGCGCAGTTTTTCGCGAATCGTGGGTATGCAGTTCTGCAGCCGAACTTCCGCGGATCGACGGGATATGGCAAGAAGTTTTTGAACGCAGGCAACGGGCAGTGGGGCCGGTTGATGCAGGACGACGTAACGTGGGGTGTCAAGGCGCTGGTGGCCGACGGAACAGTGGATCCGAAACGCGCCGGAATTAGCGGCGGATCATACGGCGGCTACGCGACGCTGGCCGGTGTGGCGTTCACGCCCGACGTGTATGCGGCCGCCGTGGCGATTGTTGCTCCATCGAATCTGATCACGCTGTTGCAAGCGATTCCGCCGTATTGGGAGGCGCAGCGCAGGCAGATGTACACACGCATGGCGGATCCAAACACCGAGGAGGGCAAGGCACTCCTTGTGGCCGAAAGCCCACTGACGAAAGCAAAATCCATCGTGACTCCGCTCATGGTGGTGCAGGGCAAGAATGATCCTCGCGTAAATGTGCGCGAGGCACAGCAGATCGTGATGGCCGTGCGCGACAACGGTAAGCCGGTAGAGTATCTATTGGCTCCGGACGAGGGGCATGGTTTCCAAAGGCCTATCAACAATCTGGCGATGGTGGCGGCAATGGAAACCTTTCTTGCCAAGTTTCTAGGCGGACGCGCCCAGACAGACATGTCGCCTGACATTGCAGAGCGACTAAAGGTACTGACGGTGGATCCGAAGATGGTCACATCTGCTCCATAGATAAGTGCGCCGTCAGCTACTGGTGATATGGCGGTCTTATCGGTGACTGTGGGATTTTGGCATGCTGCGGCAGCTTGCAGCGGGTATCGGACAGTCTTCGGACCTCTGCCAATTGGGTGCGCAGAGCCTGCGCGATGCCATAGCCATGTTGAGTGCGCTATTGCAGTGTCTGCAGGATCAGCATGTCCAGTGTTCGTTCCAACCGGTTGCGTAACGCAACAGCGACCGCATTTGAAGCAGTTAAACGGGACATTCAGGCTAGTGCTAACCAATCCTCAATCAATCGGATCTCAGCCAAAGAAAAGGGGCCAGAGCAAGATGCTCGGGCCCCTTCGGAAGATATTGAGGCGTTTAGAAAAACAGCTTCAGTGCAACTGCACATTGCGCGGAGAATTCGCCTGCGATGTAATCGTGCCGAAGGCGGAAGAGTTGAAGCTTCTGCCTTTTGCAAGTGCCTCTATTCAAAGGTCATTCCATGACTCCCGTTTTACAGTTATCCCCACCCCATATTTTGCTTAGTTCTTCCAAGATCTGCAGTCGATCCGAAGGGAGGGACGAGCCGCGACGTTCTTGCTCACGGGGGAAGGCAATGAACTCATGGTTTCGCAATCTCGTGATTAGAGCATCTCACCACGTATGGACAACCAAAGCTTCATAGGTCGACTCTTCCACATCCAGTGGCATGACATGTTCGTCCCGAGCTTTTCCCTCATTGAGATCGTCATTCGCGGCTCCATCATCTATCTGGCACTGTTCGCTTTCCTACGCATCGCACGATCAAGACATGCTGGTCAGATGGGTCTAGCGGACATCCTCGTCATTGTTCTCATCGCGGATGCTGTCTCCAATGGTATGGCGTCGGAGTACCGTTCGATACCGGAGGGCCTGGTCCTTGCGGGTACGATCTTCTTCTGGTCTTTTCTTTTGGATTGGATTGGCTATCACTTCCCAGCTCTACGCCCGCTCATCGAATCCGGACCTCGCTGCCTGATCCGAGATGGGCGACTTCAACCTGAGGCGATGCGTCATGAACTTCTCTCAAAAGATGACTTGATGGGCATGTTGAGGGAGCGCGGCATAGACGGTTATGCCGATGTCCGGCGAGCCTATATCGAAGGGGATGGAGCGCTCTCCGTGCTCTGTTACGGGAAGGGAGAAAAGCCGTCCACTCCTGTCAAGAAGCGTCGTTTGTTCTAGACCCCTTCCGAAGGAGTCAGCCTACACCGGTGGCTGCTGCAGTTCGGCATCCCGCTTTTTGCGCATCTCTTCCATCACCGAAGAGATCAGTTCCTTCGCACCGTTGATGCCCGCCAGCACGGCCTGCAGATCGAGCGAAGGCACCGCCGGGTTTCGGTTGGAGGCGCAGTAGACGCCGTGCTGGCCGATGAGGGCGAGCGAGTCGGTGAGGACGTCCATCGTGACCGCCAGACGCCCTCGTTCCGTGCCCATCATAAACTCGTACTTTTCCAGCTCTTCCTTGCGGTCCCAGAAGATCGATTCTGCCATGGCTACCACTCCTTCGCTGCGGAGTCCGGCGTGAGCGAAATGGAGGACGGGGGTGCCTTCCAGCGGAGGACGGGGTTGCGGGCTGCTGCCGTCTCGTTCAGGCGACGGATACGCGTGGTGTGCGGAGCCGTCTTGACCAACTCTGGATTCTCGGCGGCTTCGCGGGCGATCTGCTGGAGAGCGTCGATGAGCAGGTCCAGCTCTTCGCGCGACTCGCTTTCGGTCGGCTCGATCATCATCGCGCCGGAGACGATCATCGGGAAGCTGACCGTGTAGGCGTGGAAGCCGTAGTCGATCAGGCGCTTGCCCATGTCGCCGGTCTTCACACCGTTCTTCGCCTGCAGCTTGTCGGAGAAGACAACCTCGTGCATCGACGGCGTCTTGAACGGCAGATCAAAGTAGCCTTCGAGCTTGGCGCGGATGTAGTTCGCGTTGAGTACGGCGTCTTCCGTGGTGAGACGCAGACCGTCCGGACCGTTGGCCAGCGTGTAAGCAAGCGCGCGAACGAACATGCCGAAGTTGCCGTAGAACATGCGGACCCGGCCGACGGAGAGCGGACGGTCGTAATCGAAGGCGAGGCTCTTGTCCGCCTTGCGCACGACGATGGGTGTGGGCAGAAAGGGCTCAAGGATGGCTTTGCACGCAACGGGACCGCTGCCTGGGCCGCCACCCCCGTGCGGTGTGGAGAAGGTCTTGTGCAGGTTGAGGTGCATGACATCCGCGCCGAAATCGCCCGGACGCGTCTTGCCCACGAGCGCGTTCATGTTCGCGCCGTCCATGTAGAGCAGGGCGCCCTTGGCGTGGAGGATGTCCGCGATCTTGTGAATCTCGCTCTCGAAGACGCCGATGGTGGAGGGGTTCGTGAGCATGAGAGCGGCGGTGTCTTCGTCGACGAGCTTTTCCAGTTCGGCGAGATCGACCATGCCTTCCGCGTTCGATTTCAGGTTCTGCACCTGGTATCCAACGACGGCTGCCGTCGCGGGGTTCGTTCCGTGCGCAGAGTCGGGGATGAGGATCTTCTTGCGGGCGTTGCCCTTGCTCTCGTGATACGCGCGGATCATCAGGATGCCGGTGAACTCACCGTGCGCACCCGCGGCGGGCTGCAGCGTGATGGCGTCCATGCCGGTGATCTCGATGAGGTACTGCGAGAGGTCGTGCATGATGCCGAGCGCGCCCTGCGAAAGCGACTCCGGCTGGTAAGGATGTGCTTCGGCGATGCCCTCGAAGCGAGCGACGGCTTCGTTGACGCGGCCGTTGTACTTCATCGTGCAGCTTCCCAAGGGGAACATGCCGAGGTCAATCGCATAGTTCCACGTAGAAAGGCGCGTGAAGTGGCGAACGATCTCGATTTCGCTGAGTTCGGGAAGCGCCCCGTACTCCTTGCGCACGGACTTGCCGAGGAGCGCGGAGGCGTCGACTGCGGGCACGTCGAGTTCGGAGAGGCGGTACGCCTTCTTGCCGGGGGAGGACTTCTCGAAGATGAGTCCTTCGTTCTGCGAGGTGTGCGTCGTCGCTTTGCGCGGTGTGCCGATGAACTTTTCGTCTGACATCTGAAATCCTCAGTGGTGCAAATTCGTAGGTGCAGGTTCTAGAACTCGAAGTGACCTTCTGGCGAAGTAAAGCTGCCTGCCTGCGGAGAGTTAAGTTCTTCTTCGCGGAGAGAGAGCGCGATCACGACGCCGTTCTCAAATTCAAGCGTCAGTTCGTTGCCTTCGTTATAGAGCGCGGTCTTGACCTCTTCGCCGATGACGAAGCAGAGAGCGTCGCGATAACCAGGGTCGCCGAAGCCGATGGAGACTCCGTTCGGGTCGGCGATGACGGGCCACGCGAGCAGCGTGAGCAAACTGTCGTCGAAGCGAAGCTGCAGGAAGTCGAGAACAAATTCGACGGCTGTAAGTTCGGCTCCGTTGAGAAGATCGAGATCCATAGCTATGCCTTCAGGGCTGCAGCGGCAGCGTCGATCTGTACGCGCGTGGTGAGTTCGGTCGCGCACCAGAGAGAGGCATTTGCGCCAAGCTCCGGATAATGATGACCGAGAGGGAAGCCGCCGATGATCTTCTCTTTCAGCAGGCCCGCGTTGACTGCCTCCGTGGTGTCCTTGGTTTCGAGGACGAACTCATTGAAGCGGGGCGCGGAGTTGAAGAGCAGCTTCGCGTTGGCTCCGAGGGTGTTCGCGGCGTAGTGCGCCTTAGCCAGGTTCTGCTCTGCGAGTTCGCGTACGCCTTCCTTGCCGTAGACGGTGAGGAAGATCGTGACCATCAGAGCCACGAGCGACTGGTTGGTGCAGATG
>Ga0247783_1000563_pt1 | contig 11636 bp, 7 predicted proteins | sample UWRJL064202C5_FD_179911 | JGI IMG/M metagenome (GOLD analysis project Ga0247783, IMG submission 179911) | Plant litter microbial communities from Arlington Agricultural Research Station in Wisconsin, United States - UWRJ-L064-202C-5 | ecosystem: Environmental > Terrestrial > Plant litter >...
TTTGGGCCGACTCGGGGCTGACTTCGGTTTGGGCAGCGGCAGCGCGTTTGCGGTCAAACGGATCAATTCGGACAGCCACTCACCGTCTTCCCACAGGTCGCCCGCGATTAGGAAGCAGGGTTTGGCACCCGGATAGGGCGCGCCCTCTGTCACCGTTCCGATCAATCGCTTGCCGGCGTCGGTTGGCTTGACGAACAGCTGATCGTCGCACACCAGGGCCACCAGCTTTCCAGTCGAGTAAATCGCAAACTCGCCGAACATTTTGCGCGCGGTCACGTCGGGCACGCCCGACATCTGCTCCAGGATGAAGTCGACGATGTGCTGTCTCGAGGCCATGTCCTCTTTTAGCCCTTCGTGCGCGGGATTGCAGCTCGCGCAGGTGGGCGCTCGCGCTGCGCGAACAGATCGCTATTTGCCCTGGAAGAGCGGCTTTCGCTGCTCGGAAAGCGCGAGCAGGGCTTCGTCGCGATCGGCGCTGTTCAGACAACGCTCGTACGCTTCGCGTTCGTAGTCGAGGCCCTGATCGAGTGGCAAGCGCTGCGCGGCGCGCACGGCCGAAAGCGCTGCACGTTGCGCGATCGGCGCGCCTTCCGCCACGGGTTCTAACCATTTCAGCGTGCTCTCCAGCAGCAGTTCTGCGCTCGGGGCGAGGCGATTGAGCAGGCCCAAGGCGAGCGCCTCGCTGGCGTCGATACGTCGGCCAGTGAGCACCAGGTCGAGTGCGCGTGATTCGCCGATCAGGCGCGCCATGCGCTGCGTCCCGCCAGCGCCGGGAATGATGCCAAGCCCCGTTTCCGGTAGGCCGAACATGGCCTCCGGGGCGGCGATACGCAGATCACAGCTGAGCGCGAGCTCCAGCCCGCCACCGAGCGCGACTCCGTTGATGGCTGCGACGCTCACGAAATCCGACTGCCCGAGCCAGCCGAGCTCGCTGCGGTAGGCGCTGAGCATCTCGCGCACTTGGCCGCGGCTCATGCCTTGACGCTCCTTCAGATCCGCACCGGCGCAGAAGGCTTTCTCCCCCGCACCGGTCAACACGCACACGCGGACCACGGGATCCAGAGCCAGCTCTCGTCCGATCTCGCCGAGCTGCTGCACGGTGGCCCAGGACAGCGCGTTCCTGCGCTCGGGGCGGTCGATGGTCACGATCGCGACGGCGGCACGCCGCTCGAGTCGCACCAAACCGGTCATGCACGACCCTTCCGCTTGGCTGGGCGTGGGCTCTTCGCGTGCGCCGATTTCTGCGATTCGTGGCCGGAAGTGGCCTCGGGTTTGCCGGCTTCGACCTTGGACAAACGAGCTTTCAATTCCGACAGCTCGTTCCGAACGCCTTCCAATTCGTCGTTCAGCCGTTTGCGCTCGGCGACTTGCTTGTGCTCGCCCATGTCGCGCAATGCCTCGCGCAAGCGACGCACCACGCGGCCGTCCAGCTCTCGTTCCTTCGCGCGATGCAGCGGGCCGCGGCTCTTCTGATCGCCCAGGGATTGCAGGGCGGCGACCACGTCGATCTTCAGGTGCGGGTCCTTGTCGTCGAGTAGATCTTCCAAGTGCTCACGCACCTTGCGGCCTTCGGAGATCTGAACCAAGGCCGCGATTGCCGCGCGCCGGCCGCGCGTAGGAACGCCGTACGCGGTGCGCTTCAACACTTCGGGCAAGGCGCGTTCGTCACGTAGCGCGCCGAGCGCGTCGAGCGCACCGGCACGGGACACCTCTGCCCACGAGGGCCTGTCGAGCAGTGGCAGGACGACTTGCAGCGCTTCCGGCTGGCGGGTGCGTCCCAGCGCGCGCACCGACTCGGACTCGACCAGGTAGCTCGGATCGCTCTTGGCTCGCTTCTCCAGAACCTTGGCTGCGGCCGCGGTCTTGAAATTGCCGAGCGCGGACGCGACCGCGCGCCGCACCTTCGGATGATCCGTGCCTGCCTGCGCGGCGAGCGCCGAAAAGGCCTCGTCCGAGCGGATTTTGCCCAGAGCGCGGGCGGCCTCGCTGCGCACCATCCAGGCTTCGGCTTTGCTCGACAAGCTCTTGGCGAGTGCCGCGACGGTCGGCGGGTCATCGCGCCGAGAGAGCGCTTCGGCGGCGCGCGCGCGAGAGATGGCACGCGTGGCATGGCCGAGCTGCGCGCGCAACATGTCACTCGGCGCATCGAACGTCAGCTCCCCAACCACGCGCAGGTCCGGGTCGAAAGCGACGAACAGAGGGCGTTCGGTCAGCCGTATCACGAACGTATCCGAAGCAGACGTGACCGATTTTTCGTGTCGTGAAACACCGCCTGCTAGCGTGCCGATTTCGACCTCGAGTGGGAAATGAAATTCGGCAATCTCACCGAGCTTCTGCGTTTGCTTGACGCTGATCGACAACAGATTGTCGTCCCAGCTGACTTTGACCTTGAGCTCGGGGTGTCCGGGTCGATACACCCAAGAATCGAAGAAGCGCTCGAGCGAGCGGCCCGAGACCTTCTCCAACGCGCGTTGCAGATCGGTGGTTTCGACCACGTCGTAGGCGTGGCTCTGAAGGTAGTCGCGAACGCCGGCCCAGAACGTGACATCCCCCAGTTCACGGCGCAGCATGTGCAGCACGAGCCCGCCTTTTTCGTACAAATGTCGATCGAACAGGTCGATCGGCTCGGCGTAGTCACGGCACACGATGGGGCGCGAGTAGCGTGCGCTGGCCTCGTGCAGATACGTGTCGTTGTCGGACGACACGCCATAGTCGTACTCGTCACGCCCCAGGCGATCCTCGCGTTCGACATGCTCCATGAACGTGGCAAAGCCTTCGTTCAGCCAAGCGTGGGACCAGTCTCGGCAGGTCACGAAGTCACCGAACCATTGGTGGGCGAGTTCGTGAGCCACCAGATCGTTGGAGGTGATGTCGAGCACCGCGCGTTCGTCCAAAAGCACGTGCTCGTACATCGTAGTGGCGGTGGTGTTTTCCATGCCGCCGAAGATGAAATCGCTGACGACGATCTGGGAGTAGCGCTGCCAGGGGAAGGGCACGCCCGTCAGTCGCGAGAACAGCTCGATCATGCGCGGGGTCTCACCGAAGCTGCGCGCGGTGTCCTTCTTGCGCGCTGGCGGGACGTAGTAGCGCACGGGCACCTGCTTGGATTTGCCGAGATCTGCCGGGCGATCATCGATGATCGTGAAGTTTCCGGCGACCAAGGTGAACAGGTAGCTGGGGTGCGGCTTGTCCAGGCGAAAGTGGTACGTCCACGGCTTCTTGCTGCCCACAGGGGTTTGCGAGTCGATTAGCTCGCCGTTGGACAGCGCCACGAAGCCATTCGGTACGCTGACGCGCAGTTCGCTCGTCATCTTGACGTGCGGCTTGTCGTGGCAAGGAATGAAGTGGCGGGCGTCTTCGTCCTGGCACTGCGTCCACACTTGCTTGGGGCGCTGCTTGACCTTTGCGTCTGGCTCGAGGAAATACATGCCGCGCCGCGGCCTGGCGCGATAGCGGATCTCGATTTTCCCTGCGTCGACGCCTGCCAAACCGCGCACGGTGAGCGTGTCGCCGTCGTAGTCGAACGGGGTGTTCACGAACGCCTTGCCCGTGCTCAAGCGCACGCTCTCGAGCTCGAAACCGACGGCGTCCAGCTCGAGCTCGGCGGCGCTCTCGGCCACGCGCTCGAAGTCGAGCGTGGCACTGCCGGACACCGACTTGGTCTCGAAATCCACGGTCAGGTCCAAAAGCAGATGCGGGATCGAAAATGGGCGCGAGCGCTCGTACTTGCGTTCGGTGCCGGCCAGCGCGAAGGGGGAACCGGCGCTCGAGCAGGCGCAGCGGGAGTGGAGCCGTTGAGCGAGTTTCGACATACGATTCACGACTCTGTAGGCTGCTCCGCGGCCCATCGCAAGGTCCGGCCGCGGAAGGTCATTGCTGGGCTCACGTTCCCGTCCCTTGCGTAGCCTGGACGGCCAGCATTGCGCGCTTGCGCGCCCGAGCGGAAGCCGCGCTAAGGTTCGAGCGTGCCGACCACCCTGACCGGTGAAGTGGAGCGCGTCACCTACGAGAACGAGGCGACGGGCTTCCGGGTGATCCGAATCGGATCGCTCGAGGGTGAGGGTGCGCGTCGGGGCGCCTTGCCGGCGGTCGGCACGTTCCCCGCAGTTGGCCCTGGCACGCGCGTGCGGGTCACTGGACAATTCGTGCAAGACGCGAAGCACGGCGAGCAGTTTCGGGTCGAAACACTGATGCCGATCGCGCCGAGCACGCTGGCTGGCCTGGAGAAGTATCTCGGTTCAGGGCTGATCCACGGCATCGGACCGGGCTTCGCCAAGCGCATCGTGGCGACCTTCGGCCTGCACAGCCTGTCGGTGCTGGACGAGCACCCTGAACGTCTGAGTGAAGTCAGCGGCATTGGCGAGCGTCGCATCGAGGAGATCAAGAAGACTTGGGCCTCGCAGCGCGCGATCAGCAACATCATGCTGCTGCTCCAGAGCCACGGCGCGTCTCCCGCGCTCGCGGCGCGTATCTTCAAGCAATACGGCGACAAGGCAGCCAGCATCCTGCAACGCTACCCTTATCGCCTGGCGCTCGAGGTGCGCGGTGTCGGCTTCAAGACTGCGGATCAGCTGGCGCGCTCGCTCGGTATCTCGGGTGACCATCCGGAGCGCGCGCAGGCCGGGGTGATGCACGAACTCGGCGAGCTCGCCAATCAGGGCCATGTGGTCGTGCCGCGCGAGCTGATCTCGCAACGCGCGGCGGAGATGCTGCAAATCGACGAAGCGCACGTGAGCGCGGCGCTCGACAAACTGTGGGCATCCGAGCGCGTGGTCGTGGAAGAGGGCGGCGTCTACCTGAGTTGGCTGCACGCGGCTGAAGTCGCCGTGGCCAGCGGTCTCTCGCGCTTGCTGCGCAGCCCGGGAGTGAGCCTGGGCGGGCTCGATGCCGCGCTTGCTGCCTTCGAACACTCCGCCAAAATCCAGCTCGCCCCCGGTCAGCGCGCGGCCGTGGAGGCCGCCGCGCAGCACAAGGTCGTGGTCATCACCGGCGGCCCGGGTGTCGGCAAGACCACCATCGTGCGCGCGGTGCTGAACGTGCTCGCCCGCTCACACCTGCGAGTGAGGCTCGGCGCGCCGACGGGTCGCGCCGCCAAACGGCTGAGTGAATCGACGGGGCTCGAGGCCAGCACGCTGCACCGCTTGCTGGCTTTCGATCCCAGACAGAACCAATTCCAACTCGACGCCGACAATCCGATCGATGCGGACGTGCTGATCGTCGACGAAGCGTCGATGATCGATGTCCCGTTGGCAGCGGCGTTGGTGGCTGCTCTGCCTACGGCCGCGCGCTTGATCATCGTCGGCGATTCGGATCAGTTGCCATCGGTCGGGCCGGGCGCTTTCCTGCGCGACCTGATCGACAGCGGAGCCGTGCCCACGGTGCGCCTAAACGAGATTTTCAGGCAGGTCGGTGAGAGCCGCATCGTGCTCAACGCACACCGGATTTTGCACGGCGAAATGCCTGAAAGCGTCGACGCGGATTCGCCGAATGCCGATTTTTTCGTGGTGCCGCGCAAGACCCCCGAGGAGGCCGCCGAGCTCGTGCGAGAGCTAGTGGTCACGCGCATTCCGCGGCGCTTCGGCTTCGACTCGAAGCGCGACGTTCAAGTGTTGACGCCCATGCATCGCGGGCCCGCCGGCACGATCGCGTTGAACGAGCTGCTTCAAGCCGCGCTGAATCCAGACGGTCCTGCGCTCGAGTCACGCGGCCAGAAGCTGCGTCTGGGCGACAAGATCATGCAGACCAAGAACGACTACGAGCGCGAGGCTTTCAACGGCGACATCGGCGTAGTGACCGCGGTGGACGCCGAGAATCGCAAGCTCACCGTGCGCTTCGACCAGCGTGACGTGGAATACGACGACCCGAGCTTGTCTTCACTGACGCTCGCGTACGCGACCAGTATTCACAAGAGCCAAGGCAGTGAGTACCCGGCGGTGGTGATTCCGCTGCTCACGGCGCACTTCGTGATGCTGTCGCGGAACCTATTGTATACTGCCGTCACCCGCGCGAAGAAGCTATGTGTGCTAGCCGCAGATCCGCGGGCCATTCGCCTGGCCTTGGCCGAAACGCGGCGCGAAGAGCGGATGACGCGCTTGGCCGAGCGGCTGCGACGCGGTTGAGCCGTCGCTAGGGCGTCGCGGCTGGCCGTACTCGTTCGAGCAGCGATTTCGCCTCGGTTCTGCGATAGTCGCCGTATTCCCCGCGCGCGAACGGTTCGAGCGCCGTGGCGGCTTCGGCATTGCGCCCCAGACGCACCAGGGCGATCGCGCGGTTGTAGCGCGCCTCGGGCGACAGGCCGCCGTTTGGCGCGAGTGCGAGGTAGCGATCCCAAAGCAGGAGCGCTCGCTCTGGGTCGCCAGCCGAGAATTGAGCGCGATGGGCATCTCGGTAGAGAGCGTCGACTTCGGACTCGGAAGGGGGGGCAGGGGGGGCAGCCGTGGCAGGCGCGGAAGCAGGGATTGGGGTTGGCTTGGAGAGCGCCGGCGAGCGCGCGGCAGGCGTGCTTTGCGCCGTCGGCACTGGCAACGGCATCGCTAGCGGCGCGGGCGCCTCGGGCGAGAGCAGCTCTGGCAGCTGCGCGGAAATAGGGGCGCGCGGAGTCACGAGCTTTGCCGGCGGCCGGGCGCTCAGCGGGGCGCGTTCGCCGCTCAGCGCCTTTGCCCAACCGCGCACGCGTTCGCCCACGGTTCCCCAGGCTGCCGAAGCGAGCAGCGCGGCTACCAGCGGAATCGCGATCAGGACCCCTCGGCTGCGCCGGCGTCCTGAGCCTCTGAAGGTGGCGAGCACGCGAGCTTCCGTGTTCGCCGCCTGCTGGGACTCGCCGTCGTAACGTTCGCGCAGCGTGCTCGCGGCGCGCTGCAACAGATCGTCGTTCATCGGAAGCCGTCCTTCTCGAGCAATTCGCGTAGGCGCTTCTTGGCGGACTGCAGGCGCGCCCGCACGGTGGGCGCTGGCACGCCGATGATCTCGGCCGCTTCGTGCGAAGGGCGTTCTTCGACCACGCACAATACGAATGCCACGCGTTGCTCGAGCGTGAGCTCGTCCAACGCACGAAACAACGCATTCCCGAGCTGTTCGCGTGCCAAGCGCTCGTCCGGCGCTGGGGCGGAGTTCGTCGGCTCGAGCGCCAGGCGCAAAGAGCTCTTTCTGCGCCGCGCAGCGGCGCGCACGAAGTGACGCGCGTGGTTGATGGCCACCGCAATCACGAAGCTGCGCAAGCTGGTGTCTCCGCGGTAGCGCCGCGCGGCCGCCGGCAGCGCCACGAAGGCTTCTTGCACCATGTCCTCGGCGGCCGACTCATCCCCCAACAGGCGACAGGCAAACGCGCGCACGGCGCGGTGGTGCTCGCGGTATGCGGCGCTCAGTGCCCGTGCCTCCCCGCTCGCTAGCGCGACCAGAAACGGATCCTGCGCCGGCTCGCTTGGCTGCTGTACGAATTCCCCGCTCACCAGGCGCGGTAAATACCATGGGTTCATGATCACGGATGGTTCTCGCTGCAAGCAGGCCGGGCGTGCGGCGTTACAGTTGCACGCCCCCGAAAAACTCCGGTAAAATCTGCAGTTTGACTTCGGTGTCTCCGCCGACCACGGGGTAGGTGACCCGGCCGGTCACGGCCGTGCCGACGAACAGACTCAGATGAGGCAAGATTTCCAAGCGCAGCAGCGCGCGTAGCTTGCCGAGCGATTGGTCATACGCTCGGGCGTCGGCGGAGGTGAAGTTGTCGTTGCGGGCAACGGGGGAGCTTGCGCCATTCATGGTCGTCGGTTGCTGACCGCAGCTGCCAGCTAGAAGCGAATCGGTGGGAGTCGGAGAGGAACCCATGCTGGTCGGTTGCGGAGCGCAGCTCTTGTCCGCGAACAAATGCAGAGCCTGGAAGTCGATCTCGGTCGTGAGCCGCTTGACCACGGGAATGCTGCCGCCAATCGTGAATCCTCCGCCGTACAGGGCGTGGTCGCCTTCGCCGTGCACCGCACCGCTGATCATGGTGTATGTGTAACGCGTCGCGAATTTGACGCCTAAGTTGGCGTAAGTGGTATTGCTGCTCCAAGCAACTGGATGCACGCCGCCTGTCTTGGAGACGCTGATCAAGCCGATCGGTACGCCCTCCACGTCATCGGCGATATTGATCAGCCCAATCTGCATGCCGCGCACGCGCTTGCCCAGGTTGACCAGGCCGAGCTGTACGCCCTCGAAATTACCGGCGAAGTTCACGCCGGACAGCTGCGCGCCCTTGGACAGCGAGCTCGCGAAATTCAGAGCCCCCAGCTGTAGGCCCTGCAGCGCTTCGTCGGCGCGGTTGACCAGCGCGACCTGCACGCCTTCGACGCTGCGCCCGCGATTGAAAATCAGGCTGAATTGGCCGGCGCGAACCTGTCCGCCCACGAGATTGGAGAGCAGCGAGATCTGTAGCCCCTGTGCGTTGCCGCTGACCGTGCTCACCGTTCCCAGCTCCAGACCGTCGAGCGCGCCGATACGGCCGTACAGCAAGTTGAAGTCGAAGTTGGTTGCCAGCTCGGGCTTGTCTGCGTTGGTGGCGAGCGGATAGAAGAACGCGGCGTTCCCCCACCAATGCACGGGCGGCGGCGCTGCGCCCGCTGGTGCTTCGGGCTGAACGGCGGTCGCAGGCGGGGCTATCACCGCGGTTACGGGCGGCGACGCTGGAACCGCCTCGACCGGCGCTGCGACGGCGCCAGCGGGCAGCAGTTCCGCGGCTTGGTCGCGAACCAAGTTCCCCGCCACGAGCGCGGCAAGTCCAGGGACGTCCGCGACTCGCTCGGGTGCCGGCACGACCCGCGTCACCGTGCCGCGCGCTGCTTCGGAATAGCTCACTACGAGCTCTTTCGTCAGCGGGCGATAGGTCACGGTCAGCACGCCGCGTGCCCCCGTCCCTGGCAGCGAATCCGCGGGTACCATCGACGTCCCCAGCTCTTCGGTGAGCGCCCGATCGAGCGCGTCGAAGGTCAGTTCCGTGCTCTCGCTGTGCAGTACGACCGCAATCGGTGCCGTCTCAGGGGCTGCTGCCTGGGCCAGCGGGCTCGTCCAGATGGCCGCCAGGGCAAACCCGATTCGGATTGAGGATGCGACCCGCTGAGAACCTCGCTGCATTTCGCCTCTAGTGCCCAGCCGAGTGCAGGCTGATGAGGCGCGCTGGACGATTTGGACGATTTGGCAAATCTGCCGAATGCAGGCCGCCGCGGCCCCACACCGAGTCAGTGAACAGGTGTTACGCTCACCGCACCACGACCACGTGGCAGCCGAATCCTGGCGTTCGCTTTCGGCGAGTCCCGGCTAAGGCTAAGCTTCGACGGCGGTCTCGGGTCGTGCGTCCATTCATGTTGGAGCATCTGAAGCGAAATGGTTCGGGGAGAATCATCCATTGGAGAAGGCGTTCGTGATCGTGCACTGACACTCGTCGGTGGCGTCATCGTGCGCGATCTGCCGATCGGTCCCACGGAAGCATTCGTTTTGTCGCGCGTGGAGGGAGCCATCACCGAGTCCGATCTGGTGACCGCCACTGGTCTCACCGCCGAGGAGGTCGCGAGCATCGTGGCCCGGCTGGTCCTGCTCGGGGCCATCGAGTTTGCCGATCGGCAGACGATGGTCTCGAGACCGCCGTCCTCCACCCAGCGCTCCGGTTCGCACTCCATTCTGCTCGCGGCTCGCTCCGAAGCGGCCAGCGACCTGACCTTGGAACAGCAGCGGCAGCTTTTGGAGCTCGATCAGCAGCGTTCGTCGCTGAATCACTACCAGCTACTCGGGATCGAGCCGGGCGCGGACGCCAAGGCCATTCGCGCCGCCTACTACGAGCTCGTGCGCGTCTATCACCCCGATCGTCATTTCGGTAAAGAGCTCGGGCATTTCGAGGGGCCGCTGCTGCGCGTGTTCGGCAAGTTCAGCGAAGCCTATGAGGTGCTGCATCGCGCGGCGTCACGCGCGGAATACGACCGCTATCTCGGCGCGCGCCAGCGCACGGTCGACTTCGATCGCTACTTCCATGACTCCTCGCGTGCGTCGACAGGGCCTGCGTCCGGCGCACCTGCAGCGCTCAGCCCCTCCACCGTCCCGCCCGGTTCCGGGCCGCGGGAGCCGCACGCCGCGGACGTCAGGCGTTCGTCGTCGGCGCCGGCGCCGAGCGATCCGGAGGTCCGCCGTCGCGCGTTGGCGCGCAAGCTCGGTCACTCGTCCTTCCCGCCCAGCAGCCCGCCCAGCAGCTCGTCTTCCCAGCAAATGCCCGCGGTAAATGAGGCGGCTCGCGCTGCGCAAGAGCTCAGGCGTCGCTACGAGCAGCGCATGGCACGAGCGCGTGACGAGCAAATCAACCACTACGTTGCGCTGTCCGCGGAAGCGGCCGCGGGCAAGGATCTCGTTGCCGCAGCGAACGCACTGCGCATCGCCTGTTCGCTCGCTCCCGATAGCCTCGAGCTCGCGGGGGATCTCGCCGAGCTCGAGCGGCGCGTGGCCGAGAGCCTGTGGGAGTCCTATCTCGACCGCGCGAAGTACGCGGCAGTCGAAGGCAACCACGCCGAGGCCGCAGAGTCCTACGAGCGCGCCGCGCTGGGTCAACCGAGCGCAGGCCTGTTCGAACGCGCCGCTCACTACACGCTGGAGGCCAACGGCGATCTGCACAAAGCCAGCAAGCTCGCCAAGCAAGCCGTCGCGCTGGCACCGAACAGCGCCAAGTGCCGACTCACGCTCGCTCGCGTCTACTTCGCGGCCAACCTCCACGAGAGCGCGCTGGCCGAACTCGAACGCGCGCGTGCGATCGAACCCGACCACCCGATCTTGAAAGAGTGGATCCTGCGCGTGAAGCGCGGCGGGTGAGCGCCCGGCGGTTGCTGGTTCGCGGCGGCGCGAAGGTCTCGGAGCGCGCCTAGAGTCAACACGCTGGGCGCGCGTTCCGACCCGGGCCCGGGTGCCGAGTTTCTTTGTGGTAACGACGCTCCGAGGCAAATGCACAGTGTTCGCGAAAAATTGAACGGCAGGCATAGCGACTCGCGCTTTTTCCCCCGAAACGCACATGGATCCCCGGGTGTCGCCGTGTCACAAGCAAGTGATAAGTCATGCGCAACCCGCCCCGTCCCTTTGCCCGACTCGTGTCAGGGCTGCTCTTCGGATTGTTCGTCGTCGCCTGCGGTGCAGAAAAACTGCCCGATACCTCGCGATTTCTCGGGGAGGGGGGAGCCGGCCAGTCGGATACGCCCCGGGGCGGTGGCCAGAGCTTCAGTTCGAGCGGGAAAGGCAACGGCCTCGAGGTCGACGACAAGCCCCCGGAGCTGCCCCCGCCCCCCGGCTGCGGCGACGGCACTCTGACCTCGGACGAGGCGTGCGACGACGGCAACAAGGACTCCGACGATGGCTGCAGCGCCACCTGCCTCCGAGTCGAGAGCGGCTTCAGCTGCCCCAATCCGGGCAAACTGTGTCGGGCGATTGCGCGTTGCGGCGACGGTGTCGTTGCTGCCAGTGAGCAGTGTGACGACGCCAACGTGGTCGCTGGCGATGGCTGCTCCGACCGCTGCCGAGTGGAGCTCGGCAAAAAGTGTGACGGGGCGCCGAGCGTGTGTACGGACGCCGTGTGCGGCAACGGCAAGGTCGAAGGCGCCGAGAGTTGCGATGACGGCAACAAGGCTCCGTTCGAC
>Ga0247783_1000565_pt1 | contig 11627 bp, 10 predicted proteins | sample UWRJL064202C5_FD_179911 | JGI IMG/M metagenome (GOLD analysis project Ga0247783, IMG submission 179911) | Plant litter microbial communities from Arlington Agricultural Research Station in Wisconsin, United States - UWRJ-L064-202C-5 | ecosystem: Environmental > Terrestrial > Plant litter >...
ACACGCAGGTCTTCTTTGCCGTAGAGAACAACTGCCTGCATGGTGACTCCGGAGAGAGGCATAGCTCTATTTTCTCATTTTTCGCGCGGCCAGACGGAATAGCATGTTGCAAAAGAAGTCTCAGGGGAGTGGAACGGAAGTGATTGAATGCGCATCTGATAGAGTGACCGAACCGATGAAAATTACAGAGAAATTTAAGACTGCATGAAGCTAGTTTCGCCAGTGGACTTTACGAAGCGTTCCATCGCCGCCCTGCAGGAGTACTCCCTTCTGTCTGGGCGCGCGATGAAGAGCCTATTTAGCCCTCCCATCTACTGGGACGAAATCTTCACACAGATGGATTCCATCGGCTTTGGTTCGTTGCCGATTGTGATCCTGGCGGGCTTTTTTACCGGTTGCGTTCTGGCTCTGCAAAGCGCAACGGCGCTGCAGCAGTTCGGAGCGGTTAGCAAGACGGGCAGCCTCGTCGCTCTGTCGATGGTCAAGGAACTGGGACCGGTGCTGACCGGTCTGATGGTCTCCGGGCGAAATGCCTCCGGTATTGCCAGCGAACTCGGTTCAATGAAGGTCACGGAACAGATCGATGCCATGCGTGCGCTGGGTACGGATCCCATCCGCAAGCTGGTGCTGCCGCGCATTGCCGCGACCGTGGTGATGCTTGCCTTTCTTTCTATCCTCTCTGCGGCGATGGGCATCGCCGGAGGCGCTCTCGTGAGCGTGGCTCTGCTCGGGTTGAACAGCAGCGCCTACTTCCACTCCAGCTATGCCTCGCTGATCTACGGCGATGTCGTCCAAGGATTGGTGAAGCCGATCTTCTTCGGTTTCATCATTGCCAGCGTGGGCTGCTACTTCGGCATGACCACCAAAGGTGGAACGCAGGGCGTAGGTAAGAGCACAACGCAGGCGGTTGTGATCTCCTCTGTCTGCATTATCGTCGTCGACTTCCTTCTCACGCGCCTCATGATTGGGATCTTCGGATCATGAGTACAGCGGAAGCCAAAACGGAGAACAAGGCGGAAAAGGTCGAGTACGATGGACCTGCGATCAGCTTTGAAGATGTTTCGATCAGTTTTGAAGGCAACGAAGTCCTCAAGAACGTCTCCTTTGCGATCGAGCAGGGAGAGACCCGGCTTCTCCTGGGGCCTGCAGGCGGCGGCAAGAGTGTTCTGATGAAACTCTGTGACGGTCTGCTACGGCCCGACAGCGGAACCATTCGCGTACTAGGCCAAGAGATCACCAAAATGAAAGAGCGTGAGATGTTTGCGCTCCGTCACCGGATCGGGATGGTATTTCAGGAGTCGGCACTCTTCGACTCCATGTCCGTAGAGGATAACGTCGCCTATCTGCTGCACGAGGACAAAGTGCCAGCCGAGGAAGCTCATAAGCGCGTGGAAGAGGCGCTCCGCTTTGTGGAACTGGAGAAGGCGATCGACAAGTTCCCTGCCGAGCTCTCCGGCGGCATGCGGAGACGCGTTTCGATCGCCCGCGCCATCATTACGGAGCCGGATCTGATCCTCTATGACTCTCCTACAGGCGGTCTGGATCCGATTACCTCTACCACCATCATGGAGCTGGTGATGAAGCGGCGCGACGTTTCGCACACGACTTCCCTCATCATTACGCATCGGTTGCAGGATGCCTTCTATTTGGCCACGAACCATTACAACGAGGAAAAGGGTAGTGCGGAAAAGATTCCTGACAATGGGATCGATGAGCGTACGAAGTTCCTCATGCTGAACGAAGGCAAGATCGTATTCGACGGAACAACACTCGAGCTGACGCACTCTGACGATCCGTGGCTGAAGGAGTATCTCGCTTGAAGATCGTCCTTGCAGGCGGGAATGGCCAGGTGGGTGTCCTGCTGGCGAGGCATTTTTCAAGGATTGGAAACGAAGTCATCGTCTTAAGCCGGTCAGCCGCATTGAGGTCTCCGTGGCGTGTGGTGCAGTGGGATGGGCGTACGCTGGGACCATGGGCTCGTGAATTTGAGGGCGCGGATGCCGTCATCAATCTCGCAGGAAAGACGATCAACTGCCGCTATACGGCAAAGAATCGCAGCGAGATCATCTCATCACGCGTTGAGTCGACCGAAGTAGTTGGCGCGGCCATTCAAGCTGCACAAATAAAGCCAAGGGTCTGGATCAATGCGAGCGCGGCCGGGATCTATCGGCACTCGACCACCGAAGCCTTTACGGAAGCGACGACGTGGTTGGGCGGCGAAGGCGAGCCCGTTCCTGAGACATGGCGCTTTGGTGCCGAGGTGGTCAAGATCTGGGAAAACGCCTTCAACTCGATTGAGGTGCCGGGAGTGCGGAAGATCGCCCTGCGAACGACCCTGGCGATTAGCCCCGACAAGGGTGGTGTCTTCTATGTCCTGCTTGGGCTGGTGCGGTATGGACTCGGCGGAACGCAGGGTTCGGGAACGCAGTTTGTTTCATGGATGCATGACAAGGACTACGTACGCGCTGTGGAGTTCATGATCGGCGATGAGAGTATCTCCGGCCCCGTGAATATGGGTTCTCCTGTGCCGCTGCCAAACTCCGAGTTCATGGCGATCCTTCGGAAGGCAGCAGGCGTGAAGATAGGATTACCCGCGCCCGAGTTTGCCTTGAAGCTCGGTGCTCCGATTCTGGGCACAGAGGCCTGGCTGGTGCTGAAGAGCATCAACGTTTTACCCGGCGTGCTGGAACGTGCGGGCTTTGACTTTCAGTACCCGGAGTGGGATGTTGCTGCGCGGAACATGGTCCGGCGATGGAAGCAGATGAACGCGTAGCTGCTAGAGCAAAAAATGGGCGCAGCGATAAGACATCGCCGCGTCCCCATTTCTTTATCGGTCGCCCTGACCTAGACGTCTATGAAAGAGATCCAGAACCGTTCCGTAGAGACGCAGAGCCAACTCCGGATCGTAGCGTGCGCCCTCGTCGCGCATGAAGGCGTGAGCACCATTCACTTCGACCCAGTTGTAACGAAGGTTCAGCTCATCCAATAGAGACTGCACCTTGCGTCGGCCTTCGAGGGGGACGTGCGGATCCTGGCGTCCCCAGATCATGAGCAGTTCACCCTCAATCTCCCTGGCTCTCGCCATGGAGTCGTCTTGCATGCCTTTGCCCAGGGAACCTTTGTGAATGTCCGTGGCGTAGAAGCACGCGGTTGCGCGAACGTCCTTCTCAAAGGCCGCGCGGAAGGCCAGATGGCCTCCCATGCAGATGCCGAGCGCACCTAGCTCGCCGGTGCAGTCGGCGCGTTGTTTCAGATGATCGAGGACAGCGCGAGTGTCCGCGTCGTAGCTGGCAAGTTCCTTTGTGGTCTTCAGAGCATTGCCCTTATCGGAGCCCGCCTGATCATAGGCAAAAACCTCGCCCGGCTCGCAGAACTCGTGATACACCTCGGGTATGGCGACGATGTATCCGTGGCCTGCGATCAGAGCCGCGGTGCGACGGATCGGGCCAGTGATCTGAAAGATCTCCGAGTAGAAGACGATGCCCGGATACTTTCCTGGCGCGACGGGGCGAAGGATGTGTGTGCGCATGGGGCCATACGGTGTGATCAGTTCAACAAACTCTTCAGTGATGATCATGGGCGTTTCACAAAACCTTTCTCTTTCAAGCATTTTCTACTGACATAGAACGCGGAATGGCGAGTTCCAGCCTACGCCACAGAAGCCCCATATCCTATGAAGAGTTATCTCATGCCAATGGGACGTGTGCGGCTCTGATCTTGTTCATGCGATGGGCCTTCACAAGCTAAGTTGAGATGCTGGGCACAGTGATCGGTCTGAATTTGGCCTGGCCTGCTACTGGCTGATCGAGAAGGCTGCGATTGAGAAAAGCGTACCGACTTCCTGACTATCGCCAGCTGACCGCAAGATGCCAGCGGAGATTGCGCTCTGCGGTCTTGCGTAGAACCGTGACGTACTGGGAAAGCTCTTCACGAATCAGCATCGTCTCGCTGCCAAGGATGGCAGGGTCGCGTGTGAGTTCAGCAACGAGTGCCTGAACCGTACTGAGACCGTCCCGGCCGGCATACCACTGCGGCGCTGGAAGACGTGGAAGGAGCTCGGGATTCCCTGCTCCCTCTTCGATCAGCAGAGCCATCGAATTTTCGTCCGCGGAGAAGAAGTCGATCAACGGACGGACAGCGAGCGAGATGGCCAGTTGTTCGAGCGCATCTTCGTTCCGGGCGATGGCCCTGCCGTTCACGAAGATGTCGAAGCCAGGATCTTCTCCCTCGACGACGATGTACATGGAAGCTGCCATTGTGGTTTCAAGTTTATGCGGATCACCGAAAAATAAAAGAGCCAGCGTAGGTACGCTGGCTCTTTTATTTTGATTCGAGTGCGATTACGACTGGCGAGGAGGAGCCCCGCCACCTGCACCGGGACGGCGACCGCCGCGACGGCGGCGACGACGTGCTGGATCACCCGTGCCTGCTGGACGTGCGCCCTGAGGTGCACCTGTTGCAGGAGTATCCGATGCGCCCTCGGTCGGCTCATCGCCGTCGAAGTCCTCATCGTCCTCTTCCTCTTCATCGAAGTCATCTCCACCCTCAAGGGTGATGGTCTCTTCGTCGCTTCGCTTATCGCTGGTGGGCGCCGGTCCACGGGGAGCATCGCCACCTGCTGGCTCAACCTCTGGGAGGCCGAGTTTCGCACGCTGCTCACGCAGAACAGCCTTGCGGGAGAGCTTGATGCGATTGCCTTCGATGGCCAGGACCTTTACCAGGACCTGATCGCCTTCGCGAAGCTCATCCTTCACTTCCTTGACGCGGTGTTCAGCAATCTCGGAGACGTGGAGGAGACCGTCTGTGCCGGGGAAGATCTCGACGAAAGCGCCGAACTCTGCCAGGCGGACGACCTTACCGAGGTAGGTCTTGCCAATCTCGGGAACTGCGGTGATGTCCGAGACCATCTGGATGGCGCGGGCGAGGTTGTCGGGATCCGACGAAGCAATGCTGACGCGACCGGTGTCGTCGACATCGATCTTGACCTGAGTAGCTTCGACGATGCCGCGGATGATCTTTCCGCCGGGTCCGATAAGATCACGAATCTTGTCCGTAGGAATCTGCAGGGTACGAATCTGCGGAGCGAAGCGCGACTTTTCTTCATTGGCGGAGGCGATGACGGCGTCCATCTTGTCGAGAAGGAAGAGACGACCATGACGCGCCTGCTCCATCGCTTCACGCATGATCTGTGGCGTAATGCCCATGATCTTGATGTCCATCTGCATGGCAGTGATGCCGTTGCGGGTTCCGGCGACCTTGAAGTCCATATCGCCGTAGTGATCTTCCGCGCCCGCGATGTCCGTCAGGATGGCGTATGCATCGCCTTCCTTCACAAGACCCATAGCAACACCGGCGACCGAACCCTTCAGGGTGATACCAGCCTGCATGAGAGCAAGCGACGCACCGCAGACAGAAGCCATGGACGAAGAACCATTGGACTCCGTGATGTCCGAGACAACGCGAAGAGTGTAGGGAGACTCAGCTTCAGGAGGAAGCACCGCCTCAATCGCACGGTAGGCGAGGGCGCCGTGACCGACTTCGCGACGGCTGGTTCCGGTCATACGTCCAACTTCACCAACACTATACGGCGGGAAGTTGTAGTGAAGCATGAAGCGCTTCTTCTGCTCGCCCTCGTAAGATTCCATGCGCTGTGCGTCATCGCCGGTACCCAGAGTAGCCGTAACCAGTGCCTGGGTCTCGCCACGGGTGAAGAGAGCGGAACCGTGTGTGCGGGGGAGGATGCCGACTTCGATATCGATCGCGCGGATCTCATCGAAGGCGCGGCGGTCAGGACGGATACGATCCTTCGTGACCTGGTTGCGGAAGATCTCCTCGCGGAGAAGCTCGTAGTACTTGCTGAGCTTCTTGGAAGCAGCGGCGTCGCCCTCGGGGAGAGCCTTCTTGAGCTCGTCCTTGATCTCCTTGATCTTGGCGTAGCTATCGATCTTGGCATACTTCTGGGTGTCGAGCGCATCGGCGACGCGATCGTAGACCTTGGACTTGAGGTCGTTGTAAAACTCCTGGTCGATCTCGACGGGGGTGACGGTGCGCTTCGTCTTACCGGCCTTGGCAACGAGCTCGTCGATTCCGGCACAGATGAGCTTTACCTGCTCGTGGCCGAACTCGATGGCGTCGATGACCTTGTCTTCCGGAATCTCCTTCGCACCGGACTCCACCATGACGATCCCGTCCTTGGTACCAGCAACGATGATGTTGATCAGGGAATCTTTGCGCTCTGTATAAGTGGGGTTGACGATGAAGTTGCCATCGATCAGGCCGACGCGAACAGCGCCGATGGGGCCCTGGAAGGGCAGATCCGAAAGCGAGATCGCGCAGGAGGCTGCATTGATGGCGATGACGTCGGGATCGTTTTCCTTGTCAGCGGAATAAACGAAAGCAATCACCTGGGTCTCGTTGCGGTAGCCATCCGGAAAGAGCGGACGGCAGGGACGATCGATCAGGCGGCAGGTAAGGATCTCCTTTTCGGAGGGACGGCCTTCGCGCTTGATGAAGCCGCCGGGGATGCGACCGCCGCCGTAAGCGGTCTCGCGATACTCAACGGTCAGGGGAAAGAAGTCTACGCCTTCCTTCGGATCAGGTGCGCCTACAGCGGTGGCGAGGATGACGGTGTCTCCCGAAGAGGTAAACGCCGCGCCGGATGCCTGCTTGGCAATGCGGCCCGTCTCAAAGGTAATGCGCTTGCCGCCGGCAAGTTCTACGGTCACTTCCTGTTTCATCGATGTGCTCTCTCTTTTTCTATTGTTGGAAGTCGTGGGCCGCGCGTCCTGAAGGTTTTAGCGGACAAGCGCAGGCATGCAAAAGCGGCAAATCCTCTCCGGCACCCGTCGTATGGGTTGATGGGCGGAGAGGATTCGCGCATTGCATAAGAATCATTTAGGAAAGGATTTCGTCTTTCACTGGATGGCGCACTGGTATGCGCGGATGGCGCAGCAGTTACTTGCGGATGCCGAGCTTTCCAATCACTTCGCGATACCGGTCAGAATCGTTCTTCTTCAGGTAATCGAGCAGACGACGGCGCTTGCTTACGAGCATGAGGAGGCCGCGACGCGAGCCATGATCCTTCTTGTGCGTCTTGAAGTGCTCAGTGAGTTCGCCAATGCGTTCGCTGAGGATCGCGATCTGGACTTCCGGGCTGCCGGTGTCCGACTCATGCGTACGAAACTTGGAAATGATGTCAGATTTCTTTGCGGTTGCCAACACGGTTCTACGTTGCTCCTGCTTCTCTAGCTCTCAATGTCCACTCTAAGTGTCTGATAGAGGATACCATTTCGTTCGTTTATCAGCAATTTCCAACTGATTTCTTGTAGAAGGTTTCAGCACACCACAAACCGATAAATGAGCCCTTGTTCAGACCACATCCCCAGATCACGGCCAATCTTCAAGAAAATCAATAGCTGAAGGCCTTATTTTCCCATTCTGGAATTTCGTAGATTTTCTTTGGACCTGCCCCTAGAATGGCGCGCACATCATTCTTCTAAGGAGAAGCGTCCTATGCCCAAATTAGTCTTCCCTGGCACCACCCTCATGGCGGGCAGCCAGAACAGCGAAGCGATTACTGCAATCCAAAAACGTCTGGTTGCCGTGGGTTGCGGCCCTGTCGATGTCGACGGCAAATACGGCGCGGAAACCGCCGCGGCCGTAGAGCACTTTCAGGCCCGCTCAGTGGATCGCAACGGAATACCGCTTCTGATCGACGGAAAAGTGGGGCCGACGACCTGGTCTGTGCTCTTTGGCGACCGCACGGTTCCTACTCTCACGAAGACGAAGGCAGCGTCGCCACTGCTCAAAAAGGTTCTTACAATCGCCGCCGGGGAGATCGGAACGATGGAAGTACCGCCGGGCTCAAACCGAGGGCCGGAGGTGGATGTGTACATCAAAACCACGGGTCTCGATCCTGCGGGTCATTTTGCGTGGTGTACCTGCTTTGTTTATTGGTGCTTTAACAATGCGTCGGGAACGCTTGACGTCCCGAATCCCTGCCCCAAGACAGCAGGCGTACTCGCCCACTGGGCCGCCGCGAACAAGGTGACCTCCGCCCGCCGCATCCTTCCGGAAGAAGCTCAGGCAGAGCCCTCGCTCATCGTTCCCGGAACCCTGTTCCTGCTTCGCACGTCAGGAGTAGCCGGACACATCGGGTTTATTGAAGAAGTACAAGGCAATCAGCTCACAACGATCGAAGGAAACACTAATGATGGCGGCAGCCGCGAAGGCATCGGAGTCTACCGGCGCACGACGCGAACAATCCGTCAGGTGAACCTTGGTTTTGTGCTTTATTCATGAAATTGCGGCTCAGGTAATGGCATCCGACCTGGGGCCGAGTTCTCTTTTAAAGTGAGCTGCGTTGCCCCGGGCGGATGGGATCGTAGTTCTGCACAGGCGTTGTTGGAGCGGGGCGATCTGAGCGGTTCTTGAAGGCATCCCGTATGGCAGCAAAGGCGGGCTTGGCTTGGAAGTCCGCGTCAAACGGAAGCGGGCGCTGCGGAAGCTTGTCGGCGCGAGCATTTTTATTGTTGAGCCACGTCCCCCGGTCGGTAAGACCCCAGGTAAGGACCGCGCGGACTGAGGAGTCCGGCAGAACGGTGCTCAGGTAATCGCGATACGTCTTAGCGACACCCTCATCCCGCGCATCTTGATCTCCAGGGAGGGCACGGTCGTTCACATCGAGCTCCGTAATGAAGACCTGGAGATTCAGAGCGCGGCACTCCGCAAGGAAGCGCTGCAGACCCTGACCGTAGCGGTTCTCGCCGCCAGCGGTGAGATGCGCCTGAATGCCCATCGCATCGATCGGCACATTCCGCGCCTTGAGACGGCGGAGGAGAAGAAGTGTAGCCGCGCGCCGCTGTTCTGAATCCGAACTGTCCGTGTCGAGCCCGTATTCGTTGTATGTCAGCAGTGCTACCGGATCTGCCTGCCTCGCCGTACGATAGGCGACTTCCAGATAATCGTCCCCGACATAGCGGAGCCACGGCGTCATACGCATGCCGTCGGGCCTTCCCTGCTCCGGGGCGATGGCTTCGTTCACCACATCCCAGGAATGGATGCGGCCCGCGTAGCGGGAGGCGACGGTTTGAATGTGCTCCACCATGAGCCGGCGTGCGTTGTCCTGATTGATGCCGGCTTCAAGCCACTTCGGTATGGACTCGTGCCAGACAAAATTGTGCCCCCGGATTTTGATCCGATGTTCTTCGGCAAAGGCCACGAAAAAGTCGGCGTCGTCCCAGAAGTATGCGGATGAAGTGGGCTGTAGGTTTCCCCGCTTCATCGCATTTTCAGCAACGAGAATCGAACACTGTTCCCGAAGGAGCTGCGCATAGCGCGGGTCGTGACGCAGCGGTTGGATGGCAACAGCCGTACCTGTAAGCAGGCCGTGACCGGAGGCTGCGAAACGGAGAGAGTGCTGGCCAGAGACATCGATCCCGGGGAGAGAGGGACGCATCTTGGGCGCAGCCGCTTTGCAGCCGAGCAGCGAAGCGCCGGTCGTCACGGCAGCCGCCATGGAGACGCGCAGAAGCTCCCGTCGGGTCATCCCGGATCTATCTTCGGGGAGAGGCATGGTTCTCCAGTTCCCCTATCCAGCGAAGAAAACGCAACATCTGCATCCGTTCCCGCCAGATGGTTCCGAAGAAGAACCTGGCGTCAATGGAATCCGCAGGACGTCCCGTGTAGGTTTCCATGCGCCAGAGCAGGTAGGGGCTTCGCCATGGCGTGAGCCTGTGACCGCGTGTTGCGTTCCAGAAAAAGGATGCAGCGTCCAAATCAAATCCTCGCGGGCGATGAGGACAAGTATACGGGGAGCAGGCAGGATTAGAGGTAGTCGAAGAGACTGCCCTTCTCCACGATGGCAATCGTGCTCAGAAGAGCTGATCTTTGGGTCGTAACTGCGCTGAGTTGTGTTGCGAGAGACACGGGGTCAGCCGAAACGAGATTGCTCTGTGCCACCTGCAGATCAGTCTGTTGGCCCTTAGCATAGGTGCCAGCTGCAGTCAGGCGCGACAAAGAGCTATCGAGGACGCTGCGCTGCTGGCTGAGGTTGGTGAGGCTATCGTGAAGCGTGGCCAGATCGGCGGCTGCGGTGGGCGGAACGACTCCCGTCTGGTAATCCGCGATGAGAGTATTCAATGCACTGAAGACGTCATTGGCAGTACCTGTGCCGAAGAGTTGCGAGCCCGGTACGGACGTCTGCAGGTGCTGCCCTGTCGTGCTGGTCACGGACAGTGTGGAGGAATCGCCCGAATAAGTCACAGTGGCGGGTGTTGTTGAGTCATCCAGAGTGAAGGGCTGCGACGATGTGGACGTGCCGGCAAACAGGTAATTGCCCTGATAGCTGCTGTTTGCCAGCGAGAGTACGGAGTCGCGGATCGAGGTCAGCGACGTTGCAAGTGATTTCAGCTGGGTCGAGGTCAGAGTGGAGTTCGCCCCCTGCGTCGCCAGCGAGAGTGCATTGTCCAGCGCCGTTACCGTACTGGAGAGGGCTGTGTCTGCGGCCTGCATCCGATTCGAAACATTCGAGACGGTCCCGACAAAACTGTCCATCTGACTAATGGAGGAGGATAGGGCTTCATTCTGTCCAGAGGCGAGAGGATCGTCCCCCAGAGAACTCAGACGCAGGCCACTCGCCGACTCCTGCGTGATCTTCTGCTGCTGTGCGGAGAGAGAGTTCAGGGAGGCAACAAGATTATTGGTGAAGGTCGGATCGACGCGCATTTTGTTCTCCTTGTTTGCCTTGAAATTTTCTTTAGCTGACTGCCGACTGGACACCAAGGTTGATCGCGGAGGCAAAGAGCTCGTCTACGATAGAGACGACCTTGGCCGCCGCCTGATAGGAGCGCTGATACTCCGTGAGATTCGCGGCCTCTTCGTCGAGCGAGACGCCAGAGAGAGCGTCGCGCTGCGTGGTGGCTTGAGCAAGCTGCGAGGAAGTCAAAATTTGATCGGTCGTGGCTCCGGAGATTGTCGTACCGAGCTGCGTCAGGAAAGAACCGAAGAAGGAGGCGGCGGTCTGTCCACCCACATTCTTCGCACTCGCGAGACCTGCCAGAGCAGTAGCATTCGTGCCGCCTCCGATTCCGTCCGTTGGGCCCGCCGCAGCGATCCCCGAAGGATCTTTCAGGACAACCGACAAAGAAGCTGCCGCACCACTGCTCGTAGCGGACACGTTGAAGATAGCGCCACCAACAGCGCCGTTCGCATCTTTACCTGCAGCGTTCTGCGTGTTGACGGCAGTCGCTACGCTGAAGGCGAGAGCATCGAGTGAGCTTTGCGCGTTGGCAATATCCACGTCGCGTGCCTGGATCGCGCCACCAAGCGTACCGCCTGAGAGTGCGTCGGTAATGTCCGTAGGAACGCCATTTTTCTGGCCAAGAACGTGCACACTGCCACTGACGTTCTGAGCCGTCAGATCATAGGAGACGTTGCCGCCCACAAGAAGTGTTCCGTCTGTGGTCGTCAGCGAAATCCCATTGTTCTGGGTCGTGATCTGACTTAGACCGACGATGCCAGAGAGTTGCGTAATGAGAGCCTGACGCTGGTCTTCAAGAGCTCCAGCGTCGCTGTTGGGGCTGGTCGAAGAGATCTTCTCGTTCAACTTAGCAATCTGGGACGTGAGC
>Ga0247783_1000566_pt1 | contig 11626 bp, 9 predicted proteins | sample UWRJL064202C5_FD_179911 | JGI IMG/M metagenome (GOLD analysis project Ga0247783, IMG submission 179911) | Plant litter microbial communities from Arlington Agricultural Research Station in Wisconsin, United States - UWRJ-L064-202C-5 | ecosystem: Environmental > Terrestrial > Plant litter >...
TCGATCACCGCAACCGAGCCGCCGAGCGCTGCCTTCAACGACTCTGCCTGACCGTCGGCGCGGGCGAGTGCGACTGCCGGTAGCATCGCCGCGCGTGGCACGGCTGCGCTGCCCGAGCCGCAGCCGATGAGACAGACTGCGATCCAGCTGACACAGCGCATCAAAAGCCGCCTCCATAACCGAAGGAGAAGACATTGGCGAACAAGCCGTTGTCGCGCACATAGTGAAAATAGCCGATATCCAGGGAGCCTCGCCCACGCGAAAGCCAGAGCAGCTTCAGGCCGTACTCCTGAGCATGGAAACCGGCGAGGTCCGAATCCGCCGTACGCGGTAGCTGCGAGTTTCCCTGCATCGGGAATGCGGTCGTGAAAAAATCGACGCCGGTCTGCGTGTAGTAGCGGAACGAGCCGCGCGCGATCAGCTGCGGGAACAGGTACTGATGCACTTCGAAATCAGTGGTGTGCGCGCTGAGCTGAAACGTATCCGTGTAAAAGCGATAGGCAGCACGGAGCGTGGTGTGGCTGTCAGGCAGGTGCTGTGCGACGCGCGCTTGCACGGCCTGGCGGGTGCGCGAGTGCGGAAACAGCTCGTTCGTGCGGCTCGTGCCCCCTTCGATGGGCACCGAATTGTAGCTCGTCTCGAGCAAGCCCTGTTGAAAGGTCAGCCCGTAGCTGGCATCGAAGATCGTGGTCGGCGAGAGCAGCTGGGAGAAATTCAGATTGCCGTTCAGCGCCGTTCGGTTGCGTCGGCCGTGCCGATCACCATTCGGCTGCAAATAGTCGAAGCGATCGAAGGTCGCTTGCCCGGAAATTCCGAGCACTGCGTTGTCGTCGGCCATGGCATGGCTGTAGCCTAGGCCGAACGAGCCGGAGCCAAATGGTTCTTCTTGGTGCCAGGCCAGGTTCGAGGTCAGCTGGTCATCGTCGGTCAAGTCGAAGCGACTGGTCAGGTCGATGCCGATGGCTTCATTCACCGCAGAGGCGTGCGAAACGACGTCCAAAGCGTTGACGGAGGCCGCGCTCACGATGTCGATCGGAATCACTATTTCGTGATGAATGCGCGCTGTTTGACGAATGCCCACGAGCATCTGCGGCTGTACGATCAGCGCACGCTCGCTCCCGGGCCCGGCGAGCGTACCGGCCTTGGATTGGTAGCCGTGGCCGTCTTGGTAGTAGCTGGACAGGCGCAGGCGAAACTCGTCGATGCGCGCGCTCTGGCTCCCCTGACCTAGAATCGCGGCGTCGCTCGTCGGCGTCGGCTCCGCCTGGCAAACTGAAGCGGTACCCAGGCACAGGCCGAGCGCCGCGCGCGTGACCAGCGTCGTGCGCAGGCCTCGCTCAATTGCCGCAGCCACAGCCACCACCCGCAGGCTTTCCATCCGCACCCGCTGCGCCTTCGCGTGTAGTGTGAAACTTTCGCGCGGCGCGTCGCTCGAGCGCGTCGTCCTGAGCCGGCATGGTCGGATCGGCCAAGTATTGGCGACGATTTTGCGGCACGATCGCGCAGGCACTGGTCGCGGAGAGCAACCCGAGAACCAGCCAGAGCGCGAGCGTCCTGAGCAGACCCCTGGCCCGTTCGCTCATTCTGCGCCTGCCATGCCCGCGGCGCCCGCGAGCTCCTGGTTCGGGCCTTCGTTCGCAGGCGTACCCGCATCGCAGCCACGCAGCGCGGGGTCGGGCGCCGTACTCGGCTGGTACCCAGCGTCGCTGCTGGCCGCGCACAGATCCCCCTCGGGATAATCGTGGAACGACAGGACGCAGCCCGTCACGCTCAGCAGACAGCCGCTGAGGCACACGCCCCGCCGCCATTTGAGAGCTTTGCCTCGAACCACCGCGCGCATCTCAGAAATGAGCCACGAGGGCCGCTTTGGGGCTGGCCCAGTCGACCGAAATCGAGACCGCGACCTGGTTTGGTCGAGCTGGCGCGGTTAGCAGCAAGTAGGCGCTCAGCCCGACGCCAACGCCGCCCACGATCGCAGCGACGGTGCTGATGTCACGCAGGGTGCGTCCGGTCTCGCTGGCTTGCTTGCCTGCCCCATCACACAAGCGCAAGGTCGGACTACAGTGGTCTTCGACGATGCCTTGCTGATTCATCGCCAAGAATCCGGTCACCGCGGCCACCGAGAGCCCAGATAACCCGAGCGCACCAATCACGTAGGGGAAGAGCGGAGCCGGCTCGCTCGCTGGCGAAGCTTGCGGCATGCTCGTTGGAGTAGGCGCGGCTGCGCGCGGTCCGGGTTCTAGCGGCGGCTCGGCGCGAGCGAGGCCGGGCGCTACGCCCACTAGCAAACCGAATGCGATGGCGATCGACCGGCCGTGAACCTGTGCGGAAGCTTGCGAGCCAGGCATGTTCGGCCGCGACTCTAGCGAAGGCGCCCGCGACTGAGTCTGGAAATCCGCTGCCGCCGAGGGACGGCGTACGGTAGGCTGGTTTGGACTAGCGCGAGTCGCTCGCGACCACGCTGACCGCTGCCGGCTCGGTGCAGGTGTTGGGGTCCGGCGGGCACACCAACTTCACCGCAGCCTCCGATTTCCGGTCGAAGCTCTGATTGAACCGCGACAGCCAATCATCCCCGTCGAAAAGCCCGAAGTTGGTGTGTTCGGCGTCGAAATCGAGCCCTGCCGAGAGCGACTGAAAGCCCGCCACGCGCAAGAGCAGTGCGCCCTGAAAGCCGTCCGGCAAGCTCTGCAAGCGCCCGCGCGCAACGGCGGGTCCGCCCGCAAGCTGTACCAAGTGAATATCCGTCAGGCGGCAGCGGCGGGCGAGCGAGCCGGTGGCAGACAGGCCGCGCAACGGAAAGGCCGACGCAACCCATTTGGGTAAACTGCCCTGCGCCGCGAGCACGGCCAGCCCCGGCGTGGCGTCACGCAGGTCTGCCCGAAAAGTACCGCCTAGTTCGAGATTTTTCTGGGCGCGCGCGAACAGCGAATCGAGCTTCAGATCCGCCCACCAGTTCGAGATTGGCTCGGGCGCGTTCGGCAACGCGGCGTTGCGCACGTGCACGGCGCCCGAACCGTGGACGGTACTCGCCTGCAGATCCAAGTGATCCATCTTGAAGTCCGCAGCCAGATCGGTGCTCAAGCGCGTGCTGCCGATCCGACCGCGCGCCGCCGGCGCGTTCAACCGTGCACTGCCCGCAAGCTTGCCTGCCTTGCGAGCCAAGCTCGCTCGCACTTCGAGCGCAGGCACGCTCGCGGCCCAACCCTTTCCGCCGCCACCGCCGCTTTGCAAGCTCGCGTTCCGAAGATCGACGTCGATCTGGCCAGCCCCGTCACTTGCCAAAAGCCCGTCGTCGAAGTGAGCGTTCAGACCGACGTCACCGCGGGTCGAGAAGTCGCCCCAATTGAGCTCGGTTTGCTTGAAATCACCGTTCAGTGCAAACGACGTCGAACCGCGCTGGAGCAGCTTCGCGGTGCCGGAGAGCTGCAGCGATTCGACGCGCGACCAGGGGCAATCAGCGTTCTGCGTGGTGTCTCCGAGCGTGACCCCGGTGGATGCCAAGTGTGCGCTGAGCTCACCAGTGTGGCGCGCCAGATCGAGCGCCGCAAATTCGGCAGCCAGCGCCGACTTCCCAGAAAAGCGCAGATTGCCTGCCTCGACCACCCAGGCCGCGGGCGAAGACGCAAGCTTTCCGCTGAGCGCGCCAAGCGCATCGGTGCGCAGCGCCGCGTGCAGCTCCACGCTGGTCGTTGCAGCGGTCTTGAGCGGTTTGTCGCCGAGCACCGCGCGTGGTCGTCGCAAGGTTGCCCAGAGCTCTAGACTCTTTTCCGGCTTGTTCTTTTGTTGGGCGAACGTGCCACGTGCGACCGCGGCGGTCGTTAACCGCGCGCCCCGGCCTTCGCCCTGAAGCGTGGGGATCTCAGCTTGAAAATGCGTCAGTTGCAGGCCGCTTTCGGCTTGCTCCGAGCGAGCTACAGCCGTCACTCCGGGCGCCCGAACCGTGAACCCGTCGCTCGACGCGCTCAGGTTCCAGAGTTTGGCTTCTCCCGAAAAGGCGTTGCCCTGCGCATCGCGCGTGGCTTGGACGTGCACCTGCAGCCCCGCCAAGTTGAGCTCATCTTGACCGCTTCCGAGCCCTGCCCGAAGCGAGCGACCGCTGACATCGGCGTTCAATTTCCCGGTCAGCCGCGCAGGATCTACGTGCGAAAGTTGCACGGCGATTGCGCCGGCGTAGTGCAGGCGCTGCGCGCCATTTTCGCCGAATTTCGCGCCCACACCATCGCTTTCGAGCACGGCGTCCGCGTCGATCGAGGAATCGGCGTAGCGACCGCGGGCGCGCAGCGCGATGGCACCTGCTGAAAGAGAAAGGCCTTTGCTCGAGAGCCAGCGATTGAGCCAAGTCGCATCGCCAACTCGCACTCGAGCTTCGTTGAGCCGCGCCTCTTTGAACGCGAACTCCTGCGAGGCATCACGATTTCCACTGACCACCGTGGCCGACACATGCTCGATTTCGGGCGCGTGGCCAGGCGCGATAGGCTCCCGCAGCGTGCCGCGGTCGATCACCAGCGTCACTCGGCTGCCGGTTTCGACGTTCACCTCGGCGTGCACCTCGAGTCGTTCGGCATCGAGTTCACCCTGAGCAGCCCTCAGCTCGAAGCCCCGCTGCACGAGGTCCACGCGACTTTGCGGCGTGAGCACGCCATGCCGAGTTTCCACGTCCAAGTGTAGCGACCCTGCGGAAGAAGATACGCGCGGCGACGGCTGGCTCGCGAAGAGCTCATAAAACTGGGGATCGAACGCTGGCGAGTCCAAGCGCACGTGCGCGGAGATGTAGCGCAACGGTTCTAGGCCGGTCACCGGGCGCACGTCGAACTGATGCACGACGCAATCGATCTGCCCATGCAAACCGGGTGCAATGCGATACGCGCCTGCCGACAGCAGCCCAGGCTCGAGCTCGAGCTTTCCTGGGCCGACCCACAACGTTCGCGCCGGCTTGAGTTGAAATGCACCGCGCACGCGGCCGTGACCGCGATAGCGAAAGGCCTGCACCCAGATCTCGGAGACGCTCGCATCGACGTCGTCGATGTGCATCGTCCATAGATTGTATTCCGCATCGCTGAGCGGCGCCTCGGGGACCCGAGCCTCGAACACGGCAGGCGAGGGATACTCCGGGATCGGGGGAAGGGCGCCTACGAACGGTTCGTTCCTCGACCACGGATCGATGCGATGGCGCATGCGGTAGACCACTCCCTCGCCGCGCAAATGCGAGGCGTGGAACGTGTGCCGCGCGAGCTCGGTCAAATGCAGGACCATGAACGCGCTCGCCATGTCGATCGAGCACTCGACATTGTGGTCCTTGAAAATGAAGCGCACGTTGCTGACGTGCACTCGCCCGGGCAGCACACTCCAACCTCGAGCGATGGTCACCCTCACTTGATCGGTGCTGTCGAACGCCAGCGGCAACAAGCCCAAGTTCAGGAAGGCATTTGCGCCCAGCAAGTAGACGAGCTCGAGCCCCGAAAAGCTCCAAAGCACGACTCTCAGCCAGCGAGGAAAGCGCCGCGGCTTGCCAGCGGCGGCGCCGTTTCTCCAGCGGTTCCAAGCACTCCTAAGCCGAGTCACTCCCCAGGCAATGCACGAGTCGGGCCGCAGCGGCCTTTCAGCGTCGCATTCGGCGCACGGCCAATTCAGCGCATTTTATCGGGATTTCCGCGGGGGCAAATTGGCACGTTGAGGCGTTGTCGCTAGCCGCTCAGGGCGAGCCGGCCTACCCGCGGCGCAAACTACGATACAAGTCCGCGGTCTGCTTGGCGATCGCCGACCAACTGAACGTGGCCTCGACCCGGGCGCGGCCGGCTTTTCCAAAGGCGGACGCGCGCGCCGGATCCGCCACCAGCTCGTTCACGCGAGCTGCGAACGCTCGCGCGAATGCATCGCGATCTTTGGGCGCGCCCAGTGGCGTTCCGTCGGTCTCGAAATGGACGAGGTACCCGGTCTTACCGTCTTCGACCACCTCTGGGATGCCACCCACCGCGGACGCGACCACCGGAGCACCGCAAGCCATGGCCTCCAGATTCACGATCCCGAAGGGCTCGTAGATCGAAGGGCAGACGAACGCGCGCGCGTGACTCAACACCTGAATCAAATCCGGGCGCTGCATCATCCTCTCGATCCAGCGCACGGGTCCGCGCGACCGCTCGAGCTCGGAGACGAGCGTGCGCACCTCCGCGCCCATCTCTTTGGTGTCGGCATCACCCGCGCACAAGACCAGCTCGACCTCGGGCGCGAAGTAGCGAGCGGCTTCCAACAAATGCACGATACCCTTTTGGCGGGTCACCCGGCCCACGAACACCACGTACGGACGCTTCGGGTCGATGCCTTCGCGCTCGAGCACGTCTGTCTTGAGATCCGGCTGAAATTGCGCAGGATCGATGCCGTTGTAGATGACGTGCACGCGCGCGGGATCAACCGCGGGATAGGCAGCCAAGATGTCCTTGCGCATGCCTCGAGAGACGGCGATCACCGCGTCCGCCGCCTCAATCGAGGTTTTCTCGCAATAGCTGGAGAGCGCGTAGCCACCGCCGAGCTGCTCCGCCTTCCACGGCCGCAGCGGCTCCAAGCTGTGCGAAGTCATCACGTGCGGCACGCCGTACATCAGCTTGGCCAAGTGCCCCGCGAAGTTCGCGTACCAGGTGTGCGTGTGCACGAGCTCCGTGCCACGCACGGCTTTGGCCATCAGCAGATCGACCGACAAAGTGCGCAGCGCAGCGAGCTCCGGAGCATCACCGTCTAGAGCCGCCCAGGGCTGATACGCGCCCGCGACTTCCGGCAAGTTGCGCGCACCGCCGAAGCAGTGCACCGCGAGGTCGACCAGCGGCGCGAGCTCACGGGCCAAATATTCGACGTGCACGCCAGCTCCGCCGTACACCTCGGGCGGATACTCGCGGCTCAAAAGCGCGATTTTCATGGCAGAATCTCTCACGAACGAATCACAGTCGGACCACGTCGTCTTTACCGAGGACCACGATGCCGTTGTCGCTGAAGGTGAAGCCGCGGGCGCGATCTTCTTCTGGGTCGACGCCGATGCGAGCGCCCGGCGGAACCTTGACGTTCTTGTCCAAGATGGCGCGCCGAATGATCGCGCCGCGACCCACGTCGACGCCATGCATCAAGACCGAGTCTTCGACGTTCGCGCGCGAGTGAATCGAGACACCGGGTGACAGGATCGAACGGCGCACCGCGGCGCCTGACACGATCACCCCCGCCGCTACCATCGAGTCGATGGCCATGCCGCGGCGCTGGTCTTCATCGAACACGAACTTCGCGGGCGGGAGCGCGCCGAGTGAGGAGTGAATCGGCCACTCGTGATTGTACAAGTTGAAGATCGGATGCACGCTGATCAGATCCATCTGCGCTTCGTAGTAAGCGTCCAGCGTGCCCACGTCGCGCCAATAGCCCGCGTCTCGCTCGGTCGCGCCGGGCACCTTGTTCGAGTGAAAGTCGTAGACTGCGGCTTGGCCGGCATCGACCATCGCGGTGATGATGTTGCCGCCCATGTCGTGCGCGCTGTCCTTGTTCGCGGCGTCTGCGTGCACCGCGTCGATCAAGGCCTTGGTGTTGAACACGTAGTTGCCCATGGACGCGAACACGTGTTTCGGGTCATCTGGTAACCCCACGGCATTCTGCGGTTTTTCGACGAAGCTCGCGATCTTGTTGTTCACCCCAGGGGTGATCACGCCGAAGCGCGAAGCTTCGTCGATGGGCACGCGAATTGCCGCCACGGTCACGCTCGCCCCGGATTGCATGTGGGCGTCGATGATCTGCTCGGGATCCATCCGATAAATGTGATCCGCCCCGAACACGCAGATGTAGTCCGGGTTCTCGTCCTGAATCAGGTTCAAGTTCTGGAAGATGGCATCGGCCGAACCCTCGAACCAGCGCGGGCCGAGCCGCATCTGCGCTGGCACCGTCATCACGAAATTGTTGAACAGCGGCGACATGCGCCACGTCTGGGCAATGTGCCGGTCGAGGCTATGGCTCTTGTACTGAGTGAGTACCGCAATCCGCAAGTAGCGACCGTTCACCAAGTTGCTGAGCGCAAAGTCGATGATGCGATAGTTTGCACCGAAGGGGACCGCGGGCTTTGCGCGATCACGGGTCAGCGGGAAGAGCCGCTTTCCTTCACCACCAGCGAGAACCACTCCGAGCACGTGAGGGCGTTTGGCCATACGGGAAAAATCCTGCCGGAAGTCGTGGCCCGGCGAAAGGGCTTTCTAGCCACCGCTTTCGCCGAACAGCCTCGGCCCGGGATTGTCTCGATTAAAACCCGGAAACCGCCCTAGCCCTGCATTTTCAGCTGCCCAATCCGGCGGACGGGCGGGGGTACCCGGGCCGCAACGTGCCAGCAAACGCAGCCCTGAGCGCGCCTCGCTGGCACCGGACGCGAAGTCGTGGTCCGCTCTGCTCTCGGCACTTGGAAGGAGTACGCCCATGCTCTCGATACGTAAGATTTTAGTCCCCATCGATCTATCGCCGGCGGGCACGCCCTTGCTCCGACAAGCGCAAGACTTCGCGGCGAAGTTCGCCGCCAGCGTCGATTTGTTGCACGTGTGGACCCCCCCGCCAATGCTGGCCCCAGAGGCGCTGATCACCGGCTTGGGCACGACAGAACAGCCGTTCTTGCAATGGTTGAGCAACAGCGCGCAGGAACAGCTAGCCAAATTCGAGGCCCAAGCGCGGGGCGAGGGCTTCGCCATCGCACACAGCTATTGCGAATTGGGCGACCCTGCAACGACCATCGTCGAGCGCGCCGCGAGTGGCGGCTATGACCTCTTGGTCATGGGCACGCATGGTCGTACTGGGCTATCGCACGTGTTGATGGGCAGCGTGGCCGAGAAGGTCGTCCGCCGCGCACCGTGTGCCGTGCTGACCGTACGAACCGGGAGCTGACGGCCCGCGCCCCGCCCGGCCCGTCGCCGCGCGCTCGCGCAAAAACGGCCGAGAAACGGCAGGTCGTTGGTGCGACACGGAAGCGAGCGTACACTCTGTCGTTGCGGGCCCGCCGCGTCACTCAAGAAGGCAGATTTGCATGCAGTTCAGGTCACTCAAGCGTTGGCTCGTCGGTTCCAGCCTAGTGCTGGGCTCGCTTGGCGACCTGTGCGCCACGCCGGGGACGGCCCACGCCCAAGCGCCCAGCACGGACGGGGACGGCCTCAAGCGCGCTCGGGAGCAGTTCGCACAAGCCCTCGCGCTGCAAACTGGTGGTGATTGGGTCGGAGCGCTCGCGCTCTTCAAAGAAGTTGCGGCGGTGAAGCCCACACCCCAAGTCCGCTTCAACATCGCCCTGTGCGAAGAGCGCTTGGGCCTACTCGTGGCTGCGCTCGGGGACTACGAGCTGGCCGGCTCGGATGCGCAGGCCCAGAAGGCCGACCAGGTGCGACAAGAAGTGGACGCGCGGCTCGAATCGCTCAAAGCGCGAGTGCCACGCGTGGTCGTGAAGCGTGGTGCAGGCGCCGACGCCGCGACGATCTCCCTCGACGGCATTTCGCTGGGTGACTCGGTGCTCAATAGCCCATTGCCGGTCGATCCGGGGCCACACGTGGTGGAGGGCGTGGGCACCGGTTATCAACCGTTCAAGCAAGCGTTTCGCGTCGCCGAACAAGAGACCGCCACGATCGAAGTGAAGCTCGCGCTTTTGCCCAGCAAAGTCGAGCCAATCGTGACGCGAGAACCGCCTTCCCAGACCATGCGCACCGCCGGCTTCATCGTCGGCGGGGCCGGCATCGCGAGCTTGATTGGCTCCGCCGCAATGTTCTCCTTCCGCCACACGGCGATCAACGATCTCGACGAGCAATGTGGAGCCGATCGCCAAAGCTGCCCGGACAGCGCGCAGAGCACCATCGACCGCGGCAAGCTGTACACGACGCTCGGCAACGTGACGCTAGTCGTGGGCGCACTCGGTCTCGGGGTCGGAGCAACGCTGGTCGTGCTGGGCGGGCGCTCGAGTACCCGAGCAAGCGTCGGCATCGCGCCCGGAGCCGTGGGCGCGAACGCCGGTGGTGCAACCTTGGTCGGAAAGTTCTGAGCGCGCTCGCTCGAACGCCTAGAATCCCGGCACGATGATCGGCGAAGCGTAGGCGCTGCCTGGCGGCTTGACGCCTCCCGGCTCCTGCTTCCTGGGCGGCACGGGCCAGCGCTTGATGGGCGCGGCGGACTTTGCCACGGGGGCAGACTCCGCGGGCACCGGGGTCAAGGCCTCGACCGGCTTGACGACAGGTTGATCGGCCGTGGGCGGAGCGATCTCGCGGACGGCGGCAATGGCCGGTGACACGACCGGTGAATCGACTACGGCAACCGTCGGCCCCGGGCGACGACTGATCAAGAGCGCAACGATGATCCCCAGCGCGGCGATCAGCGCGGCGGAAAGCGCCGTGCGCATGCGATTGCGCTCAGGTACGCGCCGACTGTCGCGAGCCAGCGGCGCCGCCTCCCGTTTGCTGGCACCCGGTAGCGAATCCTGACCTTCGGCGCTGGGCGTCACTTCACGGCTGGAAACCAGGCCTTCCAACACCGTCGGCGCTTCGTCCGGTGAATCACTTTCGGCCAGGCGTGGTCCGGACTTGCCGGCTTCGCGACGATCGGCGGCTTCCAGCGCCGCCTTGATCAGGCTCTTTCGCTTCTCCAGGCGATCGGGCAAGAGCGCGCGCAGAAACTCGGCGACCTCTTCGTCCGTGCTTGGGCGCATCGAGGGCGGTAGCGCTCGCGTCAGGCCAATCAACATGTCGTTCGCGGTCGGGTAGCGTTTGGAGGCATCCTTGGCGAGCGATTGCAGCACCACCGCTTCCAGCCCCGCCGGGTAACCGGGCACGATTGCGCTGGGCGGCGTGACTGGCTCGTCATCACTGATGCGGCGAATCGTCTGGCTTTGGTCGTCGCCACGAAACGGGTGAGTGCCCGTGGTCATCATGTACAACAAAATGCCCATGGCGAAGACATCCGTGCGGCGATCGATGCGCTCGCCGCGCAGCTGCTCGGGCGACATGTAGGCGATCTTGCCCTTCAGCTGGCCTGCCTCGGTATCGCTCGTCGCGCGGCTGGTGGCCTTGGCCACGCCGAAATCCACGACCTTGACCACGCCTTCGTAGGTCAAGAGCACGTTTTGTGGAGACACGTCACGGTGCACCAGACCGACCAGCGTGCCGTTTTCGTCGCGCAGCTCGTGAGCGGCGTGAAGGCCTCGGCAAGCTTGCGCGGTGATGCTGACCGCAATCGCCAACGGGATGCCGCCGCGAGTCGCGGCATACTTCATGATGATGTTGAGTGGTTCGCCGTCCACCCACTCCATCACCAAGTACAGGATTCGATCCACCTCCCCTAGGTCGAGAATTTCGATCACGTGGGGGTGACGGACCTGCGAGGCCAGCGACGCCTCGTCTAGAAACATCCGCTCGAAATGCAAGTCGTCGACCAACCCAGGCAGCATGGTCTTGATCGCGACCATCTTCTGGAAGCCGCGCGTGCCACGCAGCCGCGCTGCCCACACGCTCGCCATCCCGCCCTTGGCGATGGGAAGGAGTAGCTCGTAGCGCCCGAGCACCTGGCCGGCAGTGAGGTCGTCGAGCATGCGTGTCCGCGAGACTCTGACACTATCATAGCTCTCGTTGGCGGTGGTCGCTTCCCCGCCCCG
>Ga0247783_1000567_pt1 | contig 11617 bp, 7 predicted proteins | sample UWRJL064202C5_FD_179911 | JGI IMG/M metagenome (GOLD analysis project Ga0247783, IMG submission 179911) | Plant litter microbial communities from Arlington Agricultural Research Station in Wisconsin, United States - UWRJ-L064-202C-5 | ecosystem: Environmental > Terrestrial > Plant litter >...
CAGCAAAAAGAGCTTCGTCTTGCCCAAGGTCGTGAACGACACTTTCGCCTTGGACCCGGGCGCCAAGTACCACTTTCGCGTTGAAACGCATGGCAGCGTCGCGACCGCGGACGCAGCAGCGGGGCCAGCTGGCTTTCTGGACTCGTTCAGCGGTGACTACTACGGCAGAGGCCCGCTGGGACCACGCCGAAGCGACGGCTCATACACCATCTCCGCTTACAGCGACGAGATCACGATTGCGCCTTAAGCCGGTGTCAATCAGCGGCGGCGCCGGAGCACGATAGCCACCAAGGCGGCGGCGACCGCAGTGGCGCCGAGCGGCGCGTTGCCACGCCCAAAATTACAGCCGCTGGTGTCGGGCTTTGCGACCGGCGAATCTTGGCCCGCGCCGCCTTCGCCGCCAGCGGGCCCGCCAGCGACGCCGGGACGACCGGCAGCAGCAGGCGCGCCCGCTGTACCGACCATCACGACGGTGCCGTTTTCGACGTCCGTGTTGTAGGCCGTCAGCTGGTCGTCGATGGCGGCGGCGTTGTTTTCGACGACCTTACCCGTGCCACTCGCACCCGTGCGGACGATCGAGAAATTGGGCGGCAGCTGAGCGAGCGGTGCAGGCCAGGTCCCGACGCCTTGGTTGCCCAGGCCGCGAATCACGCCGCCCTGCGGCAACTCGATGCGCCAGGGGGCTGCGCTGACGGACACGTCCGCGCTGCATTCGATCACGCGATTCGCAGTGTGCACGTTGCTCACTTCCGGCAGCACGGCGTTGAAGGTAAACAGCGGATCGACCGTCATTTCGTCGGCCGAAAGCGTGGTGTACAGGCGCGTGAGCGTGGGCTGCGCGTCGACCAAATTTTGCACGAGCTTCACCGGCGTGATCACGCTCTTTTCCAAAGCCGCTAGGTAAACGGAGGGCGCAAATTTGACCTGCGCGGAGTAGCAGCCGGGGCACAGCTTGAAATCCTCGAAGGCGACGCCGTCCGGCAACGTCACGGCCGAACGAGTCGCATCCCAGAAGCCATCCCACGCGCCGTACTGGCCGTAGGCACGACTGAAGAAGTCGGAGAAGGACTGAAAGACGGTGCTCTTGAAGTTGGTCCACTGCGCGTCGTCATTGGTGGTCCAGATCACGTTCTTGAACGTGCTGCTCTTGCCAGCAAATTCAGTCACGAAGCCTTGACCGCCGGCATCGTTGGCCGCGTCGATGACTACGGAGTTGTAGTTGCTCGCGGCGTTGAACCAGTTGATACGCGCCTCGTTCAGCTCGAGCGAGAGGTAGTTCTGAGGCACCGAGCGAGACTTGCCGAGCACCCAGGCCATGACGCCCATGTCGTCGTTGGCTGCCACGGCCGTGAGCTTGACTGGGATGGAGGCTTGGGTGCCCTCATAGGTCAGCACGATCGGGCGAATCGAGCCGGAATCCGCGCCCTTGGTCAGCTTCAACGCCAGCAGGTACAGGCCTGCCTCGAGGTACGGCCCGAGCTTTTCGGGGCCGACGCTGGGCACGTCGTAACCGTTTTCCTTCAGCCAAGCCACGGCGGCGTCCGCAGGGCTGGCGGTGCTCTTGTCGAGCGAGATCACCGTCCACTCGAAGGCGCCGACGACGCCCGACGCCTCCACCGTGACGCCGTTCCCACTTTCACCGGCGTCCGCCGTTGGAGCGAAGTTCAAGCCGCCGCCGGATGCGGTGCCCGGGGAGCCGCCGGTGCGGTTGTCCTGAAGGCACGTGCCTTCGACCGTCGTGGTCAGGCTGTAGTTCGGGTTGGTTGCCGCTTGGAGCCGTTGAAACGCCAGATTGGACGCCACGCCGATGTCAGAATCGACCTTGGGTACCGAGGAGATCGGCAAGAGCCACGAAAAACTCTGCGACGGCCCCTGGTACTTGATTTGGATCACCGCGGTAACGGTGCCGTCGCCGTTGTCGGCGAAGATGATGCCCTCGGCCGCTTGATTGACCGGTTGAGCGCTGTTGCAAAAAAAGCCGCCGCAGGCGAGCGCCGAACTCGGCATCCAGGCGCTGGCTGCCCAAGCCGCGATCCCTAAGACACCGCTCCGAATTAAACTGCGCATGGTTGGCTCCTCAATAGATGATTCCCAGACACCCTGATCATGCCTAGGTGGGTTTTGGCACGGATTGGCACAGCTTGAGGCTGGTTTTCAGTACCTGGGCAACATTAAGCAAAGCGGGTGCCAGCTGTTCCAGCAAGCGCCGCGCGGGACGATGAGGATGCCACTAGAGGCGCCGAACCAAAGTCTCGAGGATGGTATGAATCGTGCTGTCCAAGTGCCCGTGTCGAGTCGCATGCAGCTCACCGTCGTCGTCGCGCTGCTCGCGTGCGCTTGCGGCGCGCCCGCGGCAGCGCCTGCACCCAATGTAGGCAGCGGCGGCGAAGGCGGCATGGCACTCGTGGGTCAGGTGGAGCTCGGCGTTCCTGGCGGGCCGGACGCGCTCGACTTCGCGCCGCTCGAGGACGGCGCGGTGCTGCCACTCGAAACGTTTGGTCAAGGCGGAACCCATATCTTGCTCGGTGTTCGCTGCGTTGGCTTCGGTCAGCGCGCATTCGTTTCGCTGCGCGTGCAAAACCTGCTGACTGGCACTGAGCTGGTCACCCCGGCGCCCGCGCACCCACAACTTCTATTCTGCGAAGGCGACGTCTGTGATCTGGTGCCGATTACGATGATGATGGGCGGAATCGCCGAAAACGACGCGGATCGCGATGGCCTAGCTCTGGCAATCTCGGCCGAAGTGCACAACCTTGCGGGCATGACGGGGATGGCTTCTGCACGGGCCACGCTCAGCACCGCAGATCTATGACTCGATAGAGACGCTCTTCAGGGGAACACCATGCGCTATTCGACTTCAGTCTCGGCCTTATTGACACTTGCCTGCTCACTGCTCGTTTCGTGCAACGACAGTGACCAGCTGCTGTTCGCGGATCATGCCCACCCGCTTTCCTGGTCGTGGGTCGCCAAGAGCGACTCCGCCGCGCTGCTCAGCGTGAACGGCACCTCCGCTAGCGACGTCTGGATCGCGGGCGCAGACGACGGCCAGGGTCCGGTCGTGCTGCACTTCGACGGCAGCGAGTGGCAACGTCGCAACACGGGCGTGAAGGGGGACTTGTGGTGGGTCAACGCCACGCCGCAGGGTCCCGTGTACTTCGCAGGCGCAAGCGCCTTGCTGCTCCGCTACCAAGACGGAGCCTTCGAGCGCCTGAAGACTCCGGGCCTGGGTAAAGACGTGCTCTACGGCGTGTGGGCCGCGGGCGAAAATGACCTGTATGCGGTCGGCACGTCCGCGGGTCGAAATGGCTTTGTCTGGCACTACGACGGCTCCGAATTCCAGACCGTCCGCCTGCCCGATACCCTGCCGGTCGACGAAAACCACGATCAGCCTGGGTTGTTCAAAGTTTGGGGCAACTCGAAAGACTCCGTTTGGGTGGCTGGCGCGAGCGGAACACTGCTGCACGGCAACGCACGGGATGGCTTCGCGCTCGTGCGAAAGGGCGGCAGCGAGATCCTGTTCACGGTGAACGCGCGCGGGGACCATGTCCTGGCAGTCGGCGGAACGTCGAGCGGCCTGCTGCTCGACGGCCGCGGGACCACGCTCCGCGATCGCACGCCTGCTTCCACGCCGCTGCTCCAGGGAGCGTGGATCGACGAGCACGACCAGGCCTGGGCCGTGGGCGTTGGCGGCACGGTGCTACGCGGAGGGACCGACGGCTTTCAAGTCCAAGACACGGGGCTGGACTTCGCCGCCAATGATTCGCTGCACTCGGTCTGGGTCGATCCCTCGGGCGGCGTCTGGGCAGTGGGCGGGGACGTGCTCACGCCGAACCTCGCGCACGGCTTGGCCCTGCACGGCGGCGCGCCCGTGCCAGAGATCGATCTGATTGCGCCCGCACCCGCGGCCCCAGTTTGCCCGGCTGCGCAGATCGACCCAGCACCCCACGGCTCGATTGCACGACGCTGGGACGAGCAAATCATCGGCGCGATTCGCCGCGATTTACCGCGCCCCGGCGTGCACTCACGAAACCTGTTTCATGCCTCGATTGCGATCTGGGATGCGTACGCGGCGTACGACAGCGCCGCTTCGGGCTACCTGACGACCGAGCATCTGAAAACGAACGACATCGCTGCCGCACGCAGCGAAGCCATCTCCTATGCTGCGTACCGCGTGCTCAGCCACCGCTACGCGCCGGCCGTGGGTGGCGGCGTTTCGCAGGCCTGCTTCGACGCCTTCATGGCCAAGCTCGGCTACGACCCGAGCAACACCGAGAGCGCGGGCGAGACGCCACGCGCACTGGGCAATCGCATCGGGCAAGCAGTAATCGATGCCTTCGCGGCCGACGGTGCCAACGAGTCCAACAACTACGCGGACCCGGACGTCTTCGCGCCCGATTCGTCGAACTTGGTCGTGGACCGCCCAGGCTGCCACGCCGCTGATCCGAGACAATGGCAGCGCTTGGTGCTGGCCAAGGCCGAAACCCAAAACGGCATTCCCGCCAACGCTGGAGCCCAAGCGTACATCGGCGGACAGTGGGGGTCGGTGACGCCGTTTGCCCTCACGCGCTCGAAGAAGGGGCAGCCTTACCTCGATATCGGCAAGCTCCCGAGCACGTTCGATGACCAACTGGTCGACGCTGCGCTCGAAGTCCTGCGCAAAACGTCGCAGCTCGACGTCGAAGACGACACGCAGATCGACGTCTCTCCGGGTGCTTTGGGCAACAATCCACTCGGCAGCAACGACGGCCACGGGCGCGCCAAGAATCCGGTCAGCGGTAAACCCTATCCCGCCCATCTGATCAAGCGCAGCGACTTTGGCCGTGTCTTGGCCGAGTTTTGGGCGGACGGTCCGAGCTCAGAGACGCCGCCCGGGCATTGGAACGTGATTGCCAATCATGTCGCCGATGATCCCGCGTTCGAGCGCCGGCTATTCGGCTCTGGACCGGCAGTGGATGCGCTGACCTGGGACGTGCACACCTACCTGGCCCTGAACGGCGCCCTGCACGACGCGGCGATCGCTGCCTGGGAGCTCAAACGAGTGTACGTGTCCGCGCGCCCGATCACCCTGATCCGTTACATGGCGGAGCACGGTCAACGCAGCGATCCGAACGGAGCGTCCTACGACCCGCGAGGGATGCCGCTGATCGACGGCTTGAGCGAGCTCATCACCCCGGCGAGCTCTGCGCCTGGGCAACGCCACGAGCAGCTCGCGCGCTACGTCGGTGAGGTGGCCGTGCGCTCTTGGCGTGGTGAACCCGGCAATCACGTCACCGACATCGCGGGCGTGGGCTGGATTCGCGGGGTCGATTGGATCCCCTATCAACGCCGCACCTTCGTCACGCCTGCCTTTCCAGGCTACGTCTCGGGGCACAGCACGTTCAGCCGCGCCGCGGCCACGGTGCTTGCCGGCATCACCGGATCGGAGTTTTTCCCGGGTGGCTTCGCCAGCTACTCGTTCGACCCGGGCTACCTGTTCTTCGAGCTTGGTCCGCGCACCAAAGTCAGCCTGGAGTGGGCGACGTACTACGATGCCGCCGATCAGGCCGGTCAGTCGCGCCTGTGGGGCGGGATCCACATCAAGTTCGACGACTTCGACGGGCGGCGCATCGGCGCGCAGGTCGGGCAAAGCGCGCTCGAGCGCGCGCGGGGCATCTTCGAGCCCGGCACCAAGTAGCAATGCGGCGCGTCGTCAGAGCGGCGGTCGCGACAGCGACTGAAGGGCGCGGCGCGTACGGACGAACTCGTGGCGAAGCATCGGCATTCCCGTTCTCTAGGTGGTCGAGAGCCCTAGCCGAGGGCAGCTCGGTGAGCGCCCGAATCTGATTGGTCGCGCAGGGGGCGGCGCCGGACCGGCCAGTCGCCCAATTGGGGGCCGATCTGGGATTGTTTCGCGCCACAGGAATAACAGCGGATTCCAGGGGTTCTTCGCGTGCCGGCATAACCGGCACTTTCCAACACCACGAGTTGACAGCGATCATGCCCCCGCTAGGATGCCGCGGCCTTCGGCCGGAAACATTGCTGGCTGGGGTATTTTCACGCATTTTCCCCGTTAAATCGGGGTTTTTTGAACGGAGGTCGGATGGCTACCGACGTCATGATCCAGGCGAATGGGTTGACTAAGCGATTCGGTGGCGTGCGCGCCCTGGATAAAGTCAATTTCGAAGTAAAGCGCGGCGAAGTCGTGGGCTTCCTAGGGCCGAACGGCGCCGGCAAATCGACGACGATGCGCATCTTGACGTGCTTCATCTCACCGAGCACCGGCTCGGCGACGGTGAACTCGCACGATGTGTTCGATAACCCTCTCGAGGTGCGTCGGTCCATCGGCTACCTGCCGCAACGCGCGCCGCTGTACACGGACATGACCGTCTGGGAGTACTTGAAGTTCGCCGCGGAAATCCGCGGGCTCGACGAGAGCACCTTCAAGAAACGCCTGAAGAAGGTGGTCGAAGTCTGCGGGCTCGCGCAATCGTTGGGCAAGGACATCTCCACGTTGTCGCACGGCTATCGCCAGCGCGTAGGCCTCGGGCAGGCGCTGATTCACGATCCGCCAATCCTGATCTTGGATGAGCCAACCAGCGATCTCGATCCCAACGAGAAGGCGGAGGTGCTCCGTTACATCAAGGAGATCGGCAAGGACCGCACCATTTTGCTGTCGACTCACAACTTGGCCGAGGTCGAAGAGGCCTGCGCGCGCGCCATCATCGTGAGCAAAGGGCGCGTGGTTGCGGACGGGCCGCTCGACGAGATCCGCGGCAAGACTGGCCGCGTGCGTTACGTCGTCACGATCGACGAGCAACGCGCGGAAGCTGGCAACAAGCCCCCCGCGGCGGCACAAGCCCATGAAGCGCTGCAGCGCTTGGCTGGCGCGAAGGCCGTGCGTGAGCTGCCGACCGACGAAAAGGCCCACAAATTCGAGCTGAGCTCCGCTTCGGACTCGGACATGCGCGCCGAGATCTACCGGCTGGCCGTGGCCAAGGGCTGGACCCTGCTCGAGCTGCGGCGTGACGCGCAGAGCCTGGACGCGGTGTTCCGCGATCTGACGCGCGGTGACGAGAAGCTCGACCGCGGCGCCAACTGGTCTGCCGCGGACGCCGAGGAAGAGGACGAGGACGACACCTCCAGCGCCGAAGAAGACGAAGAAGAATCGGACGAGGACGACGAGGAAGATGAAGAAGTGGACGCGAAGTCCAAGGGAAAGAGCTGAGCCATGTCTCCGATGCTGATCATCGCCAAGCGCGAATTTCGCTCTTATTTCGACTCTCCGATTGCATACATCGTCATCTGCCTGAGCTTCTTTGCGCTCGGCCTGATGTTCTTCTTTCTAAACGGTGGCTTCTGGCAGCTCGACCGCGCTTCGATCGCGCGCTTGTTCGAGTCGACGCCGATGGGCCTCTCGTTCCTGGTCGTGCCCGTGGTCACCATGCGCTTGCTCGCCGAAGAGCGCCGCAGCGGCACCTTGGAAATGCTGATCACGCTGCCGGTCAAAGACAGTGACGTGGTACTCGGGAAGTACTTGGGCGCGCTCGGCCTGGTCCTGGTGCTGGTCCTCTCCACGCTGGCCTACCCGTTGGTGATGTTCAAATTCCCCTGGAATTTGGGCCCCCTCGACGGCGGTCCGGTGGCGAGCGGCTACCTCGGCATGGTGCTGTTCTGCTGCGCAGCCGTGGCCGTGGGCCTCTTGATCAGCGCGCTGACCGAGAGCCAAGCGGTCGCGTTCTTCATCACCTTCTTCGTGCTCGGCGCGCTCTGGCTGTTCGGCGATCTCGCCAGCAAAGCCGGCGGCACGCTGGCCATCCTGCTCAACTACGTGAGCTTCCAATCGCGCCTGAACAACTTCTGGCGCGGCCTCATCGACTCGCGCGATGTGGTCTTCTTCCTGTCCGTCACCGTGCTCTCGCTGATGGTGGCATTCCGGGCGCTCGAGCGCCGAAAGTGGGCATGAGCCATGGCTAGCCAAGAACATCGCCGTAAAGCGGCCGCGCAGACCGGCCTGTACATCGCGGTCATCGCCGCCATCGCCGTGGTGGCCAACATCCTGGGCGCCAAGGCCTACAAGCGCTGGGACACGACCCAGGCCGAACGCTACACGCTGTCCGCAGGTAGCGGACGCTTGATTCGCGGCCTGAACAGCCCCGTGCAGATCGATGCCTACGTAAAGACGGGCTTGCCCCAGCTCGACGCGTTCGTGAAAGATTTGACCGACCTGCTCAAGGAATACGAGCGAGCAGGCGGCGGCAAGTTCAAGTTCACGATCATCGAGCCGAACACGGACGAGCTCCGCGCGCAGGCCAAGGAAGCCGGACTGACGGAGACGCCCTTCGGCGAAGCCAATCAGACTGGCGAAGACCAGGCTTCGATCACGCAAGGCTACATGGGCCTCGTGCTCAAGTACGGCAGCGAAAAAGCGGTCATCCCACAGATCATGCAAGCCGAAGGCTTGGAGTTCTGGATCACCAACAAGATCCGCGAAATTCGCGACAAGTCCGAGAACATCAAGCATCGCATCGGCGTCGTCACCGGTAAGGACGAGTTCAAGCTGAACGATGCCAACTTGGTGCCGAAGCAGGGCAAGGGCGGCGGCGGCCCGAACATGCAGGGCATCATCGAGCAGGCATTCCCCTTCTATAAGCTGGAAGAAGTCGATTTGAAGGGCGGCGAGAACGCGATCGACAAAGATCTCGTCGGTCTGATCATCACCCAGCCACAGAAGGACTACGACGAGAAGGAGCTGCGCCGCATCGACGAGTTCTTGATGCTCGGCAGCAAAGCCTTGGTCGTGTACGCCTCGGCCGTGACGATGAAGGCGAACGACGCGACGATGAGCGCGACGTTGAACCTGCATGGCTTGGACAAGCTGCTCCCGGGCTATGGCATCAAGATGGCCAAGGACGCCGTGTTCGACTACGGCGCGCAGTTCCGCATTGGCGTGCCCTTGCAGGGCGGTGGATTCACGTACATCCGTCACCCCGGTATCGCGCACGTGGTCAGTGATTCGCGCCTCGACAGCGAAAACGACAAGACGCTCGACACCTCCTTCGCCGGCTTCTTCCGCATGGAGGAGGCGATCTTCCCGTTCCCTTCCAGCCTCACGCTCGACAAATCCAAGCAACCGGCGGACGTCAAAGTCTCCGCGGTCGCACGCACCACGCCGGCGACGAGCGTGGTCACCTCGGACACCGTCGACATGAAGTTGCGCGAGAACTGGGAGCCGAAGGCCCCGCAAGAGCAGCGGATCATCGCCGCAATCGCGGTCGGCAAGCTGAAGAGCGCGTTTGCTGGTAGCCCGTCGGATGCGGTCAAGCCCGCCGCCGAGCGAGCGCCAACCGAGTCGCGCGTGCTGGTGATCTCGTCCAGCGAGTTCTTGACCAATCCGTTCGCGTACGCGGGCAACGGTCCAGAGCTCGGCGGCCAGTTCCAAATGTTCGGCGCGGTGGGCGGTGACCCGCAGCTCTTGATGTTTGCCCAGCCGTACACCAAGTACCTCACCAGCACGATCCTCTCCTTCAAGAACACGCTCGACTGGATGGCGGGTGACGCCGATCTGGTAGCCGCCAGCGCCAAGCTGATCGGCGATCCGGCCCTGACCTACTCGAACATCTCCAAGCCCAAGTTCAAAGCCGGCGACGACCCAGCCGAGGCCAAGAAGAAGGACGAAGAGTACCGCAACGCACGTAAATCGGTGCAGACCAACGTGCAGTGGACACTCACCTTTGGAGTGCCGTTGCTGTTCGCGGCGTTCGGCCTCTTGCGTTGGCGTCAGCGTCAATCACAGCGCGATCTGGCCAAGATCTGAAGCGAAACGAGAAACATATGGCACTCAGCACAGAAAACAAACTGTACATCTCGCTCGCTGTGCTCGCCGTCCTCGGCGGTGCGCTGTTCTTGCAAAGCAAGAAAGAGACCCAAGAGGCGGCGTCGTACACCCTGAGCGGGCAAGCGGCGGCGCTGCCGAAGCTCGAGCTCTCCGACGATGACCTGAAGAAGATCGACAAGATCACGCTCAGCAAGCCCGCGACTGGGGATGCCGGCGCTGCGGTCGACGTCGAGCTGACCAAGACGGGCGAAGATTGGAAGATCAGCAAGCCAATCGAAGCCACCGCCAATCAGCCCAACGTGAAATCGTTGCTCGAAAACCTGAAGACGCTGAAGGCAACCGAGCTGATCGACGCCACCAAGACCAGCTACGCCAAATTCGGTGTCTCGGACGACAAGGCGCTGCACGCCGTGTTTTCCAAGGGCAACGGCGTAGCGCTCGATCTGTACTTCGGTGACAGCGGTGGCCGCGGGCAAATGACGCGCATCGGTGGCAAAGACGGCGTGTACGCGAGCAAGGGCTATTCGAGCTTCTTGTACGCGCGTGACGTCAAGGGCTGGCGCGACATGGCGATCTTGAAGTTCGAAGATCAAGACGTCACGAACGTGACCATCGACAACGCGAACGGCTCTTTTGCGTTCGTGTACGACAAGGGCAAGACCACCAAGAACGAGTTCAAGAAGGCCAAGGACGCAGCCGCCGCGCCGATCAAGAACTACGACGAGTCGAAGCTTACCGACCTGCTCCGCGCGTACAAGGCGCTCAACGCCGACAACTTCGCGGAAAAGGGCAAGACCGAAGCAGACGTTGGTCTCGACAAGCCGCTGGCCACGATCTTGATCACCTTGAAGGACGGCGCAAAACGTCAGGTGCGTGTCGGCGCGACTTCCGAAGGCTCGAGCCACTGGGTCAAAGTCACCGGCAGCGAGGAAATCTGGAGCGTGAGCTCTTGGGCCGTCGAGTGGGCCACCGCTGACGAAAAGAAGTTCCAGAAATCCGAAGACAAGAAGCCGGACGGGGACCACCCGAACGCCCAGCATTTCGGCGGCGGAATGCCGCCCGGAATGCCTGGCGGGATGCCACCCGGTCACCCGTAAATCGAGCTCGGCGATAAACCGCATACGGCGCCGTTTCTGCGCCCGGCCCGTCTCGTGTCAATCGCGAGCGGGCCCGGGCGACGAGCTGAACGGCGCCGAGATGGCGTGACTCAGGCAGCGCAGCGCAGATCGCCGCTCACTGGGCTGGGCACTCGAGCTCGGTTGCGTCGTTCACCGTGACGCGTTGCGTGGCGCTCGCGATTTCCCCGAGGCTGTCCCAAGCGACGATCTTCGCGAGGTGATAGCCGACCGGCAAGTCGACCGTGACGGATGACGAATCGTCCACGAGCTTGCGGTCCACGAAGTACTGCGAGAATACCTCCGCGTCCAAGGGCGATGTCACTTTCGCCTGCAGCGTCACAGGCACGCTGCAGCTCGTCGTTGCGTCGACCGACACGGCCTCGGTGGCGCTGATGACTGGCGCTCGCCCGACCACCTCGACGGTCGTCGCGGTACCCTGCACCGTGAACGGTTTGCCCGCGAACGAGCCGCGGAGTGAGTATTGGAAATCCACTTCGCCCGTCGCTTGGTTGACCGTGACGAACTCCGCTTGCTCGAATACCGCTAGAAAGCCTGATTGCACGCCATCGACCTTCGCCACGGCATCGAATTGGATCCCTCTCGGCAGCGAGAAAACGAAGCGGTTTGCGGAAGACGCGAACTGTCCGGGACCCGACCTGGGCGATTCACGCGAATAGAGGGTGAG
>Ga0247783_1000568_pt1 | contig 11615 bp, 8 predicted proteins | sample UWRJL064202C5_FD_179911 | JGI IMG/M metagenome (GOLD analysis project Ga0247783, IMG submission 179911) | Plant litter microbial communities from Arlington Agricultural Research Station in Wisconsin, United States - UWRJ-L064-202C-5 | ecosystem: Environmental > Terrestrial > Plant litter >...
TCGTCAGCTGGAATGTTGGGCATCACTTCCTCACCTTCGTCGGCGATGGCCGCAGCCTGCAGGCCACTCCCGATCCAGCCGGCCTGATCTACCTCGGTGCTACGCCCATCACCAGCGTCTCGCGCACCGCGAAATACTCCACACCCTTCAGCGTTGGCGACCAGAGTCTGGCGCGCTCCACAATCTCCGATGTCTGGCCCGTCAACCGCTCGCTTACGATCAACAATCGCTTCTCGTACATGTATCGCAACCTCTCCATCCTCCGTAATGGAGATGGAGGTACCGTCACAGGCACCGTCTTCAGCGGCCGTCAGCTTCGCAAGCAGCATGATGTTTTGAATGACTTCGACTATGAGGCAGAGCCCGTCTGGAACTTTCACACCGGCAGGATCCGCCACACGCTGCTCACCGGCTTCGAGGCGCAGCATCAGAACGTCGACGCGAACCGCGCCACCGCAGATCTTTCGAACATCACAGACATCTTTCATCCCGTGGTTCCCGAGACCTCAACCGCTGGTCTTGTCTTCCTGCAGGACGCCAAACACTCCGGCTTTTATGACAATCTCTCTGCCAATTACTTTGGCCTTTACGCAACCGATCAGATCGACGTCACGCAGCGCCTGAAGGTCCGCGTGGGCGGACGTCAGGACTGGTGGGACACGACGCTGACGCCGAAGGTGTTCGTACCAGGCCGCATTCTCACCGGAACGACACTGATCGAACCGCCAGCCAAATACAGCCGTGATGATTCTCCCTTCAGCTGGAACGCAGGCGCGACCTATCGTCTCTTCGGCAGCGTCTCTCCCTTCTTCGGAGTCGCGCGCAGCAACCTCGTCAACTTCACCTCTGAGGCTACGCAGAACGGCGTGCAGGCGCCGGAGAACGGCCTGCAGTATGAAGCAGGCCTGAAGCTCTCCGCGTTCAACAATCGCATCGTCCTCACCGGTGCAGCCTTCGACGTCAAGCGCAACAATGTCTTCACCCTTGTTGGCGATGTTCCTGTCTTCAACGATCAGAAGACGGACGGCGGTGAGGCCAACCTGCAACTTCTCGTCACGCGTCGCTGGAAGATCTCGGCCAACGGCACAGGCCAGCACGCCTGGCTGACGGACAATCCCTCCAACACAGCCGCAACCGGCAAACGCCCCGTCGGTGTACCCCAACATATCTTTAACGTGTGGACGACCTATGACGTGGCGCTTCGTCACATCCACGGACTCAACATCGGCGGTGGCTTGACCAATCGAGACCGCATGTTCGGCGACCTTCTCAACACGAAGTTCATCCCCGACTACACCACGCTCGACAGCGTGCTCTCCTACACCGCGCATCAGTGGAATGCTTCGCTGGGATTCAGGAATCTCACAGACACTCGCTACTTCGTTGCCGCAAACGGAGCGGGCGGATTCGTCGGCGAACCGAGATCGTTCTTCGTCACCCTGCGCAAGTCTTTCGGTGTGGAACGATGAAAAGCGTCTTCATCGATGACCTCATTCTCCGCTGTTGAACGAGTGTCTTTTTATGCAGGAGACTGCGGACGAACATACTTTCGGTACGCCGCAATCCAGTCCGTCGCAATCTCCCGCTGCGCTACGGTCAGATCGACGGTTCGGTCGCAGACCATTTTGTGCAGATGCTTCTCCAGTTCGTCCTTGGCTTGCGCATTCCAGACGCCCTCATGCTCGGGCTCAGGCCAAAGATTCTTGAGATCGTTCGTCCCGCCCAACTGAGGATTGACCAGATAGTCAATCTGGTAGTTCTGCTTTGCCCGTCCTCGCGGCAAACCATACTCCTCCATCACCGCTTCCTGTGTCGAAGCAGGCAATGCAGGATCCAGATCGTCGTCGGTGGAGGAACAGATCTCGCTGAGGGTGACAGGGCGAATTGCCCCCGGCGTCAACCTGCGGTCGGGTATGCTGTGAGACTCGGCATACTGCGCAGCCGATCCAGCATGCGCGGATCTTCGTTTTCCGTAGAAGGTCAAGCCGATCACCATCAGTAGCATCGCCACGGCAATGGAAGCAGGAAAGACTTTCGCAGAGAGAGTCCCTTGCCACCAGGGAGCAGATCTCTCCTCGGCATGCAGTTGCTGCTGCAGGCGGGCGCGCGCAATCGACGACGGCGAAATCCTCTCCGTCAATTCGAAAGCGTAGAGGCCGTTCAAGTCACTGAGCGTGCTCTGCAGTTTTTCCTGACGATCCCGGCACTCCGAACAAAGAGACAGATGCTGAAGCACCGACTCAGTCTGCGTAGGGGAGAGTTCGCGGTCAAGCAACCGAAGAAGATCCGCGTCAGAGAGATGCTTCGATTGGCCGGACATGGCTTACCTCCTCTCCACTCTTTCCAATCGCGCCATAGAGCGTGAAAGGGACGCGGAGACAGATCCGAGAGAGATGCCAAGTATCTTCGAAATCTCACGGTACCGCAAACCCTCCGCACGCAGCCGCAGACACGACTGGTCTACCTGGGGCAGAGCGTCGAGCGCGGATTGCAGCCTACGATGTCGTTCGTTGAAGAGAACCGCCTCTTCTGGATTGAGGTCAAAATCGCTGCTCTCTGTCTCCGCGAAGTCGAGAGGAAGAGCGTTGGCGCTATTTTTCTGCCGACGCTTTAGAGCCAGATTATGGATGACTCTGTAGAGCCAACCTTGCAGATTGTGGCGCGGACGATCCTCCAGGAGATGCCGGAAGAGCGCAAGAAAGGTCTCCTGCACAATATCCTCGCCATCCTGCAGAGAGATACCAAAACTCAAAGCGTAGCCGAGCAGCCGTGTCCGCATGAGATCGAAGAGGTCGAGCACCTCCTCCTCGAGCAAGGCGTTTCGGCTCGTCTTTTCCCCCGCCGAAGTGTGGAGGAGTAAGCGAACCGCCGTATTTGCCGGGGACGAGGACATGAGGCCTGAAATCAGTATGCAATAAACGCGCAGCAAGATACTTTCACGATTTATTCAAAAAAGGCTGAACAAAACGCGAACCTGCGGAATATATCTCCAGACACCCCACTTCAATGGAATTCGCATAAGCCGTCTGCGCGACATCGTACAAAGGACCACACAAATGCACCTGGATCTTCGTCTTGCCTTGCTGTCTTTCCTCTTCACCCTTCCAGCGCAGTACACCGCCGGGGCACAAAACGTGGCAGCTTCTGCCACCGCGCGCACGGGCGAGATTCGCATCCGCATCAAAGATCCGGACGGGCGCCCGCTGCAGGCGCAGGGCAAGCTCTTCGGTCCGGCGATGGTCTCTGGTCGCAGTGTTGAGATTGCTCCGGACGGCTCACTCAACCTAAGGGATCTGGCCTTTGGCCGCTACCAGTTACTCCTCACGCAGGCCGGCTTCGACACGCAGACCATCGTCTTCCAGGTGCAGTCCGCGACGCCCCTCCGCCGCGAAGTCACTCTCGCTCTCAGCAGCTTGTCGACGACCGTGAATGTCATCGCGTCGACTCCGATCGGTACACTCGATGTCTCAGTCTCCGATGTGCCCGTGCCCGTGCAGACATTGACCGCGCAGACCTTGGAGGACACGAATGCCATCGATTTGACGGACGCGATGAAGCGACGTCTGAACGGTGTCTACGTCAACGAAAACCAGAACAACCCCTTCCAGCCAGACGTGAACTATCGCGGCTACACGGCATCGCCTCTCGTTGGTTCGCCCGCAGGTCTCTCCGTCTATCTCGATGGCGTTCGCCAGAACCAGCCCTTCGGTGATGTCGTCGCGTGGGACCTGATTCCGAAGGTCGCCATCAGCACCGTCGAGTTGATTCCTGGATCGAATCCCGTCTATGGTCTCAACACGCTGGGCGGCGCGATCGCCGTGCAGACAAAGAGCGGCATATCGAACCGCGGACTTTCTGTCAGCGGATACGGTGGCAGCTTCGGCCGCCGTGCAGTGGACGCCGAATACGGCGGCAGCAATAACGCCGGTCTGAACTGGTACGCCGCAGGGACGCTCTTCCACGAAGATGGCTGGCGCGTGCAATCGCCTTCGAATGTGCGACAGTCTTTTGCCAAACTCGGTTACAACCACGGAGGAACGGTTCTCTCGCTCGCTGGAAGCTACGCGATCAACGAACTCACCGGCAACGGGACGCAGGACTTCCGCGCCATCGCCCGCACCACCGGTCTGAACCATGGCTATAACAGCGTGTTCAGCATTCCAGACAGCACATTCCAGCACTCGCCTTCTCTCACCTTCAACGCCACCCAGGCGCTGAGCAAGAACCTCACCTTCAATGGCAACGCCTACTTGCGCTATGTGCGCACCAATACGACCAACGGCGACATCAACGACGACTCCTTCGATCAGTCGCTCTATACGTTGAGCAACGCGGACAAAGCTGCACTCACTGCGGCAGGCATTGCCTTCCCCGCAACCATCACACCGCAGAACACTCCCTTCCCCTACCTGCGCTGCATCGCGCAAGGTCTGGAACTGGATGAGCCCGGCGAGAAGTGTACCGGCGTAAACACAGACACCGTCGACCGGCAGCACGCCTACGGCCTCTCGGGCGTGCTCTCGTGGCGCACCAGCCACAACCAGTTCGCCATCGGCTCCGCATGGGATCACGGTTCGCTCACCTTCCAGCAGAGTGGGCAGTACGGCTACCTGAATCCGGACGGCATCACCGTCACACGCATTCCCGTATTTCTCGACGGATCAACCAGCGCGGACGACGTACCTCAAGATAATCGCGTGAACCTGCACGGAAGCACGAACACGCCCAGCTTCTTTCTGAGCGACACCCTCTCGGTGGGCAAGTGGGTCTTCAACGCCGCCGGCCGCTACAACCACACCAACATCAACAACCTTGATCGCCTGCCGCCCACCTCTTATCGAGGCACACTCACCGCCATCAATATCTTCCAGCGCTTCAATCCCTCCGCTGGCGTTGTCTATAAAGCATCGGGCCTTCTGCACGCCTACTTCGATTACAGCGAAAGCAGCCGCGCGCCCACCTCCACCGAACTCGGCTGCTCCGATCCGGACTTCCCCTGCAGTCTGCCGAATGCGCTCGTCAGCGATCCTCCTCTCAAGCAGGTCGTCAGCCGCACCTACGAGATGGGCGTGCGTGGGAACCAGGAAGGTAACTTCCGCTGGAATCTCGGTTTCTTTCATACCAATAACTACGACGATCTTCTCTTCGTCGCATCGCAACAGACTGGCTACGGTTTCTTTCAGAACTTCGGAAAGACGCGCCGTATGGGCGTGGAAGCTGCCGTCTCTGCACATCTGCGGCGTCTCGATGCAGGAGCGGAGTACACCTTCCTGAACGCCACCTACCAGAGTTCGCAGATCATCGGCAGTGGCAGCAACAGCACCAACACAAACGCGCTCGACGGTGCCCCAGGCGCGCCCGATGGAGGCAACATCACCATCTCTCCCGGCAACCGGATTCCCCAGGTGCCGCAACACATGATGAAGCTCTACACGGACTACCATCCGCTGCGAAAGCTTTCCGTCAATGCGGACTTCAACCTGATCGGCGCCTCGTATGTTCGCGGCAACGAAAACAATCAGCACCAGCCCGATGGCGTCTACTACCTCGGATCAGGCCAAAGCCCCGGTTACGGTGTCGTCAATCTCGGTACGCGCTACAAGTTCAACACGCACTATGAACTCTTCGCGCAGATCAACAACTTATTGAACCGCCACTACTACACCGCCGGACAGCTTGCTTCTACGCCCTACGACAACAACGGCAACTTTACGCCCCGCCCCTTTGCCGCGGTTCAACTCAACGGCGAGGCCGAGTTCCCGATCCGCAACTCGACATTCCTCGCACCAGGAGCACCAGTGACCGTCTTCGGCGGCCTCAAGGTCTCGTTCGGCAAGCGATAGCCGTCTCTACTTTACCGTGGGCGGATGTTCTGGATTCCAGAGCGGCTGTCCTGCAAGGATGTGATCGACCTGCATTCCCGGAAACAGTGTGCGTAACTCCTGCGCGCACTGTTCCATCCCCGGCTCTTCTGAAACCTCGTGTCCAAGCAGGATGAGCGCCTTGGGTCGTCCCTGCGCCACAGCGTCGCGCACATACTCGACCGTCTCCCACTCGCTGGCTTCACCCGCGATCAGCAACTCTACCTGCGGCTGGTTCAGTGCAAGCACCTGCCTCGACAATCCCGACGACCCCGGCAGTAAAGCCACATGCGAGAGCGCAAGGTTGGGATCGCCTTCGACGCGAAGCGTGCGGATGTGCAACTTAAGCTCAAGCGCGCTGGCGAGTTGACCAAGCGTCGTCTGCGGAATGGTCACAAAGTATTGACCGAAGGGACCAGATGGATGCGGATAGTTTTCCCATCCAAGCGCCTTATAGGTGCCAGCCAGAATGTGATCTCCCGCGCGGTCGGCATGGATCTCGTCATGAAGGCGGTACACCACGAGGTGGTGCTGCTCGATGTAAGCGCGCTTTTCCTTGTAGACAGGATCGTTGACGAACGCCGTCGTGTCGTCCCTGTGATTGTAGAAGGTGGGTTCGTGACTGATGATCAGGTTATCGCCGCGTCGAACCGCCTCCCGCAGAACATCCATCGTGTCGAGGAAGGTCGCTGCAATCCCCTTCACCGGAGTGGAGGGATCTCCAGCTTTCAGCGTATCGACCGTGTCCGGAGGCGGCGTCGGCGCATACCGATGCTGGATGCGTACCCACGCCTCACCCGCGCTTAGGGCCTGCGCATTGGCCGTTCCATGGAGAAGACCGAGGCCGCAGAGAAAGATGGAAACACTTCGACGTATGGGGCTCATTACAAAGGGAAGTCGCATGCCCCATCTTAAACACGAACACTTTACGCTGTCCTCGCGAAGGTGTGGAGGAACGATCTCTCCGACATAAGCATTTTTTAAATTTCTTCTGTTGCAGAATCGCCGCCATGCCCTAGATTGCTTACATGCCAACAAACGATCGACGTTCCTTCCTCAAGATGACGGCCTTCGCTGGGGCGTTTTCTACGAACACCCTCTTCCACCAGACCCATGCCACGGACTGGCTCGCCGCTTCCCGCGCCGTAGGACATCTTGATGCAGCAGAAGTCGCGCAGAACGAGGACTACTGGACCGTGATCCAGCGCGGCTATTCGGTTGACTCGCAGATCATGAATCTCAATAACGGCGGCGTCTCTCCAGCGCCCATCGTCGTGCAGCAGGCCGTCGAGCGCTTCAACCAGATGACGAACGAGGGTCCGTCATACTTCATGTGGCAGATCCTCGACCAGGGCCGCGAGCCGCTGCGGCAGAAGCTTGCCCGCCTCGCAGGCACGTCGCCCGAAGAGATTGCCATCGATCGGAACGCTACGGAAGCGCTGAACACCATCATCTACGGCCTCCCCTTGAAGGCCGGTGACGAAGTGGTTGGCTGCAAGTTCGACTATCCCAACATGATGAATGCTTATCGCCAGCGCGCCGAACGCGACGGCATCGTATACAAGCAGATCACCTTCGAGTTCCCGCTTGAAGACGTCGGCGCCATCGTGAAAGCCTATGAGCAGGCCATCACGCCGCGTACACGCCTTATCCACGTGACCCATATCGTCAACTGGGTAGGCCAGATCATGCCGGTGCGCGAGATCGCGGACATGGCGCACGCGCATGGCATTGAGGTGATCGTCGACGGCGCGCACTCCTTCGGCCTGCTGGACTTCAAGATCCCCGACCTCCACTGCGATTACTTCGGAACCAGTCTGCACAAATTTCTCTCGGCACCTATCGGCTCCGGCATGATGTGGGTCAGGCGCGACAAGATCGAAAAGCTCTGGCCGCTCACCTGTTACGGCAACCCTCACAGCCCAGACATCCGCAAGTTCGAAGCCCTCGGAACGAGGAGCTTCCCTATCGAGCAGGGCATCGGCGAAGCGATCAACTTCCACGAAGCGATTGGCTCGCGGCGCAAACAGGAGCGAATCTTCTACCTGAAAAATTACTGGGCGACGCGCGTCAGCAAAATGCCGGGAGTGAAGCTGCATACCTCGCTCGATCCCAGATTCTCCTGCGCCATCTCCGGTGTCAGCATCGAAGGCGTCGCGCCAAAACAACTGACGACCGCACTCTTCGACCGCTACAAGATTCACACCGTCGGCATCGACTACGAAAACCTTCACTGCATCCGCGTCACACCGCACGTCTATACGCGGATCGCGGATCTGGATAAGTTCGTAAACGCGATGGGAGAAATCGCGAGCAAGAAGGGTTAGCGGAAGAAGTCGATACCTTTCCGCCTCAGTCTCCAAGCTCCTCGATCTTCCTGTCAATCAGGGCAGACGCAGCTTCCGCAGGAATAGGGCCTTTCATCGGGATCAGCCTCTGACGTATCTGTTCAACCAATCGATCGTGCGCTGCCAGGCAAGATCCGCTGCGGCCTTGTTATATCGCTCCGGCGTCGCGTCGCAGTTGAAGCCATGCACGGCACCGGCGTAGATATAGCCTTCATGCGGAACGTTCGCCGCCGTCAAGGCCTGGTCGTAAGGGGGCCACGTCGCTGCAGTTCCCTTGTCGAGCTCTCCGTGATGGACCAAAACCGCAGCCTTGATCTTGGGAACATCCGCTACAGGTGGAGCACCGCCATAGAACGGAACCGCCGCCGAGAGATCCGCACCCAGCCGAACCGCCAGCGTATTGGTCATACTGCCGCCGTAGCAGAAGCCGGTGACGCCGATCTTTCCCGTGCAGTCAGGGCGCGCCTTCAACCACTCCGCAGAGGCGAGCATATCTTCAGCCATCTTGGCCTTATCGATCTTGCCAAACATCTGGCCGCCCTTGTAGTCGTCACCCGGAAAGCCTCCCAGCGAAGTCAGACCGTCCGGAGCGAATGCCATGAAATTGGCAAGCGCCAGCCGACGCGCGATGTCTTCGATATGCGGGTTCAGGCCACGATTCTCATGGATCACGAGGATGCCCGGTAGCTTCGTCGACGTCGCGGACCGCGTATCGGCACTGACGGGCCGCACAAAGTACCCCTTGATGCTTCCATTGCCCTTCGGCGAAGGAACCGTCTCATACGTCGCCTTGATCCGGTCGTCGGTGCGAGAGACCTGCTGTCCCAGGGCATAGTTGGGCATCAAACCTTCGACGATCGCGGACGCGGCAAGACCGCCCACGGCGAATCGCTTAATGCCATCCATAAACGCGCGACGGCTCATACCGCCGTGGATGAACTGGTTATAAAGTTCGATGGCTTCCAGCGGCAGTTTCGGTCTTTCCGGTTCCATGTGCGACTCCCGACGGGATCATAGCACTCCTTTTTGCAGACAGTGTCAGCATCCTTCCCTTGCGTCTGCGCCTTCCGTGCGACCTACAATCAAAGCAGCATGTCTCGCATCTATCTCGACGCCAACGCCACCACGCCCGTCCTGCCTGAGGTCGTGGAAGCCATGCGTCCCTTCTGGTTCGAGACCTTCGGCAATGCCTCGTCCATTCACCAGAGCGGCCAGCACGCCCGCTCCGCTATCGACGATGCGCGCCAGCATCTCGCTGCGCTCCTCGGCTGCCGCGCGACCGAGGTCATCTTTACCTCCGGCGGCACAGAGAGTGACAACCTCGCCCTCTTTGGCACTCTGCGCGCCGGGGACCACTGCATCACGACCGCGATAGAGCATCATGCCGTCCTCCATGCAGCGGAAGAACTGGCCAAACGCGGAATCGATCTCACCATCGTCCCTCCGACTTCTGAAGGTCTCATCACCCCGGAGTCGATCCAGGCCGCGCTCAGGCCGAATACGAAGCTCATCAGCGTCATGCTCGGTAACAATGAAACCGGCGTTCTGCAGCCTGTCGCTGAGATCGCAGGGATTGCCCACGCAGCCGGTGCGCTCCTCCATACCGACGCCGTTCAGGCCGTTGGCAAGACCCCCATCGACGTCAAATCCCTCGGCTGCGATCTGCTCTCCCTCAGCGGCCACAAGATGCACGCTCCCCAGGGCATCGGCGCCCTCTTCGTCCGCAAAGGCGTGACTCTCCAGCCCATTCACTACGGTGGAGCGCATGAGCGCGAGCGCCGCGCGGGCACGGAAAACGTCCCCGGCATCGTCGCCCTCGGAAGGGCTGCTCAACTAGCTCACCCCAAAAACGATATGGCCGCCCTCCGCGACCGTCTCGAAGCCGCTCTCCTTCTCATCCCCGGCACGCGGGTCAACGGAACTGCCGAGCGCTTTCCCAACACCACGAACCTTCGTTTCGAAGGAATCGACGCCGATGCCCTCGTGATCGCGCTCGATCTGCAGGGAATCTCCACCTCCGCTGGCTCTGCCTGTCAGTCCGGCAGCACAGAACCATCGCATGTCCTTCTGGCCATGGGGCTTACGCACGACGAGGCAAAATCCAGCCTGCGCCTCTCCCTGAACCGCCTGAATACTGCGGCAGAAATCGATCAGGCCGCTGCCGTCATCACCTCGACAGTCGCTCGCCTCCGCGCAACGGCGCTCTAAACCTGCGAAAATAGATGTTGTGCAGCAGGAAACTCAAAATGCGCCGGCAGCGATAGCTCCGATTGCGGTAGCTATGTCCGGAGGTGTCGACTCCTCCGCCGTCGCTGCCCTTCTGCGTTCAGAGGGACACAGCCTCGTAGGCCTGACTCTCCAACTCTGGAACCAGCGCCGCCTTGCCGGACATGAAGGCATGCCCGAGCAGGTGCGCGGCCGCTGCTGCTCCATCGACGACGTCTACGACGCACGCCGTGTCGCCGAGCAGCTTGAGATTCCCTACTACGTTGTGAACCAGCAGGAGCGCTTCGAAGCCGATGTCGTCAAGCCCTTCGTCGCCGAGTACCTCGCCGGACGCACACCGATCCCCTGCACCCTCTGCAACAACCACCTCAAGTTCGACCAGCTTCTCCTGACCGCCCGTCAGATCGGCGCGGAGAAGATCGCCACAGGCCACTACGCCCGCAACGAGTTCGACTCGGCCCGAAACCGCTGGATCCTCAAGCGCCCCACCGACCGCAGCAAGGACCAGACCTACTTCCTCTTTGGCCTCACGCAGCCGCAGCTCGCGCGCACGCTCTTTCCCCTCGGTCACATGGAAAAGCCAGCCGTCCGCGCCATGGCCGAAGAACATGACCTCGCCGTCGCCCACAAGCCCGACTCGCAGGAGATCTGCTTCATCCCCGGTGGCGACTACAAGGCCTTCCTCGCAGCCTACCTCGACGATCAGGACCAGGCCATGCCCGATACCACGGGTAACCTCGTCGATACAGCGGGCAACACCGTCGGCCACCACACCGGGATCCACAACTTCACCGTCGGCCAGCGCAAGGGCGTGCAGCAGAACCTCAACGCCCACGCGGCTTCGCCCTTTTACGTCCTCGGTATCGACGCCAACACGCACAATGTCACCGTGGGCTCGGATGAGGACCTCTTTGTCCGAACGGCAAAGATCGATCGTCTCAACTGGATATCCATCGCTGCGCTCGAAACACCGCTGCGAGTCGAAGCGAAGATCCGCCACCGCCACGAGCCCGCGCCCGCCACCATCTCGCCCAACCAGGACGGCACCATCACGCTCACTTTCGACGAGCCTCAGCGCGCGGTCACCCCCGGCCAGTCCGCCGTCTTCTACCAGGACGATGAAGTCGTTGGCGGCGGCTGGATCAGCAGCAACTAGATCTTTACCGCGTGCTTCGCGATG
>Ga0247783_1000569_pt1 | contig 11609 bp, 11 predicted proteins | sample UWRJL064202C5_FD_179911 | JGI IMG/M metagenome (GOLD analysis project Ga0247783, IMG submission 179911) | Plant litter microbial communities from Arlington Agricultural Research Station in Wisconsin, United States - UWRJ-L064-202C-5 | ecosystem: Environmental > Terrestrial > Plant litter >...
TACGGGTTGCGTCTCGTTATTAAAAAAACTTGCCCATAAAGATTTACAACCGTAGCGGCAATTGGCTCGCTCTTGTGCGTCATCTTCATTGTTGCCCCACCAATAACTGCTGGTGGTATTGCCCCGTGCGGCGTATTCCCATTCTGCTGCCGTCGGCAAGCGGTAATGTTTACCGGTGGTTTTGCTGAGCCAATTGGCATAGGCGATAGCATCGTCCCAGCTGATATTGACCACTGGCCGTTCGCCACGCCCCCAACCCATATCATCGGGCAGGGCGCGATTGGTGGCCAATGCAAAAAAATCGTATTCATTAAAGGTAATTTCATAGCGACTGATTAAAAAATTATTTTCCAGCGTAACTCTATTAACATTATTGCCATTCGCATCGCCCATTAAATATTGGCCGCTATAAATTTCTACCATTTCTGGTAGGGGTAGTTGATTTGAATTGGCAATCTGGGCAGATTTTTGTAGCGCAATATCCCAGGTTTGATTGCGCTCATTTAGCCGTATCCATTTGGTTTTGGTGGTATAGCCGGGATGGCTGATTTCGACATGGTAGACAGCGGGGGCGAGAGGCATGCCTGCTGAATATTTTTCTTTGATATTGAGTATGCGGATACGTGCTTCGGCAGGTAGAGGATTTATCGTTAATGGCAATAATTGGTCGTGTGTGCTTGAAGAGGTATTTTCTGCGGCGCTTTCGCTTGCTGACAGCTGTGCCCATTGTTCGCGTGTGCCAGTACTGGGTTGTTCATCAAATAAAACGGCGCCCAATGACAGCAGTGCAATTAATCCCAGTGAGCCATAAACCCAGCGTAGTTTGTTGCGGGTATCGCTAAAAATATCAGTTGCTACATCATGGTTGGTAATAGGTGTAGCAATTAACGTTTGATCCATATGCGCGCTGGCAATGATGGCCGGTGCACCAGAAAATTTTTGTTGTATTGTTTGGGTTAAACCTATCAATTTGCGCGAAAAAAATTGCAACTCTTGTACTATAAGATTGCCCAATGCTTTGATCAGTAGCAGGGATTTTGTGCCGCCACTACTGATTAGTAACGATTTGTTATTGGCGATGGGGTCTAGTGCTGCAATTAGTTCGCGTGCTGTCTGGTAGCGCTGCTCCGGTTTTTTGGCGAGCAATTTATCCAGAACTGGTTGCAGTGCAAATAAATTTAGCGGCAGTTTTGGAGCCTGCTCATGGATATGTTTTATTCCCAGCGCCAGTGAACTATCAGCCTGAAATGGGCGCTTGCCTGTAAGCATTTCATAGAGCATTACCCCCAGGCTATATAAATCGGAACGGCCATCGCTACTTTCACCTTTGGCTTGCTCGGGGCTCATGTAATAGGGAGTGCCTATGACGGCACCGACTTGGGTCATATTGGCTTTGGATTTAATGGTGCGTGCAATGCCAAAATCGGTGAGCACGGGTGAGCCATCTTCACGGAATAAAATATTTTCCGGTTTTATATCGCGATGTACATAACCTTTGCTGTGGGCATGTTCCAGTGCGGCGGCAATTCCCAGTGCAATCTCCAGCGCATGCTCGGTAGATATGCCTTGCAGAATTTTTTCATCCAAAGCGCCTTTGGATAAAAACTCCATGGAAATGTAATTAAAACCTTCGTGTCGGCCTATGTCATAGATTGGAATAATATTGGGGTGCGACAGTTGGCCGATAATAGTAGCTTCGCGCTGAAAGCGCTGATGAAATTCCGGGTCTTTATCCAGTGACGGCTTCATAATTTTAAGTGCGACTGTGCGCCCAACACTGTGTTGGGTTGCCAGATAGACAGTCGCCATACCGCCACTGTTAATTTTTTTGATGAGTGTGTAGCCGGGGATTTGCATTTTTATAAATAAATCAGATTTGTATGGGCAGGCAGGAAGGAAATGCGCGCCGCTATTTTAACGGAATTTACTGAATAGAAACCGATTAGTTTGCACAAATCCGTTTGTGCAAAGCAGATGGATCATTATTTCTTTGGCGCACCAGGTTTGTGGCGCGGGCTTTGTCCTGCTGGGCGATTATTACTGTGTTGTGGTTTGCCAGTTTTGGTGCCGGTGAGTTCTTTTTTCACTGGTGCGCCAGCGCTTTTTGGGGCGGTTGTTTGCGCATTGAATTTTTTGGCGCTTTCAAATTTATCACCAAAGGCTTTAGCTGCAGGTTTGCCTGCACCAGGTTTTGCGGTTTTGCCTTGGGTGCGCGCGTTAGGGTTGTGACCGCGCATACCGGTGCGGGCACCTGCCTGTTCATCTGGTACTAATGCCGAGGCACTGCTACCAATTAAATGCGGTTTGCGCATGCTGCGCAGGGCTTCACGGATAATCGGCCAATTGGCCGGGTCGTGATAACGCAACAAGGCTTTTTGCAAACGGCGCTGTTCTATGCCGCGTGGAATATTAATTTTGCTGCTCTTGTAGGTTAATTTTTTCAGCGGGTTGCGCTCGCTCACATACATCGCCGTAGCCAATGACATGGGCGATGGATAAAAGGTTTGCACCTGATCCACTTCAAAATTATTTTTCTTTAACCAGAGCGCGAGGTTGAGCATATCTTCATCGCGTGTGCCCGGATGCGCGGCGATAAAATAGGGAATCAAAAATTGTTCTTTGCCAGCTTCTTTCGAAAACTTATCAAACATGCGTTTGAATTCGTAGTAGCTGCTCATTTTCGGTTTCATCATTTGCGAGAGCACACCTTCTTCGGTATGTTCCGGCGCAATTTTTAAATAACCACCTACGTGATGAGTTACTAATTCTTTTACGTATTCCGGATCAAGCACTGCTAGGTCATAACGCAGACCGGAGGCGACTGACACTTTATTTACACCGCGAATTTTGCGTGCTTCGCGATACAAATTGGTGGTGTGTTTGTGGCTGGTAGTTAGGTTTTTGCAAATGGTCGGATACACGCACGACAAACGACGGCATTTGGATAGCGTCGGCATATCCTTACAGGTGAGGCGATACATATTCGCGGTTGGGCCGCCCAAGTCCGAAATATGACCGGTGAAACCTGGCACCTTATCGCGGATGTCTTCAATTTCTTTGAGGATCGATTCCTGCGAACGGCTTTGGATAATGCGCCCTTCATGTTCGGTAATCGAACAAAATGTACAGCCGCCAAAACAACCTCGCATGATATTCACCGAGGTTTTAATCATGTCGTAGGCGGGAATTTTTTGTTTGCCGTAAATCGGATGCGGCACGCGCGCGTAAGGCAAATCAAATACACCATCCAATTCATCAGTCTCTAACGGAATCGGTGGCGGGTTGATCCAGACTTCGCGGTTCTCGTGTTTTTGAATCATCGGGCGCGCGTTGTACGGGTTCGCTTCTTGATGCAAAACCCGTGAAGCGTGCGCATATAAAATGGAATCTTTGCGCACCTTATCGAACGAAGGCAAACGCACGTAGACTTTTTCGTTATCGACCAGATCGCTACGGTTTTGCAGCGGCATGGGAATAATACGAATTGGTTGCGGCTCATTGGGGTCAAAGGCTTTTTCGCTTTCAATTCCCTGTGCCGGGCAACCCAGGGTCTTTAATTGTTCCGCAGCTTCCGGATTCAATGCCGCAATTTGTTCCGCCATTTTTTCCGGGTCAAGTTGGCGTAAACCAATTTGCGAATTGTTGATATCGGTTTGCGCTACATCCACCACGGATTTTGCATTGTGTTGGTATTCATAAGGGTTGGGTAATTTATCGATATTGCCCGGCCAATCGATGCGTGTGGAATCAATTTCCGTCCAGCCAGCAGGTGCTTCTTTTTTGATGACGACTGTGCCGCGAATGCTATCCATTTCTTTGATGCTTTTTCCGGACGCGAGCAAATGCGCAATTTCTGCAATCGCGCGCTCGGCATTGCCGTATAACAAAATATCCGCAGTCGCATCGATCAATACCGAGCGGCGCACTTCGTTGCTCCAGTAATCGTACTGGGCGATACGGCGCAAGCTGGCTTCGATGCCGCCGAGCACAATCGGCACATCTTTGTAGGCTTCTTTGCAGCGCTGACTGTATACGGTTACCGCGCGGTCGGGGCGTTTGCCGCCTTGGCCACCGGGTGTGTAAGCATCGTCGGAGCGCATACGCAGGTCGGCGGTGTAGCGGTTGATCATGGAATCCATGTTGCCCGCGCTCACGCCAAAAAACAGGTTGGGTTTGCCGAGCGCTTTGAATGGCTCGGCGCTGCGCCAGTCGGGCTGGGCGATAATCCCCACGCGAAACCCTTGGGACTCCAGAAAGCGGCCAATTACCGCCATACCAAAACTCGGATGATCCACATAGGCATCGCCGCAGACGACGATAATGTCGCAGGTCTCCCAGCCCAGCTTATCCATCTCTGCACGGCTCATCGGCAGGAACGGCGCGGGCTTGTAGGTCTTAGCCAGGCTGTGGATATTGGGTTTTGGGTAGGAAAAAAGGTGTTTGGCGGTGCTGTTCATGCTTGGGGACTGCGCTGGGTAAGAATCAGGCGGCTATTGTCCCAGAAATGGGGGGTGGGCAATAGGTTTTTTTGGTAAATAGCCGCTTTGATGCTCTCTTGGTTATTCCTGCAAAAACAAGCGTGCCAGCGGGATACTCACCTTTCCAAAGTCCCAAAACTCCTCCACGTTGGAATTGATCATCACCGCGACCACCATATGTTTGTCCGGAATGACCATTAGCCAGCATTGGGAGCCGCGCGAAACGCCGCCGTGATTGGCATTGTGGAGTTTTCCCTGCTCATCTTCATAGTCGGCCCAGCGCCAACCGAGTGCGTAATTTTCGTCGTTGATTTTACCTTCCGCCAATGTTTGGGGTTGCCAGAATTGTGCGCGTGTACTGGGCGATATAAAACTATTGTCCAGCCAGGCCGAGCCAAGTTTTACCAGGTCGGATGGTGTCGAGATAAATCCACCACCCGCGAGCCTGTGACTTAAATCGACAGTTCGCCAGCGCCGAAAATTGGATTCGCGACCATCGTCATTCCAGTAAAAACCCGCGAGTGAGTTGCTGTTGGTTAATTCGTATTCTGCATTAGTCGCTGCCATCTTTAACGGAGCGAAGATTTTTTGGTGCATGGTCTGCAAGTAGCTTTCACCAGCAGCCGCTTCAAGCACGGCACTCAATAATACGGTATTGAACGTGGTGTAATGGTATTGGCTACCTGGCTCAAACAGCAGTGAACTATCATCAAACACCTCCAGAGATTCATTCACCGAGTTATAACGTTTCTTTAAGGTAAGCAAGTGATAGAAGCCCCACCAGTCTTCGGTGTTCTCGATGTAGTCAGGTAGTCCGCTTGTATGCGATGCCAATTGCCGTGGAGTGAGTTTTCCCCAGCTTTTGTTGGGCAGATGCGTGTGATAGTGCGCAATCGGCTTATCCAAATCGATTTTCCCTTCCTGTACCATTTTGGCGAGCAGGGTTCCCGTTAATGCTTTGGCTGTGCTTCCAGTGCGGAATTGGGTAGCAGCCGTTGCAGGTATTTTCTGTTCGATATTGGCCCAACCAGCAGCGCCGGCCCACACAATTTCTCCATCAATAGCAACTGCAGCAGAAATTGCCGGTGCGTGGATATTGGTTTTGTGCTGAGCGAGTAAATCCAATGCTGCCTGCGATTGTGGATGATATGAATAAGCAGTTGTTTGAGGAGTGGATTCAGGTAGTACTACATCGGTTGGTAGCAACATAGGCACCATACCTTCATGGGCAAAGAATTGATAAATCGGCCAGCCGAACCATATAAGTAGAGTGATAACACTGGTAACAATTATTGTTTTGCGAATCATATACACACACCTTGTGAGTTGTTTTTAAGAGCAAGCACAAGGTGGCGAAAGGGCGGTTGAAAGTCTTATCGAATTCAAAAAAAACTGATCGTTTTTAAAAATGCGCTGTTTTTTTGAATGAAATTTATGGTTTGGATGAATTTTATCCCTGTTTGCTGGTGCGGTATGCAGTTGGCGTTTCGCCACTGATATCTTTAAAAGCACGATTGAAAGGCGCGATTGAGCCGTAACCCAAATCGAGCGCTATAGATAAGACTGGCAAATGGGATTCTGTTAGCCGTTTACGCGCTTCTGCAATGCGGTAGTGATTAAGGAATGCGGCAAAATTGGTGTAGCCCAGATGTTGGTTGATGAGCTTGCGCAAATGATGCTCAGGGCAATTTAACTGTTGTGCCAACTGCGTAATTGATAAATCTGATTGCAGGTACCCTTGTTCGGCGATGAACTTTTGCAAACGAATATGAAGTGCGGACTCTGTTGGGTTCAGGCTCTGTGGTTCGGGATTTGTCGCCGTTGATAAATGAGTCGGTTGAAGGGTAAATGCCGTCTGGTGATTAAAGATCATTAATATGGTTGCGGTGCTGATCACCAGGCACAAAATGGATGTCACCAGCATAAACACGTGATTGCGATTCAAGCCGCTGTTGCTCAACTCAACCAGCGCAAGTACCACAAAATACAACGCCAGTAATGACACCAACCAGGCGCGTGCCTGACGCCGTTGTTCAATCAAATCATCGTTCCAGCTGCGCAGTACCGACACGATCAAATGCAGCATCAGTACTAAACCCACCAAGTGGTTAAGGTCGTGATAAGGGCCAAAACCATCCAATACCAGAAAGTAATAGCAGTGCCAGAGTGCAAGCAAACCCACGGCGAATTTACGCCCGCGTGGCCAACTTGATTCCCGAAAATTGTCATCAAACAGATGCAGGCCATACCACCAAATAAAAAAGGGCGTTGCATCGGTCAGCACCAGCAAGATATTGCGGACGAGGCCTTGAGGGCGGGGAGAAAAGGGGGCGGTAAGCAACAAGAAAGCGGCAAAACAAATCGGAAGGATGATGGGCGCGATACGCTCAATGGCCGCTAACTTTTGCCCCTTGGATTGCTGCAGAAACAAAATGGCCAGCAAAAAGAGCTGGCCAATGCAGGCGTAGCGAATAAACAAATCAATTGAGGTAAGCATCTTGTCCTTTGGTCTGCTTATCCACTGCTCTTGTTTTTATCGTTTGAGCAGTGACGGTGGTTTGCGGAATTATCTTACTTGCTGTTGCAGGAGTATCTCGTAACCCCCTTCATTCACCGCATTGGTAAATCCCATCGATTGCAGGATTTGCTGGGCGATGCCAGAGCGATTGCCGGAGCGGCAGTAGAGGTGGACGGTTGCATCTTTATCGGTGGTGACTTCGCTGATGCGCAGGGCAATTTCCTCGTAGGGGATATGCGCGGCGCCTTCAATATGACCTGCATTAAATTCCTCGGCGGTGCGGACATCGATCCAAATACTGTTTGCAAGAGTGGGCATGATCAACAATAAACCTGTGATAAGTAAGTGGTTAAGGTGGTGCAGAATAGCAATCTCCCCCGCTTGTGTTCCACTTTTATAGTCTTTTACCAGGGCAGAAACAACTACGCCCGCAAAAGCGGGCGTAGTTCGGGGCATTATTTAAGGTGTTAAACGCTTGCCAATAATCTGTCGTATTTGCGGCTGAGCATATCGTAAAACTGTTCGCGCACTTGCACTATGGTGTGTTTCAGCGCGGTGATTTGTTCGAGTGAAATATCCTTGCGGCCGATGTAAACCTGCTTGCGATAAACGGCAATCTTGGCGCCGTACAAGCGCAAGCTGCGCTCCAGATTCTTTTCACCCAGCATCAATAATTTCGCTTCAGCTTCTGCCAGTTTTTTAAACTCGGCGACGAGTTCGCTATTGACTGCCTCCAGCTCGGCGCGGCGCGTTTGTGGCCAGCGCTCACCAAACTGGATGGATTCCACCACCAGTGACGAATATTTGGCGAAGATATGGGTAACCGTGCCGACTTGGGTCGAGACCTCTTCCAGAATTTGCAGGCGGCGATTGTCGCGCGCGCTGGTAGCCGGGTGGTGGCTGCTCTTGCGCAGCACTACCCAGGCCGTCACGGCGGCAATTAAGGCGCCCAAGCCAATTTTCAGGGATGTGTCAGTTAATTGTAGAAAAAGCTCGTTATCCATTTGGTATTGCCCCTCTGTCAGAAAAACGGCGGTTTTGGTGCGTTGACAGGGGTTTTGCAAAAAGCAGGCCAGTAAGCGGGCCTAGTGGTGTGTTGAGCTGAATAGCAGTACTCACTTCAAGACGCGCCGTAAATCCATCCATGGAGGCTCGACTTCGACAGTCGCAATAGTTCCATACAATTTGCGACACTTCCCACATCCATGTGGGTCGTCCATGTCTCAGACGGTCTTGAAGTAAGTACCGCCATCCATCTCAACGGAGAGGTTTGAGTAGGGGTTCCAAACCATTCAAGCGGATTTCATACATTAGCCCCAGCAACTGACCGAGTTTGCCTTTGGGGAAGCCTTCGCGTCCCATCCACATCAAATAGTGTTCGGGAATATCGGCGATAACATGGCCTGCATACTTGCCGTAGGGCATAGGAGTTGTAACCAGTTCTTTAAGCAATTGGGGATCAAAGGGGAATTCGTCCATTATCAACCACCTGCCAACTTCACAGTAAAGCCGCGTTTTTCCAGCTCGGCTTTGAGTTTATCGCGCTGGTCGCCCTGGATTTCGATGATCCCGTCTTTCAATGAACCACCTACACCGCACGTGACTTTCAAGGCTTTGGCGAGGTCTTTTAATTTGGCTTCATCGAGGGGCACACCAGTAATAGTGGTGACGCCTTTGCCGTTGCGGCCAGCCGTCTCGCGGCGGATGCGTACTATGCCATCGCCCTGCAGAAGAGTTGCAGCGGGTTTTTCTTCTTTAATACGGCCGGTCTCAGTGGAATAAACGAGGCGGGAGTTTTTGTCTTTGCTCATAAGTTTTCTAGTGATTTAAAGTCGAAGGGGTTGAGGAGTTTGACCGGAAACCGCTCAAAATCTTTTAGATTGCGCGTGACAACAACGAGCTTATGCTCCAATGCGGTGGCGGCAATCATGGCATCTTCATAGAGGCTATCGGATTGTTTGTGCATTAGCTTGGCCCAAGTCCTGAAAACCCCGGCATTCATCGGCAGGATTTTCTGGGTGTCGATGAGCTGGAGTGCCCAGCGTTCAATGGCATCCGCTTTTTGACTATCGCGCTCGCGGGTGATTTCTATACCTGCCTGGATTTCGCCCAAGGTCACGGCGCTCAAGTAAAGATCCGCATCCTGCACCGAGGCTATCCACGCCTGCACACCGCCATGGGGCTTGGGTTTGCGCAGTTCGGAGATGATATTGGTATCGAGTAAATACATCTGGTTAGAAGCCGGTGCCAGGGCGACGTTTAGCATTGCCGCGTGTCGGTAAATCCAGTTCCAGTGGTGTATCTGTTGCGAGCAATAATTCCTTGAGCGATGGCCGCGCGCCACTATTGAGGCGCTCCCATTCGGCCACGGTAATTAATACGGCGGTTTCCGTGCCGCGTCGCGTTACCAATTGTGGACCCTCGCTGATGCAGGCATCGAGCAATTCACTGAAGCGGGCTTTGGCATCTTGTACCGGCCAAGTGTTCATCTTGATCTCCAGATGACTAGTTTCCTGACTAGTTTACTGCTGGTGTGATGCGGCTGCAATCATCTGCGATCTTATTCATGCTGCTAGAATGCGCGGCAAATTCTGTGTAGAGATTCGATTTATGACAATTAACGGCCAATGGTTGCCACAGTGGCAACCGCTTATCGATACCTTTGCCGCTAATTTCTCTCAAGGGCAATCGCAAGGGCAATCGCAAGGGCAATCGCAAGGGCAAGGCGAGGAGGGCGCTGCGCTGGCGCTGGTACATCGCGGCGAGTTAGTAGTTAATGTGTGGGCCGGCCATCGCAGCAATAAACTGGCTGGTTTGGAGCGAGTTGAATGGAGCGAGGACACGCTCGTCAATATCTTTTCGGCGGGCAAAGGTCTAGTCGCGCTCTGTATCTTGCAACTGGTGGCCGAGGGCAAATTGCAGTTGGATGAGCCGGTCGCCAGTATCTGGCCGGACTTTACGCATGTGGATAAGGGGGCCCAAGCGGAAAATGGGGCAATTACTCTGCGGCAGCTGTTATGCCATCGCACCGGTCTGTCGGCGTTCCATCAACATATTCCCAATGAGCAGATTTTTAATTGGGAGTTGATGACACAAGCCGCTGCAGCAGAGATGCCTTGGTGGGAGCCCGATACCGCGCAGGGTTATTCGCCCTTTATGTTTGGCTGGATTTTGGGTGAGCTGGTAAAACGCGCGAGCGGTTACACAAGTTTTAATGCGTATTTTCAAGCGAAAGTGGCGCAGCCTTTGGGTGTGAATTGCCACTTTGGTGTGCCCGAATATTTGCTCGATACGATTGCCGATACCGGTCCGCTTAAACGCCCGCTGGGTGTTGCGGCGAGTTCAACTGGAGCTGATAGCATCGCCCTGGGAAAATTGATGAAAGCGGATCCGCGCGGTGTCACCAATCGCGCGTTTTCCAATCCTATTAGTTTGATGACGGCGACCAACTCGCGCGAGTGGCGCCAAGCGCAAATACCGGCGGCGGGTGCTCATGCCGATGCACGTGCACTGGCCACTATTTATGGCGCGCTGGCAAATACCCAGCAAGATTTATTGGCTGCATCTGTGTTGCCACTCTGCTGGCAGCAGCAAAGCTTTGACGATGACCGCACGCTCGGTTTGCCGCTGCGATTTAGCCATGGGTTTATGCTCTCGCAACACGACCGCGCTGATTGCCGTTATGGTCGCGGCGCGCGCGCCTTTGGTCATCCCGGTGCGGGCGGTTGCGTAGGTTTTGCTGATCCGGATTATCAAGTGGGGTTCGGCTACGTAACCCATCGCATGGGGCAAAATATATTGATCGACGAGCGCGCGGTGCGTTTGATCGATGCGGCTTACCACATACTGGAGCAGGAAAATGTCTGACATTGAAGAACAATTAATTGATGTGCAAACCCGGGTTGCTTATCAGGAAGATACGCTGACGCAGTTGAATGATGTCATCACCAAACAGGATGCGGAGATTGTCCAGTTGAAGCAGCAAATGCGTTTGCTTGCCCAGCGCCTGGATGAATTAATGCGCGATCCTGCACAAGGCGGTGATATGGAAATTACTAACGATAGGCCGCCGCATTATTGATATTTTTTCTCCAAGCCTTTAATACGGACGAGTGGATTTTAGAAACGGGATAGGTCAAGCAGTCATCGCAAAGGAATGATGACTGCTTTTTTGGTCTTAGAAACCTTCGTTGCGCATTTGCGCTTCTACATATTTCAAGCGCTCTTCAATCAATGCCGTGCGATAGCTATTGCCGTGCGTCAGTTTTAACGCATTGCGCAACTGGATTTGTGCGCGGTCATAAACACCATTCAGAATGAAATATTCCGCGCGCGCTTCGTGCACCCCCTGAATATTGCCAGCCAAACCATTGACCTCTGCCAACAAATACCACACATAGTCATCATTGCTGCGTTTGCGTGAATAGCGTTCGAGGATATCGGCACATTGTTGGTAACTTCCCGCTTTCATTAAGGCTTCAGCATGGCGAATGATGAGAGGATAGCTGTCCGGGTGCTGCTTTAATTGCGCTTCAATAATCTCCAGCCCGGCTTTGTAGTGCTCGGCCGAAATTTCTATATCGGAACGCATTATCTGGTAGGTCACGCGGGTA
>Ga0247783_1000570_pt1 | contig 11602 bp, 8 predicted proteins | sample UWRJL064202C5_FD_179911 | JGI IMG/M metagenome (GOLD analysis project Ga0247783, IMG submission 179911) | Plant litter microbial communities from Arlington Agricultural Research Station in Wisconsin, United States - UWRJ-L064-202C-5 | ecosystem: Environmental > Terrestrial > Plant litter >...
TCGAGCGCCACGCTCCCGGAGCCAGCCTTGCTCAGCCCATAAATGAAGGCCATATCGTCACCCACGACCGTGTCGGTGGCTTCGGTGAGATCGCGAAGCTTGGGCGCGTCGGATGCGAGTTGGCGTTCCAGGAACGCCCGCGTTTCTTGAACCACCGCGCTCGCTACTCGCGGAGTGAACTCGGGGAACACCTCCGTGGAGATGCCGAATTCTGCTGGCTGTCGGACTTCCAACCAGCTCATGAAAAACTGCAATAGTTTGGCTCGAGCTTGGCCCGAGGCGAGCACGCGAGCGAGCGTTGCTTGCAGGTCACTCGTCGCCTGAACGGCCAACTCCGGTTCGACCGAGGACAGCCCGAGCGCTTCCGGAGGCGAGTCCGCCAAAGTGTAGGTGATGTTTTGTAGCAGCTGCGCGGCCGCAAGGTTCCCCGAGCCGTTGGTCGACACTTCGTCGCGGAACACGTAGTTGGGGGAAGTGAGCGTCAGGTCGACCAGATCGGCCGTGGCGTTCGCGATGCCAACGTCCTTCACGCTGCTTTGGAAGAAGCTCGTGTAGTGAGCCAACTGCGCGTCCGACGCCACACCACGAAAGGCCTTTCTCACGAACAACGCGGCTTCTCGCTCCAAGCATGACGGTGCATTGGCTTCTGCGGTGCACGCAATCACCGTCTCCGGTTTTTTCCGCACGCTGTCGACGAGTTGACTGACCCCCTGCGTGTAGGGCGTGAAATTGGCCGGATTGAAGCTCAGATTGTCGGCATACTCGTAGTTGGTCTGCAGCGGGTCGGCTGGCACGCTGGCCACCGCTTCGAGGTTGAAGTGCGCCGGGAGCAGGCTCTTGGTCGTATTGTCGAGCTGGCGCCGAGTCAGCCGAAATACGCGCTTCTTCGCGTCTACGGTGTTCAGGTTCGGAAAGAAACGAGTGGCCACCTCGAATAGGTCGGGGTTCATGGCCTGCTGCTCTTGGTCGACCGGTGTGGGTGCGCCGGGACCGCCACTACCCGAGTTCGAGTCGACCCCTCCAGTGCTACCACCGGCACCGGGCTCGGAGCCAGAGTTGGTCGAGGGAGAGGCCAGCCCCGAGGTGCAGGCGAGGCTCCACGTCGCCGCGGCGATGGGCAAAGCCCGGAGCAGAACGACGTAACGCATGCGCAGGTTTCCTTCGGCGCGCGGGGCGCGAGATCGCGGGTTCCCGAGCTAGGTGGCAGCCGTCGCCCGGAAAGTGGTCAGATGGTCGGCAGGAATTTTTGGAAAAGCGCTCCCGAGCGAGCGTGTTACGCTCCTTCAGTGCGGTTCTCTGCGCGGTTGTCGGTGCTCACTGCACTTTTCCTCGCGGCCGGCTGTCACGAGACGACCGGAACGCTGCTCACGTTCGCCGAGCCCCAGACTTCCGACGCAGACGACGGCGGCGGTGTTGACAGCGGTATCGGAGCGCCGATGTTTCTTCCGGGACCGGACACGACCTGGCAACTCCAGCTGACCGGCACCATCGACACGTCTTTCGACGTCGATCTGTACGAATTGGATTTATTTGCTCTCGATGCGGCCATCGCGAAGCGCCTTCACGACCGAGGGCGCAATCTGGCTTGCTACATCAGCGTAGGTACGGCCGAACCGTATCGCGCGGATTACGCGAGCTTCCCCGCGTCCGCCATCGGCAATCCGCTGGCTGATTATCCCGAGGAGCATTGGCTCGATCATCGCAATCAGCAGGTGCGTGCGCTGATGGCAGCGCGTCTACAACTTGCATCTGACAGCGCCTGCGACGCCGTCGAGTTGTCCAGTCTTCAAGCGCACAGCGAGGACAGCGGCTTTGCGCTGACGCGAGCGGACGATCTGGATTACGCGCGTTGGCTGCTTGCCGAATGCCACCAGCGCGGACTTTCGGCGGGTGTGTCCACGAGCAACGATCTGGTGGCGTCGCTCGCTGCGGAGGCAGACTGGGGAGTGACCGCGGAATGCTTGGTCAACGACGACTGTCAGGCGTGGCAAGCCTTCAGCTCGGCCAGCAAGGCCGTGTTCGTGGTCGAGTATGGCTCCAACAGCGACGCCCCCGCGCTGTGTTCCGAGGCCGCCCGACTCGGCTACTCACTGGTCGTCAAACGTCGAGCGCTCGATGCATTTCGTGCCGGATGCCCTGCCAGCGCCGCCGACCCCTGAAGGCTGTACCATCCAATTCTACCCGCGCGGTAATTACAGACTGTTTGACCAGATTTGCGCCGAGGTGGCCACTCAGTGTTCAACAGGCGATCCCCGACCCGCGATGCCCCCTCACGAATTGAACAAGCCGAACGAACGACCCCGCCTGCGGGTCGTCGAAGGCGGGGCTTCGCGTAGTGAGGACGAACCCGGCGCGCTCGACTTCGACTTCGTGTTCCGGCGCTATTCGCCTTACGTCGCGAGTGTCGGCCTGAGGCTACTCGGACGCGACCACGAACTCGACGATCTCGTGCAAGACGTATTCTTGGAGGCGCATCGCGGGCTCGGACAGATCCGCGACGCAAGCTCCATCAAGGGTTGGCTCGCGCGCATCTGTGTCCGGCGAGCCGTGCGACGGCTGCGGCGACGGCGGCTTCGCGCGTTCTTCAGCCTCGACAGCCTGGAGCACGATGCTCGGCTGATCGCGCCCGGGGCATCACCCGAGGCGCGCGCCGAGGTGACGCGCCTGTACCGAAAACTCGAGCTGGTACCGGCGCTCGATCGAGCTATTTGGGTCCTCCGCTACCTGGAGGGTGAGGGGCTCGATGACATCGCCGTGCTGTGCGGTTGCTCGAAGTCCACGGTGCAACGCCGGCTACGCGCCCTCGATGCAGGACTACAGTTCGTGGAGAAAGAGTCGTGAGCTCGAACCCAGGACGCCGTACGCCGCTCCCCGCGGCCGAGCTGATCCAGCCCGAGTGGCGCGCGGATCGCCGGGAAAATGTGCTCGCTCGGGTGCACGCACGGCGGGGCCGGCGCGCGCGTGGGCTGCGCGTCGCGCTGGTCGTGAGCTTCGCCTGCATGCTGGGGCTGGTCCTCGGCTTCTTTGCTCGCGCACGTCTCGAACCGCAGGCAATCGCCACGCGCGACGCGCATCAGGTCCGTTTCGGCGACGGGTCGATGGTCCAGTTGCTCGACGAAAGCAGCGTGCTGGATGTCGGCTCCGCGTCGCCGAGCGCGGTGGATGTGACTCTCCGGTCCGGCAGCGCAGAGTTCGAGATCACGCCGAACCCCAAACGTCAGTTCATCGTCCACGCAGGCATTGCGGAAATCAGCGTGCTCGGCACACACTTTCTCGTCACCCGCGAAGGACAGCGCGTGCGAGTCGCAGTGACGCGGGGCCGGGTCGCGGTGACGCTCGCCGGCAGCGCGCGGCACCTGACGGCGGGCGAGTCCAGCTGGTTTCCGCCCGCCGAGCCGACGCCCGCAGATTCCGCCGAAACGGCCTCGCCTTCCGCGCCCAGCCCAATCGTCGCAAGCAGCGCGGCCGCTACTAGCGCGGTGTCCACGCCGAGCGCGAACGTCGATGCGCTCAGCTCGCGTCGTCGGTTTTTGGATCATGCGGGGCGCGCAGAGTACCGTGAAGCCTACTCGGTGCTGGAGCGTGCCCCAGAAGTCGTCGGCAATCTGCCCGAAGATCTGATGCTTGCGGCCGATGCCGCGCGTTTCTCCAATCATCCCGCACAAGCCACGCGTTTTCTCGAGCGCGTGACGCGTGAGCATCCGCAAAGCTCCGTCGCGTCGTTGGCCGCCTTCACGCTCGGTCGTATCTATCTCAGTCAGGTCGGGCAGCCGGCGAAGGCCGCCGACGCATTCGCGCTCGCGCGCAAACTCGCTCCAGCGGGCTCGCTGGCGGAGGACGCACTGGCGCGTGAGGTCGAGGCGGCTCAGGTCGCGGGCCAGCCCACGCGTGCTCGCGATCTCGCAGAACAATACCTGCGGCGCTACCCGAACGGTCGAAGACTTACCAGTGTACGCAAATCGGGTGGCTTGGGACCGACGCCGTAAACGGCTACGCTGAACGACGATGCGATTGTGGCGCGGCGCTTTGACAATCGGCGTGGCGCCCGCGGTGCTTTCTTCGATGTTCGCGGCCGCGCACGCTCGGGCCGCAGAGTCGAGGGTCGAAGCGGCAACGCTACCCATCTCGCTCGAGGTCGAAGGTTGCGAAGCCGTCGACCAGGCCGAACTGTACAAACTCCTCGCCATCGAGTTTCGTACACTCGACGTGTTGCCGGCCGAGCCGCGCGAGCGCGTTCATATACGGTGCACCACTCAGCGCGCACTCGTCAGGCTCGAATCTGGCAGCACTTCGAACGAAGTCGACCTACAGGCGACTGCCCAGGCGCTTTGGCCGCGCTTGCTGGCGCTCTCGGTCAGCGAGATCGTCACCGAGTCGCGTGCGCGTGTCGCGCCGCCGGTTGCACACAGCGCGCCCGCGCCGCCCGCGTCACCAGCCAGCGAGCCACCGCCGGCCTCGCGCGCTAGCGATGGTTTTCGCCTCTTCGCGGGCGTCTCGCTGCGGCGTGCGCTTCGCCCAGCTACTTGGCTCGCCGGTCCCAATCTGGGCGCCACTCTCGACTTGAGTCGATATTTCAGCCTGGCTCTGGATCTGCGTTTGGAGTTCGGCAATACGGACACTCCGCTTGCCAAGGTCGATTGGCTGTCGAACAACGGTGGATTCGCCGTATTGGCGGGTGGCAGCGTCGGTGACTTTCGCTTCGCAGCCGGGCCGGGCGTGAGTGTCGGCTATCTGCGTTTGTCTCCGCAAGCCAAAGTCTCCGGCGCTACTGAGCACGCCGTCAGCGGCATTTGGGCGGGACCGGAGTTCTTGGCGCGTGTGCGCTACGATCTGGGTGCGCGCTGGTTCGCACTCGGCAGCGTCGGTGCCGGCTTCGCAAGTACGTCGGTGACTGGTCTCGTGAACGGCGAGCAACGCGCGATCGACACGGGAGGTGCTTGGCTCATCTCGACGCTGGGCGCCGGGTTGGCGCTTTGAGCTCGTCATGCCTAGGGTCTTCGCCCGCTGCCCGGCGTGCTAGAACTCTCTCGTGCTAGCAACATTTCGGAGCGCTGCAGAATGCTTCCGGTCGGAGCTGCGGGTTGGCAGCGTCACGCCGGCAGCCCTCAGGCCCCGCGCTCGCAAGTTCCAGCAAATTCGCCGCCAGAGGGGTGCCGGAGCCCGTGCTAGTCGAAATTCGAGCCCACTCCGTGCCGACCTTGGGCGCGGAGTGGGCTCAGGGACGCTTACGATGTCACGGCTGATAGGGACGGGGTGCAACTCGCGGCGTGGTGCCCTCGACCCATGCAGGGCTCCCTTGTGAGGTGATGCTGACGCTGGCGCTGGTCAGCCCCGGTGAAGAGGCCTCGATCACGGAGGTGCCGGCATAGTAGGTGCGGAACTCGATGGCTGCTTGGCCGTCGCGGATGGAGATGTCAGACGCCGTCCCGCCACCGGGGGGCGTGAAGGTGATGCTTGGCCCGGTAGGAAATTCCCCCGGCCCCGATTTGAGCGTGAGGGTGACGGGCACGTTGTTGCTGATGGCCTTACCACTCGCATCGACGACCGTCACCAAGAGCCAAGCGTCTTCTGTGCCATCGACCGCAGAGAGTGTGGTCGTGCTCGAAGTGAGCTTCAAACCGGCGGGCGTCCCAGCGGCTGGCCAGGTTGGCGGGGCCACCTTGGCGTAGGCGTTCCGGTACCAGTAGTACGAGCGCTTCGGAATTCGGAAATAGTCGACGATGCCGGAGTTGGTGTATTGGCCGCCCATATTGCTGCCGTAATCGAACATGCACCAGCGCGCGATGCCGCTGCGCCATGCAGGTTGGGCGGCCATGCCGTTCGTGACGGTCAAGTTGTGCCAGCCCGGATCGTAGGTGCCCGGGCGAGTCGAGCTCACGTCCGCGCCGTACTCGGACACCATGTTGGGGATCCCCGGGTCGTTATATCCAACGCAATCTCCGTTGTAGCCGGCGATGTCTCCGAGCGTGCCGGGCTCCGTGCTGCCGATGCGTGATTGCGCCCCGCCAATGGCCGCTGGGCGTCCCGCAGGCAAAGGATCGAGCTGGTGAGTGAGGGCGACCGACTTCTTGAGTAGGGCGATCACCCTGTCCCCGGGGCCGCCGCTGAAGAAGTCCTCATTGCCCATGCTCCAGGCAATGATGCTCGGATGATTGCGATGAATGCGGATCATGTCGGTGAGGCTCGCCAGCACGTTCGCGTCGAAGGCATCGAAATCGGCCGACGTGCTCGGATACGCGCCGTTGTAAGGCCATCCTCCCGCACCGCCGAACCCACCCCAGAACGCGTTCTCTGACCAAAATAACAGGCCAAGCTCATCGCAGGCGTCGGCAAAGGCGGGCGCCTTCGGATAATGGGAGCCGCGGATGAAGTTCATCCCAGCATCCTTTACCATCTTGACGTCGCGATAAAGAGCCGCGTCCGTCGCTCCCGCGCCCCAGCCGGCGTGATCCTGATGGAGGTTCGCGCCTTGGATCCAATAGTGGGCGCCGTTCAAGGAGAAGCCTTGAGAGGCCGACCAGCTAAACCACCGAAATCCGAAGGTCGTTGCCAGCTCGTCAACGGCTTGGGTGCCGTCCGACAGGTGCGAGAGCGCACGGTACAGCGTCGGATGGTCGGGATGCCAAAGCCCGGGGCTGCTGATGGCGGGGGTGGTTTGATCGAAGGTGACCGTCTTGCCAGGCTCGATTGGCATTTGACTCGAGATGGTGGCGACCACCTTCCCCTCCTGATCGACGATGTCGGTCTTCAAAGTCGCAGTGACCGCTGTCGCGCGGTTGTTCTGTACCTCGGTCTTGATGGCCACCGTGCTGGACGAGCCGGCGTTGGTCGCGAGGGTGGGCGTGGTGACCCAGGTGCCGTACCAGGCGATGTGCAAGGGGTCTTCGACTACGACGAACACGTCCCGGTAAAGCCCGCCTTGGAACGTGTGATCGCCCGTCAACGGTGGGATCTTGGCGTTCCACTTATTGTTCAAGCGAACCGCGACGACGTTGTCACCGGGCTTGATGGTGGACGTGAGGTCGATCGAAAAGCCGTTGTAGCCGCCGATGTGCTCGCCGACCTTCTTGCCGTTCAGATAGATTTCGGCCTGATCGAAGGCGGCTTGGAAGTCGAGAGAGACGCTCTTGCCAGCCCACGACGCGGGGACGGTGAAGTGCTTTCTGTACCAGCCGAAGCCCACATAGAACTTAGAGGCCATGAAGTAGGGCAAGTTGAACGAATGCGGCAGACCAACGTCGTCCCACGACGTGTCGTCGAATGCCGTGACCTCTGCGCCCGAGACGTCAGCTCGCTTGAACTTCCACGATTGGTTGAAGTTCTGCACCAAACGCGGCCCCGCGGCGTTCGCCATGCCCGCGCTGCCTCCCGCATTGCTTCCGCCAGTCGAGGACGCGCCGGCGATGCCGGCGATGCCGGCCGTGCCGCCACCGCCCGGAGCGCCTGCCTCAGCCGAGCCTCCGCCCGTTCCCGGCGAGCCACTGCCGCCGACCCCGGATGGGTTGCCGCCGGCGCTCGTGAGGCCCGCCGAGCCAGCTAGCCCGCTTGCGCTCCCGCCCACTCCGGACTGAGCTCCGCCCGAGCCTTTCGCCCCACTGTTCCCATTCCCGCAGGCGACGATACTGAACAACGCGATCGCAATTGCGGCGAACGCCCGCGCATACAGCGCGACGCCCGCGCCGATGCGCGAAGCGCTGACCAAAGAGCGGCGCGGACACTCACTCGAGGTCTCGGCGCGGATGAAATGTCGTTGACCGTAGGCTCTACGGCTAGCCAGCCGCGCGTCATCGAACGCTTCCGCCTCGAACGTGTTCTCTGTTTCAGTCAGCAATGTGTCCTCTTCAGTCAGCAATGTGTCCTACGTTGCGCGAGTTCATCGGCGTGACGGCAAATCAGTGCGCCAGCGTGGTGCAACGACGCTCGACCGAGGTCGAGTGGACGCCGAGCGGGTACCGCGCTCGATACCGCCGTTGCTCGGCGAGGCAGCCCGGCAAATCGTGCATTCGGTCGAGCACCTCGACCAGACGAGCCAATGCATCTTCTCGGATGCCGTCGTTGGGAGCGGCGGCGATGGCGCGACGAAAGGCCTGAGCGGCGGGCGCGTAGGCGTGCAGCGAGTCCATCCTGAGCCGCCCAAGCTCGAGTGCTGCGACGCCGGCTCGCTCATCCCTCGGGAATTGATCGAGCAAAGTCGCATAGGCCTTGACGGCGTCTCGAACGTTGCCCGAGCGCCGCGCGTCATTGGCGGTTTGGAACAGTTTCGAAGGTTCGAGCACCGGCGCCGCAACGACGGGTGCTGCGACCGAGCCAACGCCGCCCGCGGACTCCGCCGGCTCGCCCGCGGGGTTCGTCGAATCACTCGAGCTCGGCGTGATTTCGTCCGAGCTCGGGTCGGCAGGGCGCTCCGGCGCGAGCGATACCTCGAGTGAGTCGCCCGCGCTCAGTCGGGCAACTCGTTCGCCGTGAGGCGCCGCGACCTCGACCGTTCCGCGTTGCACCTTGACCCGGACGAGGCCCGGCGGACGCGCGAGATCGAGCTCGGTCGAAAAGTGAGTGCCGATCACCCGCACCTCGACGCCACGGATCAGCGCGACGAACGGGCGCCCATGACGCTTCTCCACTTCGAACTCCGCGCGCCCGGCCAGCACTTCGATCTGCGTCTGCTCGGCTTGATCGCGCAGCACGCGAACGCGACCCCCGCGGTCGATGTCGATGACCGAGCCGTCGGACAACAGAGCGCGCGCGGGTTCTCGCTCGCTGCCGACTGCCAGCGCCGATTTGCTTTCAGGCTGCGGCGCGGCCGTGCGCAAGACGAGCCAAAGCATCACCGAGGCGGCCAAGGCAAGAGCCCCCGCGGCCGACCACGCCCACGCACTCCGCGGCCGTTTCGGACTGGCAAGCGTTACCTCCAGGCGTTTGGCGACACGGCGATGCGAAAGCTCGCTCCAGGCGTCTGGACGTAAGGCGCCGAGAGCGCGCGTGACCTTGCTCGGGCGCGCGTCAGTCATCGCCGAGTTCCCGCTGAATGCGTTCCTGAGCCGCAGCAATGCGGCGTTTGGCAGTGGCCAGCGAGCAGCCGACCAGCTCGGCAACCGCCTCCAATGGTTCTTGGTGCATGTAGCGCAGGGTCCAGGCGATGCGTAGCTCGACGGGCAGGTCGCTCAAAACCACCAACAGCTCGCGCAGGGCCGCGCGGTCTTCCGGGCTGGCTCCCGGATCGGCAACCAGCTTTTCTGCCATCTCGCTCGAGCCCGGCGCCATACCCAAGCGCGCGCGCATCCTCGCCCAGCGCAAACGGCGCCCGACGCGTCGTAGCGTCACCGTCTTCAACCAACCTCGGATTTTGGGTGGTTCGGTCAGACCGGGGAGGTTGGATGCGGCTATCAAAAAGACCTCATGCACGACGTCTTCGACTTCTTCGGGACTAGTCAGCAACCTGCTGGCAAACCAGGCCACGAGCTTGGCGTAGTCCGCGTAGAGCTTGGCTAGATGCAGGCGAGGATCCGCAATGGAGAGGAGCTCTCCATCGGTCGCGTCCGGCTCTTTCGGTGCTAGGGGCTGGATCGTCAAAGTCGACGACACACCCATGCCCTAGCGCGGTCGAACGGCTCAAACTTTCTCGAATAATCGTGTCGAAGCCCGTTCATCGCTCGTCTCGCTGGAACGGCGGCAGTGGACCCAAGCGCTCCGTCGAGAGCGCCGCGTCATCGATGTAGAGCCGAGAGCCAGCGGAGGTCAGCCCGTCTGCCACGCCGCCGGTCATCCACTCGGCCCACGTCGTTTCCATCATCCTTCCCGTGACATGAAAGGTGAGCTCGCCGTCTTGCCAGGCATCGAACTCGCCGTCGGGACCATCGGTCGCGCGCAAGTAGGTTTCGACGTGGAACCAGCGGCCCACCTCGATTTTACGATCGACGAGCGGCAAGATCGTGCCAAACTCCTCTCCCACCAGGACGGTGCCCAGACTTCCATCTGCGCGAGTAATGAAGGACAGCCGGATCTCGTCGCGAAAGGAGAGGAGGTCGTAGGGCGGATGCCGGCTGCGGTAGAGCACGAACCACCAATAGCTGACCGGATGAAGCGCGACCGGCAGGAAATACCAAGCGCTGGCATACACGCCCGGACGCAAAGGGCCGCTGCGGGCTGCGAGTGCATAGTCTCGTTGGGTCGGACTTTCGTCCTCGATCAACAGCGAATGGCTGCCACTGCGCGCCACGTCTTGCGTAACGACGACCTGTGAGTTGCCGGGCAGCACGAAGCCACCCGGTGGTCTTTTGTCCAACCAATCGGATAAATCACCGGTCTCATGGTCTGTCCACCAAAGCAGCCGCGGGTCGTCACCGAAAGACTGCGTTTGGTCGGTGCAGCCGAGCAGCGCGCAGAACATGCAGAGCAGCGTCAGCGTTCTCAGGGCCATCGGAACTCCATTCCCAAGGCAAACCCGAGCCAAAGACTCGGAGAGTGACCAAAGGTTCCCGTGGGGGTGAGCTCGAGAGCCGACGACCTTGGCACGAACTCGAGTGAAGTCCCGAGCCAGGGCAAGACGTGGCGCCCGTAAGCAATACTCAGCCCGGCACGGCCGCCCAATTCGAACCCGCGAATGGTTCCGTCGCTCCCGCTTCGGTCGTACTCGACCCATGCCGCGAGTGCGCCGAGGTCCATCATCGCTTCGAACAGACCCGATCGCACCCGCCAGCGCAGCGAAGCGTCGAGCGGCAATCGTGCTTCACGAATCACCACGTGCTCGTACGCAAGCTCACTCGTTCGAGTGAGGGCAACTCCGAGTGAACCGCCCAGGTTTGACGAGAGGAGCGACAGCCGCAGCAGAAGCCCCGGAGCCACCGAGGCGCGGGTCGCGCCCTCGAACGCCGGCGGCGCAATTTGGAGCGTGGGGGCCAAAGCCAGCCCCCACCCGAGCTTGGGTGGGGCTGCCATTGCGGTCGCGTGCGGCTTGGGAGGCGCTGGCTTCGGGGGCAAAAGCGAGGGACTCGGCCGTGTGGATTCGCTGCGCAACGTCTCGTCCACCGCCTGGGCGATAGCCAGAGCGCGCGCGTCATCCGGGATGTTTCCCACCACGACGGTGCGACCGACGAAACCGCCCTCGCGTTCGAGGCTCGCGGGGATGATTGCAATTCGCTGGGCGTCGTCAGCCAAGAGCGTGACGCGCTGCTCGGGAACGGATGCCGCGTTCGGCTCTGGGTCGGCGCAGAGCGCGAGCGAGCGACGCTCGAGCTCCACACCCAGCTCGCGCAGCACGGCGTCTCGCAGCGCGGGCGACCAAGCAGAGCCTGCGAAGACGACCTGTACCCATGGCTCGCCTGCGCGCGGGCAGGGCTGGGCTCCCGCACTGGCCAGACGCGTCCACACGACGAGCGCGCACAAGTGGGCAAGCGACGCGTGGCGGGGCACGTGGAGCAGCGTAGCCGCCGCCGGAGCGCTTCCAAAGGAAATCGCACCTGCGGCGGCATCGCGACGCCGAGTGCGTGCTCGACTCGACCGGCCGTGCCTCGTCCGGAGTGCTCGCTCCACCCCCGCCGCGCAGCAGTATCCCGGACCGCTGAACGCTGAACGCTGAACGCTGAACGCTTGCGGTTCGGCATCT